>Ga0136558_1000271_pt1 | contig 30429 bp, 26 predicted proteins | sample AntRauTorckE6833_FD_101391 | JGI IMG/M metagenome (GOLD analysis project Ga0136558, IMG submission 101391) | Saline lake microbial communities from Rauer Islands, Antarctica - Metagenome Torckler E6 #833 | ecosystem: Environmental > Aquatic > Non-marine Saline and Alkaline > Saline | place...
CGCGAGATTCGTCTTAGCTCGTCCGAAGCGAATGCTGCTGGAGTAACCTACCGCGTTAACTTCGAGATAGCATCTACGTCAGATATTGGTGGTATCGTCGTAACATTTTGTGAAAACACGCCAATCATCGGTGATACGTCATGTACTGTACCGACAGATTTCGTTGTCAGCAATACGTTTGCAAACGGTGATGCAGGAGACGTTGATGTCTCAACTTGGTCTGCCGCAGCTTCAGAAGAAGCTACAACTGGCACCGGCAACAACACTTTCACCCTAACGACTGCTACGCCGGCGACTAGTCTTGCCGCTGGTAACAGCGTTGACTTTGAAATAACAGGTGTCAATAACCCAAGCGACACAGGTACGTTCTATGCTCGAATCATGACGTACGGATCGAATACTAACGCAAATGGTTATACCATTGCTGACCCTGAAGCCGTTGGCGCCATGATTGACGCTGGTGGTATCGCGCTTAGTACAGCTGATCTCATAACGATTGAAGCTAAGGTACAGGAACGTATTACGTTTTGCGTGTACACTGGCGCAACTACAGCTTACGATGACACTGACTGTAGCGCAGTAACTGACCCAGTAGTACTGGGCGACGCAAATGGTGTGCTTGATTCAATCAATCCATCAATTAGCAAAGACGCAAAGTACAACATAACTACAAATGCTTCAACCGGTGCGACTATCCGCATGAAGGGTGATACGCTAACTTCAGGATCGTTTACCGTTGATGCGATTGGTGATGTAAGTCCTGGAGATGGTATTCTAGAACCGAGTGTTACTAACTCAGAACAGTTCGGCTTTTGTAACTACCGTGACGCAGGCGGTGGCGTAGCCGGACTTACCCCGACTGCTCCATATGACCACGCGAACTGTGTAACTACTACTCAGGGCCAAGGTGCCGGCAACGATGCTAGTACCGAGTTTGCCTTCTTCCTTGACGGGGGCGCTTCTGGCAGTACTGCAATTGACGGAACATACGGTGATGTCATTGCTTCAAAGACTGCAGGTGACTGGTCTACCGGAGTTCTCGTGTTCCTTGGTAACATCGACAACACGACCGAACCAGGTATCTACACCTCAACATTAGACTTCATAGCAACAGGACGTTACTAGAAGTCATAAGCAAAATGCTACACTATGAACGTGAGGACAAAAACGAAGACTGACCGCCCTTATATCGTAGTTGTAAGCAGCCTAATTGCAACGGTGATACTACTGATTTCAGTAGTATCACCGTTTGCTGTTTCGGCCACGAATGTATTGAGTCGTTTTAACCAATTATCAAACCCCAGGCCGGGCGAGGAAAGTATCAACAGGATAGGCTTTACGGTTACTGATTTTTCTGTACCTCTTGGCTCACTGCGGTTTGAATTTTGTGAGAATAACCCAATTACTGGAACACCATGTACGCCACCCAATGGTCTCGATGCTTCTGGCGTTAGTATTTTATCTGAGACAGGCGAGACTGGTTTTTCTGTTGATTCTAGCTCCACGGTCAATGAGGTCGTTCTATCTAGGTCTCCAGTATTGCCTGTCCAGGCGGACCTTGTCTATGAACTTCAGGGCATTATTAACCCATCTGATCTTGGTACGTATTATCTTCGAATCTATACATATGAAACGGGAGATGGAACAGGCCCAAGCCTACAATCTGGTGGTGTCGCGTTAACAACGTCTCTCGAAGTTGATTTTTCAACCGAAGTCCCGCCGTATATAACGTTTTGCGCGAGTGTTACCATTACAGGTCTAGACTGTACTACTGCGTCAACATTTTTTATTAATCTTGGCGAATTCTCGACAAATACGACACGAACGGCCACTTCACAGATGCTTGCTGCAACGAATGCCCCAAACGGCTACACTATCCGTATGAATGGGACGACACTTACATCCGGTAATCAAACGATTCCAGCACTTGCTGCTCGTACGGCATCTCAGCCAGGAACTGGACAATTTGGAGCTAACTTGCGGGCTAATACTGCACCATCTGTGGGGCTTAACCCCGTCGGTCCGGGCACTGCGTCACCTACTACCGACTACAACATACCAAACCAGTTCAAATTTGCCTCAAACAACGTGGTTGTCAATAGTCCCGTAGGTAGTGATACACGGAAATTCACTGTCAGCTATATAGCTAACATAGACGGTGATCAACCTCCGGGCATATATACCACGACAGTGCAGTACATAAGTTTGGCAAACTTTTAATATACTGCTATTATTTCAAGCATAACGACTTAAAAGAACCAAAAAGCGAGGGTAACAATGACAATTTCAATAAAACGTTTTTTAATGCTGGGGGTAGCATCCATTTTCGCCATTACTGCAATGGCATCGACCGGGATTCTTTCTGCACAAGAAGGTAGTGATCCTTCAGTAAGCGGTAATGGTTTCAGGATTTCACCTGTTAGCAGTGACTTTGTGATTGAACAAGGTCAATCAGAAACATTGACCTTGACGGTCGAGAACCCAACCGAAATACCAACGACTGCAGTAGCAATTGTCAACGACTTTACGGCTGGTAATGACGAAAACGGTGAAGTTTTGCCAATTCTTGATGATAGCGCGCCAGCACCACGAAACAGCTTTAAGTCACTTGTAGCAGACATTGATTCAATCGAGCTTGGCCCCCGCGAAAAAGTCGATATTGACGTCACGGTTAGTGTTCCTTCAGATGCTGGTGCCGGAGGATACTACGGAATAATTCGCTTTGTTCCAGAAAACATCAACGACCAAGGTAACGTTACGCTTTCTGCTAGTGTTGGTAGCATCGTACTAGTGCGTGTTCCGGGAGATTTAAATGAGCAACTAGACCTTGTCCAACTGTCTGCCGCTCAAGGAGATTCACTAAAACGATTTTTTACTGGTGGTGACGTTAGCGTACTCGTTCGGCTAGAAAACAGTGGTGACATCCACCTCCGTCCTTTCGGTAAAATTCAAGTTAAAAACATGTTCGGTAACGTCGTAGATACATACGAACTAAACGCAACTCAGCCACGAGGCAGTATCTTGCCCGATACCATCCGTCGCTTTCAGGATGACCTCCAGTACAATAATTGGTTTGGGCGATATACCATAGAAGCTAATGTTGGCTATTCGCAGGGTGCAGGCGAACTTGTCAGTGCACAGACCACATTCTGGTACATCCCTGCCTGGGCCCTTATCGTCCTCTTCGTCGCACTATTCGCAGTAGCATTCGGGGTCGTGTCACTGGTGAACCGTCGTGGTGGCCCAGGTAAACGAGCCGTCGGCAAAAAGAAGAAGTAAGTAGTACATTACAAAACTAGCAACACCGTTTTTACGTAACAAGCCTGCTTGGTAGATAATTCTACTCGGCAGGCTTGAGTTTTTTAGTAATTACCGTTACTATTATCGATAGAACAGGAAAACAATAAAAACTGTGAAAAACATACATACTCAGATAAATAACAGATATTTCGTATATTGTATTGTTTCGATTATTTTTGCATGTCTGTTCGCGTTTCTAGTCTCTTCATTACCCGTGTCCGCTCAGGCTCCACCACCAGAAAATCCACAGAGTGGAGCAATTGGTATGCAGGGCAGTATTACGTCTCCGCCACCTACCCAAGGGGCTACTATTACGGTTCCTTCCAGCGGTCAGACATTTAGTGAGCAGCCGGTCACTATTTCCGGTATATGTCCAAACGGACTTCTAATCAAGTTGTTCAAAAATAATGTTTTTGCTGGCTCGGTCCAGTGTGAAGATGGTAGCTATTCTTTACAGACAGATCTTTTTAACGACCAGAACGAACTTATCGCTCGAGTTTTTGACGAGTTGGATCAAGCCGGACCGGATTCAAATATTGTCGTCGTGACATTCGAGGATAACCGTGCGGGTGCGGTAAGTCGTCCTACGTTATCGAGTAATTTTGCAAAACGTGGGGCAAACCCAGGCTCGAATTTGTCTTGGCCTATTATCTTATCTGGAGGTGAAGGGCCGTATGCGGTCAGTGTTGATTGGGGAGATGGATCGGCACCAGATCTTTTTAGCCGTGATTTTCCGGGGACGTTTGATATAAATCATGCGTACGAACGTCCTGGTGTTTATAACATCGTTGTTAAGGTAACGGATGGAAACGATAACCCAGCATTCTTGCAACTCGTTGGTGTGGCGAACGGGCCATTGAGTCAGACCGACGGCAGTAGTGCTGAGGGCGGAGATGACGGATCTGGGGCTACGAGCACCATACGAGTACTGTGGCAGCCAGCTGCATTATTAATACCGTTTATAGTCTCAACATTTTGGCTTGGCAAAAAGTACGAACTTCGATCATTGCGCAACAAGATCGAGCGTGGCGAACGTCCGTTTTAGCGCCGTAGAGACGGCTAAAAGTGCGAAAGTCCTACGTTAGTTTTGTTACAATAGTCAGGCTATGAGTAAACCGCATATATATGTAGGGTTGTCTGGTGGGGTTGACAGTTCGGTAACTGCCGCCCTGCTAAAGGAACAAGGCTACACAGTCACGGGTGTCTATATGAAGAATTGGTCGCAAGACTTGCCCGGTTTTTCGTGTCCTTGGAAAGAGGACTATCAAGATGCCATGCGTGTCGCGGTACAGCTCGGCATCGATTTTAAGATGTATGATTTTCAAACAGAGTATCGGCAAAAAGTCGTTGACCACATGATAGAAGGGTATAAAGCTGGCATAACACCCAACCCGGATATCATGTGCAACCAAGAAGTTAAGTTCAAATTATTTTTAGAAACTGCGCTATCGGACGGTGCTGATGCGATTGCGACTGGTCATTATGCACGTACGAAGAACGGACAGCTTCTTGCAGGCATCGATACCAACAAGGATCAGACTTATTTCTTGTGCCGAGTAACCGAAGACGCTCTGAAAAAGACGATGTTTCCGCTTGGAGGCATGAAGAAAACTGATGTTCGCGTTCTCGCTAAAAAATACGGTCTTGCAACCGCAGAAAAAAAAGATAGTCAAGGCATCTGTTTTATCGGTAGTGTTGGGATAAAAGAATTCCTAGAACAGTTTGTCCAGACGCATTCGGGCGACATTATTGATGTTTCTTCCGACCAGGTTGTCGGCCAGCACGAGGGAGCTCTTTTTTATACTATTGGTCAGCGACGTGGACTATCGGTCGGGGGTGGTTTGCCCTATTACGTTGTTGGGAAGGATATGGCAAAAAATCAGGTGTTTGTGACACACGATTTGGCTAACAAAAAACTTTGGTCGGAGCGAGTGAATCTGTCTAGTGCGCATTGGATAAATGTGGAGCCAGCCGAAGATACGCCTTACCAGGTTCGGTTGCGTCATAGAGCACCCCTCGTAGCGTGTTCGCTAAATACGAACAAAAACGACTGGGTTGTGAATCTTAGCCAGTCGATGCGCTCTGTTACTCCGGGACAGTCCGCTGTTATATATGACGGTGACCGCGTGGTGGGTAGCGGTATCGTTACGACAACCGGCGCATAGCCCGAAAATCAACTAAAAGTGCGAAAGTCCCAATAAAGGGCACTTCGAAATGTTGGGGACTCGATTCGTAGGGGCTATATCTTAAAGCATAAGAATCTTGTTATACTGCATGCATGCATAGTCACAAAAAACACGGAGTTTTGTTTGCGAGTTTATTACTCGTTGTTTTAGTTGTTAGTTTTTTTGTAGTACTACGGGCATCGAACCGAATAGAATTTTTGAACCGGCAGGAAGACGAATCGAGTATCGTTCGTGACAGAGTACCAACCTTAGAAGAAGACATTATTGTATCTGGCTTAAATCATCCATGGGAAATTGCCTTTTTGCCTGACGGTGTCATGATGTATACCCAGCGAGAAGGTGTAATCAGTGTCTACAAGGATGGCGTTGCGACTGATATCGGCGTAGTCTCTGGTGTATCCGCTGTTGGCGAGGGCGGATTACTTGGCTTTGCTGTCGATCCTGCTTTTACTGAAAACGGGTACATTTACGGGTGCTATAACACAACCGAGGATGTACGAGTGAGTCGTTGGCGGGTTGGTGAGAGCCTTAATGGTCTGACGATGCAGACAGAGCTCGTTACAGGCATACCAACTAACGATAGTGGATCACCAGGCAGGCATTCCGGTTGTCGCCTGGCATTTGATGATGAAGACACACTTTGGATAACGACCGGAGACGCAGCGATTGGCGAGAGCCCACAGGATCAACGTAGTCTCGGTGGGAAGATACTGCGGGTCAATCGAGATGGTTCGCCCGTTGCAGGCAACCTCGAGGATCCGTTCGATGCACGCATATTTAGCTACGGCCATAGAAATGTTCAGGGCATTGCATTGCTTAGTGAGCCCCAAGACGGTGTCCGCGGTGTCAGCGTGGAGCATGGCCCACAAGTTGACGATGAAATAAACCTCCTGCGTAACGGTAATTTTGGGTGGAATCCAGCTCCCGGCTATAACGAACAAGTCCCCATGACTGATACAACCGCATTTCCGGAGGCCCATGAGGCGGTGTGGTCTTCAGGTGACGAGACGATTGCTCCGTCGGGAGCAACATTCATACAAGGTAGTGAATGGGGTGCGTGGGATGATGCGTTAGCAGTTGGTGTTTTGAAAAACCAGCATATTCGAATTTTTCAATTTAATGATTCATTTGAAGTTATAAGAGAACAGCCGATTTTGAACGAATCGTATGGTCGGATACGGACTGTCGTCCAGGCACCTGATGGTGCATTGTATTTCTCGACTGATAACGGTTTAGGGCAGGACCAAATAGTCCGTTTGTCGCCTCGCTAGAGCAAAAATAACGCTTCATCTGGTAGACTAGAAGGCGTATGAACACACAAACTATTAGAAAAAATTATCTTGCTTATTTTGAAAAACGAAAACACGAGGTGTTGCCTCGGGCGTTGCTTGTGCCTCAGGACGATCCAACTACACTTTTTACTGGTAGTGGGATGCAACCTTTAATCCCATATCTTTTGGGCGAATCACACCCGAAAGGCGTTCGACTAGTCAACAGCCAAACGTGCTTCCGAGCTCAAGACATTGATGATGTCGGCGATAACCGCCATACAACATTCTTTGAGATGCTGGGTAACTGGGGTTTAGGCGACTATTTTAAGAAACAGCAAATTTCGTGGTTTTTTGAATTTTTGACCGAAGAAGTCGGCCTCGACCCACAGCGAATTTATGTTACCTGCTTTATCGGCGACGAAGCACATGGTATCGAGCGAGATAACGAGTCTGCTCAGATATGGAAAGAACTTTTTGAGAGCAAAGCCGTTGACGCTAAAATTATAGAAGTGGGAAGCCAGGAGGACGGTGACCGGACCGGCATGCAGGGCGGACGTATTTATTTTTATGATGACAAAGAAAACTGGTGGAGCCGTGGGGGTGGATTGCAGGCAACGCCAATCGGCGATCCGTGCGGACCCGACAGCGAAGTATTCTTTGATTTTGGCGAAGAACATCATGACGAAAGCTATGGATTGCCACATCCAGCCAGTGACTCAGGTCGTTTCATGGAAATCGGCAATCAGGTCTTTATGCAGTACCGACGCACCGAAAGCGGGTTTGAACCGTTAGCCCAAAAGAACGTGGACTTTGGCGGAGGTTTGGAGCGGATTGCTGCTGCCTCGATTGATAGCCCCGATGTGTTTAAGATTAGCCTGATGTGGCCAATCGTCGAAAAACTACAGGAACTTTCAGGTAAAGGATATGAGGCACACACCGAAAGTATGCGTGTTATCGTTGATCATCTTCGTGCAGCGACGTTTCTCGCCGTTGACGGCGTGGTGCCGAGTAACAAGGAACAAGGTTACGTTATGCGTCGACTGTTCCGGCGAGCCATCCGATTTGCCTTTGACTTAGGCCTTGAGCAAAACTTTCTGGAAGAAATCGTCCCCGTTATCGCTGACCTTTATCATGATGACTTTCCTGAACTCGCTAAAAATAGAGAGGCGATTACGCAGGTGCTCATCAAAGAAGAAAAAGCCTTCCGGCAAACCCTCCGAAAAGGTCTCAAGGAATTTGCTAAATTAGTACGTTCGGAAAAAAGCTCGAAGGCTTGGACAAAAGAGGGCGGTAATGATATATACGAAAAACTTCCAGTAGATACACAGCCCCTCAACACTGGGCAGACACCTGTGGCGTGGCTTGAATACAATGGTCCAGTTCTCACTGGTTCGATAATGTTTATGTTGTATGACACATATGGCTTTCCGATTGAACTAAGCGAAGAAGAAGCTGTAAAGCAGGACATCTCAATTGCCGCTGACTATAAAAAAATGTTCAGAAAAAAGATGCTGGAACAACGACGTCGTTCGCAAACGGCAGCAAAAGGCACCTTCAAGGGAGGGCTGGCTGGTGATGGTGATATTCACAAGAAATACCACACTGCAACGCACTTGATGTACAAGGCATTACGCATGGTACTTGGCGACCACGTTATCCAGCGTGGTAGTAATATTACCGACGAGCGACTTCGATTTGATTTTACGCATCTAGAAAAAGTAACACCCGAACAGCTAGATGAGATTGAGCTGATCGTAAACAATGCTATAAAAGCGGACTATCCGATGTCGTGGCAGGAACTGCCTACAAAAGAGGCGTTCGAAAAAGGAGCGCTTGGCGCGTTTGGCGATACATATGGCGACACCGTAAAGGTCTATAGCGCTGGTGTTCCCGGAGAACAGCCATTTAGCTTTGAGATATGTGGTGGCCCACATGTTGAACATACTGCCCAGTTAGCAGAAGGCAATAAAGTATTCAAAATCACAAAAGAAGAATCTAGCTCTGCTGGCGTACGTCGGATTAAAGCAGTTTTGCGCTAGATTGTGTATAAGATAACAGATTTCACATCTGTTTTTGACACAGCGCAACGTGGTATACTTAATACCGATTATGCTCAACAAATTAAAGGGAATTCATAAGGCGGTTACTGACCGTCGCCAATCTGCGGATACGAACCAGTATCTTGTCGGTCTTGATATTGGAACCGAGTACGTAAAAGCGCTTATCGGACGAATATCTGGCGATGATATTGAGATTATTGGCGTTGGACGAGCCCATCAGGCCCTTGCTGATATGCAAGCAGGGGCCATATCAGATATCACGGCAGTCGTACAAAACTGTGAAAGTGCACTAGCTCAAGCAGAGCAACAAGCCGGCGTCAGTAGCCGTACAGTGGTCATAGGTATTGCAGGTGAGCTCGTCAAGGGCACAACTATAACCGTAAAATGCAATCGACAATCCGCCGATATTCCCCTAGACATTGATGAAGTTAGCCAGATTATCTCGCTCGTACAGGATAAAGCCGCCGAAAAGGCCAAAAAGCAGTTATTTTTGGATATGGGTGGGAAAGACGTTGAGATACGGCTGGTAAACAGTGCGCTAGTCAGCATCGAGATAGACGGCTACCCCGTAACCAATCCGCTTGGATTCCAAGGAAAAGAAGTTGTTGTAGAGCTCTATACTGCCTTTGCTCCTATGATTCATATCGGTGCCCTTGAGCGCACCGCCGTTGAGCTTGACCTTGATTTACTGGCGGTTGCCGCTGAACCATTTGCCGTAGCCCGGTCAGTTATCGGTAATGATCCAAACCAGAACAAAAGCGCCATATTAATGGATGTAGGTGGTGGTACAACAGATATAGCCATTGTACATGAAGGCGGTGTGCAGGGTACCGAAATGTTCGGTATTGGTGGACGGGCCTTTACTCGGGCAATTGAGCGTGAAAAAGGCATTGATTTTACTGAGGCAGAAAAACTGAAATTGAAGGTAGACAGTAACACCATCCCTGAGCACCACAAAGCATCAATAGAAGATGCACTGCAAAAAACCCTCGATGTCTGGATGAGTGGTATCGATTTGGCTCTTGGTGAGTTCGACGGGCTTGATTATCTCCCCCATCAGCTGCTGCTCTGTGGCGGAGGCTCGAGTCTATCACTCTTGGTTGATCGCTTGAAGCGAGAATCCTGGTATAGTGATTTAGCTTTCACGAAACGACCGCAGATCAAGCATATCGATCCAAAACAGGTATACGGCATCAAGGACGCGACCGGTGATGTAGCCGACCACACATTTATTACAGCAATGGGTTTGCTCCGGGTTGGTCTAGACACCCTGCAACAGCAAGAGGGAAAAGATACTGGTACAATCCGGCAAAAAATTGATAGGATGTTACGAGTATGAGCGTACCGCAAAAGTCTACCATCTACATAGATATCAATGACGAAATCACGACCGTTATCGCAAAAGTCCAAGAGGCCAAACACCGTATCGTTGCCTTGGTACTGCCAAAACGCGCATCAGCTTTTCAATCAGTTGTGAACATGAAGTTACTTAAAAAAGCATCAGATACCGCAAAAAAGAAAACGGTTCTTATTACATCTGAGGAAAGTGTACTGTCTCTAGCCGGTCTTGCTGGGCTCCACGTTGCGACAACTCCTCAATCGAAGCCATTTGTTCCCGAAGAACCGTCAAAAATTGCGCCGGCAGTTACTGATGCCGGGTCAGCCGCATCGGCAGATAGCGCCGTTGATCCAAAGACCCCAGTTGGAGAACTTGCCCTAGCCGCTGCCGACAAAGAGGGCGATACAATAGATCTCGGAGACTTACCCGACTTAAAAATCGAAGATGAGTCTGCAAAGAAGACCCCAAAAAAACCGAAGAGAAAGTTACGGATACCTAATTTCAATAAGTTTCGTTTGGCGCTCATTCTAGGTGGTCTTGGTCTTATTCTTTTGGTTGTAGGGTGGTACATCGCGGTATTTGTGATGCCGAGAGCCGATATCGTGCTGGAAACATCGACACAGAACTTATCTCAGACGATAGAATTTGATGCACGTACGTCGCAAACTGAGCGTGACACGGAAAATCTTGTGATACCCGTGACTGAAAAAGAACTCCGAAAACAATCTGAGGAAACCGTTCCAGCGACCGGTGAGAAAAACGTCGGCGAGAAAGCCACGGGCACAATGACATTGACGAACTGTATCAATGACGGAGAAGAGAAAACCGTTCCGTCCGGGACTGCTTTTTCGAGCGGTAATTTTACGTTCCTTACAACAGAAGCGGTTACTTTAGAACCGGCTGTCTTCAGTGGGCCTAATTGTCGCAGTAATGAGTTTGGCCAGAGTGAGAATGCAGCTGTTGAAGCTCAAGAGCCTGGCTCGAACTACAACCTGAGCGAAAGAAATTATCAGTCATCCATGAATGGTATTTTAGCGTCAGGTTCAGGTATGTCCGGCGGGACTGACGAAATCGTCAACATCGTAAGTAGCCGTGATATAACTACGGCCCGCCAGGCAATAGAACAAGATGTTTCCACCGGAGCTCAGGAGGAGCTCGCAGAACTACATGATATTGACGGGTTAATAGCCTTAGACGATACGTTTGACTCCGGAGACCCGGACGTATCAGCTTCACCGGAAGAAGGGCAAGAGGCCGATGAAGTAACGGTAACTTCGAGTACTCGTTTTGTGATGTCAGGTGTGTCCCGGGAAGATTTACAGCAATTGGTAGAGGCCTCAATATCCGAAGAAATAAACCTCGATCGGCAAGCGATTATTGACCATGGGTTGAATGAAGCATCTGTGCGTGTCATAGAGGACATTGATGGTGGTGTGCGGGTTCGTTTACGAACAATCGTTGCCGTTGGGCCAGATATAGATGTAGAGGAAGTGAAGCAGTCCATTGCAGGCATGAAGCGAAGTGAAGCCCAGACAGAGTTGCTTTCCAGGGAAGGAATTCGTGATGTCCAGATAGACTACTCCCCATTTTGGGTCTTCTCCACACCTGATAATCCAGAGAAAATACATGTAACATTTCTACAGTTGGGGCTAGATGAAGAGCAAGAGAACGCAGAGTGAGTATCGAGGGTGATCAAACAATTATGGCACTAGATGTGGGTAGTGTTCGCATTGGCGTTGCACGGGCGTATATCCAAACACTTTTCCCGCAGCCTTTCGCTGAAGTCCATCACGATAGTGGAACTATCAGTCAGCTTAAGAGTCTGTTTGACCAAGAGCATGCAATAGCGCTAGTAGTAGGATTGCCACGCAGTCTAGACAGCCACGAAACCGGTCAGACACAGGCGGTTCGGGACTTTGTACACAAACTAAAAGAGATTATTACGTTGCCCCTGTATTATCAGGACGAAGCAGGAACCAGTAAAAAAGCTCAGGCAGAACTGTCAGCCAGCAAGACAAAGCGCCGTGGCCCATCCGCCTCAATTGATGCGCTGGCGGCAACGTATATATTGGAAGATTTTATAGAACAGGGGAGACATAATGACGTATTCAATAAGAAAGTCTAGACAGGGGTCATCCCGTATTTTTATCTTGCTGATAGCTGTTGGTGTGTTTTTGCTTATCCTGTCACTTATTGGGTTTGGTGCACATCAGTATTACCAAAGTAATCTACAACCGGTAAGCCAAACTGAGTCGAGCCAGCTTATTATCGTCGAACCAGGAGCAACAACACAACAGGTTGCCGAACTTCTACAGGATGAAAGCCTCATACGATCATCTTGGGCTTTCGCTTGGTACATGAGAAGCAATGATTTGCGCGATAAGATACAAGCTGGCACGTACGCGCTAAGTCCAAGTATGATGGTTGCCGAAATAGCAGACATTATTACTAGGGGCGGAGTGGGTGACGTCACGACCTTTACCGTTTTTCCGGAGCGTCGCATCGACCAGATTCGCGATAATCTCATAAATGACGCCGGTTTTTCTCCAGAAGAGGCAGACGAGGCATTAGATCCAGCTCAGTATGAGGGTCATCCAGCGCTACTGGACAAGCCAATCGAAGCTAGCTTAGAAGGGTACTTGTATCCTGAGACGTTTCAGATCAACAGTACTACCACTGCAGTAGAAATAATTGAACAGTCACTTGACCAGATGGCATCATACCTATCACCAGCAACCAAAGCAGGTTTCGAGAAACAGGGTCTTTCCGTACATGAAGGTATTATCCTTGCATCTATTGTCGAACGAGAGGTCGACACGATAAATCCTGATGACCGGTCTCAGGTCGCACAAGTTTTTCTGAGTCGTCTTGCAACCGATACTGCACTTGAGTCAAATGCAACGGCGAGTTATGGCGCAGTGCTGGATGGCGCCGAGCTCTCAGAATCGTATACGTCTCCTTATAACACCTACCAAAACCCAGGACTCCCTCCCGGTCCAGTTAGCAATGTCAGTATTTCTAGCCTCAAAGCTGTCGCCAATCCTGCGAACACAGACTTTCTATACTTTGTATCTGGGGATCGGGACGACGAAGGTGTATCAGTTACATACTTCTCTCGAACACTTGAAGAACATGAAGAAAAAGTTCGGCAATATTGCACTGAAGCGTGTAGGTAAGCTGCGTATATTGCCGCTATTGCTACTACTTAGCATCAGTATCAAAGTAGCCTCGTACCCACAGTGAATATTTGTACATCAACAGAGGTGGAGTCGATACCTCAAACCTTGCATTATCTTGAAAAACTGCTACACTAACAAACGGCCATCGACATATAAGCACAAGCGTCATGAACGTCATCGGAATGTGTTGATTGCCGACTGTGTTGTACATACGTTAGAAACGTCTTTAGATATTACTAATTAATAACTCACCACAGTGCCAGTCCGCATAGATACGGATAGGAGACTATCATTCGTACATCAGCTCAAACGCTTCAACGGCGTACCACGAGTTCATCTAAATTTGTAAAGCGATTTGTCCGTCGACATACCCGTCGGCACAAGCGTCGCATTGTTCGAACATCTCTGTTCGCCGTGCATTTTGCTTTGCTCGGTGGTGTAATTTATTTTGTCTCAACATCTGATACCACGAACAAAGTTCTAAACCCGCAAGTAGCTTTTTTGGCCGGAGAGACAGACACGAACAGTACTGTTTCCAGCCCACTTGACCAGTTGTCTTCGACTGAAATTGCAGTCCACGTATCACGCATGGCCCAGATGGAAACAGCAATCGCTATTACGAACCAAGCTGACAATGTATCGTCTCGATCTTCAGTTATAACGCACGACGACACCGTTGTCAGTAAGCCACAAATTGTCTCCACTACATCTAAATCCAAAGAAGATATTGTTAATTATACGGTCAAGAATGGTGATACTGTTTCCAGTCTTGCGGAACGATTCGGTGTCACGTCTGACTCTATCCGCTGGTCAAATGATTTGAGTAGCTGGTCGTCACTTCGCATCGGTCAAGAACTATCAATTCCACCGGTAGACGGTATTGTGTACACAGTATCTGCTGATGACACACCTGAAACATTAGCAGAGAAATACAGCGCGAACAAAAATAAGATTATAGCCTTCAATGACGCCGAAATAGATGGACTTGTTGCGGGCGACGTTATCGTTATCCCGGGTGGCGAACAGCCAGCGGCTCCCTCTAGGGTTTCCTCAGCACCGACTGCGTATTATGGGTTCGCCTTTGGTAGTAGCGCGGTCTACGGTTACAACGGTTATGTGAACGGGTACTGCACGTATTACGTCGCAGCCCGTGTTACCGTACCGACTAACTGGGGTGATGCTCGAAACTGGGCTGCCGGCGCACGAGCAACTCCTGGCTGGACAGTTAACTCAACGCCTCAAGCCGGTGCTGTTGCACAAACAACTGCAATGAGTTGGTTGGGTCACGTTGCGTACGTAGAAGAAGTGTCAGAAGATCGCACTATGATTCGCTATTCAGATATGAACGGGCTTGCCGGTTTTAATGCTGTCGGAACGAGCGGCTGGGTGCCGGCCTCCACATTCCAGGCTTACATTTATCGCTAATCTGTTATCTACCTGTATACTAGGCAGGTAATGTTTGTAGATGCAGTTGAAATAGTAGTCAAAGCAGGCGACGGCGGAAACGGCGTTGTTAGCTTTAGGCATGAAAAATACGTTGATATGGGCGGTCCTGACGGCGGTGACGGCGGTAAGGGCGGCGATATTATCCTTGTGGCGAGTGAAAACCAAAATACGTTGGCGAAGTTCCGCTTTCAAAAACTACTGACCGCAAACTCAGGTTCATCTGGATCAAAACGTAAAAAGCGCGGAAAAAGCGCCGACAACCTATATGTTCCAGTGCCGGTTGGAACCGTCATAAGTCATGAGGAGAGTGGCGAGATTTTTGCTGATTTGGTTGAGGACAGTCAGCAGGTCGTTGTTGCTAAAGGTGGTAGCGGTGGCTTTGGTAATGCACACTTCAAATCTTCAACCCGTCAAGCTCCGCGTGTCGCAGAAAAAGGTGAGCCGGGTGAAGACAAGCAGTTAACGCTTGAAATGAAACTTATCGCTGACGTTGGGTTGGTCGGTTTGCCTAATGCCGGTAAATCAACTCTTTTGTCTGTTGTCAGCAACGCTAAGCCGAAGGTTGCTAATTATCCATTCACGACCCTGAACCCAAATCTTGGAGTCGTTGACATAGGTGATGACAGTAGTCTGTTGATGGCTGATATACCTGGGCTGATAGAGGGAGCGAGTCAGGGCAAAGGCCTCGGTGATGATTTCTTGCGCCACGTTGAGCGAACATCAGTACTGATTCATCTGGTCGATGCTTATCAAGAAGATGTTGTGCAGGTGTATAAGACCATTCAAGAAGAACTACGTTCGTATAAAATCGACCTCTCAGCACGACCGCAGATAGTGGTTCTTACCAAAGTAGAGGGTCTAGACAAAGAAACAATTGATGCCAGCCTAGCACAGCTTAAAGATGTAATCCCTGCCCATGCGCCGTTGTTTGCTATTTCTTCTCAAACCAAGCAAGGTCTGCCTGAATTACTCCGTGAAGTACATCAGGCCGTCGCGACAGAACGCGAAAAACAACGAGAAATACAAGAAGAAGACACAGATACGATGCCGGTAATTCGTCTGCCGGAGACTGCTAATGCCTGGAAACTTGAAAAGGTAAAGAACGGGTACCGGCTTACCGGTAAGAAAATCGAACGCTTTGCCGTAAAAACAGATTTTAACAGTAATCACGCCACCGAACGACTTAGAGATATCATGCGCAAAATGGGTATCATGCATGAACTGGTTCGACGAGGCGTTGAGTCTGGCGACAAGATTTTTATTGCTGAAATAGGTTCAATCGAATACTAGATGTTACAGCGTCACGAGCGTATTTATCTACAATATCAGCCAGATGAATCAAGTTTAACGCGGTTGCTGGACTGGCAAAAGCTAGCAGCGGTGTCCAATCCACAGGCCCGACCAGTGCAACCTGACAGAATGCATTTGACGGTCATTCATTTCGGTATTTTAGCTGACGTATTTCGCGAGCTTCAGCAAGCGGTCCCGAGTTTGACATGGGACGTATATCAAGCTTCTGTGGCCAACTTCCTTCAAGACGCACAAACTGTATTGCCAGCTCAGGCTACGGTTACTCCGCATGCATTTGAGTTATTTGGCGCCCCCCATAGCGTACTTGCACTGCGGGTCATCACCGATGACGTCCTTATTCAAGCTCACCAACAGGCACTCATGTATCTCAAGGAATGTTTACGGACGTGTGGCATTCAGCACCCCGTTGCTTTTATGCAGGGGAGCGCAAACTTCCGTTTTGCGCTACAGCTTCAGCCACATATATCTTTGCTTCGTTCGGCTCGGTCCCATCCAGATATAGACCTTGATGTAGCTCAACCGCTTGTTCTGCACGCCATGAAAGTACACTATAGTTAAAGCCAGATGATATATGCGCAAACCTTAAAAGCCAGAACCAGGCAAATCGGTCGAAATACGGCAGACATAGGGGCTGATTCGGTTATATATCTGATGAGCAGGGACCAGCGCGTACGCTATAACGACGCTTTGTTGGCTGCTCAACAACATGCTATGTCTTGTCGACTACCGCTTGTGGTTGTGTTTGCTCTGCATTCCAACACTTCTCGACGGTCATTGGAGCATGTTGAATTCATGCTTGAAGGTTTGGCATTCGTCGCTCAAGATCTTGCTCAGAAGAACATCCCCTTCACATGCCAAATCGGCGACCAACCGGCAGTTATTCGGGAGGTTATCCAGCATATCACTCCAGCTGCGGTGTACATAGACTTCAGTCCACTCCGTCGTTCTCGTCGTGACGCCGAGAGCCTTGCATCGTCGATGGCCTGTCCGGTTTTTATTGTCGATACGCACAATATCGTGCCGGTCTGGGAGGCGAGTGAAAAATGTGAGTACGCTGCTCGGACTATCCGTCCAAAAATCCACCGCCAACTCGGGCAGTATTTTGATGAGCCACCAACTGTCCAGGCGCAAGAAGCGTTTTCGCTCTCGCTCCCGGATTCTATCGACCTTGCGCATGCCGTTAGCCAACTGTCGTATAAGAAATCTGGCATAGAACATGCCTATGTATCAGGTGAGGCAGCAGCAGGTACGGCGCTCAAATCGTTTATTGAAGAAAGATTGCAGGCATATGCCCACAGCAGAAACGATCCAACTTTGGGTGGGCTCAGTAGGTTGAGTCCGTATTTTCACTTTGGTCAGTTAAGTAGTCTTGAAGCGGTTATGCGTGTCGAGGAGGCTGTAGCTAGTGACGCCGGTTTACGTTCGTCAGCTGATACATTTATTGAAGAAGCAGTTATCAGAAAAGAGCTGTCTGACAACTGGTGTTACTACAGCGATTTCTATGATAATCTCGATGGTGCTCCGGAGTGGGCTCAAAAAACCCTCGAGAAGCATCGTGGTGACCCAAGAGAGTACCTCTACAGTCGTGAGCAATTTGAGCAAGCTCAAACACATGATCCGGCTTGGAATGCCGCCCAGCAGGAGCTTACCCAGACGGGCAAAATGCATGGCTATATGCGGATGTATTGGGCTAAGAAAGCTCTGGAGTGGTCCGAGTCGCCCGAGCAGGCAATCGACATACTCGTATATTTGAATGATTTTTATTCGTTAGATGGGGGGGACCCAAATGGGTACGCCGGCATCATGTGGTCAGTCGCCGGTGTACATGACAGACCTTGGGGTGAGCGACCGGTTTACGGAACGATTCGCAGTATGGTATATACTGGTCTAAAGCGAAAGTTTAATGTAGAGCAGTATATTGACAAATACACAAAATAATGATAGTATGTTACCATGTCCATATTTAAACACAAAAAACCAGGGTATCAACATGATGCCGAAGCTACTGTCGCACATTCGCGCGACAGCCGTCTTATCGCAGGGCCTTTTGTTTCAATAATTCCAGAAACAGAAGCTATTATGAAATTAATGCTTGCGAGTGATTCGGGTCCAACCTCAACTTCTTTGCCCCAGACTGATGAGCAGCGCCTTACTATATCAGGCCAACCGTTTACCCCTGAGAAAATCCGGTCTATAGATAGTAATTCCAAAGCAATTCAAGACACTGTCTTATCGGGTTATGCAAAATACACACCTGAAAATGGTACCAATTTGCTGGATGTTTATATAGAAGCTCATTTTGTATTTGCTGACGCCGTATCCAGGATGGTGAGCGGCCTTCGACAATCTGAGCCTAAAGCTAAGCTAGAAACCTATATCTACAAGAAATAAATGATACACTGGCTGTCAGATGGCAAACAGTTTTTTATTTTATGATTTGGAAACATCAGGTATTAACCCGCGTGATGCGCGGATTATGCAGTTCGCTGCTCAGCGAACAGACCTGAACCTTAAGCCGGTAGGTAATCCGTTCAATTATCATATTATTCTGACACCAGATGTACTGCCTGAGCCACAGGCTATACTCGTTACTGGAATTACACCGCAAGAAACCATTGCCGATGGTATTTCTGAGGCAGATTTTTTGCGAATATTTCATGAGGATATAGCCACTCCGGGTACAATTTTCACTGGCTTTAATTCTGTTCGGTTCGACGACGAGTTTATGCGGTTTTTACACTACCGTAATTTCTATGATGCGTACGAATGGTCTTGGCAAGATAAACGGTCTAGATGGGACATGCTCGATGTGGTTAGGATGACAAGGGCGCTTCGCCCAGACGGTATAACCTGGCCGTTTGCGCCTGACGGTTCCGCCAGTAACAGGCTAGAGTTGCTTACCAATGTCAATAACCTTGATCATAATAACGCTCACGACGCACTGAGTGATGTGCGCGCAACTATAGCCGTCGCAGCACTTATTCGGGAAAAGCAGCCAAAGCTGTTTGATTATTTGTGCGACATCCGCGACAAACGTTCAGTTGCAAAGATTGTCGAAGCGGGAGATCCATTTGTGTATACATCGGGCAGATACGCGACTGAGACAGAAAAAACCACGGTGGTTACTCGACTTTCTGCCGTAAGCGCTCAGGCGGGAGCGTCATGGGTGTTCGACCTTCGTTATAATCCTGATGAGCTGCTCGAAAAATCATCAGATGATATTGCCAAAGCGCTGACGTTACGACACGATGAGCGAGCCTTCCACGTCCCAATAAAGACGCTCAAATACAACCGCTGTCCTGCGATTGCTCCACTCGGCGTACTACATGCTGAAGGTCAGGAGCGTCTCAATCTGAACATCACGGATTTGCAAAAACGACATTCCCAGGTAAAAGCACAGGCTCAAAAGCTCTCCGCTCTCATGGATGAAGCTATGGAAAAGGTAACATCCCGTCGGCAAACATCATTGAGCACGGATACGATAGAAGTAGACAGTCAGTTATATGATGGTTTTTTTGGTGATTCAGACAAAACAAAGATGCGCTTGGTGCGTAATCTTGATCCATCTGAACTGTCACCGGCTGAAGTGCAGTTTGATGATAGTCGGCTGAACGCACTTATGCCCCTGTACAAAGCCCGGAATTATCCAGAAACACTTACGAGCGAAGAGCGTCAGGAGTGGGAGGAACTCTGCCGGCACAGGCTGACAGTTGGTGGAGAAAAAAGTCGCCTACAACGGTTCGTAAAAAGCTTGCACACCTTAGCAGGTGAAACGTCATTATCAGCAGAACATCAGTATCTACTAGAGGAACTGAGACTCTATGCGGAGAGTTTAGTGCACATAGATTAAGCTGTGTTTTTCATGCCTTTGACTTGCTGAGAAGGTTTGGTGCCTGAGGCTGTTGCACTGTACGCCGCAAACAAAAACCAGCTGGCTACCAGTACATGACTAATGTTTATCCGAAAAGAGGTCCCCGGAACGAGCCCGAGCACAATAAATTCTACCATCTTCCTCACCTATCTTTATCTGAATTATACACAAATATAGTATCGAAGTCAATATTGTGTTATTGATGTATTACTGATACGAACGTGGACTTTGTATCTATCAAGCGTTCAAAATAAAGTAATGCACAGGAGTGTTGTGCACAATACTTGTCTGTGTTCTGGTCAGGGTTACGACCGGTTGGTACACTGATGAGCAAGAGGCAATTTCAAAAAGAGGAGATCGTATGTCACGGCCGCAACAGCAAGCCCGTCCCGTATCGCATGAAAAAAAGAACGGATCGATTAATCGTGGCAAAATCCCAAAAGAAGCTCAGGCTCATAAGGGCCCCTGGCCGGAGATACGAATCGTTCGTGAAACCGATATTAATGACATTGAATATGTCCCGGAATGGGATAGATTTTTGAATGTGTTGGGCAGAAAAAATATCGGAAAAGCCAAGGCCCCATCTTTGGGTTCGGTATTTTTAACACTTGTTGGTGCTCAGGAGATGGGCAGAATGCTTCAGGCTAAAAGCCCCAAAACCTTTGACAGCCGAACCGCGATGACAAAATTGATGACCAGGACTGCAAAACGTATCGAAGCGACCGTTTCTCAAAACGAAAGAATGAAACTCGATGTACTTGATAATCGGCTTCAGGCGCTGTCTGACCTACGCCTGGCTCAGCTAGAAGAGCCAGACACGCTATTTTTAGACCTTGAGGAACGGGCTCATGCCGTCGATGTTGATACCGTACAACGTGAGTGTGACCCAACGATTGACTACGCATGGTCACCGGGAAGTTTCACCTGTGGTGCACTAGAAAAATATAGTCGTAACGAAATGGGCATCGACTTATCTGGTAATCAAGAGCTTCTCGATGAGCGGTCAGAAATCCAGCGCTACCTCGGTAGCATAGGTTTACAGACTCATATGATGGATAGGGATTGGAAGCCTCACCTAACAGTGCTTCAGACGTATGACAATATAGGTGCTACCGAGTTATACGTGCCCGAGGCTCCCGACGAAATAGTACTCGATAGGCCAAAGGCGCTCGTGAATCGAAATAGTCCAGTACAATAACAGTAGGAGTATTCAGCAATCATACCCGATCTACCATGATAATAGATAACCGAGAGAACTTCACTTCCATAGAAATCAACCGTCCAGTTGTGGATGGGACGAAAAAGTTCCTCGATAAGACTGCTCGGCTGGGTGATCAGATGTTTGGCGACGATGTCTCAACACTCATCCAAGATGGTGACATAGATGACGAGGGGTTTCAAAAGATGATAGGCGTTGGCTCAGCTCGGCTAAGACTCTATCAGCCCGGTCAACTACGGTTCCTCATGTTTGAGCGTCGAGCAACGTCTCAGATGCACTTGCAAGGAAGTTTCAGAAATGCACTCAGCAAGCTAGAATCTCACGCTGATCCTTTCTTTGAACATTCCAATCCGGTACATGGGTATCAGGACAAAACTGACAGAGGTCTCGCGGCTACGCTACGCCGTATCGGGTATAGCCATGATATTCCTCGGCAAGGGGATATATCGATTAAATGTGATGGTTTGGCTATCAAAACTGACGGTATATTAGACCCTCGCAACGGCTCAGAATTGGCGTTACTGCCAGCTGTAGAGGATGAGGTTACGATCATGCTCGTAGAGCAGACCGGTCTGTGCATCCGAGCGTTAGCTCATCATGGACGCAAGAGCGTATATCCCATGTCACCAGAATTCTTGCATATTCCTTTCGGCAGACTTCCCCGAGAAACCGAAGACGTTGAGCGGAGCCACTTTTTAGAAGGTGTTAAGGCACTATTACCGTTAACAGTGACACTAGGGGATATAAATACGCAAGTCACCCATCAATACTGTCGCGACACAGACGAGTAGATGGCCTCAGGGTTATGCGCACATACTATCACTGGAAAAACACGCCATTTCCGTGTATACTAAACCGACTTGAATTAAAATTGGTAGGTGTTTTTTTGTTATGAATGACGTGATTAGAGTGCAGGGTGCTCGCGAGCACAACCTGAAAAACATAAGTGTTGAAATTCCGCGAAACCAGTTAGTTGTTATTACTGGTTTAAGTGGTTCGGGCAAGAGTAGCTTGGCGTTTGATACTATTTACGCCGAAGGTCAGCGTCGTTACGTGGAGAGTCTTAGCAGTTATGCTCGGCAATTCTTAGGCCTTATGGAAAAACCCGATGTCGATCAGATAGATGGCCTGAGTCCGGCAATTTCAATAGACCAAAAATCAACCAGCCGAAACCCCCGCAGTACTGTGGCGACCGTCACGGAGATTTATGATTATCTGCGATTATTGTATGCCAGGATTGGGGTTCCTCATTGCCCAATCTGCGGAAAAGCCGTAGACCGCCAGACACCAGCTGCGATTATCAAGAATGTCGCCAACCTCCCTGCAGACGCTCGGCTTATTGTATTGGCCCCTATCGTTGTTGACAAGAAAGGAGCTTTCGAGCATGTGCCTGAGCAGTATATGCGCGCCGGTTTTGCTCGTGTGCGGGTTGATGGTGTTATTTATGCACTTGATGAATTCCCGGAGCTTGATAAAAAATACAAGCACACCATCGAAGTCGTGGTTGATCGTCTGGTCAACGATGAAGCAAGTAAGGGCCGGTTAACCCAGAGTGTTGAGCAAGCGCTTGATTTGGCGGATGGATCACTACAGGTTTTGAATGCCGACAGCGACGAGCTACACGCTTATAGTCTCCGTTACGCGTGTATTGACCATCCTGATGTACTGATACCGGAGCTAGAGCCACGAACGTTTAGTTTTAATAGTCCGCATGGTGCCTGTCCAGTCTGTACGGGGCTTGGCTCTCGGCTCGAAGTCGATCCGGAGCTGGTTATCCCTAATGGACGGCTTACGATTGCCGAAGGTGCTATCCGTCCATTCAATCGAGTTAATGCAGATGCTTGGTACAGTAAAAAAATGCAGGCAGTGGCCGAGCGGTACAACTTTTCACTCCATGTGCCAACGGCAGAACTGTCCGAAGACAACCTTGACAAGTTGCTCTATGGTACGGATACAGAGACGTACACGATTGCGCTTGGGACTGGCCGCTTTTTCGACACAACATACGAAGGGGTTATTCCTAATCTAGAACGACGACACAAAGAAACGGACAGTGATTTTATGCGTCGCGATATCGAGCGCTTTATGCGCGAACGCCCGTGTCACGAGTGCCACGGGCGTCGTCTGCGTCCGGAAGTCTTAGCCGTTACTATTGGTGATTCATCGATTATGGATATTTGTGAGCTGTCGATTGACGATGCGTTGGAATTCTTTAAGGACATCAAGCTGACCACAAACCAAGAGCACATCGCCAAGCAGATTCTTAAAGAAATTCAGGCTCGCTTGCGCTTTATGGAAAATGTTGGCCTGCATTATCTAAGCCTGTCGCGCAGTGCCGTCACCCTATCCGGCGGTGAAGCCCAGCGTATCCGCTTGGCGACACAAATTGGCTCAGGACTACAAGGTGTTTTATATGTATTAGACGAGCCGAGTATCGGTCTGCACCAGCGTGATAATAAACGCCTTATTTCGACACTGCAACATTTGAAAGAACTTGGCAATACCGTGCTAGTTGTCGAGCACGACGAAGAAACCATCCGAACCGCTGATTATCTGCTTGATATTGGTCCGGGAGCGGGAATTCACGGGGGTGAAGTCATCGCTCGTGGAACACCTGAGGTGGTAGCGAAGGAAAAGCTCAGCATTACCGGTCAGTACCTGCGTGGCGAAAAACAAATCGAAACACCAAAGAAACGACGCGCCGGCAGCGGTAAAGCCCTATCCATTAAGGGCGCCCGAGAAAATAATCTTCGAGGTATAGATGTCGATATACCACTGGGAAAACTCGTTGTCGTCAGCGGTGTATCCGGCTCTGGTAAATCAAGCCTGATAAACGACATTCTGTCCAAGGAGCTGTCAGCTCGGTTGATGCGCGCCAATGAAGTACCTGGTCGGCATGATGAGGTGCAGGGAATTACGCATTTGGACAAAGTCATCACGATTGATCAATCTCCAATTGGCCGGACACCCCGCTCTAACCCAGCGACATACACCGGGCTGTTTACGCCCATACGTGAACTCTTTGCGACCACACCGGAGTCAAAACTCCGTGGCTATAAACCTGGCCGGTTCAGTTTTAATGTAAAGGGTGGACGTTGTGAGAACTGTTCTGGCGACGGTATCATCAAGATAGAGATGCATTTCTTACCTGATGTCTATGTCCCGTGCGAGGAATGTAAAGGCAAGCGCTACAATAAAGAAGCCCTCGAGGTGCATTACAAAGGCAAGACAATCAGCGATGTGTTAGAAATGACATGTGAGAGTGCGTTGGAATTTTTCGAAAATATTCCAGTTATTGCAAAAAAACTAGAGACGTTGGTCGAGGTTGGATTGGGCTACATAACCCTCGGCCAGCCGGCGACGACTCTATCTGGGGGTGAGGCGCAGCGGGTTAAGCTCGCCACGGAATTATCGCGCCGAGCAACGGGCAGAACCTTGTATATACTGGACGAGCCAACAACCGGGCTTCACATGGAAGATGTAAAAAAATTACTGGGTGTCTTGCACGCTCTTGTGGATACTGGCAATAGTATGATTGTTATCGAGCATAATCTGGACGTCATAAAGAACGCAGACCACGTTATCGATATGGGCCCTGACGGCGGCGCTGGTGGTGGAACCATTGTCGCAGAAGGAACGCCAGAACAGGTCGCAAAGAACAAAAAATCCTACACCGGAGCTTTTTTGCAAAAAATGTTGCAATGAACACCAGTAGTTACGCGGAAGAACAAGCGTGGATGCGGGCAGCCGAACAAGTAGTGGAAGCCGAGCCACATCAAGCTCACGAATCAGGGCTGTCGCCAGTGTTTATCTACGGAAACTATCTTGTCATGTGTTCACTGCTGGCTGAAAAAGAGGCCGTCGAGTTAGGTCGTGGGATTACCATTGGTACTACTAAAGAATTAGCCTTGTACGGTCTTTTGTCAGCGCATAATGTACAGTCTACCCAAGCTCTGCGGAGTGAGCGCCTCGTAGAATCGCTATTTGCACAGCCGGCGGAGCGACTTTTCTTTACCTTGAATCATGCGCGTACGGTCGAGTCGGAGGTTGCTACGTCGCACGGCTATCAGGCGGATGGGCACCACCCGGTACGTTTGAACGAGAGTACCCTAGTGAACAAGCTACGTGAAGCCAACACCATAAGATAGTTGGCTATTGGCAAATGTATCTGTTATAGTTGGTCGAACGTATCGGTTATTAGCCGAAAAAAAGGGAGAATGTACGCACTATGTCAACTGACACGATATCAATAGAGCTGAAAAAGCGCGAAATTATAAGAAAGAAACTTGCTGTCCTGCGAGAAACTGGTGAAGTACCGGTCGTAGTACACGACCACGGGAAACCGTCAATGCACGCATCTGCGTCAATGGTACCACTTCAAAAAGTTGTTTCCGCTGCGGGCAAGCATCACCCAATCGAAGTCAAGCTCGGCGCTGAAGACCGCCTGGTTCTTATCCGAGATGTCGATTATGATCCTCGTAAACATCACTTGCGACACGTTGTATTTCAGGCTATTCGTCGAAACCAGAAAGCGCATGCTGAAATCCCTATAGAATTTACTGGTGATATTCCAGCAGAGCGTTCTAGCCTCATGGTTATTTACCAGCTTGACCACGTTGAAGTAGAGGCCTTGCCAAGCGATCTTCCGGATGCGATTCTAGTAGACCCATCAGCACTTGTGGAAGTCGGCGACACCATGCTTGTTGGCGACCTGAAAGCACCGAAGGGCGTCACTATCCTTACTGAAGCTACCTACCCTATTGCAACCGTTGAGATGCCTAAAGACCAGCTCGCAGAAGCTGAAGCATCTGCCGATTCTCTCGCCGAAGATGCAGAGACTATAGGCGTCGACGATGAAGACGCTCCTGCCACAGAAGTTTCTTCAGAAGATGATGATGATTCTTCTGACGATAGCTCAACTGACGATCAAGAAAAAGAGTAAATACACTAATAAACCTGGTTCCTCTCTACGTACGTTCATGAGTCCATAAGAGAGGTCAGTAGAATATTCGTTTCGTGCCATGGAACACACTTCGCCACAACCATCAGATCGCGACAATCGAATGATGTCTTCTTTTGAGCGTTCCAAATCTGATAACGAGGACGACGAAGAGGAAAAAAAGAAAAAAAAGACAAAGTTGCGTAAAGAAAAAGACGCGTCCCAAGCAAAAAATACGTCTGATTTTGATAAAAAGTCGTCAGATAAAAAATACGGCGAGCAACCCGAGCGCCGTAAACCGTCTATTTTAGATATGTTAGTTGATGGTGATGCGACTGAAGAGAAACCAGGCAACCACAAAGAACAAACTGCCGACAAATCCGACACCAAAGAAGCAGACACGCCAACAGTCGAGGCCTTAACCGAAGAAGAGAAGCTCCAGGCAACCGAGGCCTTCATTGCTGCTCGTAGCCAGCTACTGCAATCCGAATCATCCCAGAAACCCGATGAGGATATTGAGCTAGAATCAACTCCGCGACTAGCAAATGTACGTTTTTTGGAGAAACTTCAGCAGCGTATTGCATCGTCAGAAGAAATACCTACTGACGAACAGTATCAGGACTTAGTAGATTTTGCGGTAGCTGATGCTGTGAATGAATCCAAAGAGCATGATCAAAGCGAGGCTATTACTGAAGGCGCGAGGATTGAGGCAGACGCGGCAGACATTAAAGAAGCAGACGATGATGTGCAAACGCCAGCCGTAGCTTCAGCACCCGTTTCTCGTCCTTCACCTCCATCCCGACCTTTTGTTGGGAATAGCGGAGGGGCAAGCGGTAACGGCTCTGGATCGAGTGGTGGCGGTCAGGGGTTGGTGCCGCCATCTTTTGGAGGTGACCCAATTCCATCACACATCAATACCAGTCCTAACGCTGCATCTGGACCTAGCCCGTTATCTTCAGTAGAGCGCTCATCGACCTCTCGTCATAATCGTGGCCCAGATTTGTTACTTGGTGGGTTTGTTGGTTATCTGATTGGTCGTCGTCGAGGCAGAATTAAAACAGAACAAGAGCTGGGGAGTGTCGAACGCTCACTCACCAAGCAAATCAAACAACTTGAACAGACTGTTGCATCGTATGAGGAAAAAACAAGAAATCAGACTGCAGAAATCATTACGCCAGCCAAGGACGAGGCTGAGCGGAGTTCGGTTGCGCCAGCTTCACGAGAAGCGGGCAATAGTTTCAGCGAGTCGAGTCCTCACCGGCCAGACGTACCTGAGTCAACACCTGTTTATTCATCGGAACAACAACCAACATTTGGAAATACTATCTTCGCTACTAGTAAAGCTCCCGAAGCAAAGAGTCGTTCCTTCGAAACACCGTCAGGCAGATCAGACGTCATGACTCGTGTGCGGGAGAACATTGACTCCGCTACAAAGGCAGACGTATTGGAAGTTGCCGACACTATCATGTATCGAGGTCAAACCTTGCGGACGTTTCATGAACAAACTGACGTTTCTGAACGTGCCATGCGCCAGATTGTCGCAGAACATCTCAGGGGTGGTCGTATCGAAGTGTTAGTGGCTCGCAGTCTGGCTGAATCTGCTCGAACAAAAGAGCAATCCCCAGAAGTTGTAGCCTCCTCTCTGAGCCCCCGGGTAACGTCAACACAGGATTCTCATGCTGCAATAGAAACGGATAACAATGTACCAGACAAATTAATTGTCGACCCGCAACACATTTCGCACACAGCTGACGGTGCGGACCAGCCTAAAGCCCAATTGTCCAAATCTTCGGGGCTGAATCAGCAGGTAACGATTGCTACAGTAATTGGGTTAGTCTTTGTAATTATCGTCATTTTCGCTTTATTTTAGCGAAACGCTATTTTGCATTAAGTATAAGCACGTTGTACCATGAAGCTATAGTAAAATAATCTAAACAGGATATATTTTATGTTTAAAAAACCAAAATTAACAGTTATGAGCCTCGTCTTTGTGCTCAGTCTGGCTGCGGTGCCTGCTGTCACGAGCGCACAAGATGGGCGAGGTAGTGAGCGTAGCGTTGAGGCTCAAGCTCGTCAAGCAGACAGACAGGTCATGCGGGAAGAAAAACAAGCTGAGATTCAGGAGAGGGTTAAGGCGCGTCGGACACAGGTACGTGCAGACGTGTGTGAACGACGCCAAGAACAACTTGCTCAGCTTATCCCACGGCTTGCTAATCAGTCATCGCGTCTAAACGGTGTTGTAGACGATATCTATTTGCGCGTCCAGGGTTTTTATGAGTCTGGTCAGCTGACAGTAGATAACTACGAAACACTCAACAGCAATGTTGCCGATGCGCAAGCCGAAGCCCAGGTAGCAGTTGAAGTCGTCGCGACGTATGAGTTTGAGCTTGACTGTGAAAATGCTTCAGTCGGTGATCAACTCGTTGGCTTTAGAGAGTCAGTCGCCGAAGCCCGAGAAGCACTAAAGGCATACAGGACCGAACTAGTGGCGCTAATTAGCTCATTACGCGCTGAAGCAACCGAGACAGATGCATCAGAAAATCAAGAAGAGACAGAAGTAGAAGAAACTGAATCTGAGACTCAAGAAGAGGGTAGTAACGATGAATAAACGAAACCAAGACGGAATTGCTCACGTAGGCCTCGTTATCTTTATCGTTGTTGTGCTGGCAGTAGTTGGCTTCGCATTCTGGCGAATCCAAGACCAAGCAGCAGATGACCAAGCATCAACTCCGGCCACGAGTAGCGAAGAATCTCGAGAGGACGAAATCCAAAATGAGGATGATTTACGTGAAGTTGAAGAAGCGCTCAATGCAACCGATTTTGATAGTGAGCTTGATACCACTGAGATTGACGAAACACTTCAGTAGAAACTAAGCAGAAGAAGTCGTTTCCCTGTCGTCTATGAATCCGTCTGATTGTTGAGCCCAAAGGCCACTGTAGACGCCTTTTTTACGGATGAGTTCATTGTGTGTGCCTTCCTCGGCGACATAACCATTCTCTATGACGAGGATACGATCCATGTGCTGAATTGTGCTTAAGCGGTGCGCTATAACTATCGTTGTGCGGTTTTCCATCAACCGCCATAGCGCTTCCTGTATTAAAGCTTCGCTGTTAGAATCCAGCGCACTGGTTGCTTCGTCTAGAAGTAAGATGGGGGCGTTCTTAAGCATAGCCCGCGCAATTGCGATGCGCTGGCGTTGGCCACCGGACAGCTTGACGCCTCGCTCACCCACAAGAGTGTCGTACGCATTCGGGAGCTTTTCTATGAATTCGTGTGCGTTTGCGAGCTTCGCTGTAGCGACAATCTCTTTCATGCTAGCGTCCAGGGATCCATAGCGGATATTATCAGCAAGGCTGCGATGAAAAAGCAGCGGTTCTTGTGGAACGTAGGAGATACGTGAGCGTAAATCGTCTTGTGTGATGCGAGAAATGTCTTGGCCGTCTATGTTAATGACATCTTTTTGGATATCAACATAGCGCATAATCAACTTCGTGATAGTTGTCTTGCCTCCACCTGAATGGCCTACTAGGCCGATTTTTTCGCCGGGTTTAATGCGTAGGTCTAGGTTTTCAAATAGTTTTTCTTGTTCTTTCTCGTAAGAAAAATGTACGCCACGAAACGTTATCGCACCTCGAGCTATCTGTACTTCTTGCGGATTATCAGCGTCCTTGATAGAGGGTTCAATTTGTAGAATTTCAGTCATTTCTTGGGCATCACCAATTGATCGGTTGATATTTCGGAGCGTGCTGATACTGAACGTCCAGAGGTTTTCTGCAATGATACCGGTGTAGGATACGACTAAAAATACCGTACCGATATCTGCGGAGCCCGATACTGCACTAATGACAGCTAGAGACAATGCGAGGACGCTCAAGCTCGTGGTCGAACTCGAGAAAAAGAGTTCTCGCAGTAGTGTTACTTTCATGAGTTCATTCGTAATACCCATCGTGTTATCTGTGGCTTTGGCAAACCGTTCACCTTCATAACTACTCCGAGCAAAACTTTTTACTGCAGACACATTTGATATTGCATCTGCCAGGTATCCGGTCTGTTTGTTTTGCGCTGAAGCTTCTTTTGCATTTACCGTTCTTACTTTTAGGGTCATTTTAATCGATATTGTAATAAAAACTGAAGAAAAAATGAATAGTGCTAGAACGATGAGTGGGACGCGATGAACTAGGATAACAAACGTAAAGAGGAACGATACCAGTAAACCGATCAACTGAAACACAACGGTATCCATGAGTCTAACGTACGATCCGGAAAACTTATTCGTCTGGCTAACTAACGATCCACCGAAACGATTA
>Ga0136558_1000276_pt1 | contig 30073 bp, 36 predicted proteins | sample AntRauTorckE6833_FD_101391 | JGI IMG/M metagenome (GOLD analysis project Ga0136558, IMG submission 101391) | Saline lake microbial communities from Rauer Islands, Antarctica - Metagenome Torckler E6 #833 | ecosystem: Environmental > Aquatic > Non-marine Saline and Alkaline > Saline | place...
ACCGTAACATACCAGCATATTACCAACATTATCAACCTCGGCGTCACACCTGAACCGTTAAGATATAAAATACCCTATCTTAACCTACTATAGTACGATCTAGTGACGCTGAGTATCTAATCTGCGCTTGCTAAGGGGTTTTAGGAGTAATTTCCCCTTAGCCCGGCGCCGGTTAGTACTATTTAACCAACAAACACTAATCTTTTAAATCTCTTCATCCTATGGACATAGTAGACGTTTTCGAACTCGTACAAAAGAAAAAAGATACCTTAAATAGCCTGTTTTTTGAGGTATCTGACCATTCTAAGCCTCAAAGTTCCCCTAAAGACATTCCTAGGAGCTTATATTGGCTTAATATCATTAATGATCATATTAATGTGATACAACAGGCATTTGACAAGGTTAAACCGGAGGACGTAAATACCGAAGAAGGAAGTATGTACAATATCGTGAGTGCAGACATCCGGAAAATGGTTGATAAGCATAAAAGGCTTGTTAATAGCATAACCCCTACGGATTACCGGAAATACCGGAAGGACAGTAACTCCGATACTCCGGATTCCGTCCAGGATCAGATAGAACTGTTTAATAACAAGCTTAGAAAGGCTATATGGGAAACTCAGAGGCATTTAGAAGGTAAATCAACCCTTTCAGAAGCCATGAATCACTATTTCGAGGTTAAGTACCTGTACTCCTGCCTCCGGACTCAAAAGGTTGAGATTACCAAGAGACAACAAAGCAATTTAAACTGGTTGCAAGAAAACTTAGAAACTATTAGCAATGGGTTCTAGGTAGCAAGCCTTAGCAAGCTTTAAAAGCCTTCTTCTACTTAGGAGGCTTTTTTTACATTAAAAAAGGGAAGCTTTTGAGGGCTTCCCTTGGGATAGTTGTCTTTTTTCTTTTTTAGCTTAGGATTTGTCTTTGTTTTCAATCGAGAGATGACAATTACCGGCTGCGCCGGCGCTTAATTTCCTTCGTTTGTACTAACTTGTGATGTTCTAAGCCATAAAGCTATCACATTGAGTGGCATTTTCTCTTCTATCTCTCCACATGAGCATTTGATAATCATATGAGTTGGACAGCAAGGATGCAGCGTTTGAATCGGGTGTTCTAGGTTTAGAGCTTCTCGTTTCTCGGCTTCTGTCAATGTGTCATAATTTACTACGCAAGATTGGCATATCTTTTTGAATTTTGGCTTGTTGTGGTCAGGCGTTTTAGGTTCTATGTGATATTCTTTCATTTTTTCTAGCTGGTTGGAGATTGTTTAGCTCATTATACAATCCTAGTTAGTTTTACGCGAGCTAGGATGCTACATGGTCTCCAGGGCTTCATATTTAGCCCCAGATTAGCTTAATTTTGTTTTGTGTCTCCGTTAGCTGGTGCGTCTTTAGGCTCGCTTACATCGCCATTCACAAGATAACTTTCTATCTTAATTGCGTCCGAAATAAGCTCATCTGCACTCACTGGCTGACAAATAAGTTGTACAGCCTTGTCGAGCGCAAACTTTCTTGTTTCAAGCTCTTTATTACCATTTGCCAATTCCTCTAACTTCGTCATGAAATCTTGGTCTTCTAGCATATCGTCTAACATTTATTCTTCTATTTTATTATTGGATTGAGAGGTAAAGTACAAAGATTTAAACAATGTCGCAAGTAAAATCTTGTATAAATAAAAAGGCCCTCAAGTCCTTATCTTGAGAGCCTTGGCCATTATAGTAACTATAACGGTAGCAAATTTTATGTTATGTCAGTTGCTGCTGCTCTTAGTTTGTGTAATTGTATTACTGCGTCACCAAGTCCCTCAACTGCTACTTTTAGAGCATCTGGGTCTGTATGATCCATTCCAAGTCTACTAGCTACAAGTAATTTACATAATTCAGCTAAAGCATGCTCTAATACCGGTAAAGCGCTCAAATACTCTTGAACATTACGCTTTCTAAGCATTGACAGGGACAATACGGCATCTACCGACATTTTGTCTCTAAAGTTTGCAGCTACTTTTACTAAATCACGCCAACCGGACAGTTTAGGATTGTCATCTGCTGCAGAAGCTTGTTTCTCTGCCAATTTGTCCAATTCACTTAATGCTGTCGGTGCTTTAATCTCACCTTCCAAGACATAAGTACTATCTTTACCTAATTTGGCTATTTTTTCAAGATCTTCTTCTGTTGCTCCACAGTGTAGTGCTGACCATTTAGTATCTAGAGTCTTTAAATTTCTAATTGGGTTTTCTTGGGCATACTTTGCAAATTGTGGGCCTCTAAAGTTGTATAGTCCTGCTCCATCTCGATAAACTTCGTGCTGATTAAAGACTGCAGAAGCGTTTTTCTCAAATTCTATCAATTCTGCTTCCTTTCCGAAGAAAAGTTCCTTGTCAGAGAGTAAAAACGCATTTTTCTCTACTTCTTGCCCATTTTTCTCTATATCAGCATCTGTTAGGTAAAATGACTGCTTTTTAAAACCATTTAACCCCTCAACACGTATTTTTGCTTCAAACTCTTTTAAAGCTGCTAATTTTGGATCTTTTGCAGACAATTTGATGAATTTAGCGTCGCCTGGCACGAAATAGGCACCTGGTTGCTTATCATGTCTTTCAAATCCGGCTAATTTATCTGATTCCATTGAGATTGGGTAAAATGACACTTTATCAAAGCCTGCTTCACCTTTTATCTCAAAATTACCCTCTCCTGCCACTTTTGACATTCCTGTAACTTCAAAAGGCATCGTTGATGCGTTCTTAGTGATAAACACTCCATAATCCCCTATTCTTGGCTTAATTCCTTCAAAATCTTCGAAATTTGCCGTCTGATTTGCTTTTTTCTCCTCTAAATGAGCAAAATTGCCCTCTTTAGTAATCAACAAGGTTTTACCAGAGTTTAGTTCTTCAAAATTAGCAAATTTAGGCAATTCTGCCACTTTTTCAATCTTTGTTACTTGGATTTCCCCGGATGTAAAGTCATTACTTACAAATTTACCAATTTGACCTTCTTTTAGATCTAATTCTTCTGCTGAATGTGCAATTTTAGTAATTTCGCTCTTTTTAGCTAATTTTTCGTTAGCTAGGAGTTTTTCAGTTTCAAACGCCTCTAAAGAGTCAATTGGAGTGGTTCAAGTCTTGTTTACACGTGAGTTAGCCTGCTTTACAAAGTGATTTCCTTTAGAATCTGTGAATACCATCTGTCTATCAATGTCAAGTGACCTTAAATAGCTGTCAAGATGTGCTTGTTTAGTAGTTAGCTTTGCCTTTTGTGCTATCTTTTCAAATATTTTTTCATGTCCATTCTTTTCAAAGGCTCTTTTTACAGCTTCGTCCTCTAAATGAGCCAAAACTTGCTTGGCATCATCTTTATTAATGTAAGACAAATTATCAATAACTGAAGCTACTTTAACTGCATCACGGATAACATGAGATCCGTTTCCTCCGCCTCCATATTCACCAGTTGGCGAGAATTGTAAATAATTTTCTCCTCCAAACAGACTTTCATTAGACTTAGTGTTCGCATCAGCTAAGCCTGAAAATATTTCAGGTGTGTGGTAAAGCTTTTTTAAGAAATAGTCATTCAGTGGGATAGTAACCTCCGGTAGAATAAGGACATCCATTGGTGATAGTCTCCATTCTTTTATAATCAAAGGAACTACTCCGTTTTGAAGTACTTTAAGTGCCCCAACAGCATATCCTTTGTCTGTGTCTTTCTTTGACCAGGAAATACCTATAGGTTCCTCTTGCATATAAGGAAAGCGTTGTAAAAATAGTGTTGTAATCTCTTTGACCCACTGTGTGGCGTCACGATTAAGAAAAAGTGCCTGTGACTCAGCGCTTTTTTCAAACTCGATGTCTTCAATTTCTTGTAAAAATAAGTCTTTCATGTTATTCTGTTTATTTGTAGTTGATGCGAACTGTTTTAATATATTCTATGAGTAGGCAATAGTCAAACCAATAATTGGTATAAGAATAAAGATAGAGTTATTTATCAATAGTGAATCTTAACCAACCCCCAAAACTATGAATGCAACTAAAGCAAAAGAGCTATTAAGTTTAGTACCCGCTTCTGATTTTATAGCAGGTGAGTTTACAAACGGCAAAAATAAATGTTGTGCAATTGGCCATTTATATAGATTATCTTCAGGTGATCCGAAGAATTATGCATTGCACAACTGCGTTGAGTTAACCAGCAGAAGTCCTATAACAAAGTTTGTTAGGGAACAAGTAAACACTTTTTTAATTAAATTCCATGACGTACAAATTCATGAAGATACCCGCCTGGAGTATATAGGTGGATTAGCTTGGATAAATAATAGTAATGAGTACAATGGTTATACTGAAGTGAGCATAAAAGACCGTGTTATGCATCTATTAGATGACATGATTGAACAAGGTTACTAATTTCAATTAAAAACTTAATAATTATGAAATCAGCTACAAAGAAAGATCAGTATAATAACCTTAGAAGGATATGTAAAAAAAGAATGTTTAATAGCTTTTTAATCTTTATAAATTGTATGCTTATAATGATTATACTACTATTGGATATGGAGCCTACCCAAACACTAACTTTGTTAGGTTGGATCGGTGTACTTACTGTATCTGGTATTTATATACTCTGTATAATACAATTCTTTTCTGATTTGGCGTCTTTTGAGACGTTGAAAAGTATGAAAGATCAGGGTATAGTAATGGTAGAAATAAAGGGGCCCGACGATCTTCTGAATTATAGAGATGATTCAGAGTTCGGTATTTTTAAATCTACGATTCTTGACTCTCTAAAAAACAAACAGCCAATTAAGAAGTACTCACTAAAAAAAGTTACTCAGAAGGGTGTTTATTTCTCCTGGATACCGGGAATTGTTGAGTACCCTTTTCACATGTATTATGTAAGTGAGGAGTTTAAAGAGAAGCAAAATAGAGAGCACAGAGAGTGGGAGAAGGATAGAAAAGCGACTAAATAGGATAAGCCCTAATTTATTCTACTATGCGTTTCAACTCTGCTAATTCTCGTGTTACTTTGTTTAGATCTGCTGTGGGTGCTGAACCGCTGTATGTACTAGCTCCGGCTGGTCCTGCAGCGGTGATTCCCGCCCCAATAGATGAAAATGCTCTAGGTAAGTTAGAGTTTATTTTAGAAACCGCCTTATTTAACTCAATCACTTGTTTCAACAGTGGTATAATAGCATCGTCTATCAACGGCTTTAGTTGTTTATCAAGGCTGGTCTCTACTGTAGATTTTAATGACTCAAAATCTTGCTTTTGTTGAGTGGTTAGGTCACCTTTACTACTATTAAAGCTTTTCTCTAGGTCTGAGATTGTATTATCTATAATATCTTTTTTTATTCCCATCTTATATCTTTGTCTTTAATGCTGTGCTTGATGTGTTTGGTTCTGCTGCTTGCTTATTTATTTTTGCTAGTGTGGCTGGAAACAGCGGTGCCGGTGTACCAGGTGGTACGCCTTGTGTGAATGTTGATGAATTGCTGACAACTAGGTCTACAAAGGCTCCGAATGCTAATGGTTGTCCATTATAAGTCATTCCTGTAGGTGTTAGCTCTAAAACACTATTTTGCATTTTAAGGGTTATCTTTTTTCCCTCTATAGTTATACTGACGTCATCACTGCTTTTTAATTCGATCTTCTTGTTTGATATTGAAAATACCTCCGTGTCGTCGCCCTCATCATATTGGAATACATAAGAATTGTCGGATAGGGTTTCTGTAAGTTTAATAGAATTCTGTGCTATCTCTTTAAAGTATAGCTTATCTTCAGAGACGTAATTTTCTTTTAGCTTAAAATCTTTGAATTCTACCTGTTTATCATAATAAACCTGTGACCCGTACACTTCACTGACCTTAAACCGGTCACTTTGTCCAAATGTGGAGGACACGTGTCTTCTAAGAAAGCTATTGTCTGAGAGTTGTCCAAAAGACTCGCTAAAATACTCTTTGGCATTAGATTGTGGGTCATATCCCCAACCCTTACCTTCACCCATCGGATCTTTTACAGGGGATCCAAAAGGTACACCACTGTTCAAGCCTTCCTTTATTTCAAACCGGTAAACTTCTCCGGTATCTTGTTGCTTGCCCCATATAAGATTGTATGTTGCTACATTTTTCTTAAAATTCTTCTTAGCTGACAACTCAAAGACTCTACCCGCTGCTATATTCTGTTCGTTATATCTGGTATGTTCTCCTTGATAACCAAACCGGGATTGTGTCACGACAGTTTTGTCGTAAGAATTGATCTGGTTTATCCCTTGGCGGGTTTCTATTTTGTATGGAATACTCTCACCACTTATAAATCCTGAGCGTATAATTGCCTTATCTGCATATTTGTAGGTCCCTGGGGCTATTGGTAACGGACTCTCGTAAGTTTGTTCACTTCTTAGTCTACTATCATCAAATCCAGGGCTATCTTTAAACCGGGTAAATACATGTGTACTTGGCGTGCTAAAGGTATCTTTGTTATATAAATTCTTCATGTAACCCCCTGCATACTCATTGTAAGTCTCATATCCCTTCATATAAGCTTTCTTGAGGGTGCCGTCTACTCCCATTTGTGCGAACGTATTACTGAATAGGTCTACTGCCCCATATTTATCTATCCTTATCTGTGCGCTTTCTATGCCCGCTGCTTTGAATATCGTTGTCCCTTCTTCTAATTTTTCAGGGGCTTGCATTCCATAAGGTGTGACACCTTTTGGTTGGGTGTATCCTATTATATGTCTTTGTCCTTCATATTCTGCCACCAGACACTCTTGGCCTACTTCTGGGAATGATATAATGCCTGCCCCTAATGATGAGGTAGGTAGCACTGTAGGTGGTGACGCATCTCTGGGTACTGGTCCCATTCCTGTGTGATGTAGGGGTGAAATGTATATTCGCCTCTGCTTTGTCCCCTCGTTGTTTGGTATACTAACCTTTACAACTTTTGCTTTGTATATTTTATATTCTCCGATCATGGCTATAAGTTAAATCAAAAATGGTCCATTTTCAAGGTATAAGATCAGTGATGTAACATTAACTAATTTAATTTTAACAACTGGTATCAAACACCGCTTTAACGTATTGTTTGGCCCAAAGTTATGAAAACACAATTAATATTCACCTAGGTGGTGCTTATGGCGATAAAAGAAAAGCTGCTAACACTTGGGTAAAGAATTATAAAAGACTAAGTAAATCTTTAAAATCTAGACTAACTATAGAAAATGACGATAAAATATCTTTGTTTAATACTCAAGAGCTTATTGACAGTGTTCACCAAGATCTTGGCATCCCTATAATGTTTGATTTTCATCATCATCGGCTATATCCGGTGTCTGGTGAAAATGAACAGGATACTGTAAATAAAGCGATTGCTACTTGGCCTGACGATATAACTCCTGTATTTCACTGGAGTGAGTCTAAGGCCAAAGAATACGATGACGATACAATCAAACTTGCTGCGCATAGTGATCTGTGTTATGGTCCTATACCGGAGTATAGTACAACAAAGCCTATAGATCTTATGATCGAGGCAAAACATAAAGAAAAAAGCATACCATTGATAAAATATGGAAACGGACAAACAGTACAATCTAAGCCTGTTCAATAGTAAAATAAAGTGGGGAGTACAGTTTACTGTACCAAAAAGCCTAGTGGCCAATCACGGTGATGAAGGATTACTCATCTTTAAGGGCTTCGTAGGAAAAATTGATGAGAGTGAGATGTATAACGGCTTTATAGTTGACCTACATCTCGTAAAGGTCAACGAGGGTTCTGTAAAGAAAGCCCTTATGACTGATGAAAATCAATATGTCTATAAACTTTCAGTTAATGATGCAAAAGCACTTGTAACTGACATAGAAAAAGAAGGAAAAGAGTTGTTTGAAGATATGATCGAGGACATACACTTCTTACCTTTTGAATCTAAGAAAGAGCGAATGGAGTGGGTTTTTAATGAAGTATACGATAAAACCAGAGCCTGAGAAATTTGGCAACAACTTTATGAATGTACTTACTAACTTTACTTTTGTGATACGATACCACTATGAGTATCGGAAAAAACTAAACTTTAAAATTTTTTTAGCTTCATATCACATAGATACTGATTCTAAAAATTATAGACTTAGTACAAAGTCATTTATCAGTACATATTTTAAACTCCAGAATATAAGGAACGAGTATAATCATTACGAAATACATTCTGACTTATTTAGGGAGAAGGGTACTGATAGGACTAAGCAAGAACTGAAGTTGGCAGAAATATTTCTGGACTCACCTTATCAAGTTGTGGATAATATATTTATAGAGGTGAATAAAAGAGAAAGAGCGTTGAAAGCGCTTCCCCTTCTTTTTGAGCCTTTACATGCTGAGATAGAATTCATATTTTCCAAAAGACAATTTAGAGATAAAGTAGTAGAATGGTTCAATGCTGACAGACTGTCATAAAGCGACAATCTGTCAAAAAATTTGCAAACCGTTCCCTTCGTGCTAATATTAGTTACGTACATTTAACATTATAAAGAACGAGGTTTACATGGAGAAACGAATTTCCTACATCAAGGCGCCTATAACAAATAAGACGCCAAAAGATGTAGTATCTGTTTCAGATATAGCGAGGGCTGTGAAGCAGAATAAATATTACAAAAAAATTACACAGGAGTATCGGGATCTCTTACAAAACCCGAATGCTGACGATGAGGAGCGAAGGCGACGTAAAGCTACTCTCTTCGATTATGTTACCATGAGTGGTACTTTTAAATATAGAGCAAATGATCAGTTAATACGACATAGTGGTTATCTATGTATGGATATTGACTACATAAAAGATGAAAAAGAGGTGGATCAGATAAAAGAGACACTCTCAAATGATCAGATCCTTGATCCTGTACTTATTTTTACATCTCCTAGTGGTCTTGGTCTAAAGTGTGTTGTGTCTATAAAAATGGACGCCAGTCTTGATCCAGTGGTTCAGCATACAGATTACTTTGAGGCACTTAAAGCATATATGCTGGCTGCTTATGAAATAGAAATTGATAAAGCTTGTAAAGACGTCGCAAGAGCTTGTTTTATCTGTTATGATTCTAAACGTTACTTTAACGAAGACGCTGGTACCCTTACTAACGATTTTATTGATGATTGGAAGGAAAATATTGATATTGACCCTTACTCGAATTCAATCAATATGTCTGCGTCCTCACCGTGGGATGCGTATAACCAAGCACGTAAAGGGGCGGAACTTTTAGAGAAGCATGGATACACATTTGTAAAAGAAGACGATAAAGGGCTTAAGTATCTCCGGCCCAACTATACAGGGAGTAGTGAGTATTCTATTATTATATTTAGAGACTCAGGACTCTTGCATGTACATTCTGATAATTGTGACCCACTTCCTAGTGGAGCTATTTCACCTGCTAAAGCTTTCTGTTTACTAGAGGCTGGTGGTGACTGGAGCCTGGCCGCTGATAAGCTAAAGGCTCTTGGTTACAAAGGGATGGACAATCAGGACGTTGATGGTGCTTTAAGAAAAATGCTACCCGGTGATACTCCCTACTTCTGGGATCTCGTTAAATCTAAGGAGGGTATGAAGGTAAAGATAAATTCACCTATGTACTTAGAGTTCCTTCAAGAGGTTCTTCAGATCAAACGTATTAGATTAAAGGGGACCGATCATTCTGAATTTGTTTGCAACAAAGGTAATATCTTAGAGCCGATCGATTTCAAAGACGATGTGTCTCTGATGGTTAAACATTGGTTAGATAAAAATATTAAGCCATACAATGAGAAGTTTTACTCTCTTATCTTTAAAGAGTTTGTTAGCTTTCACCGTACACAAGAAGCCTTGGGTTTAAAAGATCTTATTGAGATTGTACAGCCAAAGCTTCTACAAGAGGATGAAAACACTTGTTATCTTTATTTATCTAACGGTTTCCTAAAGATTACCCCTGATGAGCATAGTTTCCATGAGTACGAAGAACTTCAATCATATATCTGGAGAGAGCAAATCATAGAGAATCCTTATATGGGTGAGATAGTCTATTATAAAAGTACGTTCTACCGTTTTGTTCTAAAAGTATGTGATGACAATAAAAAGCGTAAAGAGGCTCTTATGAAGGCTATTGGTTACTTAGCTCACTCATATAAAAACCCTGCTAATCCAAAAGCAGTTATTTTTGTTGATGAAGAGCTAAGCGAAGATCTTAGTGCTGCTCGAGGCGGTACTGGTAAATCTATTGTTGGTGAGGCCCTAAGTCACATAAAGAAAACTACTGTGATGGATGGTAAGCAAATCGACTTCACAAATAAGTTTACTTTTGAACGAGTCAAGCACGGAGATAAAATCATATTTATTGATGATATCGAAAAGTCTTTTGAGTTCGAGGATCTTTATGTAATCTTGTCAAACGACATGATCATCCAGCGTAAGTATGCCCGTGAAGCTTCTATCCCATTTGAAGAGAGTCCAAAGCTATGTCTATCAACAAACGTTGCTATTAAAGGTAATGATCCTTCTCATACTAGGAGACAGTTGATAGTAGAGTTTGCTCCTTTCTTTTCTAAGAGGAAAATTACTGTACAAGACTATTTTAATGGTGAAAGAATCTTTGGTTCAAAGTGGGATGAGACAAAATGGACGATGTTCTATAACTTTATTATTGAGTGTATTCAGCTTTATATGCGTGATGGGCTTAGTGAAGTGATAGTAAACTATAAAAAGAAGCAGGTCTTACAAGAGATCGGCCCGGAAATGTATGAATGGCTTCAAGAGAACATTGAGACTGATAAATTCTATCGTACTCGTGATATCTTGGACGGTAAAGAATCTACATGTGGATTTGAAGGATTCCGCCGAATGTATCCAGACTACAAAATCTCATCCAGGTGGTTACCTGTTAGACTTGAGGCTTGGGCAAAATACAGGGGCTATGATTTCAGAAAAGCTAGGAACGGTAGTGTTAGAGGATACAGGTTTGTTGATCCAAACGTGGTTTCCCAAGAGGACATGCCCGATAAAATCTAAAACCTTAAATGGCCGGAAACCCCGGCCTTTTTTATTATGACAACATTTATAATTTTATTGTTAACTTGGTTTGTAGCATGGTTCAAAGTACGTACTGTGATTTGGATTAAAATAGGTGATTACCCTATAGAACTTACCCCTCTTCATGAAGTGGTTATTTTCCTGGGAGCACCGATTTGGTATATCATTATGATAATATCGCTATTTAAATAAAACATTAATGTCAAATATTTTAGCAAAATAGTTAAAACATTAATAAGTTTTAATGTAAAAAAGTTAGTCAAGGCTAACTTTAAACTTAGCCTTGTTATCTTTAGTATTATCTTAAGGTTAGACCAAATCTTGCTTTTTTGAAAATCTCATCCCTCTTTAAACGCGTTAAAGACCACTTTTCCAAAAAACGGTTAGTATAAACAAAGACTTAGACCGAATTTTTTTTTGCAAAAGTTGAAAATTGGCCTTTGTAGGCTGTATGAAGGGGGTAAAAAAAGTCAGGTTAATAAAATCAAGGAGATAGCAACATGTTTAATATTATGCTTTTTCAAACTAACTTAAATCTATGAATATCACTTACTTATGAAAAATGATTTCACTAAAACCAGATTAGGCCCCCTAAAACCGGCCTCTAGGGGCTGTAAAAGCCGTTTTCTATCATTGCCCAAAATATGATGCCGGAATATGCCACTAAGAGGTGCCAGAGCAGTGATAACAATAACAGTGACTTAGCTTAAATATGCCTGATAACTCAAAAAACTATCCTTTCTCTCTTATATATACACACACCGACGGCGATGGTTACCCTCTTCATCCTATAAATATAATTTTATACCTGGTTTACCTGGTTTCTTGACTAACTATAATAATAACAATAATATACTAATATTTCTTCTTGGCAAGTAAAAAGTAAAAAGAGTAAGAAAGTATATATATATAAAGAAAAGAGATCAATAAAAACAATAACTTATAACAAATATCTGACTCTGTCAGGTAGAAAAACCGCTTGTTGACTTACATGGCAAATATTTACACACTACTAGATTACATAATTGAGCTCTCTGAGAGCGAAAACGTTCCCGATGTAAAAATTTTAGCAGAGGGGATACAAGACATTTTAAAGAACGGACAAACACTAACTGAATTAGATTCTAACTTTATCCCATTCGGACAAAGAAACACAAGACAACATGAAGTTAGACAGTATGGTCCTGGAAACAACAAAGTAGTAAGGGAGTTGATAAAAGAGTTAGTTAAAGAACATTTCACTGATAAGGCTCCTCCATCTATTAAATTAAATGAGTACAGAAAATTCTGGGGAATGTGCATGTTCCACAATTTCTTATCCCTGATGAATCACGGCGATCCAAGGATGAACCCTTCAGATCTCCCTATATCACAGATAGGACCAGACCGTCTCATTGTATTCGATAAAGCAAGACCAAATAAATTCTCTATGTCGGTAAGGACTCCCTACTCATATGGAAGAAATAGAAAGGTAACAATTACAAATGACTATTTTGGTCTGGAAGCTAAAGGAGATGGATTTGAGTATGCTCTCAAAAATTTACGGACTCAGTGTCAAGTTACCCTAGATAACGTAACCATTGATAAGAAGAAGGTACGTAATGGATCTTTAGATTATCTAAGAAACTACATGGAAGATTTAAATACGTTAAAAGCACATGTTGAAACTTATCTTAATAACTTATAAATTTAAAGACTATGGGAAAAAGAAACATAACAAAAAACCATCCGAACCCGGAAGGAAAATACTTCACAATTAAGATAAATCCACAAGAGGATTTCTCTGAGCCTTTATATGAGCCCTTACGATCAGATCTATCCTTGATAGCTCTTTTCACACCTAAGGGAGAGTTAATAGGGTTTTTATCAGATAGTAGGCCGGAGCTACACTCACCAGGATTTAATCGCTTCTCCCTACCATCAGATCTTGAGCTTTTTCCTCCATATGAGGACCTAAAAAAGCACATTAAGGACAATGTTCTATCTTTTGAGGACTAAATCGCAGTTTTACTGCATGTCACCTCATATTGACCCCTACAACGATACCCAAGCATTTAAGATCTTCACATCATTACACCCTAGGAAGATTACCCATCTATTTGAGCCCTTTATTTACAACCAAGGGCTCCCAGATTCAATTCTAGCCGCTATCGACATAGAGGGCGGTAAGTTATATCAGTTTAAAAAGATAGAAGCTTATAACGCATTTATAGCAAAAAATAAGTTAGAAAGAGCACCATATTTCTTACCTAACAAAGGCAAATGGAGAATAAACCCACATTCTGCTGCAGTTATAGCAAGAAACTTACTAATGCTTGACGATAGGGGAGAATATTGGACACTAGAGAAAAAATCAGATGATCCTATTTGGTTACAAGACATAATAGACAGAGAAATATCCTTTCCGTGGTATTCTTATGGATTTAAAAACCTAAGCACATCTAAACCGCGGAAACTAAAAAGTGAAAATAACTTTGGACTGACTACTTATTCATCGGATACGTACTCAGGCCTTATGCAAGCCTACCTAGGCCACAATCTTATTAAGATGTGGCGTATGCCATCAAAGAGACTTCTTATATCTAAAATACTTGGTATAAGAAGTACGCAATAGAAAACTTCAATTCTTTAATTTAGCATTACATGCCAAATCATAACTTAGAGTCCTTCTTAACGAAGGAATCACGGGAACACTATATCCACACTCCAATTTGGAATCTTCCTAACACTGAGGAGTTTGAGTCTTTAAAATTAGGAGATAGAATGACACATAAGCGACGTCTGCACACAAGCAAGACGCCTTTTGGTATTGGTAAGGTAATTGAACTTTCAATTTACCCAAAAAATGACTTCAATTTCCGGTTTTTAAAGTCGGGGAGAGTACTGCCCGAATGGCTAGTCAAAATGAGCTCATTTATTGAATTGCGAATAGAAAAAGAGCATTGGGTCTTAACGCCCATTAATCCACAACACCTGGATCCGGCTACGGCCGAGCTCATAATCAGGACAGCGCTTTTTCTTTACATTTACTTTGTAGGTCTACAAGAAACCGCTAATCAACTCGACCTGACGGGGGAAGAGTTAGCAGAACTCCTGGAAAAGAAAACTCCGCTATCATACCAGACTGGTATTGAGATCGAGAGTTTAATCAACACAAACGAAAACTAAAGAAACTGACATGACAACAAAAAAGAAAAACGACAAGCGCAGATTATCTGTATTTGCAGTTCCTAGTAATCCCACATGTTCCGAATTTAATCAAAAGCTTGCAGACGCATACGAGAATCACGTTAGACATGCTTATATCAACAACCTCGGAATATCAACCAGATATCTAGGCCATCTTGGCTATTGTCAATGGTGTAGGGATTTTATTTCATACATTAACCATTTAGGTAAAACCGAACACTTCAAGAAATTTCCAGGAAAGTATAGTCTTCAAAAGATTAACCCAGCAGGTCCAGTAGCACTTAGTAACCTAACGTACTTTGGCCCCATGGTAAACCTAGTAAAGACAAAAGCTATCCATAAAAAGATTTTAGACGAAAACGTCTTTAAAAAGATGGAAACAGTTCTTGATCTAAATATTAAAAAAGGCGACAAAAAATCTACCTTTTCAGGAAAAGGAATTGCCCGGGAAGTAAAAGGACCTAAACAAACTAAGATAACCCTTAGCCACCACAAGGAAACCATTGTGTACCCCACTCGGGAACAAATGCCACCGCACTTTAGACCATACTGGGACGAAAGCGGTAATAAGAAATCCTTGAAATCAATTTGTGATCATTTAGGAATTCCTTACGTAGAGGTTAAAAAGATGATGGACAAAAAGAGGGAGCTTACTCTAGAGCAAGCAACCAACAAAGTAGTCCGACGTCTTATTGAGTCTTATATGGATTCCCGCTATGAGAATAAGCATGAATTAGGTTGGGAAGGTTTTGTAAGTAGAATGACTTCACGTTATCACGGGCTATCACGCTCGCAGATCTTTCGTGGTCTTCACAAAGCAACTCACTCAGAAAGCGGAGTCTTAAACTTTGACTTATTTGAGAAGTTCCTGAATCAAAGCATGAGCCAGCAAAAAGAAATCTGGATCTGGAAATCTTCCGGACGTTTTGTAGGACACTTTGCAACTGTAGCGTTAGCTGCAGAAACGCTAAACATACCTGCGCACACACTGACAACTCTGGCAAACAAAGACAACTCAAGCTACCAAGGCTACTGGGCATCATACACAGATGAATCGCCGTCAGGACTTGATAGTAAAATCGAGAACTTTGAATTAGGACAGATGATATTCAGCGCAACAGTACCAGTACAAGACTACGCGTTATCAGCCGTGCAAAGAACTATCCTTCATATGAATCAGTTAGAAGGAAAAAGTTTGCAAAATATTGCAGAAATCCTTAATATGTCCGAAGCCCTGGTTAAGCATTTTGCTTATAAAGGAGCCGGCGACTTAAAGGAAACAATACAGGCATTACTCGCACCCAAACTACAGAATGGAAAAGGACTTCCCTCCGAATCTTACAAAGACCCTAACACTGGCGAACCTAGCAGCAAAGAAGCTAACCAAACCATCTCAGCCGACGCTAAAATGGCTAGAGAGCTTCGAACGCGCATCAATGGAGCCACTCCCTTTACTGCGGAGACTGGAAATTCGGTGGCTAATCCACAACATGATAAAGAAGTAGAAGAATGAAAGATGAACCGTTTACACCCCAAAATAGAATAATCAGCACCCAAGCTGTAGGCAGAGCCGTCAGGGCACAATTTTCAGCCCGGGCCTTAGACCAGCTAATGATACAGATGATGGGAGTACCACGGTCATATATGAGGACCACTCATTCAGAAGAAGCTTATAATAGACTTAAAGGGAATTTCCCTTTAGGTCCATTTCAAAGATTAGATTAGCATGGCTATAAACAAGAGGGAAAAAGAAATCTTTAATAGCCTTGGAGGAGCCCTAGCAGTTGATGCAAGGGCCTTCATGGCACTAAAAGGCGGGTATGATAGATCATTCTACACTAAACAGGCCGAAGCACCCTTTCTTAGAATAGAGAGATACTGGTTGTCACAGCGTCTAAAGAGTAAGAGGGAATTAAACTCAGCCGGTTTTATAAATGTAAACTACTTTTCTAAAAACGTAAAACCAACAATAAATTGGCCATGGCTAGTATAGAACCAAGAATACCAGAGATAGATCCAAACATAGTCAGCACAAAGAAGATCTTCTAAAAGAGTTAGATCAAAAATAAACTTATGAAAGATATAACAAATCAAGAGAGGGTTCAGTTAGATGAACCAACGCACAAGTACACAGTAGCGGGGCATGAAAACCTCAAGTACGAAAGTGCAACAACATGGATTAAAAGCTTTTTTCCAATATTTAACGCACCGGCAATAGCCCAAAGCTTAATAGATAGATATCCTGATAAATATGGAGACCAAACAAAAGAAGAGATCCTGGCAGGCTGGAATAAAATAGCTGCTATAGGAACATCGGTTCACAACGAGTTAGAAAACTGGTGTAAAAGCTGGCAAGCACTACCTCCGGAAGAGCGGCCAGCGTTCCAAGATGAAACCCCGGATTTTAAGTACGAGAAATCTTATCACGGGTTTTATTGGCTTCAGGAGAATTTACAACCACATTATCAGCTTTATCCGGAAGTAAAGCTTAGCAATGAAGACCTGCAAATCGCTGGTACCGTTGACTTGCTTATCCACGACCCTAAACAAAACTTATGGATCATTGCAGACTGGAAAACAAATAAATCAATCCGGGCATCTTCCCGTTCTAAGGGGACACACAAAGCTACTTGCTTTTTGGACGATTGCCACCTATCCCATTATTCCCTTCAAATGTCGCTCTACCAATGGATGCTCGAGCAAGACTACACCTACGAGGGAGAACCAATCAAAGTAGTGGGAAGGAATCTAATACATCTGCGTCCTAAAATGACACGGACATACCCGTTGGGAATTAAAGTATTCGAAACACCATATCTCATTTACAATCTTGAGAAAATGGTCGAGTACCGCCTCCGGCGAAAAGCAGCAGGTAAACTATTTGAAAAGAAAGTATTTAAAACAAATGTAAAAACATAATGAAAACTACAGCTAAACAAGAAGAATATACTAAGCAAGAAAATATCGAAGGAGCTCTTAGAGGTCTGGAAGAGTCCCTAGCCAAGCTAAGAACTTTAGCAGACCGAATCTCCCTTGGAGATGTGGATCGCACGCCTATGCCGGTGACCGGACAATCGACTGAACAATCTCCTTATGTATTGGATAGGCCTCTGGCAGAGTTCCTGGACGGTCTTCCGGAACATATTAATGAATACGAGGAAGAAGTAAGAATACTGACCTCGCGAATGAGGTCGGAGTTATTTTAATATGAGTTTACCCAAACCATCCGTAACACCAAAAGAACTACCGCGCCCCTTACGGAACGCACTTCAAGGCTTTATTGTAAGACCCAGAAGGGAAATAGTTGGTACAACGTTACCATGGAGCTAATCGCACGTGGCCGAGCATGCTACGCAAGGGACGTGGACTATCAAGAAATCGATCGTCGACGAGTGTCCTCACATTCAAACGGGGGAAGATATACTCGGTTTTTTGGAGATGCATGGCATTGACATATCATAGATTGTACTTACTAAGCCGTATAAAATTACAGACATGGTTGGATTTATGAGCGAAATAAACGAAACAAGAGGATTAATAAATGTTAGAATGCACAGGAAGTGGACTTAACCTATGGTCATCTAAAGGAGAGTGTAGTTTACGACAATTTTTAGAGTTCAGTGGGATTAAGCCACGTTTAAAAATAGCTACGGAATATCTAAATAATCTTAATACAAAAAAGTACAGAGATCTAAGACCTACAAACAATTTTGTGTTTTACCATTCAGAAGTCCCTGACCAAAAAACACTAAATAGGCATATTAAATTCTTTTTAGGTAACCGCTTTAATAAAAAGCTACGACTTGAATTAACATCGTTAGGGATATCATTTCTTTTCTTAGATCATAGGGAGGGAAAACCCCCACGAATAAAAGTATACCCCGAAGAACTAATAAATGGGAGATGGTCGATTGTATTATCTATTAAACCGTCTTCTTCTTATCTTCTCCCCTTTAATGCCACTGGCTTTTCCCTTTCAGAGGATGATTTTTTTGATCTAAGAATCACAATAAAAAGAAACTCTAAACTTTTAGAACTAGCATCTGATGCCACACTATTTAGATCCTCCCGATCCTAAAGATATATCATATCGTAAGTTTTTGAAAGACATGGACTTAGAACATGCACCTTTAAGATTTTTAGCATTTTCTAATTTTTTCCGAACAGAGATAAAGTTCCCCTCATTTCCATCGGAGTGGTCTTTAAGTGAGGGCCACAAAAGCCTGTTCTTTTTCTACGGAGATGACTTAGGTAATTTAGATGTTATTTACTATTGGATAAGACATAAAGAGATAAAAATACATATCCTAAAACTAGATTGCGGAGACGACTGTGACGGTTTGTGTAACAACCGGTTATACATGTCAACTCCCCCTAAAAAACTATTTATAGAGTCCCGAACAAAAAATGATGGAGAGGAATTTTATAATTTAAGAATAGACAACGGTTTTAGAAGCTTAATATGCAGCAGATCCTATGCTATGCAGATTGAGACATGGTTTTTAGAGAAATTCCCTGACGTAGAGTTACAAACAGATCACGGATAAACCAATGCAATTATAAAAAATAAAAACTTCACTCTAACATATGAGGAATTTTAATGAACTTTATAAAGAGGCCCAAGATTTATCTTTATTACATCGAGGATGCCTACCAGAACAAAAGCTAAAGGCCTTCTTGGAAACCTGTATGTATCTAAAAATGTTTAGGAGGAGCAAGAGAGACCAGTATCTTACAAATACAATAACAACGATAAAGCCAGGTCCCGAAAACTTTTATTTATATCTCCCAAACTTGTTCTTATTCAAAAATACTAGGTTCAATCTAATGGGAGAACACATTCTAACCCCTAAAGGAGCCATACTCTCTATCAATGCCTTTTATTCGGAAGCTGATCACAATGATCCCCGGGGCAGAAAGACAATAGCTAGGATAACTGTGTCAGCTAGTATATCCCTCACAGATGAAAAAAAACAATTTATATCTGTTAGAGGTTTTAGAGTTAGAAATTTTCAAAGCTTTCAAAGAACACAAAGCCGAACATTTTATAGAGTAGCCTCTATTAGTCCAAAAGACTGGGCGGGTGAGGAAATAAATCACATTAAAAGACAGATTGGTTCCAGTAACTTACACTTGAAAAGCTTTAATATTGAAAAATTTAGGTATAAGAAAAATGGTACCATTTAATTTAAATTAAAAAGACAACAGACTAAATGTCATTACAAGAGATTGAACGATCGAATATAAAATCAGGGACTGCAGGCCTTGATAGAAAGATCGATTCCAGCAGTGAAAAAATGATGCTGGACATTCTGCAAGTAACGCAGTACATGAAACCAATTGAAAGTACTGTCCGTGAGCTAGCATCAAATGCTATGGACGCGGTTAAAGAAAAAGAAGTTGCTCTTGACATAATAACCGGTAAAGCCAAAGTAAGTTATTATTTTATTGAGCGAGAAGGTAAACAATACGCAGATTCTAAGTGGACCCCGGAGTATTACGATCTAGAACATCTTGATCAAAAGAACTTTGAGGTCGAGCTTCGCTATGAAGAGGGCGAGGGCAGTGGGTTCTGTGATAATTTTATAGTATTTGATCCCGGTGTAGGTTTAGGAATGCCAAGATTGGCAGGATATTTCCGCCTCGGATTCAGTACCAAACGGAATAGTGCAAGTGCCTTTGGCGCATTTGGTTTAGGTGCAAAAGCCCCTTTATCAACACTGACTGACCACTACACAATGGAGACAGTCCATAACGGAAAGAAGTTCCGCTTCAACTGTTATGCATATAAAATCGATTCCCTTGTACCTCCAATGGACATGGAAAATAAAACCATGAACAAGAAGGTAAATATCGGGAGTGAAGAAGAGCCTTACTGGGCACATTATGAAGAAACAGACGAAAAGAATTATACAAAGATAATTACCCCGGTTAAGAGACACAATCGTCAAAGATACATACAAGCTGTTAAACATCAGCTACTATATTTTGACAGAATAAAGTTCAGCTATAAGTATGAGAACGGTCACGAAGAGAGCATACCATTTCTGGCCGACGTACTACACAATAGTGAGAGTATTTTAATTTCAAACACACGACAGTTTAACCGGCCTCATGTCCTAATTGTAAAAGAGAAGGGCTCCAAGATTGGAGTAACATATGGAACCATCGACTTCCAAGAGCTGGAAATGGAGCAATTAAATGGAAGTGTTGGATTTAAGTGTCCTATTCGAAGCGTCATCAGAGACGAAGAGACAGGGGAAGAAACTATTGTACAAGAAGGTGTATCTGTTACGCCTTCCAGAGAGTCGGTAATTTGGGATGAACATACTAGAAAGTATATTCAGGGAGTAATTGAAGACGCCCAGGACGAGGCATCTAAACTCATTTCAAAAGAGCTGAAAGAAAAGGACTTTATGAAATGGGTCAACAAGGCCCACGACGTTATATCCAGAGCAAGTGGAAATCATTACGGATCTCCCACGGCCTTATCTACTCTATCTAAACTAATCGATAGATCAAAATTATCAGCTGAGTTTCCTGGAGATAAGACTATTAAGTACAAGTCTAATCCGATAAGCATGTTTAAAGGGCTAAACCCACGTTATTGTAGAAAACAACGTGGAAGCTGGGACAGAGCTACCAAGGATTATTCTTACTCAATAGAGCGCTCTGACTTAAATACGTGGAGTCACTTCCGTGAGGACGCCTTGTATCTAATAGGCGAGGACTCACGTCCCTCTAAAACAAAGGATCTTTATTTAAATGGAGTTCACAACGGAGGCTTTGTATTATTTAAAAGATTAGATATTGAAGCTATAACAAAAGCCATCTCTGAGACAAATTCAAAAATCACTGGAGCAGCACTCACCAAAAAAGCTACTCAGATAAAAGAACATGCAGATAAGATCTTTGACTATCTGCAACCGTATCTTAAGTCTTACGAAGATATAGTGGTTCCTGAAACCTTTGAGAAGAAAGTAGAGGAGAAAAAGAAAACCCCGGAACTAACTCCCAAAGAAAAGAGAGAGCTACAAGGAAAAGTAGTTTGCTATACATTTGCTTATAAGGAAGGTTCCTATGGCATGAGAGAATACAAGAGAGAGAAGAAAGAGCCAAAACTCGCTCTTCTTGACAAAATCCCACACCAAGTTGTGTACGGTACTCAGAAAGACGACGACGCCCTCTTGGCAGTTGCCGCTTTCCATCATACCAAAGCCCAATCGGTGTGCGAGGAGCAACGTCCTGATTTCTTTATCTTAGACAAGATTGTCGATAAAGATTGGGAATTAACGCCCCTTGTTCGATTCTCAAAGAGAAATCTAAAACATGTTAAAGAAAATCCAAATTACATCCACGTGAACAAATATTTATTTAATCATAAAGACGGCGAGTATAATATAGGGACATATTTTAGAGGGTTCTTTACCGCCAGATATATTCAAAATAGGTTGAAAAAGTTGAAATTTTTGAATAACTTTGAAGAGTTCAATGAACAACTATCCCAAGCCTATCAATACCTAGCTGACTACCTCTACCAAAACTACGAGAAGCACGGTTCCCGTGTATTTGGAAATGAATATTTCCAGGAATATATGGAGCTAGCAGACAAAGGAATCGAGTTCCAAATGTTTGCGAGAGATAATGAGGAAGAGGAAGTGCTCAAGGCCAAGAGCTCAGAAATATTTGGCCACGATAAAATTACTAAAGCGCACGTCATAGACGAAACCATCCTGGAATTGGTGGAAGAGCTCGAGTCGTACTCAGATGGAGTTGGTGGATTATTCAACTCTGTTAGCTTCTTGGTACGTATTGACGAAAATATTCCAGAAACAGCCGCCCGTCTGATCAACGAGGTACTTGACAGTCATGATTTAACAGACTTTAATTTAACGGAAGATTCCATTAAAATTTTTGAAAACAAAGACAATAAATGATTACATTTAACGCAACAAACGGCCTAATCGTAGGCTCAGTACAAGGTGACAATTTCAGCGTACCATACAGCAAAGAGCTATGGGATGAAATGGTAAAAGTGAATGAAGAGTTCACACAGGTATCTACATTTGAAGTAGCTGCTAAAGTAGTAGATAAGTTCAAATCTCTAACGTACAAAGATCCAAAAGCAGAGATTGAGCAAATTACCGACTTTATGACGTTCAATCCGAAAACACGGACATACCACCTAAAACAAGGTGACAATACGTCAAAGGTACCAATGCCTAAAAACCTTGTAGACAAGATTAAACTAGCGGCTGACAAAGACTTGCCGGTAGACCCACTAATCAAGTTTTATACCCGAGCACTTCGCAACCCTAAGGTAGCGAAGGCTAAGCGCCTTTCAGACGCTACGGCATTCTTAGAGAAGCTATTCTCTTATGTATTCCGTACATTCGTGTCACAGTCACTGCTAAAACAGTTTATGGAGGAAGACGGCTTCAGCCGGGAAGTAGCTACAGAAATGGCTACAGTACCTCAGACACCTATCACCATGGAAGGACTGCTATGCACTAAGAAAGTAGTGGATATTAAAGAGCAGTCTCAACGATACAAGTGGGTACTTGATGATGACGGAAACAAAAAACAGGTTCTTAGAGACAATGTAAAGAAAACCATCGATGAAGAGTCTGGTGAAGTTTCTATTGAAGATCCTCAATATGCAGAGGACTGGGTATTCTGGCCAGCTATATACAAGATTGGAGAAAGTTTCTACTGTGGTGACGAGAAAGATGCCCCTAAAGGCAATGATATCCGCGTAGGAAAAGAATGCCGCCTTGAAAGCTGGGCAAGTGTAAACACCAATGACAATCAACGATGCGTCAAAGGACTACACACTGGTAACCAGGATTACATCAATGGTTGGGAAAGTCCTGACAACGTGACTTTAAACTGCTTTGTGGATCCGGCCGATATTGGTGCCGCTCCTGGAGACGACATGATTCGTGTACTACGTCTCTTCCCACACTCAATTAAGAGCCGGGACATCGACAATCGTAACCTGTACCACTCTAGTGACTACGCTGCAAAAGGCGACAAGAGATGGGCAGAGTACCGAAAAGAAGCTATTGATGATATCAATGCAAAACTTGAAGAGTACAAAAAACAATTAGAAGATCAAGCAGAACTACTGCCTGATTGAGTCTAATAACCTCAGTCATTAGGAGGGACACCTGTAAAAAGGTGTCCCTTTTTTTATTAATTTAAAAATTCATAAAATGGCACAATGATAAGAACAGTTAACAACAAAAGAACAGACGAATGCCGCTCTTTTTATAGCAACTTAATTTTATTTGAGTTATCAGACCTTAAATGCTGGGTAGCTGGAGGAGCTATAAGGGCTTTTTATGCTAAAGAACCTATTAATGATATTGACTTATACTTTACATCAAAAACAAATAGAAAAGCAGCAGAAAGATACCTTTTAGGTAAAGATGATGCAAAAATTGTTTTTGAAAATAAAAATGTAACTAAAATCTTTTATAACAATCGTATATTTGACTTTTGTAAAAAGTATTATAAAACACCTAAAAATTGTATAAAATCTTTTGACTTTACAGTTGTACAAGCAGCAGTAGACATCACTAATTCTTATGTAGATGATTGCTTCTTCATAGATTTATGTGCTCGTAAACTTAGACTAGCTACTGTACCTGCGCCTTTTTCATCCTTATCTCGCTTACAAAAATATATAAGAAAAGGATACAGCATGGATAAAAAAGACTTGGTAGGACTAACAAAAACATTACAAAAAATCCAGATTAATGAAAACACTGGTGAAGCAAAAAACTATGATTCAGACACTACTTTTGGTGTTCCTGCTTCTCATGCTCTAACCATTACCAAACACTGTTAGACAATTGGACCTTACTCGATTTTAAAATTTATAATAAAAACGAGAATACAGCTTTAATAAGAGATATAAATGGTGGTCAAGAATATAAGATAAGATGTAGATCTATTAAGGATCTAGATAGATATCAACTTTCAAGACTCACTATATATAAGAAAGACTTCAATCTTAATAAGCCGTCTAGTTTCTTTTTTAATAACAGCGTTTACCGGATAGCATGCCAGGTAAGCGCCTATTATAAGCAATCTTAAAATTTACATTAAGATTTATGAAAAATTTTCCAGGATTAGTAACAAACATATTACCAGGCGAGCCCCTAGGAGCGCAGAACTTAAGAGACTATGACCAGGGTAGGCCCTTCTCATTAAATCTTGAGAAACTCAACTAGTTATTTCAACTATGACATGAAATCTGGAGTAGCCCTGAAACAAGGCACACGATCGGGCAACAAAAAGGTTGTAAAACCCAAGAGCGGTTTTCCAAGCCTCTTTGATTTTTCAAAACCAGTGGAAGACAAACTCTTTATTGTTGCAAGAGGTATTAACGCTGACATAGAGTCACCAAACAACTGGGTTAAACTTGTATCAGCTTTCCCCCTACACACGTAAAGGAGCTAATGGAGTCATTAAGTCTTTTTCAAATTTAATTGGGAGGACGAGAGGCAAGCTTACTAATTACCGTTATTTTGAGCTTGTAGAGATAGACTATTCTAGAGTAAGGATACGTAATTTCCAAAACCATCCTTATATGACTTCTACAGACTTTGATACATTTGTAGCAGTCATCGACCCCGAGACCGGTAAGTTTAAATACGGTTACTTTGCTTCACCACTTGAACGAAAAGAAGATTACACCGGGTATTTGGCCAGAGTATGGAAAAGAATGCTGAATAGTGGATATGAAGCATTCGAATTTAAAATAAACAGTAAGGAGACGCATGGAAGATCATAAAGAGGTTTTCATACTTGAAGACGACCGTCAACGTATGGTAGAATTTAAACTCAGGTTCAAAGACTTGGCTAGAATAACACATGCCGAAACAGCAGAGCAAGCTAAACTAGATTTGCAAAGAAAAAGATATGATCTTATCTTGTTAGACCATGACTTGGGAGGGGAGGTGTACGTAGGAACAGACCACAAGAATACAGGGTCTGAAGTAGCTCGGTGGATAACTGAAAATAAAGAAAGTATCGACATAGCGAATACTATATTCCTAATCCATTCCCTAAACCCGACGGGTGCGCAATACATGAAGAAAACCCTAGAAAGAGCGGGCATAAAAGCCCATGAAACACCTGGGGTTTGGTTAAGACCAACATTTTCAAAAACAATAATTATATGAAATTAAAAATAACAGACGCAGAAGAACTTTCTGAATTTATAAGTAAACTACGCCAAGACAAATATAAATGTGACTGGATAGAAAGCTTTGATCTGTCAGAAACCTTATCAGGACCAGCAGTCGTTGAGATAGACGAGGAAGAGAACAAGTATATGGTAAGATTAATGACCTTTGGAGAAGAGGGTTTCGACAACGTAGAAGAAACTAAAGAAGAATTTAAAGCCTCCTTTAAACTCGATACCACAGCAGCAGAAAAGTCGGATCTATTTAAAAACATTTTCAAAAAGAAAGACAGTGGATCAGACCTAGATGACTTGGCTAACACCCAACGTAGAAATCTTATGGTTATACAGCATGCAAAAGAGCATGACACAAAAGTAATGAGAGACGGAGACGGTAATCTTTTCGAGGTAATAAAAATATTATCCGATGGTAGTCATTTGGTTCTAGAGTGTGTAGATCCGGAACATGAATTATTTATGACAAAAGTAATTAAACATTTGACAAGTACCTAAGTATTACGTAATTTGGGTGACAATTTTAACTAAACCCAAATTATGATAAAAGCGATCGAAACAAGTTACAATGGATACCGATTCCGAAGTCGTATGGAAGCCCGTTGGGCCAAATACTTCGATGAAGCCGGGATCGAGAGTCTATATGAGCCTGCAGGGTTTAAACTATCAACAGGAATTATGTATATGCCGGATTTCTACCTTACTAAACAAAGACGATGGGTAGAAGTAAAGTTTGATGTATTAAATCCGTTTGATGAAACCAAAGCAGACTTGTTAGTAATGGAAACCGGGATACCTCTAATAGTACTAGACGGAGACCCGAAAGATCAGAGTTACTCTGAATACTATTTAGATGAAGACGGAGATATTATGTCACGTAGAGTAAATTTAGTACCCGAGGTAGATGACGAAGATTCGTTCCTAACCGGAGTTATGCTAGAATCTACAAAGGATTTTTTAGAAGCCGGTTACGAAAAATATACAAAAGCGTCCAAAGCCGCCAGGAGCGAACGATTTGGAGTACATGACTAAATCACTAAATATTTCATTGTAACAAAGGCCGCTCCAAAAAGCGGCCTTTTTTATTAGAAAGAGACATTATGAATAAAAAAACATTAGTACTAAACTCCTCTTACCAACCTATACGTATCGCGCCAGCAAAAGATGCATTCGTAATGGTGTGGGAGGAAAGAGCATCAACAGTTGTTAATTATCCTAAAAATGAGGCGGTTCTTAGAACTGTTGATAAAATCTGGGATGTACCATCAGTCATAAGAATTCACCGGTTTATTCACCAAGATTATCCAAAGGTGACTCTAACAAAAAGAAATATCTTTTTAAGGGACTCTTATACTTGCGCATATACCGGAGAACATCTGACCAATTATAACGATCTATCTATAGATCACATCATACCAAGAAGCAAGGGCGGTAAACATACATGGGATAATGTAGTAACATCAAAACAAAAAGTTAACGAGGAAAAAGGCGATTACTTATTAGGAGTAGATCCAGAAGTGGATCATTTACCAATACCTAAAGTAGGAAGACCTCATTACCTCCTCATTCTTCAAAATGGCGTCAGAAATATGCCAGAGGGGTGGAAACCTTATTTATATTTATAAACATTATGTATTTTATAGGATCAATAATAGCAATCATACTAGCCCAATTTATAGTATGGACCATTATTCCCCTTCTTATAGCAATGTCAGACGGGGAAACTTTAAAAGAGTTTTACAGAAACGAGTTAAATAACGCCGACTTTTACAAAGTCTGGGCCTCTTTAACAGTTATAGGAGTTGTAGCAGGCTTCGTCCTGTCATGGTTCTTTGTAATATCGATAGTTTTAATAACATTGTGTATATATGTGAGCTTTAAGTTAGAAAAAGTAGAACTATTTAAAACTTTAGGAAAATTTTTAAGAAATGTATAAAGCAGTAATAACAAAACTAAAAAATGTTAGACCACACTCTAACGCAGACCGGGTCCAACTAGCAACATGTTGGGGAAGCCAAGTAGTAGTTGGTTTAGATCACGAGGACGGAGAGTTAGGAGTTTATTTTCCAAGCGATGGACAACTTTCTCACGAATTTACAAGTAAAAATAACTTGTACAGAAAACCTGAAAGAAATGAAGACACAAACAAGACGGGATACTTTGAAGAAAACCGTAGAGTCCGTGCCCAGAATTTTCGAGGAGAGATTTCTGATGGAATGTGGCTACCTATTGAATCTATTCTCAGGATGCAGAGCAACCCAAAAAAACACTCTTGGAAACATGGAGATGAGTTAGTAGAGGTAGACGGTGTAGTTATATGTCAAAAATATGTATCCCCGGAGACTCAGAAGCAACAAGCTAAACAAAAAGCGGGTGCTAAGAAGAAAGCAAAAACAACGTCTCGAATGTTTAAAAAGCATTACAGCACAGATTTCTTTGTGCGCGCCCTCCCAGCAATGGATATGTCACAGACAGTTACAGTAACTGAAAAACTTCACGGTACTTCAGCCAGAACAGCCCACATCAAAATTGATGAGGACAGTGGAGAGAATACCTTATGGGAGAAAATCTGTCTAAAATTTGGCATTCCTATCAAACCACGTTGGATCTATGTAAATGGGTCTCGCCGAGTAGACCTGTTTCCTAAGAAGAAACACGAGGGTAATCCATTTCATGACCCAGGACTTAGAGAACAAGCAGGTGACCGATTTAAAGATATGCTCTTTAAAGGAGAAACAGTATACTACGAGATTGTAGGATATGAGCCCACCGGATCCAGCATCATGGGATCCATGAAAGCCAAAGCGGTAAGCAAGGAGTTTGCTAAGAAGTGGGGAAATAAAATTGACTGGACCTACGGAAACGCACCAAAACAACACTCTATCTTTGTGTATCGAGTAACGATGACAAATGAAGATGGAAAAGTTGCTGAATACTCCTGGGATGCCGTTAAACAGCGTTGCAGTGAGTGGGGTATACCACATGTGCCCGAGCTATGGAGAGGCCGCTTAAACGAAATTTCGGACAATGAGGACGAAGTATATGAACACTTAAAGCATGAGTTTTCAGAGGGTCCTAGTGAAGTATATGAAGGACACCCAAGAGAGGGGTGTACTATTCGGTACGCAGATAAATGGAAGAAATTAAAAAGCGATCCTTTTAAACTGATGGAAGACTATCAGAAAGGAAAGGGAGAAATTGACAAAGAGGAGATCTCTTAATGATAATTGGAATAAGTGGAAAAATAGGTTCGGGAAAGGATGCTACAGCAAATATTATCCGATATTTAAAAACAAATAAAGGACAGTTATTATTAGACAGGGGCTGGAGAGAGCTCTCCGACATAGCCTCTGGCAAATATAATGAACATTATACTAAATTGACGGGGTGGGAGACTAAAAAGTTTGCAGACAAATTAAAAGATATTGTTTGCTTACTTATTAATTGTACCAGAGAAGATCTCGAAGATAGATCTTTTAAGGAAACTCCTATCGGACCTGAATGGGTAGTATACAGGTGTAAACGGTTAGGATTCGCAAACGGCTTTAAGCCTCAACAAGTATTTTTAACCGAAGAGGAAGCCAAGGACTTTTGTAAGAAAAATAAGCTCTGGCACTACTTCGGAAGAGATGAACTATCTCCACGGTCCCTCTTAGTTTTACTAGGGACAGAATGTGGGAGACAAATAATACACCCAAACATTTGGGTAAATGCTGTTTTCTCAGATTACAAACCGACGGGCTATGAGTCAAAGCCATTTGAAGGGTCCCCTCACAATGTAGGAAGTTATGATGAAGTTATTTATCCCAATTGGATGATAACAGATGTTAGATTTCCAAATGAGGCTAATGCCATCAAAAAACGAGGTGGAATTCTAATTAGAGTCAATCGCCCCTTTCAACCGAAAGTAGGTACAAAAGTTACATCTATACATGTGCCCCATGAAGAGATATTTGAAGTTACAGACATAGTATCAGAAAAAAGTGTAAAGACTACATGGAAAAGCGAAAATCCAAGGGGACAGTTAATAGACGACCTCCGACCAGCATCAGATTTACATGACTCTGAAACCTCTTTAGATAACTACAGGGGATGGGATCACATATTAAATAATGATGGTAGTTTGGAGACGCTACTTTCAAAAATAAAGGACCTAAAGCTATGAAAACAACAGTAATTGGAGACATACACGGTAGAACCATATGGCAAGAGATCGTTACCCGGGAATCGGATAGCGATCTTTTTGTTTTTATGGGAGACTACTTTGATTCTTACGAATCCGGGGAAACCGGCTCTGGAGAATTAGCCAACTTTATAAACATTTTGGATTATAAAAGAGAAAATCCAGATAAGGTCATATTGCTTATAGGAAATCATGACTACCACTATATGCCCAAAATAACCGTGCAATACAGTAGGTATGACTACCGATGGGCAAGTAATATGACTAAGACCTTAAGAGAAGCCTGGGAAGAAGGATTACTTAAAGTGTGCCACGTCCAAGATGATATCCTGTTTGTACACGCGGGAGTAACAAAGACTTGGTGTACGGATCATGACATAGACTCTAAAAACATAGAGGAAGAAATGCATGAGCTGTGGGAAACATCTAAATCTTCTTTCGGGTTTATCTATGGAGAAAATCTTAGTCCTTATGGTGATGAT
>Ga0136558_1000281_pt1 | contig 29518 bp, 26 predicted proteins | sample AntRauTorckE6833_FD_101391 | JGI IMG/M metagenome (GOLD analysis project Ga0136558, IMG submission 101391) | Saline lake microbial communities from Rauer Islands, Antarctica - Metagenome Torckler E6 #833 | ecosystem: Environmental > Aquatic > Non-marine Saline and Alkaline > Saline | place...
CCACGAGGTAGTGGGAACTGGTATCAAGGATCGCACGAATCAATCATCACTAAAGAATTATTCGATAAAGCTTAAGACAGATTAAAAAGAGACAAAATAGTTAGAGAAAGCAGAGAGTTTGCATTCACAAAACTATTCACCTGCGGACTATGTGGCTCAGGAATTACGGCACAGGAGAAATACAAGGAATTGAAAGATGGAACAACCGCAAAGTATGTCTACTATTCATGTTCGAAATCAAAAGACAGAAATTGTAAAAATAAGTACATAAGAGAAGAAGAACTCATAGATGAATTACTCAAAGTAATTGATGATGTGAACATTAATGAACTTGGTATGAGGATGAAACTTGAAGAAGAAATAAAAAGATTCAATAGACTGCAACGACTTGCTGTTAAGGGAAAACCAAAAATGCAAATTGACGAGGATGATATTGCAACCAGAGAATATGCGAAATATGTATTAAAAGAAGGTAGTGTTAGTGAGAAGAGGGACTTATTGGGACACTTGAGAAGTAGGTTGGTGTTGAATGATAAGAAGATAACATTGATTGAGGAGTAGCTATAAAAATATGTTATTTATTTGATTGTATTTTTCTGTTACTTTACTTCTTTGGCCACATCTAACAATCCCTTAAGTAGCTGTTCGTCTTGGGTTATCCAAAAGTTATAATTGCAAACAATAAATAACCTCTTCTTTGCTCGACTTACTGCTGTATTAAGTATGTTCATTCCGCGTGAATTTCTGTTGAGTGTGTCAACAAACCACATTCTATCAGTGTCAACGACACTTAAAATAACGTCATTCCATTCTTTTCCTTGTGATCCGTGCACAGTCATTATCCTTTGGTCGCGTCTTGCATTAGGCAAAGCTTCTCCCAAAAGCGAAACCTGTTTTTTATATGGAGTTAGTATTGCAAAATTTTCTTTATCAAGTTTTTCATATAACTCAATAATTTTTGAAACTTCAAATGGATTCTCTCTTGATGGAGAACTGCGACCATTTGAGCTATTAAATGACTGAGGATAAGTATGCGGTGCGTGCACATAGTAGATTTCGGTTGTACCGTTTTGTTGATGTGCTATGAAACCGTTCTTATATACAAATTCATTTAATGTATAAGTAAGGGATGATCCAAATCTATATGTTTGCTTCAGATCAGTTTTATTTGTTATATCAAAAACAAACGGACTGTTTTTGATATAATCCAAAAATGCATCCTCTTTTTCTTTTGAAAACATCCACTCTGCGTATAGTGCAGACTGCGTCCAAACAAAAACGCCTCGTTTACCATTCTCGTCTATGTCACGATCGTTCATCTCACAAACTGGTGGGAGTTGCATATGGTCACCCAAAAATGTGATTGGGATGTTTCCTTTGAAAAGAGTAAGAGCTTTAACTAAACTAGCATAGCCTGCCTCGTCAAGAAAATAGTGTTCTCCATGTAGATCCTTGTCTTTGTACCGACTAATGTAGCAATCGAGAGTAAGGGCTATAACATTTGCATCTTTTATTCGGTCCTCAGTTTCTGATTCGAAGTAACTCTTTTGTTCTTTGAAAGATTGTAATTTTTGCTCCAATTCTTGCCTAGTTAAGTTACTATATTCTGGTGCAATCATTTCGGTAGGTGCAAGTAAGTCACTACGTTTTTGTAGTTCAGCGTTCAAATTTGCCTTAATACTTTTATAATTTTTAAATGTTACGCTAGAAACAATATCTTTTATAATTGAATCTTCAACACAAAGCTTTTTAAGGTTTTCAATTAGGTTTATTGCTTGTGAAGTATCATTATATACTTTCTTCATTTCATCTAGCTTGTTTTTGTATTCCTGCACTTTATCTACCCACACTTCGCTTTCGGATACTTTTGTTTGTAGTTCTATTTTTTCTTTTTTCAGTGTAATTTCAAGGTCAGTATTTTTTGTTAACTTTTTCTTCAGGACATAGAAAAAAGAATTAACTGTTTTTTCTTTATTTCGTATACTTTTTTCAAGTTCCAGTATTTGCAGTTGTAATTTGTTGAGTGTAAATTGTTCATGATATATGTCTTTCTCGATCAGCTTAATAGCCGGTGTCATTTCTTCTCTGGAGCCTTGAACTCCATCAAGTTTGGTAAAAATATTATCGCTTTCATGTTTAATTGTTTCTAATGTACAGTATTCTTGGTTATGGTTTATAATATCCTTAACGATTTTAATTTGATTATCAACCTCACCAATTTTTTGTTGAACTCCAATCATTTCGCATGAATCTGGATGTGCTTGTGCAAACTTGTTAGAAGGCGTTCCTAGTCGAAGAATATTACTGTCCTCAATTCCTGCTTTACTGGTCATCTCAAAAACACCGAGCAGTATTTGCTCCAGTGCATTGTTTGTCGCAGCGAAAATTACTACTTTCTTACCTGCTCGTATATAGTGAATCAAAGAATATGCAAGAACTAACTGCGTTTTACCTGTACCGGGTGCTCCCCATATATAACTTAATGGATTATTGAAAATTGAATCAATTCCGGTCTTTTGATCAGTGGACGGTAACATATCTGAAAGGAATTGCTCTGACGTCGGCGGAATAAGAGAAGGGGATGTGTTTGGAAGCTTTAAATACTCGCCATTTTTTTCGTACCAATCCTTCACGTTCCTCACTAAAAATTTTAAGTCAGAAACTATTTTTATTTCATCAGCGTATATTTTATTAAATTGGTCATGTAATTCTGGTTCAGGTTTTATGATAAGTGTATTTGTGTCGTTATCGTATACAATTATCTTTATTTTGTCAGAATTAATTTGTTTACCTGAAACCCAAAATTCTATAGCTTCAAGGTTGTATATCTTCTTGTTTAAGATTAACTTAAACTTGTTCTTACTTTGTGTGATAGAAATAACCTTAACTTCTTCAATACCTCGCCCGGTTTCTGAAAGGAAGTTGTGGTATGTTTTAGAGCTGTCTATAACTAAGGATTTTATTTCTTGAGATTTCATATTGGTAATTGTAACTCAAACGCATAAACATAAGAACCAAACATGGAACATGGTTCTTATGTGAGTTTGGTTCACTCTTGTACTAAATTCTTACTGCGGTACCTTTTGGTAAAAATTCAAACGTGCGGGTGAGTAAGAGATTCGAACTACATGGGTCGCAGTAATTACATAGGTAATAGGGTCATGTATCTACTAAGTTGTCCTGGCGGAGAGTATGGGATTCGAACCCATGAGAGCTTTTACACCCTACCTCGTTAGCAGTGAGGCGCTTTCGACCACTCAGCCAACTCTCCGTTTTCCTAATAATAATTTTTCAACAAAATAACCATTAGAACTTTTCAATATCTAATATTGTATTAGAATAAACAATATATTAAACATATTTAACATTTAACACAAATTTTATGGAATTAGCATTATCATTAGTAGGAGCAGGTTTTGGAACAATAATATCTCTAACAGTAGTGATCGCAATATTATGGTCAGTTTTCTGGAAAGGTTGGGCACTTTGGATTGCTTCAAAAGAGAATTCAAAACTATGGTTTTTCGTTCTTTTAATTGTAAATACTTTCGGAATCTTAGAAATTATTTATATTTTTGGATTTAGTAAGGATAGAAAAGGGAATTCTCCATATAGAGGAATTTTTCCTAGAAAAAAAGTTGTAAAAGAAGATGATGTTAAGGAGGCAGAGGTTGAAACAGAGAAAACACAAACAACTCAAGAACCGAATGTTTAATTAGTGAGCAATCACAATTGAAATTATTTCAGATGCGCCAGACTCTTTTAGAGTTTGGCGCATCTCTCGTATAGTAGAGCCGGTTGTCAAAACATCGTCAATCAGAATAATTTTTATGCCGACAATTTCATCTTTATTTTTTTCAGAAACTTTAAACGCACCTTTCAGGTTTTCCTCACGAGCTTTTTTATCACTCCAAGATTGTTTTGTTGTATACTTCTCTCTTAGTAAGATTTTAGGTTCATATTTAATTTTCGATAATCTATTAGGGCGTATATTTTTTATTATTTCTTCACATAACCATTCGCACTGATTGAAACCTCTCTCATCTCTACGTTTTTTGTGAATAGGGGTGGGTAGTAGTAAATATTTATCTCCAGCGTTCAATAGTTTATTTATTTTGTTTGCTAAAAACTTTCCAAAAACCTCAGCGACTCTTCTATTACTCTTAAACTTCATTTCCCAAATCGCTTGTTTAAGATTATTATCTTTATACTTAAACAGAAACAAGACATTATCCTTATTCAAATCTGAAACCTGACTATCTAAATATTTTTCTAATTTCAAAACATCAAAATTTCTAGGAAAAATAATTTCTAGAAGAAATTCAACATAATATTTTAGTTTATCTACATACATAAACAGAACGTATGATATAATTATTATGAAACTTATGGCGAAAATTCTTGATAATATATTTAGTATTTTTTCAGGGGGCGACAAAGGAAACAGTGTCCTAGGTATAGACATTGGCGCTTCTTCTATTAAGGTTGTTCAAATTAAAAATAAAGGTGGAAGAGCCGTTCTACAAACATACGGAGAACTCTCTCTAGGTCCATATGCTCAAAAACAAATTGGGCAAGCAACAAAACTACCACCAGAAAAAATTGCTGAAGGGTTAGTGGATTTAATTAAAGAATCAAATGTAACTACATTTGATAGTGCTATTTCAGTTCCTATGCGTTCTAGCATGGTTTCTATTTTTCAAATGCCTAAAATGAAAGATGAACAACTTTCACAAATGATCCCAATAGAGGCAAGAAAATATATCCCAGTCCCTATTTCCGAAGTAACATTAGATTGGTTTATTGTACCTTCAGTAAATGATGATGAAGAAAAAAAGAAATTTGTCGAAGCAATGGTTGTCGCAATACATAATGATGTATTGTCCGGTTTTAGTCAGATAGTATCCAGTTCAAAAATTAATACATCCTTTTTTGAAGTGGAAATGTTTTCAACAGCACGAGCCGTTCTAGACACTGCTTATAACATGCCGGTTATGATTATTGATATTGGAGCAGGGGCAACAAAAATTTATATAACAGAGAGGGGTGTCGTTAGGGATTCTCATATTGTTGGTCGAGGTTCGCAGGATATTACAATGAACGCTGCTAGTTCTATTGGAATTTCATTTGATTATGCAGAAAAACTTAAGAGAAATTTCGGAAAGAATAAATCAGAGCAAGATGTTGCTCTAAAAAAATCAATCGAAGCGGTAATGAATCCAATTTTATCAGATGCAAATAGTATTCTTTTAAATTTTCAAAAGAAATACAATAAAAATGTTTCAAGGACTGTATTCGTTGGGGGAGGATCTCTTTTAAATGGGTTAGATACAATTGCACAAAAAAAATTAGGTGTGGAAGTTATGATGGGTAATCCATTTGAAAAAGTAGAGGTTCCTGCTTTTTTGATGCCAGTTTTAAAAGAAACAGGACTTAGTTTTACTGTTGCAATTGGTATTGCCCTTCGTAAATTACAAGAACTTGAATAACTTTGTTTTCATAAAGAAAAAGTTTGTAGTATAATTTAATAAAAGTTTATGCCCGAGACAAAATTTAAAACATCATTTATTCCAAAAAAACCTGTTCAATCAGTTAGCGCTGGTGGACGCATCCAACGGAAAAAAAGTTCTAGTATTATTACGTTGATAGCTTTCGTAGTTTTTATAACAACAATTGTTATTGCAGTAGGAACTTTTCTTTATAGAATTAAATTAGAATCAGATATTGATAATCAATTGGGCACATTGGCAAAAGCTAGTGAATCATTAGATCAACAGTTTATTGCTGAAGCTGTTAGATTAAACGACAGAATAGACGGCGTTCAAAATTTATTAGATAACCACCTTTCTCCTTCACAAATTTTCTACTTACTAGAAGATTGGACTATTAAAACACTTAGATTTAATAATTTAAGCTTTTCTTTTAGTAGTGATGGACAATTAGCACTTAATGGTAGTGGTGTTGCAGCTGGTTTTGAATCAATAATTCAACAGTCGGATAAATATGGAGAATCAAATTACTTGAGAAATATTATTTTTTCAGGATTACAAAACAGTTCAGAAGGTCTAGTGTCATTCAGTTTTGAAGGAAATATAAATAAAGAATTAATTATTTACAGAGAAACTCTTGGTGGAAATAGCGGAAAGACTTTTAATTCTGATAGTGCAAAAGATTTTATTGAAGAAGGAAATATTCTTAACCAAGAAATAAATCCAGAGGGGAACAATCCACAATTAGATTTTGCGGAAGAAGAATCAGACGGGTTTACGCTCGAGCAGGAATTAATTGATAATGAACAATAATATGAAAAAACTAATGCCAATCATTTTTATACTTGTTTCTGTCGGTGTTTTTGTATTCTTTGTTGATCCTCAATATAAACAAATTAAAGAGGTTGATAAAACTATTGAGGAAAATAAAAAATTGATCACTCTTGCAGAGGATTTGCGTAGAGAAAGAGATAACCTGCAGGAACAATATAATGATATTGGACAAGAGGATAGGGCAAAACTTTTAAAGATTCTCCCAGATACTGTTGATAACGTTAGATTAATTTTAGATATTAATAATATTGCAGAAGATTTTGGTATAGCAATAACAAATATTGGTGTACAGGAAAATAATAATAAAGATGGAAGAGTTACTGATAATAGTAATAGTGATTATGGAACAATAGGAATAACTTTCTCTGTTTCAGCAAAGTATGATGTATTTAAATTATTTATGCAGAAACTAGAGAATTCAATGCGTTTAGTTGATATACAAAGTTTCAGTGTCTCAGCTGGTGATGGATTGTTTTATAATTTTAATGTGTCCATGAACACTTATTGGTTAAAATAAATATGTTTACAAAATATAAAAAAATAATAATAGGAACACTGGTATTAATTTTAGGTTTTGTTGTTTACACAGTATTTTTGAAACCAGATCCTCAGGCTGAAAACTTATTAAAAAATTCAAATCCTAAACAAGTTGATGCACTAGGGCAAGAAATAATAAGATCTCTTAGTAAAATCCAGTCACTTCGTTTAGATCAGTCTGTATTTAGCGACCCAATTTATTTAAAGTTAGTAGATGATACAGAAGAAATTCCTGAACCAGAAGTTGGTCGACTTAATCCTTTTGAACCTCTACCGATTGAAGGAATAGGAACTGCAAGTGATTCTGAACAAGAAATGGGAACTGCAAACAGTCCCGAACAAGGACTTAACAATAGTAACTTTAGACAATAAAATGACATTTTTAGATTTTTTAGTTGAAAAAGGTGTTTTGGAAAAAAATACCGCTAATACAGTTAAAAAAGATGTTAGTTCATCTGGTTCTTCAGTAAGTAAGCTTTTAAAGGAAAAAAATATAGATCCAAAACTTTTATTGGATTTAAAATCTGAATTTTACAGTGTTCCAATTAGGGAAATAGATGACACAGGTATTGATTTTGAAATACTTAAATATATTCCAGAAGAATCAGCAGTTCACTATAAAATGGCACCAGTAGGATTAAAAGATGGATTTTTAGAGGTTGGTATGGTGAACCCTAGTGATTTACAGGCTCGTGATGCACTCAATTTTATATCTTCAAAAAACGATACTCCTTACAAAATTTTTGTAATTTCAGAAGAAGGGTTTGCAAGAATATTAGAACTATATAAAGGTTTGACTGGAGAAGTTAAAAAAGCTCTAGGTGAACTAGAAACAGAATTCAAGGAAGAAGATATTTTAGAAACAAAAGCGAAAAAAAATGAAGATGGAAAGACAGAGACTAGAATTATCGAGGATGCACCTGTTACAAAAATCGTAGCAACAGTATTGAGATATGCCGTTGAGGGAAATGCTTCCGATGTCCATATTGAGCCAATGAAAAGCCAGATTAGAGTCCGTTTCCGTGTTGATGGAGTTATGAATACAAGTCTTGTACTTCCTATAAATGTTTTATCTGCTGTTGTAGCAAGAATTAAAATCCTTTCAAGAATGAAACTTGATGAAAAGAGAAAACCACAAGATGGTCGTTTTTCTGCAAGAATTGACGATAGAAAAGTAGACTTCCGTGTATCAACTTTTCCGTCTTATTATGGAGAAAAGGTCGTAATGAGAATCCTGGATCAAGAGAGAGGTATTAAATCTATTGATGAGCTTGGTTTGAGTGATAGAAACTTAAAATTAATGCAAGAAGTAGTTAAAAAACCTTATGGGATGATATTGATTTCTGGTCCGACTGGTTCCGGAAAATCCACTACTCTTTATTCAGTTTTGAAAGAAGTTGATCGTGAAGGAAAAAATGTTCTTTCACTAGAAGATCCTGTTGAATATTCAATTGAAGGCGTTAGTCAATCACAAGTTTTCCCTGAAATTGGATATACTTTTGCTACCGGACTAAGAACAACACTTCGTCAGGACCCTGATATTATTATGGTGGGGGAGATTCGTGATGGTGAAACTGCAAAATTGGCAATTCAAGCTGCCTTGACTGGTCACCTAGTTTTATCAACAATTCACACCAATACATCTGCGGGTATTATTCAACGTCTTATTGATATGGGGGTTGATCCTTATCTTGTTCCACCTGTTCTTGTTTTAGGAGTAGCTCAACGTTTGGTTAGAAAAATATGCCCTAACTCTGGGGAACCTGTAAAAGTAGAAGGAAGTATTAAAGAAATGATAGATAAACAATTCGAGGATTTGCCAGATGAATACCGAGATCAAATTCCTACCGCAGATGAAGTTTTGAAAATAAAACCAACAGATGAATGTCCCGCTGGTGTTAAAGGACGTGAAGCTGTATTTGAGATGTATAAAATGGATCGTGACATTGAAGATGTGATTCTTAATAACCCAATTGAATCAGCAATTTATGATGAAGCTCGTAAAAAAGGAATGTTAACAATGAAAGAAGACGCAATAATTAAGGCGATGAAAAAGATTATTCCTTGGGAAGAAGTAAATAGTTTATAATTTTGATATAATATTTTTATGGAAGATACACAAAAAGAAAAAAAAATACTTTTAGTGGATGATGATAATTTTTTATTGGATATGTATTCAATGAAATTTACTAAAGAGGGATATAAAGTTGTAACTGCAACTGGACCTGATGATGCAATTGAAAAAATGAGTAATGGTTATTTTCCTGATATTTTAATTTTTGATCTTATAATGCCAAAAATGAATGGAGTGGATCTTTTCAAAAAACTAAAAGAAGATGGTTTAGTAGACAACACAACTAATGTAATTTTAACAAATCAAGGAAAAGCTAGTGATCTAGAACAAGTTAAAGATTTGGGAATTGATGGTTATATAGTAAAAGCACTTCACACACCATCTGAAGTTGTTGAAAAAGTAACCGAAATTTACAATAACAAAAAATAAATTATGAGCACTAAGGAAACCCTAAATGAATTATTACTCGAAGTTATAAGCCAATCTGGTTCAGATCTTCATCTGTCAGAAGGTAGAAAACCTATTGTGCGTATTCAGGGTAATTTAGTGACTTTAAATAAATATGAAATTCTATCAAAAGAGGATATCGTTTCTTTCTTAAAAGAGATGGTTACTATGGAATTTATTAAAGATTTTAACGAAAAACAACAGATAGATTTTTCTCATGCTTACAAAGATTCTGCGCGTTTTAGAGGAAATGCTTTTGTTCAGAGAGGTAGATTTGGAATGGTCCTAAGAGTAATTCCAAATGAAATTAAAACAATTGAAGAACTAGGGTTACCTGCAATTTTAAATGAGTTTGCGAATAAAAAACAAGGATTCTTTTTAGTTGTCGGTCCTGTTGGTCAAGGTAAATCTACAACATTGGCTGCAATGATAGAAAAAATAAATAAGGAAAGAGCAGAACATATTATTACTATCGAGGATCCAGTGGAATATGTATACGAAGAAAAAATGTCAGTTATTGACCAGAGAGAGGTAAAAATTGATACTCCAACTTTTGCGACTGGATTGTATGGAACATTCAGACAAGACGTTGATGTTATTTTGGTTGGTGAAATGCGCGGTCAAGAAACTATCTCCGCAGCTGTTACTGCTGCTGAAACAGGACATCTTGTTTTTTCAACACTTCATACAAATAATGCTTCACAAACAATTGATAGAATTATCGATAGTTTTCCATCAGAACAACAAGACCAAATCAGAATGCAGTTATCTAGCTCATTGGTTGGAATTTTCTCACAAAGACTTATTCCAAGAATTTCAGGCGGATTAGTCCCAGCCTATGAGCTTCTTATTAATAACAATGCTATTTCAAATCTTATTCGTGAGAAAAGAACCCATGAAATAGATACAGTTATAGAGACAAGCTCTGATATTGGAATGATTGATATGAATAGAACCCTTACTGACCTTGTTCGTCGTGGTGAAATCACAGCTGAAAATGCGATGATGCATTCATTCAGACCAAATGTATTAAAAAAAATGATATAAAATTATGGCAGTATTTATATATAAAGCATTAGATAAAGAAGGAAACCAAAAAGAGGGAACAATCTCGGCTGTTTCTCAGGATGTTGCTATTAATTCTCTACAACAAAGAGGTTTTATTATTTCAGATATTTTTGATGCTGAGAAAAAACAAGGTATTTTTAATATAGAAATTACTTGGTTTGAAAGAGTTAAATTAAAGGATCTTGTTATTGTTTCCCGTCAGCTTTCAACTCTTTTCTCTGCTCAGGTTTCAGCTCTTCGTATTTTTAGACTTTTGGCTGCTGAAAACGAAAATCCAAAATTAGCTAGAACGTTGAATGACGTTGCTGAGGACATCCAAGGAGGAAGTTCAATTTCTGCTTCAATGGAAAAACACAAAAAAGTTTTTTCTGATTTTTATATTTCAATGATTAAATCAGGTGAAGAATCTGGTCGACTAGATGAGACTTTTCTTTTCTTAGCTGATTATCTAGATAGAACTTATGAAGTTACTTCAAAGGCAAAAAATGCGCTTATTTATCCAGCGTTCATTGTATTTACATTCGTAACTGTTATGGCACTTATGCTTACAATGGTTATTCCTAAAATTAGTTCAATTTTGATTGATTCAGGACAAGAAATTCCTATATATACAAAAGTAGTTATTGGTCTTTCTGATTTTCTAGTTAATTATGGAATTTTCTTTATTGTGGCCCTTGTAATTATTATATTTTTATTCTTTAAATATGGAATGAAAGGAAAAGGGAAAGTGATGGTTGATCAAGCAAAACTTTCAATTCCTTATGTTGGAGATTTATACCAAAAACTTTATCTTTCTCAATTATCAGACAACTTGAATACAATGCTTGCCTCAGGTATTCCTATGGTTCGTGCATTAGAACTTACAAAAGATGTTGTAAATAACGACGTTTATAAAAATGCTATAAATGAAGCAATCGAGGATGTTCGTGGAGGTATGTCTATATCAGATTCTTTTGGAAAGCACGAAGAATTTCCAGGTATTTTGATTCAACTGATTAAGGTTGGTGAGGAAACTGGTTCTCTTGGTGAAATTCTAGGAACTCTTGCGAAATTCTATCGTCGTGAAGTTACAAATGCAGTGGACACTTTGGTTGGAATGATTGAACCTATTATGATTGTTGCACTTTCAGTCGGTGTTGGATTCTTGCTAGCTTCAGTTTTGATTCCTATCTATAATATCTCATCTGCGTTCTAAACTTTCACTAATAAGTAAAATAAGTTATTATCATAGCCATGTCAGACACAAAAACTGCCACTAAATATATACCCACAATCGGTTTGGAAGTCCATGCTGAATTGAAAACCAAAACGAAAATGTTTTGTGATTCTCCAAATGATCCAGATGAGGAAAAACCTAATGAGAATACTTGTCCTATTTGTCTTGGGCACCCAGGAACTCTTCCTACATTAAATAAAGAAGCAATTAAAAAAGTTTTGATGGTTGGGCATTCAATCAATGCAAATATTGCAGACTTTACAGAATGGGATAGAAAAAATTATTTTTATCCTGATATCCCAAAAGGTTATCAAATCAGTCAATATAAATATCCACTGGTCTCTGGTGGAAAAGTTGGTGATGTTGAAATAACTAGAATTCACTTAGAGGAAGATACAGGAACCTCTGTTCATGACAAAGGTGATTATTCTCTAGTTAATTATAATCGTGCAGGAGTCCCGTTGATGGAACTTGTTACAGAGCCAGTAATTCATAGCGCAAAACAAGCAGGGGATTTTGGTCGTGAATTGCAATTACTACTTCGTTATCTTGGGGTTTCAGATGCAAACATGGAAAAAGGTGAAATGCGTGTTGAAGCAAACATTTCTATTGCTCCCGTCGGGGCTACAGAATTTGGAACAAAGGTAGAAGTTAAAAACTTGAATTCATTCAAAGTTGTTGAAAAGGCAATCGAATTTGAAATAGAAAGAATGACTAAATTATTAGATGAAGGTCGTGGTGATGAGATAGTTCAGGAAACCCGTGGATTCGATGAAGCTAAACAAAAAACTTTTTCACAAAGAAAGAAAGAGACTTCAGATGATTATAGATATTTTCCAGAACCTGATTTACCTAAATTAAAAATTTCAGAGATTCCAGAATTCTCTGCTGATAAAATAATTGCTGAATTACCAGAATTACCATGGCAAAAGAGAGATCGTTTGGCAGAATTTGGAGTAGCTGAAAATCAGGTAGATTTTCTTGTTAGAAATATTGATTTTGTTAATTTCTTTGATGACGTTACAAAAGATTTAAAAGATAAAAAAGAAGTCGCTTTGGTTGCAAATTATCTTTCATCTGACATTGTTGCTTTGATAAAAGAGGATTCAAATATAGATTTAAATACATTAGATAAAGAACAATTTATTGAACTTATTAAAATGATTTCAGAAAATGAAATTTCATCTCGTGGAGCAAAAGACACTTTGGCTATTTTTGTAAAAGAGGGCGGTGAGGTGCGTATTATTGCTGAAGAAAAAGGATTAATGCAAGAGAGTGACACTGGAGCACTAGAAGAGATTGCTTCAAAGATTATTGCAGATAATGAATCAGTTGTAGAAGATTTTAAAAACGGTAAAGAGGCTGCTATGCAATTTTTAATTGGACAGGGAATGAAGGAGACTCGGGGTTCAGCCAATCCTCAGGTTTTGAAAGAAGTTTTCACAAATTTGATTAAATAAATTATAAAATTTTAATAAATTATTGTTAACAGAATATACAAGTTTTCCACTAATTTTCTATTTCATTTTCATGCTATAATCCAAATAATGAGTGATAAAAAAGACAACCAACCATTAACTAGGGGGGAATTTTATGAAGCATTAGGTTTTATAAAGGGTCGTTTTATTTTTTTTGAAGAACATTTTGAAAAAATAGACCAACAGTTCGAAAATATAGATCAGCGTTTCGAAAAAATAGACCAACAGTTCGAAAAAATAGACCAACGATTTGTACAAATAGACCAGCGTTTCGAAAATATAGAAAGCAAAATGGACATTGGCTTCTCTAAAGTAAACGATAGAATAGACAGTCTAGAATCTAAACTAGATAATAATATAGATGATATTTGGTTAAAAATTTCTAGATTAGAAAAAATCTCTTAAACTCCTTAAAATATCAATCTACCAATGTAAAATAGTCCAATTGATATAAACACGATTGCTTGTAGTAGAACTAGCTTTGTAGTCATTTTTTGCCCTCCCATCCACATTCTTAGAGTGAACACTCCAATCAAGAAAACAATCAATTCATCTAGAAGATAAAAAATCATAAACAAAAATAGATATAGAGCCTGACCACCTAATGAAACTCCAAAATCAGCTAGAATAGCAGCGAACGCAACTGGTATAACTGCTGAACAAGGGAATTCGATAACGGTAACAATAAATGAGAAACCGATAACTGCTAGGATAGTAATCCAAATATTCTTCTCATTTTTGAATACTTCTTGTAGTTTTTTAACTGCATTGTTAACCCATTTTGAATCAGACATTTCACAGGTTGGCCCGTATTTTTTGAAGCGATAATATTGTCTCAGAAATATTGTTCCTCCAACTATACCAACTAAACCAATTATTATTTCAAGAGCTGAAACAAAGGGTGCTAAGAATTGGAATAATGAGAACCATATGAAAATTAGAGCAGCATAGGTAATTCCAGTTATTGCTATGAACAATCCCCCAAACAGCAACACTTTCTTTCTTGATTTAAATGTTAGAACAAGACTTAAAATCAACATCAATGCTCCTAATGAACAAACATTAAAACCATCAAAAAAACCTAAAACAATAGATAAAATAGGCAGAGGTAAACTTTCCGCGTTTATTCCAAAAGCAGATAGATTACTAGTTTGATTTAGAATTGTGTAGCTTCCACTATCTACCGTGTCATTTCCTGGTCCAAATAGATTAGGATCTAATTCAACAGCACAAAGTTCGCTGTCTCCATCTTCGCAGGCTTCTGCTTGGGCCAAGAGACCTGGGCTATTGTTTACCAGAGCTCTCTCAATATCTACACCGGTTGTTTTAGCAGTATTAAAACCAACAATATATGATTCACCAATAAAAGTAAGGGGGACAAGACCTGTATATTTTTGAGCACCATATCTTTCAGCAAATTCTTTCAATACAGGTGCAGTTTCTGATTTTCCTATATTATATGAATTAATTATCAGGTTGGGATATTTTTCAAGCAAATCCACATGGAATTCCTTTTGGTCAGCACAATGAGGACAAGTTTCACTAAAAAAGAAATTTATCTCTGGTAAATCGTCTATTGTTTCTTGTGCTGAAACATTGTTATTTATTTGAAAAAAAGCTGAAAAAACTAATAATGCTACAAATAATGGTTTTAATATTTTTGACATTGGTTAATTCTAACTAATCTATATGCGTGGTCAATCTTAAATACTTTTTAAAAAATGATATAATCTTTTTATTATGAATATATCAACAATTTACCTAGGAACTGACCACGCAGGTTTCGAATTAAAAGAAGTTATAAGAGTTTATTTAGAAAGAAAAGGTTATAACGTTGTCGATCATGGTGCTTATGAATACGACGAAGATGATGATTATCCAGATTTTATTTTTCCTGTAGCTCAAGATGTCTCACTAGATACAGAATCAGTCGGAATTATTTTAGGAGGTTCAGGACAAGGGGAAGCAATATGTGCAAATCGTGTAAAAGGGATTCGTGCGATTGTTTTTAATGGGCAATATCAGCCTCTTGATGGACGTGAAGTTCCAGAGGAAATTGTTATAGCTCGTCAACATAATGATTCAAACGTTCTATCACTTGGGGCGAGATTTCTATCAGAAGAAGACGCAATCGAAGCTATTGATCTTTGGCTGGAAACAAATTTTTCAGGAGAAGAGAGACATCTACGTCGAATTAAGAAGTTAGACAAAATGGGATTTTAATAAAAGTTATAAAAACTAGTATTTGAAAATGAAAGACGAAACCGAAAAAAATAATAATTTAAATTCCAACAAAAATATTGTGGAAATTGTGCCAACTGTGATGCCAACATCTTACAAAGATTTTGTTGAGAAAATTAATAGAGTTTCAGATTTTGTAAAAACAATTCAGATTGATGTTATGGATGGAAAATTCGTACCTTCTACAAGTTGGCCTTATGATTTTAAAAAAGAGGAAACGATAGAAAAAACTGGAATGGAAACAGTTGAAAATATTGAGTCAGAAAATTCAACAGAAACCGAGGAAAATTCAATTGATACCGACTGGAATAAATTAATCAATCAAGAAGAGGGAATTCCTCATTGGCAAGATAATAAATTCGAAGTTGATTTGATGGTAGAGGATCAAATTATTGAAGCGCAAAATTGGGTTTCAGCCGGAGTGGATAGAGTAATTTTTCACATTGAAGCTTTCAAAGAATCACCAGAGAAAATAAAAGAAGAAATTTTAAAAATAAAAGAGCAAGGTGTGGAAATTTCAATGGCCCTCGTTCCACAAACTCCTAATTCCGTTCTGGATGATTATTTGGATATTCTAGACTCGGTTCAGTTTATGGGAATTAATAAAATTGGATACCAAGGACAAGATTTTGCACCAGAGGTATTAGAAAAAATTTCAGAATTACATTCAAAAAAACCAGAACTACCTATTTCTATTGATGGAGGAGTTTCATTTAAGACAGTTAGAGATTTGGCAAAAGCTGGAGCTGTCCGTTTAGCATCAGGGTCTACGATTTTCAAAGCAGAAAGTGCGGAGAGAGTTATTGGCGATTTAAAAAAGATGGTTAATTAGATTGATATTCGACCGTTGATAAGTCAAATGTCAATTTAAACAGGTGTATAGTATAATCAATACATTAATAATTATTAGTTAATTTTTTTAAAAATATGAAAGCAGGAATTTTAGATAGATCAAGACTAGCAGCGAACGTTCTTATGATTGCTCTAGTTGCTATGAACATCTTCTTCAGTATCCAATATACAGAAGGTATTAGAGAAGAAGGAAAACAAGCTGAAATTGAAGCTATGAGACTAGAAGAAAGACTAGAAAACTCAAAGTTCATGAAATTGTTTATCGACACTGTTCTAGGAACAAATGGAGTTATCTCATTCGATGATAGAGTTAAGCTAGAAAACGACATTAGATCTCTAAACGATGAAAGAGCAACTCAACTATGGGAAGCTTTTGTTAACTCAGAAGACTCACAAACAGCCCAAGACAATGCTGTTAGATTGATGTCATACTTGAGTAATAAGATGATCTAGTTAAACAAAGTTAAACTGTTGAAAAGACACCCAACAATAGAGGGTGTTTTTTGTTATAATAAGCGCAAATAAAGGCATAAAATGCTTAAAAATATAAAAACAAAATTAATAGTCAATAAAGTCCTAGTATTAATGCCAGTAATGCTATTTTTCTTTTTAATTAATACAACATACGCTGCTGTATTAACACCTGGAAATATATCAACATGTGGGGAGTTAGCTGTCGGTGGAACATACACATTAGATAATGATATAGGAACATCAACAGAGACATGTTTAATTATCACATCAAGTGGAGTTGTGATTGATGGACAATCGGTATATTCAATTAACGGAAACACTGTTGGAAACAGAGGCAACTATACAATCAACAATGCCACAACAACAGGTGACCTTTCTTATTTCTATTATAACAATGCACAAGCAGATGGAGACTGGTCTAACATAGACAACTGGTGGTTAGATTCAGGATATACAGAAACTGCAAATGTATTTGGAATAACTATCCCAACAGAATCAGACACAGTTATTGTTGATGGAAAAGTTGATAAAGCAACAGCTGGAACTCCAACAGCACACTCTGCTACTTTTATAAATGATTCTTCATTCTCTGCTGCTACACTTCCACTTGATATTGCATCTGATGCAGCGGCTGCATATTCACTGAGAAATCTTTCGTCAACATACAATGGTGATGTTGTTGAGGTTAGAAGAGTAAGTGATGACACAACACGATCATTCACCGCAGAAGAGGTTGAAAATGGAACACTTCTAGATTTTGTTGTTCCTACTTCAACACGGATACTTTTTAATAATGCCATGTATTTTGATGGGGTTGATGATTATGTAAAAATTGATAATAATTTTATATCATCACCAACAGAGTTAACAATAATTTCTAGATTTAAAAAAGAATCAGGAACTAGTACTTATGAGGTGGCTTTACATAAATCTCTTGACGCCACAATTGGTGCTAGTGATTACTGGTTGGGTGTTGATAGTACTGATAATTTAACAGCAACCATTGGCGCAAGAGAAGGGGGAAGTTGGAATTTAGGACAAACCAATATCAAAGCTAATTATGACCAGTGGTATGAAATAGCAGCAGTATGAGATGGTTCAGTAGTTAATGTTTATGTTGATGGTGTTTATAATAAGCAATACAACCTAAGTGGTGCTAATCTTAACTTAACAACTCCAACAAGAATGGGCTCATCTGGCGATGGTAATCAGTATCAATTCTCAGGTATTATTGCTGAAAATAGAATTTATGAAAGGGCACTAACTCCAAGTGAGGTTGCAGATTTTAGTAATAATATTGATATATCAGAAACTGATTTAGCTGGTAGATGGGTTTTGAATAATGAATCTGGAACAATAACAGATCTTTCTGGTAATGGTAATGACGCTACTATTTACGGACCATTAACTTCTTTCACTGGTGAAGGTTTTGATGGGTTTGTTAAAATCTGGTTTGACCAGTCGGGAAATACGAATGATGCGAGTCAGATGACTTCTACAGAGCAACCAATCATTATACAAAATGGAGATTTAGTAGTAGAAAATACTAATAAAAGTATCAATTGGATTTCTGGTAATTTTTTAGATACATCCGCAGGGTTGTTTGATGTAGATTCGTTATCTTCTTTTATCGCTTTAACTCATGGTGGTGATAATGAAAGAATACTTGATACTAGAGGAACAGGATCTTCAGGAACTGTTCAAGGTTGGCAAATTAAAGTTGATGGATTAAATTTACAAGATCTAACGTTATTTGATTCAGGAGATGGTGGTTCCAGAACAATATCAACTATCGCCGATGCTAACTTATCAGGTCAAGCTATCAGATCTACAATATTTACAGGGACAACTCTTGAAGATTGGAATAATCAAATTTCTGTCTATAGTGACACAGGTTCAAATATTGACACAAAAAATGGAAATGCACTACGTATTGGTGCAAATCTTAATGGAAATGATATTCAGCAATTTACTGGTAAAATTCAGGAGATACTAATATACCCCTCAGACAAAACCACTCTTCGCACTACAATCGAAGCATCAATAAACAACTATTATAATATCTATAATGGCTCATATTCATTCGATCTAAACCTAAACCTAGCATCAAACGGAACAGCAATATTCGAAGACAACTCATACTTTGGAATAGGAACAATATCAACTAGTGGAACATCATCAATAGGCACAATAACTTTCCAAGACAATTCATACGCAGAAGATCTAGATGTACATGCTGACAACTTAAACATAGATACAGACAATACAAACCAAGGAACACTAGATATAAAATCAAACAACACAAACATAACAATAGATGCTATATATTCATCAACAACACTAACTCTTTCTGGTTCAAACCCAGACCTAACACTAAACGGAACATCAACACTTAACACAATAACTGCAGATGATATAGATATAACATTAAACAACTCATCATATATAGGTGAATTTAACCTAACAGGAAACAACACAGACATTACATTCAACACTGATTATTATCATGGAAGTTCAACTCCAGATGGTGGAGAACTTATAATAAACGGAAACAGAAGTCTCAAAGGAACAAGTGCAAACTACGGTTCAAGTGAATTAAAATTTTATGACTCAGATAATGATGAAATAACTCAGATCACATTCAACGCAAGTTCAACTAACGAATTTGAAAACTTAAACATCTATTCAGAATTCAATGATAATTCAATAAACAATAATATAATCAGAGCTAACGCTGAATTCTTTAACTTATCATCAAACACAAGTTCTATTTATGGAAACGTCACTGTGAATTCACCTGTTGCACGACCACTAGGTGGAACAGTATTTGGAAACATTACACATCAAGGATATGACGGAAAGTATTTTAATAACGCAGACTCTGACGGAGACTGGAATAATCCAAACAACTGGTGGACTAACTCTGACTTTGATGTATCAGCATCAGCCCCTTCTTCATTTGATGATGTGTTCATCTATGGAGACTTAACTACTCCAACAATAGTTGCATTGGAAGTTCAATCAATCAATTTTTATTCTGGAACAAACAACCTGACATTTATCACAGATAATGAGGTCAACTTTTATGGAACATCCACAAACAATGGTGTTATCTCTGCTACTACTACATTCCATACTAATGATTCAGAACAAAATGGTACATCAACTACAAACAACGTTCCATTGAAAATGTATTTTGATGGTGTTGATGATTATGTTTCTATTGGAAATATATCCATTGCAGATCAAGAGGCCTACACTCTCTCTTTTAAGGTTATTGCAGAAGATACTTCTTGGAGTTTAGGTGTTGGTTCTGGCTCTGGCTGGTTTTTACATAATACTGACAGAGTTTATTATAGAAATTTAAACGGAGATTACATCTTCTGGCCTATTGGTTCTTCATATTCTGATACTTTAATTGATATAGAGATATCAGTTAATAATAATAGAAATGCTACCGTTATAGTGAATGGTTCAAATTTAGGAACAAAAAATATAGGAGTTGATTCATCTATTTCATTTTCAAGAATAAATAGAGTACCATTTACTAATTTAATGGGTGTGGGTACCATATACGATATTAATATTAATAATGTCGCATCTTACAAAGGGTATGGAAACTCAGATTCTGCTTGGGAAGATCAGATAGGATCAAATGATGGAACTGTATTAGGTTCTCCAATAACAACAAGATTAGGAGTTGAAAGCGACGGAACCCTAACTCGCCGATACCAAACAAACACAAACACCGGAACCAGAGACTTCACTGAAAACAACGGTATCTGGATAGTAGAAGCAGTATCAGCAGATGTTGATATAAGTAGTTCAACATACGCAACAAGCACTAATGTATTCAGAGCAATAGCAGGAGGAACATTCACAGAAAACCCAGATATAGGAGAGGGAGAACATGTAGTTCCAAAGGTTCAAATAACATACCCAGCAAATGGAATCGTCACTGAACTTTGGAATCCAAGCGTAGACTTTGATGATGCTGATACTTGCCAATACAAATATGGTTCAAGTGGAATATACACAACAATAGATTGTGCAAATAATGGAAGTGATATTCCAACACCAACTGCAAACATAGAAACAACATTATATGTGAAGGGAACATACACTAACACTTCATACAGTGAGCAATTGCAAACTTTCACATACGACAACACAGCGCCATCTCCAGTTGATTGTTCAATACCATTATCTGAATCAACACGAGAATATTATTTCCTTGAAGAAGACATATATACAGACTGTTATATAACAAACGACATCACTTTGCGTGGAGAAGGATACACAATCGCAGGTTCTGTTATTGCTAACGCATCAAACACAACAGATGCCTTTGATATTGAATTAGAAAACATCACTATCGTTGGAACAACTTCTGCAAATGGTATTTCGGGTGGAAACGGGGGAGATATCACAATTGCAACATCAACAACCAGGGTTATTGAATCAAATGGTGCAGATGGAACTGGAGATGGTGGAAACGGAGGAACTATACTTATTACTAATTCACTAGCTAGTCCACTAACATCAACAATCACATCAAATGGAGGTTCATCAACATCTTGTGGAAATGGTGGAGATGCAGGAGTCATCACACTAACTAACTCGGCATATGGAACAATAACAAACATAGCCGGAACAAGTGAGAACAGCGGATGTCCAGGACAAACAAAACAATCAGGATCTAGAATAATCCCAACAACAACAGGAACACATACATCACAGATACCTTCATCATCAGGAAGTTCATCAAATTCAACACCTTCATCATCAGGAAGAGAGGGATTCATCAATATTGTTAATCCTATAAACCCATTTGACCTAAAGCCAACTCAAGAATTTCAACCATTCAATCCAGAAAACTTTATACCACAACAAGTTGGTTCAACTGTTATTCCAGCACCTTTTAAAGATTTTCAAGCACCAGGGCAACCTCAGTTTACCGAACTTCCTAGAAACTTTGGGTTATCAATTAGAGACTTTGTCTTTGAAGAAGATATACCACAACCAATAGAAGATATTATTAATTCTATTCCAGCTGTTAATTCCATAATTGCAGGTATTTCCTCAAACTCAAATAAAACACAACAACTTGCAAGATTATCATTTAAACCACAATTAATAGATACAACAGATGCTAAGGGGGTATTTATAATTAAGAATGAGGAAGGACAAGAGATAAAAACCTACCTGACATATAAGGATGGAGAATTGAAACAGTGGGTTAAAGTAGCACCAAACAAAAATATTAAAATTCAGCTTGATCCCTTGGAGGGTGGTAGTGTTGTAGGAAGATATCAGGGAATTGATACAGAATTCAAACCAAATGAAAATGGTATCCCAGAAATCAAATTACAATCCTTATCAGACTCTGGACAATATACACTGTCAACAGATTCAACATTAATTCCTTTGGTTATTGAGGTTATGGCACCAAACATTATTGAAGTTGAAAAAAGAAAAGGTTTTATACCGTGGTTATTGGGATTAATATTTGGTTAAAAAAAGTTTTTTGAAAAAACTGACATTTAAATGTCAGTTTTTTTGTTATAATAAATACAAATTTATGGGAAACATTTCAGATAAAAAAGTTGAAGAACTTCAAAAGAATGCAAGTGAAATTCGTCAATCAATCATTGAATCTTTAACAGAGGCAGGTTCTGGTCATACTGCGGGTTCTCTTGGAATGGCTGATATTTTCACCTACCTTTATTTTCACGGAATGGTGCACGACCCAAAAAACCCAGAATGGGAAAGCCGTGATTTATTTTTGCTTTCGAATGGACATATTTGTCCAGGACTTTATGCGACTATGGCACATGCTGGTTATTTTCCAGTTGAGGAATTGATGACATTGAGAAAATTAGGTTCTCGCCTACAGGGACATCCTCATCGTGGAACTTTGCCAGGTATTGAAACTTCATCAGGTCCCCTTGGTTCTGGAATTTCCCAGGCAATTGGAATGGCACTAGCTACGAAATTAAATGCAGGAGGAAAAACATCAGGTAGATTTGTTTATTGTTGTGTTGGAGATGGGGAATTGAACGAAGGGCAAAACTGGGAGGCGATTTTAATGGCAGCAAAATATAAACTTCATAATCTAATTGTAATTGTTGATAGAAATAATATTCAAATTGATGGATACACAGAAGATGTCCTGCCTTTAAATGATTTGAAAGAAAAATTTGAAAGTTTTAATTTTCATACCCAAGAAATAGATGGTCATAATTTTGAAATGATAGATGATGCAATAGGGCAGGCTAGATCTGTTTTTGATAAGCCTTCGATAATCATCGCAAATACAGTTCCAGGGAAAGGAGTTAGTTCATTTGAGAGACTTCCAGAGTGGCATGGCAAGGCGCCGTCGAAAGAAGAGGCAAAAAATGCTTTAAAGGAATTGCGAACATTAGGTGGAAAAATAAAATGTGAACAACTGGATTAAAACTGTGAAATTTAAAAGTACAAAACACAAAAATTAAAAAACTGCAAAAAAATGTTAAATGAAAACCTAAAACTAAATAAAGACTTATTCAAAAAAGATTTTGGTGCATCTATAGGATTTGAAAAAACTCCAACTAGAAATGGTTTCGGTGACGCACTTTTAAAAGCGGGACAAGAAAATGAAAACATAGTCGCTCTAACTGCTGATCTTTCTGAATCAGTTCGAACACACAAATTTGCAGAGGCATTTCCAGATAGATTTTTTGAAGTAGGAATTGCCGAACAAAATATGGTTAGTGTTGCATCAGGTTTGGCACACTTAGGAAAAATTCCTTTTGCTGCTAGTTATGCTGTTTTCTCACCCGGCAGAAATTGGGAACAAATTAGAACTACTATTTGCTATAACAATCAGCCGGTAAAAATAATTGGTTCTCATTCAGGATTATTAACTGGACCAGATGGTGGAACTCATCAAGCGCTAGAAGATATTGCAATCACCCGCGTTCTTCCAAATATGGTGGTGATTTCGCCGTGTGATTATCAAGAAGCATGCAAAGCAACAATCGCAATGTCAGAAACAATGGATCCAACATACCTACGCCTTTCTCGCGAAAAAACACCACAAATCACAACTAATGACACTCCTTTTGAAATCGGAAAGGCAAATACACTTTTTTCACCAAAAACTACAAAGAAAGGTGGAAAAATAGATGTGGGTGTTATTTCTACGGGTGTTATTACTTATCAAGCTTTACAGGCAGCTCAGAAATTAGAAAAAGAAGGATTAAAAATAGAAGTTATTAACATACATACCATTAAACCTATCGATGAAAAGGCTATAATAGAATTAGCTAAAAAAGCAGAAGCAATTGTGACCGTAGAAGAACATCAAATTACTGGTGGTTTAGGAGGTGCAGTCGCAGAGGTTCTTTCAAGAAATTATCCGACACCAATTGAATTTGTCGGTGTAAAAGACCAATACGGAGAATCTGGAGACGGTTACGAATTATTCAAACATTTTGAAATTGACGAACCAGCAATTGAAACAGCAATCAAAGCAGTTATTAAAAGAAAATAATTATTAATTTATTAACAAAAATTTTATGAAAAACTTTATAAACCTAAAAGCCTTAATTTTAATATCAGTATTTATTCCAAGTATTTTATTTGCACAAACTACACTGGAATCAAATACACAATTTAGAGCTACTTCAGATACTGATACAAAAACAACCGATGGAACTGTAGAAGCAGATTCTGATACTAAAGTAGATGATGATGAAACTATAACTAATACCCTTGAAAAAGTTTTAGATCCTGTAGTTGATCCTATAAGACAGACATTAGAGTCAGAAACTGAAATAAAAACTAGAACAGAAGCGGAAATAGAAGCTGAAGAAAAAGAACTGGATACTACATTCAGAAGGGCAGAAACAATTAAAAGTTTTGAAACTGTTACAAATAGTTTGAATGAAATTGAAGAAGAGTCAAAACTGGTTGAAAGCGAGATTCGAGCTGAAATTAAAAATTCAATCGATCGTTCAATTTTAGATATTCGTTCACAAACAGATATTGAGGCATACGAACTTCGAAGAGTTGTTGACGATACTGAAAATGAGATTTATAGAGATGTTAATGACACTATAAACAGATCATCTCTTACTGATTCTGACTCAATAACAAGACTAGAAACTAGAATTCAAACTGCGGTTTCTGATATTGAAAATAGTCTTGAAGAGAGATCAGGAATTAATGTGGATGTTTCAGAAAGCATTAGAAAAATCACAACCACAATCAATCGTTACCAAAATGTAATCGCTGAGAAAAAGGAACTAATAGATGAAAGAGAAGGTGATTTACTTGAAAAAGATACCGATGAGGATGGTCTTTCTGACTATGATGAAAAATTCATTTACAACACAAACCCAGAATCTGCCTTTACAGTTGAGGGTGAGCTAAACGATGCTGAAAAAATTAGAGTAGGTATTAACCCAACAAGCCAAAGTAATGAACCAATTGAATATCAAGATCCTCGTGAAGACAGAGAAACTTTTATTTCAAAAATTCACAAATTGGAAAGAGTAGAACTTGTAAAAGACGAAGCTACCCAAGAAAACAGATTGAGTATGAAAGGTAAGGCTTTACCAAACTCATTTGTTACAGTCTATATTTTCTCAACACCAACAATTGTTACTGTAAAAACTGACGCAAGAGGAGAGTGGTCATACACATTGGATAAAGAATTAGACAATGGTGAGCACGAAGTCTACGTTGCGACAGTCGATAACACTGGTCGTTTGATTGCTAGATCAGAATCAATCGCTATTACTCAAACTGCCGAAGCTGCAGCCTTGGGAACATTTGGAATTGGAGAACCAAACCAAGCTCAAAATGATTTTGTTCAAGAAAACTTCATCTTGATAATTCTTGCAATTCTACTTGCTGCAATAATTCTTACATTAATTTTAAGTGGAGGTAAAAAAGGAGGTGTAAAAGAATTCATAGATGAAAATAAAGTTTAATCTAAAACAAATTAAATAATGAAAGAATTTTTCCCATCAATTGGAGATAGTATAAAAAGAATCAAAGATAATCCGCAGTTATGGTATACGCTTTTTGTTGCTGTCTTGATTGTTCTAGCTTTCGTTTTTGTTGCTAATCGTTTTGTAACAATTGCCCAAGATGCCCAAGATCGACTGGTTAATGTCCGAATAGGAGCACTTCAAAGTTCTTTTGTTGAATTTGTTGATGATTATTTTGAGACAGAATCTGATTTAGCTGATCTACAAGATAAAATTCAAAGAATTTCAATTGGTAACACAACAATAAATCGTTTCAGAGTTGTAGAGTTCGAGGGGGATCGTGCGAAAATTATTGCATCATTACAAAGTGGTGAGGTTGGACAATATGACAATGAAAACGCATTTATTTATGGAATTGCTGAAATAGATAAGAATTCTTCACATACATTAGAACGAAATATTGATGGTGATAGAATTTTTACAACAGTCCGTGTTATCAAAGATGATTTTGGAAATGTAGTCGGGGCAGTTCTAACAAACCAATCTCTTTCTCAGGCAGATATCGCAATCAGCGACAGTATTCAAAATAGTGTTTTGATATTTATTCTAATTGTTGTATTGATTATGTTCTTATTCTTCCGTCACTCTCGTATTATTGATTATTCTGCACTTTATAAAAAAATTAAAGAAGTTGATAATTTGAAAGATGATTTCATTTCTATGGCATCACATGAATTAAGAACTCCTTTAACTGTTATTCGTGGTTATGCAGAAAGTCTTTCAGAGTCGGACAACATGACAGAGGATCAAAAGCAAAGCTTGAGTAGAATCGATATTGCTTCACGCCAACTTGATACTCTTGTAAATGACATGCTAGATGTTTCTCGTATTGAACAAGGACGTATGGAAATTGAATCAGAAATTATAAATGTTCTTCCAACCGTTTCTGATATCGTGTCAGGTTTTGTAAAGCCAGCAGAAGATAAAGGGCTTAAACTACTCTTGAATCATGAAGTATCTCCAGATATTAATATTAGTGCCGACCCTGCAAAATTTAGACAAGTGGTTGTGAATCTTATCGGAAATGCTATTAAATATACAAAAGAAGGAGAAATTAAAGTTAACTTAATCACTAAGGATAATAAGGTTGAGCTTCGTGTTAGTGATAGTGGTATTGGGATGAGTGCAGAAGAGCAAAAGAGTCTATTCAAAAAGTTTTATCGTGTTAAAAATGATGAAACTACTAAAATTAGAGGAACTGGTCTAGGGTTATGGATTACAAAACAAATTGTTGAACTAATGAATGGAAAAATTACTGTTGAATCAATCAAGGGTGTCGGAACTCATTTCATTGTGATTTTTCCACAGGTAAAGTAAAAGTTGAAAAAACATTCTGTGGTGTTAGTATTTGTCTTGGAAAATTAGTTCCATTCAAAACAAACAACAATATTCAAAAAATAAAAAAATGATTACATTACAAGGAAGAAAAAATGAAATCAAAATTAATGAGGAAATAATCGCTTTACATAGTGAACATCCTAATGAAAAATTTAGAATTGTTAATTCTAATAATTTAACTGGAGATCTGAGAGAACTTTTAATTTTAGATCTAAAATATAAATTTCAACTAGGGAAATACATTCATTCTAAAAGTCAGAGATTATACACAGTTTTGGGAGTTGTGAAGAGTCTCGATGGGGAAGTTTTTGTTTGGTATCGCGCAGATTATGTTTCTCATCAGTTTGGTGACAAGCAGGACTGGGTTCGACCAATTAAAATGTTTAATGAAAATGTTCGTTTACCGGGTGGTGAAACAAAACCACGTTATGAATATCGAGGTGTCTAAAAACATCCAAACAAAAACTGTTCGTAAGAGCAGTTTTTTTGTTTAAAGCCCTGTGCTACTATATTATTTATATGAATAAAAACGATATTGAAAAAAAGAGACACACACTGGCGCACCTTTTGGCTGCAGCCATATTAAAAGATTATCCTAATGCAAAACTGACGATTGGCCCTGCAGTGGATAATGGTTTCTATTATGATATCGATTTCAAAGAGGGTGGTGCACCGGGGGATGCTGACCTTAAAAAAATCCAAAAGACAATGAGAAAGACTCTTGGTTCTTGGAAAGAATTTACTCACAAACAGGTTTCCGCAGAAGAGGCGCGAGAAGTTTTTAAAGGCAACGAATTTAAAATCGAACTAATCGATGAACTAGAAGAAAAAGGAGAAAAAATCACACTCTACACCGTAGGAGATTTCACCGACCTTTGTCGTGGAGGACATGTTGAAAATCCAGCCGAAGAAATTGACGCCAAAGCATTCGAGCTTGATAAAATCGCTGGTGCATATTGGAGGGGTAGTGAAAAGAATCCAATGCTTACTCGTATTTATGGACTTGCCTTTGACACACCAGAAGAATTGTCAGAATACAAAGAAAAAATGAAAGAAGCAAAGCAACGCGACCACAGATTGCTAGCTGAAAAATTCGATTTGTTTATGATTTCCGAAGATGTAGGAAAAGGACTTCCATTATACTTACCCAACGGAGCATATGTTCGTAGAAAGTTAGAAGATTTTATGTATCAAAAAGAATTAGAATACGGATACAAAAATGTATACACACCAGTTTTGACTCATGAACGTCTATACAAGCAATCAGGACATTTAGATCATTATCATGAAGATATGTATAACCCAATTGAAATCGAAGGGGATCCGTATTATTTGCGCCCAATGAACTGTCCTCATCATCATCAAATTTTCAAACATCGCCCACATTCTTATCGCGACCTACCACTTCGTGTTTCAGAATTCGGTCTAGTTCATCGCTTTGAGAGATCAGGAGTTCTAACAGGATTAATTCGGGCAAGATGTTTCACTCAAAATGACGCACATATTTACTGTGCCAAAGCAGATTTGAAATCAGAATTAATGAAAGTCCTAGAATTGTTTAGTGAAGTCTATGACAAGACTTTTGATTTGAAAGATTATTGGTTCAGACTTTCTCTACCTGATTTTTCAAATACAGAAAAATTTGGAGACATTGAAAATAAAGAAATGTGGGACAGTGCAGCAGCAGTAGCCCGCGAAGCATTAGAAGACTACAAAGCAGAATATGTAGGAGGAGAGGGAGAAGCGGCATTCTACGGTCCAAAAATTGATATGCAAATTCGTAATGTAAATGGAAAAGAAGACACAATCGCAACAATCCAGATCGATTTTTATTCTTCTGGAAAATTTGATTTAGGTTTTATAAATGAAAAAGGTGAAAAGGAAGAACCTGTAATTATTCACCGTGCGATTATGGGATCTTTTGATAGATTCTTTGCTTTTCTAACAGAGCATTACAAAGCAGCTTTCCCGGTTTGGCTTTCTCCAATCCAAGCAATGATTACTCCTGTTGCAGAAGTGCACAATGATTATGCTCGCGAGGTATTGGCTGAATTGCAACGCGCCGGTATCCAAGCAGAGCTGGATGATTCAAATGATAATTTTGGAAAGAAAATTCGTAATGCGAAAGGAATGAATATTCCATATGTGTTGGTGATTGGTGATCAAGAAGTTGAAGCGAAAACTGTTTCAATTGATTCTCGTGATGAAGGAAAGTTGGATGCCATGCCAATTGCAGATTTGGTAGCTAAAATAAAAGGGGATATTGAAAGTAGGAAGAATCCAGGGGAGGTGAAGTAATACTATTGGTAGCCGTTAAATAGTCAACACCTTCGCAACACTTCTTGTGGAGTTTGAAAGTTAATACCCATGTGTGATCTTTCGGTATTGTAATACTTTAAATATTTAGGAATAACTTTTTTGAAGTTGCTTAA
>Ga0136558_1000285_pt1 | contig 29156 bp, 27 predicted proteins | sample AntRauTorckE6833_FD_101391 | JGI IMG/M metagenome (GOLD analysis project Ga0136558, IMG submission 101391) | Saline lake microbial communities from Rauer Islands, Antarctica - Metagenome Torckler E6 #833 | ecosystem: Environmental > Aquatic > Non-marine Saline and Alkaline > Saline | place...
AAATATTTGAGGGGTGTTCTTCTGAATAATTTAATCATGTTTTTCTCTCCTGTTATATGATGCGCTTCCCTAAAACAAGGCGGGGTCCGTCCCCAACCCATCCCTGGATGCGGTCGGTTAAAATGGCAGCGCTGAGTTTAGAGGAAGAAACGATTTCTGATTCTTGGGTATATCTGAATCTGTCTCCCTGTTTTTTTTAATGCCTGTCTGATATCAACCTGTTTAGTCTTAAAAGCTTATAAACATATCAAGCGCTTGTCAAGAAAGCAGGATACTCCCCTTAATCTCTCTTTTGAGACCTTCACTCCTTCGGCTCTAAAAATGAAATTACCCCACCTGAAGATATTCAAAAAATCTAGGGGACTTCAATTTCGAGAGGTTTCTTTCGACAAATATATCCAGCCGGTGCATTTTTCATGTCGATAAATTCAAGAGTGTTTAGCTTGAGATAAGTTTTATTTTTTTTTGTAAAAATCTCTTTTAGAGGATTCTTTGAATCACTGTAGTGTATATATATTTCTGGACCAAAGGGTGTAAGGGTTCCTTTTTCTATGTCATAAAGTTCAAGACGTCCATTCGTTCCATCTCTTGACTTTTCTGGATTTTCTGGTGCCCAGAGGATATATTTCTTACCAGAAATCTGTGTAATTGAAGGGATTGGATCTTGATTTCCTGTCATCCAGCAAAAATTTCGACAAAACTTTTTCCATAACCTCTTTTTGTTATTATGTATGGAATAGATTGCCGCAGATGGGAGATCACTCAGATTTCCGCCTCCTTTTGATCGGCGTTCATCATCATTCAGACGTAAAAAGAAGATTTGTGTGGATCTCACTTTGCTTATAGGCGTTGAAATATAAGTGCCTGGTTCTAATCCCCAAGCTTTTGATAGTTTTTGAAGATCATCTCCACTTCCGTGAGCGTTAAGTGTCAGAGAAAATGTTAGATGACAAGCGATTAAAATATAGAATCTCATCGGGTTGCATTCTAATTTTTGTTAAGAAAACCACTATCTAAAATAAGCTTGAGATAGTCAATGAAATTTACAGACGTGATTGGATCAACTTGAGCCCCCTACATAAAGGAAAATTTTTTTGAAAAAAAAGGGCATATGGAGAAGATATAGATCTGCAGAAATGTTAAGTATTTGTTAAAATGGTGGCACAGCAAGGGTGATTTTCGGCGAGCACAATCCAGCTAATTCCGCCCTAACCAACCTATCAAACAGAAATATCCCAGTATATTATATGCTCTCATACCCCCTCCATCGCTACTCGCCGTCGTACAGTCGCTCGAAGGGTCGTTTAAACACGCTGCAAAAACCTTTTCAGCTAGACTAAAACGCTCTTTTCCGTTTAAACCCATACAAGATGTGGGTAATAATAGCGTGATTGCTAAAAAAGGGTTTTTCCATTAAATAAGTTAAGCATATTTTTCTCTCCTGTTATAGGGTGCGCTTCCCTAAAACAAGGCGGGGTCCATCCCCACCCCAAATCTAAGTCCTGTCGGTTGAAATTTCCGTGGTAAGGAAAAAAAGATCAGGAGTGGTGGTCTCTTCTTTATAGTATAGAATCTGTCCCCAGCTCTTTTTAACGCCTGCCTGATATCAACCTGTTAACTCTTAAAAGCTTATGGGTGTACCAATCTCTTGTCAAGGGAGTGCGCAAAAATGCCCGTTTCAAGATAGAAGCGTCTTTGACACGGCTACCGGGCAAATGGGAGCTCCCTGGGTTCATCACCAATCGTCTGGCTCCCCTTTTATGGGAGGCATTTTATATGGGCCCATCCCAACATCACCTTTTGAGAAGCTGTCTAAAATCGTCGAGAGAGGTAATGACCTGATCACATTTCTTTTTCTTGAGCTCTGATGGCATGTGTCGGTTTAGGATCAATTGTCTAAATTCTTCTGGCCATGTGGTCAAGGGATGGGGTGTTGGACCAGAGCCCTCGTCTTTCAGGTCAACAAACCAAATTTGATCAAACAGATTTTGCCATCCTGCTTCAAATACCAACGGCACTTCAACCAGCAGATGTTTTTCATTTTGTTTTTCTTCTAACCATCGTTCTAATTTTTCCTGTATCAAAGGATGCAAAATATGCTCCATTTTGATCAAAATCGCCTCTGTTTTGATCAAATTCAGGGGTATTTTACCGTTTTTTGTGCCTTCTTTTTTGAGCCCCAACACCTGCTCTATCAACTTAACCACAGATTTATCCCCAGACCGGATTTGTCGGGCAATATCATCACTGTTAAATGTTTGAAAACCCTTATTTTTTGCCAAATTTAACAGGGTGGTCTTACCACTTCCCGGGGGGCCTGTTAAGCAAATTTTTTGATTTTTATCCACAGTTTCACCGCGTCAGCAGTTTCTTCAATACATCATCCAGTTGGTCCATATTCGAAAAGGTAATGGAAATCTGCCCCTCATCCCCTTGAGCTTCAATCTCCACCGGCATTCCGAGAACCGCTTCAACCCCTTGGCGAATATCCTCGAGTTCTGGATCGAGGGGGGCGCTCGGCCCTTTTCTTTTCTGGGGTTTTTGTGTCTGCGCTTGTGAGGCAGCCTTTGAGGTAGACGCGCCCCCTTTAACGACCAATTTTTCAAGCTGACGCACATTCAACTTCTTCTGAATCACATCGTCGATCAGGTGCAAGGCCCGTTGTTCAGACAAACCAATGAGGCACCGCGCGTGTCCCGCTGAAATTTCACCGTTCTGGAGGATGCTACGCACACTGGGAGATAGGCTCAGCAAGCGCAACGTATTAGCGATGTGACTCCGGCTCTTACCCACCGTTTCCGAGATTTGCTCTTGGGTCAGCTGATGCTGCTCCATAATTTTTTGATAGCCCTCAGCCTCTTCAATCGGTGACAAGCCTTCCCGCTGAATGTTTTCAATAATCGCAATAAGGTGCGCCTCTTGATCCGTGACGGTTTTGATAATCGCCGGCACATACTCCATTTGCGCCCGCAGCGCCGCACGCCACCGCCGTTCTCCGGCGATAATGGCATATTCCCCTTGCTGCGTACTTGGCGCCACCAGAATGGGTTGAAGCATCCCATTGGTACGGATGGATTCTGCTAATTTCTCAATTTCACTGTCATCGAAATGTTGTCGTGGCTGCCAGGGGCCCGGGCGAATATGTTTGGCTGCAAGCATCTCAAAGCCAGCCATTGTCTGACGGCTGGTCCCTTGCATGTCTGGCTGGCCCTCCATATATCCTTCTCGATCGTTGATATCCCCAATGAGGGCCGAGAGACCGCGACCAAGCTTTGACTTATTGGTCATGATGTATGTGTCCTTTCTTGTCGTATAATTTCAGCAGCTAATCTGATGTATGCTTGAGCGCCTGCGCTTTTCATATCATATATCAATGCCGGTTTTCCGTGTGAAGGCGCCTCAGAAAGCTTCACATTCCGCGGAATAACCGTTTGATACACCAGTGATCCCATGGTTTGCCTCACATCATGAACCACTGCTTTGTTCAGCGCATTTCGCCCATCATACATGGTCAGGACAATGCCTTGAACCTTCAGGCTCTTGTTGTAATATTGTTGAACCAGTCTAACTGTTTGCAATAGTTGTGACAGCCCCTCTAAGGCAAAATATTCGCACTGCAACGGGATGATAACACTTTGACTTGCGACCAAGGCATTAATGGTCAGAAGCCCTAAAGCTGGCGGGCAATCAATAATAATATAATCGTAATTCAATTCATGCAGACGTCTTTTTAACACTGAGTCACGGTTTTTGGTTTGGGAAAACTCTATCTCAAACCCTGCTAAATCATTGGAAGCTGTAACAATACTGAGATTGGGAATCAGCGTCTGGCGACACAGTGTTTTAAGGGGCAATTGATCTGTTAAAAGTTCATAGACGCTTGGATATCTTTTTTTGGAATCAAACCCAAGGCTGGTGCTTGAGTTTCCCTGGGGGTCAAAATCAATGAGTAATGTCTTCTTACGCGTTGCAGCTAATGCTGTACACAAGTTAACGGTTGTTGTCGTTTTACCCACCCCGCCTTTTTGATTGGCAATACTAATGATTTTTTTCATTTTTTTTGCTCTTAGCTACAACATTTTTGACAATCAGAATGACGCCCCTGTCATCTGTTATACTTTGATGAAATTCTGTTGTAAAGGACCAACCTCTCTGAGCGTCTTCAATTTCTTTTTTAACAGACTCCCCTTTTAACAAAATGTATGTAGTGTGCTTACCCCTCAGCTCTTTTGTCAATGTCAATATCTTATCAAGACTGGCGAATGCGCGACAGGTTATTTGGTCAAAACTCATCCCTTGAATATTTTCAACGCGATCATGAATGATCTTCACTTCTGTATTTGTTTCACGTGAAACAACTTTTAAAAAATTCACTTTTTTTGTAACGGAATCAACAAGAGTAAGTTTGGTATTCCCAAGCATTGCTAATACCAAACCAGGGAAACCTGCCCCCGCTCCTATATCGATCAACGACTTGGTAGGATCTATATATTTTTGAAGTTGGGCAGAATCTTTAAAATGTCTTTCTACAACATGATCAAGTGTAGAACGACCCACCAAATTATAATGAGCTGCGTGTTGCTTTAAGAGAGAGTGATAGGTGTTGAGTTTTGATATTGTTTCACGTGAAACATCCAAGAAAGAAAAAAGACCCTCATTGCTCATTCTTAAGAATTCATAGAATTAAAAAAGTCCTCATTCGTCTTGGTTTGGCGCAGTTTGTCCGTTAAAAATTCCATACCTTCAACCGGCCCCATAGGCGATAGGACACGCCTTAGAACCCACATTTTTTGCAAGGTGGCTTTATCAATCAGCAGTTCTTCTTTACGGGTGCCCGATTTAGAGATATCAATTGCTGGGAATATACGCTTATCAGCCAACTTTCGATCCAAAATCAGCTCAGCATTACCTGTTCCCTTAAATTCTTCAAAGATCACCTCATCCATACGCGACCCTGTGTCGATCAGAGCTGTCGCAAGAATGGTTAGAGAACCACCGTTTTCAATGTTACGCGCCGCACCAAAGAAGCGCTTAGGACGTTGCAATGCATTAGCATCCACACCCCCCGTCAAAACCTTACCAGATGAGGGAATAACCGTGTTGTACGCCCGCGCCAACCGGGTAATATTATCCAACAAGATAACCACATCCTTCTTTTGCTCCACCAGACGCTTCGCTTTTTCAATCACCATTTCTGCAACTTGCACATGGCGTGAAGGTGGCTCATCAAAAGTTGAACTGACAACCTCTCCCTTGACAGCTCGTGCCATGTCCGTCACCTCTTCCGGACGCTCATCAATCAACAAAACAATCAAATAAACATCAGGTTGGTTTTTAACGATGGCATGGGCCAATGTTTGCAGCATGACGGTTTTACCAGACCGCGGCGGTGCAACAATCAACGCTCTTTGCCCCTTACCAAGGGGAGCGACCAAATCAATCACCCGGGACGTTAAGTTTTCAACTGGATCATCAAGATCTAAAACAAGCTTATCTTCAGGATAAAGAGGTGTTAAATTATCAAAATTAACGCGATGTTTGGCTTTTTCTGGGGGCTCAAAGTTAACCTTGGTAACTTTAGCCAAGGCAAAATAACGCTCCCCCTCCTTGGGCGCACGAATGGGCCCCTCAACAACGTCCCCTGTGCGCAAATTAAATCGGCGAATCTGGCTAGGAGACACATACAAATCGTCTGGTCCTGGGTAGTAATTGGCGTCTGGCGATCTTAAAAAACCAAAGCCATCGGACAAAACCTCAACCACACCATCGGCAACGATCGGGTTGTCTTGCTCTGCTAGCTTTTTTAAAAAGTAAAAAATAAGATCTTGTTTTTTAAGGGTACTAGCGCTCTCAACGCCGCTTTCTTCACAAAGCTTGACCAACTCTTCGGGGGATTTTTGCTTTAAATCTCGTAATTGCATTCAATAACTCACATCAAAAGGGTTTTAACACGACCAAAAAAACAATAATAATAAAGAGTATTGGAGGGATTTCGTTTATTAACCTAAAGAATTTATCAGTATACGTGTTTTGATTAAGAATAAATATTTTTCTACAATAGGAAAGAAACCCATGATACGCAAGCAAAAAAAACACCAAAATTAATTTAACATAAGACCAGTATCCTGAGCCGAGACCAACACCTGGAATCAACCACAGCAAAACACCAAAAAACAAAGATAAAAAAATCATGGGGTTGATAATGATTTTCAACAAACGCTTTTCCATCACTTGAAGGGTTAGATCAAGATCACTCCCCGGCTTAGCTTTGGTATGATAGACATACAATCGCGGCAGATAAAACATACCCGCCATCCAAAAAGTCACAAATATGAGGTGAAGGGCTTTAATGGTTAAATAGTATTCCGATAAAAAATCAATCATATCAACGACTTAAACAACAAACTTTGGGAGACACCAACTGTCTGGGACACTTCATCTGTAAGCATGGATAACATCCTGATTCAAAAGTTTGGGTGATTTCCTTCTCCCTGACCAAACGCGCTAATCCTTGGATGAACAAAGGATCATCTTGCGGGGTTGCAACCCGGTGATAACTATGAGCGCCGCTCTCAATAGCAAGATCTCGGTATTCAATATCAAGCTCAACCAGGGTTTCAGAATGTTCCGAGACAAAAGCCAGTGGCACAATCACCAGATCTTTTCCTTGTTTACCAGCACGGGTAATCTCATGATCGGTATAAGGATCTAACCATTTCAAGGGACCAACGCGACTTTGATAGGTCACCAGATAATCGGGCTCTTTAGGAAGTTTTTCTTGAATGGCCCGCGCTGTTTCAAGAATTTGTTTTTGATAAGGATCACCTTGGGCAATTATTTTTTCTGGAAGACCATGTGCCGAAAACAAAACACGACAATTTGATAAATCACTAACCAGTCTTAGCTTAGCTTGAATGGCCGCCACATAAAACGAAATGAGACCATCAAGGGTTGGATAAGATTTGATAACACGCGTTTGCCATGAATCTTGAGAAGCCCATTTTTGAACATCTGCCCATTCATGGAGGGATGATAAGCTCGTGGTTGTTGAGTATTGAGGATAAAGGGGCAGTAAAATGACTTCTTCAGGTTGATAAGCGCGGACTTGTTCCAGGACCTCTTCTGCCCGTGGATGCCAATAGCGCATCACAGAAAAAACTTTGTAATTCGACCCTAACTGTTTCTCAAGAGCCACAGCTTGTGCGGTCGTTTGTTGAACAATCGGCGATCTTCCACCCATTTCACGATAAATACCTTGAGCTGTGGGTGTGCGTCGCCATGAGATCAATTTGGCAACCAGAAAACGTAAAATTCGAGGGAGTTGGATAATGTAAGGATCGTTGAACAGGTTAAACAAAAACGGACGAACAGCTTTCAGGTCGGTGGGACCACCAAGGTTAAAGAGAACAACTGCTCGTTTTGTCATCACGTTCCTTTTCGAAGGGTATCAACCAATGCATGAATGGCTTCCACGGAAATCAAGGGGTCAAGACCATGGCTTAAATTAGCGATATATCGTTGCTTTGAGAATAAACCTACCAACGGTGGGACTTCACGCTCAATAGCCTCTCGACCTGCCAAAAGGATAGCAGGATCAATACCACCCTGAAAGCATATTTTGTGACCATATTTTTTAATCAATGCTCCAAAATCAACTTGATGATCCAAACTTAATCCCTCAAATAAACCAGATTCCACATAAGCATCGTAATAGCTGCTGGCACCTCGCGGAAAAATAATCAGCGGGACGTGAGGATACTTTTTCTTAACAGCCGCAGCGATATCAAGGGCTGGTTGAATCACATACTTCCATGTCAATTTTTCCGGTAAGATTCCTGCCCAACTTTCAAAAAGTTGAATCACATCAACACCTGCTTCAATTTGAAACGATAAATAGTCAATCGTTGCTTGAACCAAAACCTCAATAAGAGAATCAAATTTTTCTGGATGGCGATAAATAAACGCCCGGATGGGATTGTGGGTTTTACTTTTCTGACCCTCAACCATGTAACATGCAACGGTGAGAGGTCCCCCGGCAAATCCAATAAGCGTTTTATCCTGTGAAAGTTTTGAACGAATTGATGCAATAGAATCCGCAATGGGACTTAGATTTTTTAAAAACTCATCCGGCTGATAAGAAAGGGAAGTGGTTACAAACGCCGTATCTGATAAAGGCCCTACCCCGGTTTTAAAGTCAATTTTTTGACCGAGGGCTTTGGGAACAGTTAGAATATCGGAAAACAAAATAGCGGCATCCATATCAAAGCGTTGTACGGGTTGCAAAGTTGCTTCAACAGTAAATTTGGGATTAAAACACATATCCCAAAACGAGGATGTCTGCGCGCGTAAAGCCCGATACTCAGGCAATGTCCGACCAGCCTGTCTCATAAGCCAAACCGGGGCACACGAGTTGTTAACCCTTTTATTTAATAATAAGTCTTTAATAATCATTTGGTAGTAGAATAGCGCTTAATAGCGTTTATAAAAGGATTTAATTGATCTTTTTTAATTTTATCCACAGATTGATCCTCAGGTACTAATGAGTGTAGAAAAAGGTTAAAATAACCTTTGCCGACCCCTTGGGATAAAAAAGCTCCCCTTTTGTTTTTTGGGGATACAGCTGTGGATGTTTTTAAGCAAGCGGGAGCAACATTTGAGGATATTTTAAAAAGACATCTTATCCACATATCATACCTGATCTTTCTCTTTTACTTTCCAGCGATCATGAAGCCATAACCATTGTGCAGGATTTTCTCGAATCCACGACTCTATGTGTTTGTTAACATCACTCATGATTTTCTTTTCATCTTCATATTTATTGGCATGAAGGGGAGGGTGATAGCGAATAATAAACGTATCATCAGGTTGACGAATCACTTGAACGGGTAAAAGGAGAAAATCGAGCTTTTGGGCCATTCGCGCGAGTGATGTGGTGGTTTTAGCAGGGCGGTTAAAAAATGGAAGAAACACTCCATCAGAATCATAAACATCAAACAAAGCCCCAATAAATCCACCGCCTTTAAGGGTTTTGATCAAGGTTTTTCGGCCTTGACTGGTCCGTGGAATCATGGTGACTTTTTGTGCCCGTCGCGTGCGGTTAATCAACCATTCAGCAACCGGGTTGCGCTGCTTACGAGCGATCAAACGAATGGGAATGTTGTGGCGTAAAACATCTGCATAACATATTTCCCAATTTCCCAAGTGGGCTGAAAAAAAGATAACCCCTTTTTGGGTATCGAGTGCTTGTTGAAGATTTTTGGAGTTTTCAATTTTAAATCTATTTTGTTGGTTGATAAGAGAAGAAACTGAGCCAAATTCAGCAGCAATTTTACCCAGTTGTGCCCAGCAATTTTTAATTAAAAGCTGCTTTTTATCTTCAGAGAGATCGGGATAACACAAGGATAGATTACGCTGTGCTTTCTGTGTAACGGGTAGGTAAGGGCCCAAAAAACGAGCGAGAGAAGAAAGGAAAGACCTTCTTAGAGAAAGGGGAAAGCAAAGAAGGAAGTAATATAAGACTAGCAAAAAGGGGGCCTGAAGATAACTAAAAAAAAGCTTTCGGGTTATGCGCATGGGAGGCCTTATCGTTTAATGGCAGGCAAAGTGCCTGTGAGTGTTTTTACTAAATCATCAGGAAGGAGAACATCAAGATGGGCAACATAAATCTGTGATAGTAGATCCTCTGGAATTTTAACAGCATCTTTGGCTGTGCAGACCAACGTTAACTTGTTTTTTTGTGCCTCTGCAACCATTGATTTTAAAGTCTGAATATCCAAAACAGCATGATCTGCAAAGGATGTTTTTTGGCAAATCACAAGTCCTATTTTCTCTAGACTTTGATAGAACTGGTCTGGATTTCCCAAACCACAGAAGGCCCAAATATTTTTTGAGGGGACTGGCGTTTTAAAATAAACCCTTTTTTCCAGTTGGAAAACGGGAACAGGATTCGGTATGTTCAGGTTCTTTTTCAAAGTAGATGTGGGTTCAAAGGTTAAAATTATATCAGCTTTGCTGCAAGCGCTCTCAACAGGTTCACGCAAGGGGCCAGCTGGAAAAAGTTTTTGGTTGCCCAATGATGCGACCGAATGAATCACCAGCAGGTGAAGAGATTTTTGAATGGTTGGATTTTGGTAGCCATCATCCATAATCAATAGACTTGCTTTGGTTTTTTCAGCTTCTTGAAGAGCTTTGACGCGATTTTTACCAACGATGGTTGTAAAATGTTTTGCCAGCAATAAGGGCTCATCTCCCACTTCTTGAGCGCTATGTGTATGCGTATTAACCTGAAATGGTACGTGGGTGGATTGACCGCGATAGCCTTTTGAAATCAAACATACCTTTTGTCCTCTTTCTTCAGTCCAGCGTGCCAGAGCTAGCGTTATGGGTGTTTTTCCAGACCCACCTAAAGTTATGTTTCCAACACACCAGACGGGGGTTTTACAAACCCAAGGTGTGACCACCTTTGATCGTATCCAGGTAAAAAAAAGATAAATCTGGGATATGGGCCATAGCATCATTGCCAACAAACCTGTTGACTGATGCCAAAAAGGAGGGGATTTCATCTTCACTCGTGATGTTTTTTATTATCCAACAACGTTACCATGCGTTCAACCAAAGCAGTGGCTTTTTTTACTTCTTGATCTAAAATTTTATCCGATTCTTTGAAAAAACCATCACTTTTGGATGATTGATAGATGGTTTCTTTTACATGATTGATGATGTCATCTTCAGTGTGAACAATTTTAAGTGCTGGCGTATTTTTAAACGGATCGTACAGCGATTGATTGGCATAATGATAAGGCCCAACGAGAAGATGACAATGATTGCTGAAAGCTTCAATGGGATTGTGCCCCCCCTTGTCAATCAAGGATCCCCCTAAAAAGGCAATGGGCACTAAAGAATAAAAAAGATTGAGACTTCCATATTGATCAATAATAAGGACATTTGATTGGATCTGATGATGTTCAGAGTATGTTTGATAGGTTAAATGATATTTAAGGCATAGATCTTTGATTTCCTCAGCCCGATGAGGATGGCGGGGTGCAAGAATCAGAAGAGTGTCAGGATTTACTTTTAAGAGGTTTAAATGAACTTTGAGTAATACCTCTTCTTCACTTGGATGGGTGCAAGATCCCAGCCAGATAATATCTGACTGTAGGCGTTTTTTAAACAGAGCTTTCTGCTGAGTTGAAGGAGGACTTAGACCTTGTAAAAATTTAATATTTCCATCGTATTCAACATGATTAATCCCCATTTCTTTATACGCTTTCTCATCTCGCGCAGATTGAGCATAAATCATAGAAAAACAACTCAGCATATGCTTAAAAACAGAAGAGAGAATTTTCCACCTTTTTGTTGAACGCTCAGAGAGTTTTCCATTAATTAAAAATGCTGGAATATTTCTTTTCTTAACTTCAGTTAAAAATCCTGGCCATAAATCAGATTCAGTCCAAATCACGGACCTAGGGTTCCAATGATCCAGAAATTTTTTCTGTAACTTAGGGATGTCAAAGGGTAAAAACTGGTGGGTTCCATACAGTTTTGCAAAAGATGAAATGCCTTTAATGGATCGTTGTGAAGAGGAGGTGATGACCAGATTGAGAGATGTCTTTTCCTTAATGTACCTTAGAAGAGGTTCAAGGGTTTTGAGCTCTCCCAAGCTTGCGCCATGAACCCAAATGCATGACCCTTGTGGCCGTTGGGGAAGGGTATAGACCAAGCGCTGATCAACGGCTTTCTGGTTATAAAAAAAAGGTGCTAGAAGACGGAAGAGGGGATGCAGACCTCTCATTAGAAAGGTGTAAACGGTTAGTATATCCATTGGTCTGCTTGAGTTGTTAGATGATCAAGGCTTTGCTTTAAAGCTATGCTTGTTTGGTCAAAATCTTCTTTAGATTTAGGGGGAGAAATTGGCTCTCCAATCAGAAGGCATCCTTGATTAAAAGGCCGCGCTAAAACAAAGTGATCCCAGCTTTTTAAGACCTTTTTGAGTTTACAACTATAACTGACTGGAACAATGGATTTTTGTGCCATAAAAGCGCTTTGGATAACGCCAAGGGCAATGCTGTAGCGCGGACCTCTTGGTCCATCAGGCGTAAAGCCAACAATGGCATTGTTCTGTAGTAATTTTAGAATCTCTCTCAAAGCTTTTGTCCCTGATTTTTTGGTTGATCCCGCAACGGTATCCACCCCAAAATATTTCATTGTTTTGCTGATGATTTTACCATCTTTATGAGCTGAAATCAGCATATGTAAAGGTTGTGGAATTTTTGAAATTTCGGGAGCAATCATCAACAATCGCCCATGCCAAAAGCATAAAATAAATCCCTTTTTTTCATCGATAAGCTTTTGTGTTTGGGGATGTATTTTGATGGCCCACTTGCTGGTGAGCCAAACAAACCGAATATATAACGCCGCTATAAAGGCAATCGCTCCTTGGACCCACTCTTTTTTTAAAAGATTTTTCATGACTGGGAATTAAACTGAAGAGCACATAAATTTTGATAAAGTCCCTTTGTGGCTATCAGCTGTTTATGGGGTCCTTTTTGAACCAAGCGCCCTTGATCAAACACAAGAATTTGATCTGCATCTTTAACGGTCGAAAGACGATGTGCAATGGTGAGAGTTGTTCGATTTTCTGTTAAATCCGCCAGGGCGTTTTGAATAATCTTTTCAGAACTTGAATCCAAAGATGACGTTGCTTCATCAAGCAACAAAATAGGGGCATTTTTTAAGAAGGCACGTGCAATGGAAATACGTTGTTTTTGCCCACCCGATAGTTTCAGGCCCCGTTCACCAATTTGCGTTTCCAACCCTTGGGGTAAATTTTTGATGAATTCATCACAAGCTGATTTCTGAATGGCTTGTTGAATTTTTTGATCAGTAGCTTCTGGGCTACCATAGCAGATATTTTCTCGAATACTGCCGTGAAACAAGACGACATCTTGACTGACCAGAGCAATGTTGTGACGCAGACTTTCAATGGTAACATCAGTGATGGATTGCCCATCAATTTGGATGTCACCCTGCTGAGGATCATAAAACCGCAGCAATAGATTAAACAAAGTTGATTTGCCAGCGCCACTTGGACCGACAAGCGCAACATGTTTTTTCGCCGGAATCGTGAAAGAAAGGTTTGTTAGAGTGGGCTGGTCATCGTAAGAAAAGCTGACATTATCAAATTTTATTTCGCCTGCTGGCAGAGAAAGTTCGGTTGCTCCTGGTTTATTTTGAATGTCTTTCTGATGATCAAGGATAGAAAATACATCTGTAGCTGCAGCAAGACCCTCTTGAAGATTGGTATGAAGATTTGCTAGCTTTTTCATCGGTTCATAGGTCATCAGCAGAGCAGCAATAAAGGAAAAAAAGGCACCTGCAGTGTTGTATCCTTTAATGACTTGCCAGCCACCATATCCAATAATAATCACAATGGCTAACCCTCCAAGGGTTTCCATGATCGGGGAAACGCTGGCTTTGGCTCGACCAGATTTGATTGCGTACTGCTTCAGGGTATCGATATATGTTTTTGCTCGGTGTTCTTCCGTTGATTCCATGTTGTAGGATTTAACGATTTTGATTCCTTGAAAAACTTGGGTCAGATAAGAAACCCAATCGCCCGTTTCACTTTGGGTGCTGCCAGAAATTTTCCGCATTTTCCGCCCCGTTTTTGAAAGAGGAATGATGGAAAAAGGTAGAACGATGAGCGCCACGCTGGCTAATTTATAATCTTGATAAAACATCAATCCAACAAGGACAAAAAGAGTTAAGGAGTCTTTTCCTAAACTGGTAATAATTTGGGCAATTAAATTCCGGATCATGGTGATGTGGTAGGTACTAAAAGAGATCAATCTTCCTGTTTTATTTTGTGAAAAAAAGGCAATATCGGCGCGGGCGATTTTTTCAAAAATTTTATTTTGTAAATCAGCAATAATGGATTGACCAATGTCGTTGAGCAAGATGCCTTGCCCATAGCTTGATAAACCTTTGATGATAAAGGTAATTAAGACCCCTGCAGAGAGCCACTGAAGCATATTAAGATCTTCATTCTTAAAAACATCATCCACGACAGGTTCGAGAAATTTAACAACAGCACCCGTTGTTATCGAGTAAACAACCATAAAAGCAAAAGCGAGGATGATTTTATATCGATAGGGAGAAATATACTCATGCCATAACCGAAGGATGAGATGGAGGTTTTTATTTGAATCTGTCATGATTTAAAAATATCTTAGATTGCCAGACGTTTGTAAAGGGTCTCTGGATTAATCTGCCTTTTCTTGTGTAAGACTTTCGGCGACATATGTTCCCCACATCTTTTCAAGGTCATAGTGACTACGCGTTTCGGCCGTAAATAAATGAACAATGTGATCCCCTGCATCTAGGATAACCCAATCGGAACTTCTTTCGCCTTCCATGTGATTCAGAGATTTTTGTTCTTTTAGTTTTTGACTGAGGTAATTCGCTGTTGATTGAATATGTCGTAAACTTGTACCTGTGCCAATAATCAATGCATCTGCGATGGATGATTTGTCCTTAAGGTCAATGACAACAATGTCTGTGATTTTTTTTTCTTCAAGGAATGAAGAAATCCCTTTAGTAGAGGAGAGATTGAGAGAAGGTGTATGATCTATTGATGACATGATATGAGATAAAAATAAAAATATGTTAATCGAGGAACTTTGTATTTATCCAAAAGACTATGCTATTTATATGGTTTGTAACAGCTTATATTAAAAAAATACAGTTAAGAATATGACACAAAATATTTTATCACAAGAATTTAAAAACTTTATTCGGGCCAGATTGGTTGAATTGGCTGCGTTATCGGTGTTTTTCTTTGCCATTGCCTTACTGACAAGTCTTATAAGTTATAGTCCTATGGATGACTCCTTAAACACTGTTGGCGGGACTTCCCCTCAAAATATTTTGGGATATTGGGGCTCCTATGTAGCTGATTTTTTGTTTCAGTTTCTGGGGCTATCCGTTTTCCTGATACCTTTCTTTTTGGCCTTTTGGAGTGTGAAAATTTTTCTCCATAGACCCCCTACTTTTCTTTTTTTGAGGGTTTTGACATTAATTTTTGCTTTGATCTTAATGAGCACCTATTCACAGCAATGGTTTATGGATCAACTCAATTTTGGCTTAATCAGCAATAGGGGAGCAATTGGGCTACTGCTTTACGATCAAGGAACAAGCCTGCTTCAACATTGGGCATTATCTGATCTAACCTTCTACATTGTCGTATCCATTCTGTTATTCATTTCGTTTTCCTTTTTGCTGAATTTGACGCTGACAAAATGGGTTTGGATCTTGGCCAAGGTTGGTCAAGCGATGGTGTCTATTTTTTTATCTCTGATTGGTATGTTCACCAAACGTAAAGAGACGAATGTGCTTGTTTCAGACTTTGCGCAACCTAAGGTTAAAGCGCGCATTAAAAGTTCCCCGAAATCTGAAAAAAGTACGCCGGCTGTCCCTCATTCTCCCGTTCAGTATAAAACGGATTCAAGCTATCAATTTCCGCCCTTTGATTTATTGGCAGTGGCTGAGGCATCTAAAATGCCTAAAATGACACCCCAACAACTCCGAGAAAGCGGGGTCATGTTGGCTGGCGTTCTTGATGAATTTGGTGTGAAGGGAGACATGGATGAAATCAGCCCAGGGCCGGTTGTGACTCTCTATCAACTTCGACCGGCACCAGGTACAAAATCGGCGCGGGTGATTGGGTTGGCTGATGATATTGCCCGCTCTATGAGTGCTGTTTCAGCGCGGATTGCTGTTATCCCCGGCTACAACGCCATCGGCATTGAGTTGCCCAATGAAAAGCGCCAAATGGTTTATTTTCGGGAAATGCTTGTTTCTAAATCCTATCAAAACAATACCCTGCGCCTTCCTTTGGCATTGGGTAAGAATATCGGTGGGGAACCCGTTGTTGCTGATTTAGCAAAAATGCCGCATTTACTTGTGGCGGGAACCACGGGGTCTGGGAAGTCAGTTGCCATTAATACCATGATCTTATCGCTGCTATTCTGTAAAACGCCCGAGCAATGCCGATTTATCATGATTGATCCAAAAATGTTGGAGCTCTCTGTCTATGACGGGATCCCCCACTTATTAACACCTGTTGTGACTGATCCACATAAAGCCATTTTATCGCTAAAATGGGTAGTGCGGGAGATGGAGTCACGCTATCAAAATATGGCAAAATTAGGCGTACGTAACTTGGATGGATATAATCAACGTATTCAACAAGCCCAACAAACCGACGAAGTCTTGACACGTAAAGTGCAAACTGGATTTGATCCGCAAACCGGTCAGGCGATTTTTGAAGAACAAGAGCTCAAATTAGAAGAGCTCCCACAAATTGTGGTGATTGTTGATGAGATGGCAGATCTGATGTTGGTGGCGGGTAAGGAAATTGAATCAGCTGTGCAAAGGTTGGCTCAAATGGCGCGGGCGGCGGGCATTCATTTGATTATGGCGACCCAACGTCCCTCGGTTGATGTGATTACAGGAACCATTAAAGCAAACTTTCCAACGCGGATCAGCTTTCAGGTGACATCAAAAATTGATAGCCGTACTATTTTGGGAGAGCAAGGGGCTGAACAATTGTTGGGTCAGGGAGATATGCTGTATATGGAACCTGGCGGCCAAGTGAGGCGGGTGCATGGTCCGTTTGTTTCAGACCAAGAAGTGGAACGTGTTGTTCAGTATTTAAAATCGCAAGGTAACCCCAACTATGTAGATGACATCGGAAAAGAAATTGAGGGTATGGGCGTTGATGGAGGGGGGCTTGATGATCAGGATGGAGATCCGCTTTATCGCCAAGCGCTTGAACTGGTATTGTCTGAACGTAAAGCCTCTACCAGTTTTATTCAGCGGCATCTCAAAATTGGCTATAACCGGGCTGCAACGATTATAGAACAAATGGAACAAGCCGGCGTTGTGAGTGCGGCGAATCATGTGGGTAAGCGCGAAATCCTCATTGAAAAATAGTGAGTATGTGCATATTGTCATGACAACTAATGAGTGTTAAATGATGCTTTTTCTTCAAAAAACCCGCCATATTTCTTTTGTTCTCGCCCTACTGGCGTTGTCAAACTGTTCTAAAATTGAGCGTGAAAACTTTGTGATCAGTCAATCTCTGATTGATTCGCCTTCAAGTGTGACTTTGGTTGAAGTCTCAGGATTTGAAGAACCTAGATTTTACAGAGGGGATCAAGCAGGGTTGCTCGATTGTTTTGTGAATGGGGTTTTTGGCGCTGAGTTGAGAGAGTCTATTAAATACATTGCAGTTAAGAAGTTTATTCAAAATTCCTTCTATCAAAAGTTTGCTACAGCACTGAAAAAAGCAGGCTTTACAGTTTTGACATCTAAGCCGATTGATCGCGAAAGTCTGAAAGTACCCACAGACGAGACGGCTGAAGGTGCCCCGTATGATTTTTCACCTTTATCCAAGCAATACAAGTCTGATTATTTGATGGTGTTAGATCCCCTTGAATTTGGTATTCGACGTGAATATTATAGTTTTATTCCAACAAGCAGCCCATATGGACACACGTTTTTGAGAGTGTATCTTGTAGATTTAAAAACCAATATATTAGAAGGTTATTTTGCAACGCGTTATAATGTTGCCACATCTGATAAATGGGATGATCAAGATGCGCGGTATGAAGAAGTGACCAATGCAGCTGAGAAATCAGTTAAGGAGGCAATTAATGCCGCTTATGGCTTTTTCTTCGATAATTTTTTCCATCAAATGCATCTTAAAGTGAAGGCTGGTGAAATTGAAGCACCACAATAGGATGTTATCTAAGATCCCAATATTAAAAATTAATTATCTAAGAGTAATTGTTCACGATTCTCAACATTTATGTTACAACCACAAACATAAAAAGTATTCGACATGAGCTTTAGCATCGAAAAAATTCTTTTGATTGATCATTTTTGCAGCGCTTTGCTTGAGCAATATGGTGTTGAAAGCGCAGAAAATTTACATGGGTTTATGGTTGATTTGGGGAAAGTATTAGAAGAAAACCCTTCTTTAAGACGCTTTATCCTTTCCCCGAGGACATCAAGTAATCGGATGAATAGATTTTTAACGGGGGTTGCGGATGACATCCCTTCCATCGCAATATCTTGCATATCTATCATGGCAGAGTTTAAGCTTCTTGGAGACTTATCAAGAGTTAAGGGGCGGCTACATCTGGCCATCATGCGAAAAAAAGGGATAGTGAAAGTTGACATTTTTTCTGCGAAAAAGCTGGAAAAGAATGACATAAAGACCATTGAAATAAACCTAGCATCCTTGGGTCTTAAGGAATATGTTTTGGAAAACCAGGTTGATCCGAGCTTGCTCAAGGGCTATAAAATGCGGTGGAATAATCAAATTTATGATCGATCACTCAAAAAACAATTAGATGAATTAAAAAACACTCTTATGGGAGTAAAGGTATGACTTTAACAACAGCTGAACTGAATACAATACTAACGAAGCGTTTGAAATCTTTTGATTCTAAAGAAGTGCTCGAAAATGTTGGTGAGGTAATCAGTGTGGGTGATGGGATTGCCCAGGCCTATGGGCTTGAAAAGGTAAAAGCCGGAGAAATGGTCCGTTTTGAAAATGGTACCAAAGGAATGGTTTTGAACCTGGAAGATAAAAACGTTGGTATTGTGATTTTTGGCGACAAGAAGTCCGTTAAAGAGGGTGATACTGTCTATCAAACCAATGAGATGATGTCTGTTCCAACCGGTAAATCATTGCTTGGTCGTGTTGTTGATGCATTAGGTGAACCTATAGATGGTAAGGGTGACTTGGTTGATGTTGAGCTCCAACCAGTCGAAAAAAGCGCGCCTGGTATTATTGCTCGAAAATCTGTCCATGAACCAATGCAAACGGGTATTAAAGCCATTGATGCCCTTGTTCCAATTGGTCGGGGGCAACGAGAGCTTATTATTGGAGATCGTCAGACAGGGAAAACGGCCCTGATTATTGATGCAATTTTAAACCAAAAGCGCGCCTTTGATGAAAACAATGACAACGAAAAGCTGTACTGTATTTACGTTGCTATTGGTCAAAAAAAGTCAACCGTTGCTCAGATTGTTAAGCGATTGGAAGACGCGGGTGCCCTTGATTACACCATCATTGTTTCCGCCTCGGCCTCTGATCCAGCGCCCATGCAGTTCCTTGCGCCCTATGCGGGGTGTACCATGGGTGAATACTTCCGTGATAATGGTATGCACGCATTGGTCGTCTATGATGATTTATCAAAGCAAGCCAACGCTTACCGTGAAATGTCATTGCTGCTCAGACGCCCTCCCGGCCGAGAAGCTTATCCTGGAGATGTGTTTTATCTTCACTCGCGGTTGCTTGAACGGGCTGCTAAGCTGAGTGATGAGTTTGGCGGTGGTTCTTTAACAGCGTTGCCTGTGATTGAAACTCAAGCTGGTGATGTGTCAGCATATATCCCAACCAATGTTATTTCGATCACAGACGGGCAAATTTTCTTGGAAACAGAACTTTTCTTTAAAGGATTGCGTCCAGCTATTAACGTCGGGCTTTCGGTGAGTCGTGTAGGATCTGCAGCACAAACTAAAGCGATGAAGCAAGTTGCTGGAAGTATTAAGCTTGAACTGGCCCAGTATCGTGAAATGGCTGATTTTGCCCAGTTTGCATCAGATTTAGATCCCTCAACGAAAAAATTATTAGATCGAGGTGATCGATTGATTGAGCTTTTGAAGCAACCTCAATATCACCCTCTCTCTCTAGCGGAACAAGTCCTCAGTATTTTTTGTGGTGTTGAGGGTTACTTAGATCGTTTAGTGGCTAGCAAGGTGCCTTCTTTCCTTGCCTTTATCATAGAAGAAGCAAAAGATGAAAATGTCCTTCTTGATCAAATCGAACAAGACGGAAAAATATCTGATGACTTGAGGGAAAAAATGCATCAATTCATCAAGAAAAAAGTTGAAAAGTTCTTAGAGCATGGCCAGTCTTAAGACATTAAAAAAACGTATCCAAAGCGTTCAATCAACGCGCAAGATCACCGCTGCTATGCGGATGGTAGCAACATCTTATTATCGTCGGTATCAAGCACAAGTTATGCCATTGCGGCATTTGAATGCTGAGCTTAAGTCATGCTTGAAAACGGTGTATTTTGCCACCCCTCTTGAAGGTGCTGTTGACTCCTTTGTAGCAAACAAAAAACCCGTCACAAACCACTTAATCCTTGTTCTGGGAACAGATAGAGGTTTATGCGGAAGTTTTAACGTTAAGCTTTTGAATTATACGCAAAGTATGATCAGTCAGCTGAATGAGCGGGGGCAGAAGGTTTCGGTCCTGTGTGTAGGTCATCGACTTTTATCGATGATCAGTCTGTTGTCAGGAGCACATGCTGTCCGCGGATGTAACGTTGACTATAAAAATATCATGGACTTTATTGTCCCTTTTGTGGCTCAGTTAAAAAGTCTTCAACGCAGCAATACGATACAGGCTTGTTCCGTTGTTTATGGCTCTAATGAATCAGCTATTTATTCCAAGCCTCAACTTCTGTCCTTGATGCCCATTTTTAAGCCAGAAGACCTGGCCAATAAAGAGGATAGTATTGAGCCTTTTTTTGGATCGGAGCCGGCACCGAGTGATTTTATGGAAAGATTTGCGCCCGAAATTGTTAAAACGTTACTGCAACAAGCATTGATTGAAAGCAAGGCATCTGAAGAAAGTACTCGGATGGTGGCCATGGAAAATGCAACAAAAAACGCTGATGAAATGATTCGAAAGTTGAATATCGAGTTTAACCGAAACCGCCAAGCTTCGATCACTAAAGAGCTTATTGAAATCATTTCTGGAGCAGAAGCAGTTTAGAGGAGAATTTATGACTCAGAAAAAAGCCCCCCAACATCTTATTGGCCGTTTACATCAGATTATTGGACCTGTTGTAGACGTTGAATTTCCAGAAGACTTGCCTGCAATAACCAATGCCCTGATTATCAAAAATGATGGTCATGACATCACGCTCGAGGTTGTGATGCACCTTGGAAATAACATTGTGCGGACCATTGCTATGCAAGCAACTGATGGCCTAAGACGAGGGTTAGAGGTCGTTGATACTGGTGATGCCATTAAGGTGCCCGTCGGACCAGAGACATTGGGACGCATCATGAATGTCATAGGTGAACCCATTGATGAACGCGGTCCGATTAATGCCAAACAGTATGATGTGATTCATAAGCCAGCTCCTCTTTTTACCAATCAGTCTACAGAAACGCAGATGCTTGAAACAGGTATTAAGGTTGTGGATCTTTTAGCCCCATATATGCGTGGGGGTAAAGTTGGTTTGTTTGGTGGTGCCGGTGTTGGTAAAACCGTGTTGATTATGGAGTTGATTAACAACATTGCCAAAGCACATGGTGGGTATTCTGTTTTTGCAGGTGTTGGTGAGCGAACCCGTGAGGGGAACGATCTTTATCATGAGATGATTGATTCTGGTGTGATTGACATTAAAGGAAAAGAGTCCAAAGCCGCTCTGGTTTATGGACAGATGAACGAACCTCCTGGAGCGCGTGCTCGTGTGGCATTAACAGGTTTGACCGTTGCAGAATACTTCCGAGATCAAGAAGGCCAAGATGTTTTGCTTTTCATTGATAACATTTTCCGGTTCTCACAAGCAGGATCTGAAATCTCTGCCTTGTTGGGCCGTATTCCTTCAGCGGTGGGGTATCAGCCAACATTGGCAACGGAAATGGGAGAACTGCAAGAGCGAATCACTACAACGCAAACGGGGTCTATTACCAGTGTGCAGGCGATTTATGTTCCAGCTGATGATTTAACGGACCCAGCGCCAGCAACCTCATTCTCTCACTTGGATGCAACAACGGTGTTGAGTCGTCAGATTGCATCACTGGGTATTTATCCAGCTGTGGATCCGCTAGATTCTACGTCTCGTATTTTGGATCCAGATATTGTGGGCCAAGAGCATTACCAAGTAGCTCGTGAAGTGCAGACCGTTCTTCAGACTTATAAATCATTGCAGGATATTATCGCAATTTTGGGAATGGATGAATTATCAGATGAAGATAAATTAACGGTGGCCCGGGCCCGAAAAATCCAGCGTTTCTTCTCACAACCATTCCATGTGGCTGAAGTCTTTACAGGCATGAAAGGTGCTTATGTTCCCCTTGCTGACACCATTCGAGGGTTTAAAGAAATACTTGCTGGTAAACATGACCGCCTGCCAGAGTCTGCTTTTTATATGGTTGGCTCTATCGAGGAAGCCGTCGAAAAAGCTGCAAAAATAGAGTAGAAACCATGGCAAAACATCTGACGCTTAAGGTTTTAGGAAGCCAAACAGCGGTTGAAAAGAAGAATATTTCTTCAATTTTAGCGCCTGGTCTTGCTGGGGATGTTGAGGTGAGACCAGACCATGCAACCATGATTATGGGATTGCGATCGGGGACAGTAAAGCTTCTCCCATCAAATGAGACCATTGAGATTTCTCATTCAGGTCTTTTGAAAGTTCATCAAAATCACTGTATCTTGAGCCTTATTGAACAATCTGTTTCTGATGATGTCGATGAAAATCAGGATGAAAAATCACTCAGTCAGATTTTTTCAGAGGGTTTCTTTTCATAAAAAGCTTATAAAGCCAATAATTTTTGTTAAGATAGAATTATGAGTCTTAACGGATTTATTGACTAAGGATGGCTATGAATACTGAGAAATTTACCGACCGTGCCCGTGGTTTTCTTCAAGCTGCGCAAACACTCGCCCAAACAAGAAATCATCAAAGGCTTGTTCCCGAACATGTGCTAAAAGTATTGATCGATGATCCAGAGGGATTGGCTTCAACGCTGGTTCAATCGGCCCAAGGTAATGTGCAATTGATACAATCGGAGACAGATCGTTTTCTTGAAGCACTACCAAAAATTAGTGGTGCTGCCTCTGGCCAAGTGTATGCAGCTCCTGAATTTTCTCAAGTTCTAGCCGAGGCTGAAAAAGTCGCTAAAAAAGCAGGGGATAGTTACGTTACCGCTGAAATGATGTTGTTGGCATTATGTTTGACGCCTAAAACAGAAAGTCAGACTATTTTGAAAAAAGCTGGCATAACGGCCCAAACTTTAAACGAAGCGATCACAGCTATGCGAAAAGGACGACAAGCGCATAGCGTCAGTGCTGAAGATGGATATGATGCCTTGAAAAAATATGCGCGTGACCTGACTGCTGTGGCGCGCGATGGAAAGCTAGACCCTGTGATCGGCCGTGATGAAGAAATACGCAGAACAATTCAGGTCCTTGCACGGCGCACCAAAAACAATCCTGTGTTAATAGGGGAGCCCGGGGTTGGTAAAACAGCTATTGTTGAAGGCTTAGCCCTGCGAATTGTTAATGGCGATGTGCCCGAGAGTTTGAAGAATAAAGATTTATTGTCTCTGGATTTAGGGGCGCTCATCGCAGGGGCTAAATACCGCGGTGAATTTGAAGAGCGATTAAAGTCTATTTTGGCTGAAGTTTCTGATGCGGCTGGCAAAATCATTTTGTTTATTGATGAACTGCATACGCTGGTTGGGGCGGGTAAATCCGATGGCGCTATGGATGCATCCAATATGTTAAAACCAGCTTTAGCGCGTGGTGAGCTTCATTGTGTGGGTGCAACAACGCTCAATGAATATCGGCAGTACATTGAAAAAGACGCCGCATTGGCCCGCCGTTTTCAACCCGTTTTCGTGCCTGAGCCAACGGTTGCTGAGACGGTTTCCATTCTAAGAGGAATCAAAGAGAAATATGACCTGCATCATGGTGTTCGTATTACCGATGGCGCCATTGTCGCCGCGGCGACACTCTCGGATCGATATATCTCAGATCGTTTTTTGCCAGATAAAGCCATTGATTTGGTGGATGAAGCCGCCAGCCGGGTTCGGATGCAAATTGATTCCAAGCCTGAAGCGCTTGATACCTTAGATCGACAATTGGTCCAACTAAAGATTGAGCAGGCTGCCTTAAAAAAAGAAACAGACGCTGGTTCAAAACAGCGGCTTTCTGAACTTGAAAAAGAAATTAAAGAGCTTGAATCCAAATCATTAGACCTATCAGGTGCTTGGGAAGCAGAAAGACAGAAACGCGCCACCACTCAAACCATTAAAGAGCAGCTGGACCATGCACGCAGTGAACTGGAAGTTGCCCAACGTTCAGGGGATCTGACCAAGGCAGGGGAATTGATGTATAGCACAATCCCTAAACTTGAATCAAAGCTGTCACAAACAGAGTCATCTGAAAAACAAGCTTTTACAGCGGAAGAAGTCACCGATCAAAATATTGCTGAAGTTGTTTCTAAGTGGACGGGGATTCCTGTTGATAAGATGCTGGCCAGTGAGCGATCCAAGCTTATGGAAATGGAGGATCTGTTGCAGCAACGGGTGATTAGCCAATCCGAGGCAATTACGGCCGTTGCAAATGCTGTTCGCCGAGCACGGGCTGGATTGCAAGATCCCCATCGCCCGCAGGCTTCATTCCTTTTTCTTGGGCCAACAGGCGTGGGGAAAACAGAATTAGTCAAGGCACTCGCCGAGTTTTTATTTGATGACGACTCAGCCATGGTACGCCTGGATATGTCAGAGTTTATGGAAAAGCACGCGGTGGCGCGCTTGATAGGAGCGCCTCCAGGATATGTAGGATATGATGAAGGTGGGGTTTTGACAGAGGCTGTTCGCAGGCGTCCTTACCAGGTTGTGTTGTTCGATGAAGTTGAGAAAGCCCACCCCGATGTTTTTAATATCTTGCTGCAAGTTTTAGATGATGGCCGATTAACTGATGGTCAAGGTCGAACTGTTGATTTTCGCAATACGATCATCATTTTAACCTCAAATTTAGGCAGCCAAGAGCTTGCCAATCAAAAAGAGGGAGAGTCCACGGATCTTGTGCGTGAGAAGGTGATGGAACACGTTCGGGCCGCATTTAAGCCAGAGTTTATCAACCGTATTGATGAAATCTTACTTTTTAGTCGCTTAACAGAAAAAGACATGAGCTTCATTGTTGAAATTCAAATTAACCATCTTCTCAAGCGATTAGAAGATCGAAAGATTGACCTTGTTCTGGATGATACAGCTAAAGCATGGCTTGCAAGTAAGGGATATGATCCGGTTTATGGTGCTCGTCCATTAAAGCGCGTGATTCAAAGCCATATTCAAAACCCACTGGCTACACTTTTGCTTGAAGGCAAGCTTTCAGATGGTCAAAAGGTGGCTGTTACTGTTAAAAATGACCAGCTTGCCTTTGAAGTCAGTTAGGGTGGGTAGCGTTTTTTTCTTCACAATTCTAAAATTAAAGAATAAGTGTGGACACACAATTTTTTAATATTTAAGGAAACTTATGCTTATCCGTCTCTTACCTGTTTTTGTCACTGGCTTTATTATTGCGATTGAATGCTCGATTAGTTTTAATTCTCTCCTTTTGCCAAGGGTTCAAGAAAATATCGGCATTACTGAACAATTGGCCAGTTATTCCATGAGTTTGGGGCTTTTTGCTCTCGGAATAGCCGCAATGATCTATGGGAGTTTATGTGATGGTTTAGGTAGGCGACCCATCATTATTTTGAGCAGTGTCTTATTTTCCCTTGGAACTGCCCTGAGCGTTTTTGCCCATAGTTTTACTACTTTGATGATTGGTCGTTTTTGCCAAGGTCTTGGTGCTGGTGCTGGTTGGGTTGTTGGTAATGCAAGCTTGCGTGACGTGTACAGCGAAAGAGCCTATGTGCGCATGATCAATTATGTACACTCTGTTGTTGGAATTGTGCCTGCTGTGGCGCCTATGCTTGGATCTTACTTATTAAAGTATATGGACTGGCGTTCAATTTTGGGGCTTCTTCTTGCCTTTTCCCTTATTATTTTAGTCCTGCAGATTTTCTTTTTACCGGAAACATTGGTTGAAAGACGCAAAGTCACGTCTAAGACTTTTTTTCAAAATTTTTTAGTTGTGCTAACAAATCGTCGATATCAGTATTTTGCAATCATTAAAGTTTTGGCTGTTACTCTTCTCTTCATGGATATAAGTACATGCTCGTTGATGCTTGTTAACCATATGGGGGTTCAAGAGGTAGAGTATGGTTATTATGTTTTCCCTTTATTTTCCATGTATGTGATTGCCATCATTCTCTCTGAGAAAGTTATAGTCAGTAAGATTTCTATTGAGTCTATTTTAAATCTTGGTTTTGGATTTATTCTAGTGGGGAATGTTATAACCCTTATCTTAGGTCTTTTTTATTCGTTAAGCCCCGAGGCTATTCAAGGTTTGAAAATGTTAACCTATATAGGATTTGGCCTTGTTTTTGGAAATGCAACCGGATGTCTTATTAATTCTGTTTCTAAGAAAGCTGGATCAGCGGCCGCATTAATGATTGCGCTTGAAATGTTATTCAGTGCAGTGGGCATCACGATTATTGGATATTTTTTCAATGGCAGCGCTGTACCCTATAGTTTTTCCGCAGTTATCGTATGTCTGATTGTTTTTGTGCTGACTTTTTCTATGAAAAAATTCAAATACATTCAGCCTAAAACTTAATACTGATCGCTTATTTTCCTAATAACTTTTCTCATCACGGTTGGAAATGCATGATTTTCTAGATCATTTTTATCGCACCAAAAACCACCTTGAGTCCATATAGGAACAGCGTCTGTTTTGATGATTTCAAGAATGAGATGAAAATGCGTAAAGGTGTGCATGACTTTTATGTCACCATCAGCAGGACTTTGATTTGACTCTAACCATGGTGTTGAGGGAAATTCCATCAATCCTAATAATAATCTTCCCTCTGTTCTTTTGCGAATATAAACCTGACTTTTGTTATTTTCGATCCAAAAAAGGCTGGAATATCGGGTTGGTTTTTGCGTTTTTGGAGCCTTTTTTGGATAGTTTTGGGTGTTTTTTGATGCAAAAGCACAACATTTTTGTTGAATTGGACAGTCTGTACAGGAAGGGGATGTGGGTTTGCAAATCATAGATCCTAAGTCCATGATTGATTGGGCTAAATCTCCTGGTTTGGCAACCTGAAAAATATCTGAAATTTCGCCAGAGAATTGTTTTTTTGCTTTTGGAAAAACACCATCAAAGCACAGATAACGGGATAAAACCCGCTCTATATTGCCATCAACCACGGTTTCTGGTTGATTGAATGCGATGGTTCGAATGGCCGCAGCTGTATATGGGCCAATGCCAGGTAAAGATAATAAGCCAGATAAATCTTCAGGAAAACCCCCCCTGATAGGTGTTTTCTATAACTTGTGCACATTTGAGGAGATTACGAGCCCGTTGATAGTATCCCAGACCTTGCCAGAGATGAAAAACCTCATCCTGTGTGGCGTGCGCGAGGTGAGTGATAGTGGGCCATTTTTTAATAAAGCGATTAAAATAAGGAATGACTGTTACAACAGTTGTTTGTTGTAACATGATTTCGCTAAGCCAGACATAATATGGATTTGGTTTAACATCAACTGCACGCCAAGGCAAAGCCCGTTGATATTGATTATACCACTGTAATAATTGCTTTTGAAAAAACAGCCGTTTTTCTGGTGTCATCATTTATATATACGCGAGGGGATCATAAGTTTGACGCCCTTTTCGAATTTCAAAATGGAGTTGGGGTGCGTCAACGAAACCGGTCTTTCCAATCAATCCAAGGATTTGGCCCCGTTTGATTTTAGTATTTTCTTTAGATGTTACTTTGGATAAGTGCGCATAGGCTGTCACCCATCCCCCTTCGTGTTTAATCAGCACAAGGTTTCCAAAGCTTTTGATACTTTGACCTGTATAAACCACAAGGCCAGTTTCAGCAGCTTTCACGGGTGAGTTTAAGGGGGCTTTGATGTTAATACCATCATTTACTATACCGCCTTTTTTAACACCATATCTTGAGATAATGCGCCCCCCAGAAACAGGATTTTTGAACCGTCCCTCTCTTAAAGGCAGAACAGATCCAATTCTCTTTTTGGGAGACGCTTTTCTCTGTTTCTGAGCAAGCGTTTGAGGAGAAGATCCATGAATTCTAAGTTTTTGACCAATGGATAATGTGTAAGGTTCTTGGAGATCGTTTAAGCGAACAAGTGTGGTTTGATCCATATTATATAGCCTAGAGATGCTATAGAGCGTCTCTTGAGCTTTAACAATATGATAACTGGCAGTTGGGATTTTCAAGACCTGACCTACCGATAGAACATAAGGGGCGGATAAATTATTATGTTGGATGAGATCTTCTAAAGGCATGTGATGTTTCTGGGCAATGCTATACAAAGTTTCCCCTTTTTGAATCTCATGATTAGACGCACTTGTAACTGTTGGTGATGAGGATGTTTTTGAGAGTGAGCGAGAGAATAGTCTTGGGAACGATACCAAAGGAGCAAGGCCACCAGGACGCCCACACATCGTTAGCAGTGTTAATATACTAATGTTTAACGCTATAAGGTAAAACCGAGCCATAGAGCAAGTTTACACCAAAACTCTTAGGAGAGAATAGTTTTGCCATTCATGTAGGAATGAAGAACGGGAGGGATAACAATAGATCCATCTTCTTGTTGGTAGTTTTCCAAAAGCGCAACCAAGGTTCGACCCACCGCTAAACCAGAGCCATTCAGGGTATGAATGAATTCGGGTTTGGTTTTTTTCCCTTCAGATAAAGGACGATAACGCGCTTTGAGTCGCCGAGATTGATAGTCACCAAAAGAAGAACAGCTAGAGATCTCTCTATAAGTGTTTTGACTTGGGATCCAGGCTTCAAGATCGTAGGTTTTTTGAGCGTGAAACCCGAGATCACCTGAACAAAGCAACATAACACGGTAAGGAATTTCCAGGGTTTGAAGGATATACTCAGCAGCTGAGAGCATACGCTGATGCTCTTGTTCTGCCATATAGTGTGGAACAAAACTAACCAATTCGACTTTATTAAATTGATGTAAACGAATGATTCCCCGGGTATCACGCCCAGCAGCACCAGCTTCCGAGCGAAAACAAGGGGTATAAGCAACATAGCGCAAAGGAAGCTGATCTTGGTCATAAATTTGATCAGCGGCAAGATTGGTTAGGCTGACTTCGGCCGTTGGGATCAGCCAGTGATTCGTTGTTGTTTGAAAAGATTCTTCCCCAAATTTGGGGAGTTGTCCTGTGGCAAATAGGGCGGAAT
>Ga0136558_1000290_pt1 | contig 28881 bp, 35 predicted proteins | sample AntRauTorckE6833_FD_101391 | JGI IMG/M metagenome (GOLD analysis project Ga0136558, IMG submission 101391) | Saline lake microbial communities from Rauer Islands, Antarctica - Metagenome Torckler E6 #833 | ecosystem: Environmental > Aquatic > Non-marine Saline and Alkaline > Saline | place...
CCGATTGGTTGCACTAGGACTTTTCTTTACGTACCCGGCAAATCTATTGATATATGGCTTTAACGATATTTTTGATTACGAAACCGACAAGCACAATCAAAAGAAAAAAGGCTATGAGCAGCTCTTGAGCCCAGCACAACGACGCCCAATCTTACGACAACTTACGATTTGGGGGATGATAGGCATATTGCTGGTTCTGTCCGCAGATGTGCCGCAGGCAGTGAAGTGGGCAATGACGGGATTTTACTTCTTTGGACTTGGCTACTCAGTGCCACCAATTAGGGCCAAAACCAAACCGTTTATAGACGCATATTTTAATGTACTATACGTATTTCCAGCATTGGTAAGTTATGGACTTCTGACAAATAATTACCCTCCAATTGAACTGTTCTTGGCTGCAGGGTTCTGGTGCGCTGCTATGCATGCATACTCAGCGATACCAGACATTCGTGCAGACAAAAAGGCGGGGCTTAAGACAGTTGCAACGGTGCTAGGCACAAAACGAACTTTACTATTCTGTACAGCACATTATTTACTGGCAGCAGTACTCGCGCTTCCGTATATCGGTGTATTTAGCATTGTCGGTGCGGCGGTGTACGTATGGTTGATGTACGCTTCATTGCGGGCACCCACCAAAGATCGACTCTTCCAGCTCTACACATACTTCCCGAAAATAAACATTCTCGTAGGGATGGCGCTCTTCTTCTGGATACTTCTGGTTGTAAATAATTGACTTCTGTGGTATAATAAATAGTATGAAAGTTCAATTTGAATATCATGGAAATTCCGAAGAAACACCTGATGGTGAAGTAATTCCTGCTTATGAAGACACAAGCGAGTACTATCCGGTGAGGTCAAAATATATGCCCCATGAATTTCCATTACCAGTTGAGGTTGAACCTGTAGAAAACACAAACCCACGATGTGGTGACTGTGGCCAACCATTGCCGTGCCAGCATGGCGACGGCCGACAAACTTTTGGACATTAAGATGCCAAAAAAATATTCAACAGGTGTGAGTCCAGAACACCATGAAGCAATGATGGGTTCAGTAAACGCACGGGCAGAACGACGTGCCGAACAGCTAGCGGCTTTGCCGGTGAGCATTGGGCAGGTTTTTAGAGGTAGATTACGTGACTCAGAGCCATCTAGGCTCTCGCCGCCCGTCATTCATGAACAACTTATTATTCAGGCTGGCAAAAAATTTGCCAATGAAAAGGGAATAATTACCAGCAAATTTAGCGAAAACATCCCAGTATTGACGACCTCAAGTGCTTATACGAGCTACGTAACCGGCGGAAATAGACACAACCGCAGGTTTGAGACTGATCCTAAAGAAAAAGAACAAGCACGACTTGCTAAAATGAGACAAACCCAACATGTCAGCGACAGACTGCATAAAGAAACATGGCTTGAATGGCAAACCGCACGATTATTTGGAACGGCAACAGATGTAATTAAGCGTGCAATATGGGAAAGACGTACCTTAGATCAAGCAGCGGCATTTATTGGAGCCTCGGCCTTAGAAGATTTTGGGCATTCGTTGCTTGAAAGTGGACGCTATAAAGACATAAGCAGTGGGGGAAGATTAGCCCGTAGCATTATAGACGCTGCATATTATGGCAGTGAAGATCCCGCTGTACTACGCGCCCAATCACCATGGCTTTATCTCATGGTTCAGCAAGAGCAAGAACGACGCGAACAATTATGGGGTGACATGCTAGGGCTGTATGAGCAAGACGCAGATAGCGGTTGGGGTGGCTATCGTCGTGCGAGAGCCGATGAAGCCGACGAACAGATAAACCGAGCTTTGATTAATCAGTTGCAGACTTCAGCTGGCCCTGTAGAATAATCACGGTGGAGTCATTTTTAAGAAAACTACCAAGACCATTTTTTGTATTGGCACCGATGGACGACGTCACAGATACGGTGTTTCGTCGCGTGATTAAATCCTGCGCCGCACCTGACCTATTTTTTACAGAATTCGTTAACGCTGACGGGGTACAGTCAGCCGGTCGCAAAGCTGTATCCAAAAAACTTGTCTATCACAAAGAAGAGCAGCCGTTGATTGCTCAGATATGGGGGGCAAAACCAGATAATTTTGAAACGACAGCCCGAGAAATTATGCAGCAAGGCTTCGTTGGGGTAGACCTGAATATGGGGTGCCCGGTGAAGAACGTTATCAAACAAGGACTGTGCTCTGGATTAATCGAAAACCGTGAATTGGCTCATGAACTGATTGCGGCTACGCAAAAAGGTGCTGGTGCAGAGAACGTTAGCATAAAAACGCGTATTGGCACCAAGGAATACGATGAGAGCTGGATGCGTTTTTTACTGGGACACAAGCCAGTGATGCTCGCGGTGCATTGGCGATCAGTTAAGGAGCTTTCAAAAGTGCCCGCGCACTGGGAGCTTGCAGAAAAGGTCATAAAACTCAGGGATGAAATAAGTCCAAAGACATTGTTAGTTGGCAATGGAGACGTGATGAGTCGCAAGCAGGGTGAGGAGCTAGCCGAGCAAAGCGGTCTGGATGGGATTATGATCGGTCGGGGAATCTTCCATGATCCGTATATCTTTGCACCACAGAGCCCGTGGGCTGAGACGAGCGCAGACGAACGAAAACAGCTGTACCTCAAACATATCAATTTATTCAATAAAGAATGGGGATGCAACAAAAATCAGGCCTTGCTTAAAAAGTTCGCCAAAATATATATAAGTGATTTTGATGGGGCAAAAGAGTTGCGAGATCGGCTCATGCACACTGAATCTATCGAGCAGCTTAGATCCACGCTCACCGACCGTCTGTAGCTGCTGATAACCAAGTGTGGGAACGGTTTCGTATGAATATGGCTGAGGTCTCGGAGAGGGATTTTAGTGTAGAATAGGTGACTATGGGCAAACAACAAGATCACGATGCGCATATTCATTTGGGACATCAAACAGAAGAAAACCGTACGGAATATATTAAGTTTGTCGCTGTTATCGCGGGTATTTTTTTGGTTACTGTTTTGCTTGCCTGGCTAAGAGGCTTCAGCCTTGCAAGGTTTTTGAGCGACTTTATGGCGGTGTTCTTTATAGTTTTTGCTGCTTTTAAATTTTTAAACCTTGAAGAGTTCGCGGTTACTTATCAGACCTACGACGTTATAGCCAAGCGCTTTCCAATTTGGGGCTATGCTTTTCCGTTTATTGAAGGGGCTTTAGGATTGACCTATCTGATTATTAATCAATCAGTAATCCTCAACCTGATTACTATGGTCATTACCGGAACGGCTGCAATAGGGGTGTTTAAGGAAGTGCAAAACAAATCGAACATTATGTGTGCCTGCCTAGGCCGGGTCATCAAGTTGCCACTATCAAAGGTCAGTTTCGTAGAAGACGTTGCAATGTTTGTGATGGCAGCAATTATGATTTTTGTTTAAAGTAATCTGAAATAATAAAAAAAGCCCTCTTTCGAGGGCTTTTAAATTGACTTCTCTACAGGTGGCGGAGTCGTCTGCTAATTCGTGTCGTTTTCGTGACGCTGGACAATCTCTCGCAATTCTCCCCAGTCTTCTTGGAAGCTACTTGGCATGCTTCTAAATTGATCATCTGCAATCGTATCCCATTTCTTACTCATAATACCTCCTATGGCTCATGTGTAATGGATACTATAATGACTACTAGCTCCCAAAACTGTCAAGAATCTTACATAATGACTTGCCTAAAAATAAAAAACACCCATTAGAGGTGTTTTTAAATGGTGGGGGTGGCTGGATTTGAACCAGCGACCAATCGGTTATGAGCCGACTGCTCTAACCCCTGAGCTACACCCCCTCAGCGGGTCATTAACAGAGATGAGTATAACAGATTTGCGCTGTTTAGCGTGATTTTAGTTTTTGGCAGGCGACGCGTACGGCTTCGCTCCAGGTTGGGAAGGCGTGAACTGTTTCTGCGATCTGTCGTGCACTCATATGATGTTGCACAGCAAGCGTGAGTTCGTGAATCATTTCACCGGCTCGTGGGCTGACAATACTGGCACCGAGTATAGTGCCATATTTGCCAGCGATTACTTTAACGAATCCGCTATCAACGCCACTAGTGTTTGCTCGGCCAATTACTGTAATGGGTACAGCGGCAACCTGGTAGGCGATCTTTTTGTCTTTGAGTTGTGCTTCAGTGTAGCCAACGCATGCAATCTCAGGATCTGTAAATACACAGCGAGGAATTGCATAGTACTGCGCCTTGATTTTATTCTCTCTGTGGAACATATTATGGGCGGCTACGCGGCTTTGATAGGAGGCAGTGTGTGTAAATCGGTAGGGGCCAACCACATCACCAGCTGCATAGATATGTTTGTTGCTCGTCTGCATGTAGTCGTTGGTTATGATGCCGCCGCGGTTGTAGTCAACGCCTGCGTTTTCAAGACCTAAGTCGGTATTAGGGGCTTTTCCAGCTGATACCAGTATCTCATCTACTGCGATGTTCTGGACTTTACCGTCTTTTTCTATCTGAACAACCTTCTGCGAGCCCTTTTTCCCTACACGAGTGATGCTTACTCCCGTGTGGACTTTTATGCCTTTTTGAGTAAATAGTGCTCCGAGTAACTCGCCAACTTCTGGATCTTCGAGTGCGACTAATCTATCAGCCATGTCTGCGATCTGGACTTGCGTACCAAAAGTATTAAATAATTCCGCAAACTCACAACCAATTGCGCCGCCGCCGATTACAAACAGTGACTTTGGTGGAGACGTAAATTCGATAGCCTCCCTGTAGGTAATAAATCCAGTATCCGCAAGGCCAGGGATAGGAGGTGCAACAGATTTCGTTCCGGTAGCGATTACAAAGTTCTTGGCATTGTAGCGTTTGCCATCAACTGAAATAGTCCACGGGCTAATAAAGTGTCCATAGCCGTGTATAACATCGACACCTTCGCTTTTATAAAAAGCTTCGCCTTCTTCTGTGCCCGTTCGGGCAACAACAGCGTCTTTCCATTTCTTAATTTTTTTATAATCAAAGGAAACCTTAGTAGCTGTTATACCAAAACGTTCTGACTCAGACGCGCTTTTGAAGGTTTCTGCGGCTTGAAGTAAAGCTTTTGTTGGCACGCAGCCGTAATTAGGACATTCACCTCCAAGCTTTTCAGCTTCAATAACGGCTACCTTCTTGCCCGCGACAGAGGCTTTATGAGCGGCAACGCCACCGCCAGCACCAGTCCCGACCACAATCAGGTCGTAATCAAAATATGCTGGTCTTGTATGCTTTACTTTATGCACTAAAAATCCCCTTTACCAAATTACCCGATGGTGCAAATAAATATGAGCAGCATCCGGGTTAATTACTTGTAGTCGTTGATGCCCTTGTTTCCGAATGTCATTAGACGTAACTTCGTGTTTTTTCTCTAGCCATACACCGACATCCTTTACGACTTGCGCCGCGATAACTTCGGCTGAACCTGGGTGTTCGCGAACTGACAGGCAAGCTGCATAGATACTCGCGTAGAGTTTCTTCTCATCGTAGGCTTCCGTGTGTTGACCGCGTTTTACAATATGTTTCATATTTTAACCGAAGTTAATTGTTCCGTTAGCTATAAGGATGAGGATCCAACCGAGGGCAGCGAGCAGGAGGCCCATAAAGAGTCGCATCGTGCCTTTGCTTTCTTCTTTCCACTTGGACACATCGCTAATCTTAGCGCCACCGGCAACCATGATAAGGATCACAATTAGAGGAGCTACAAAGATGAGGTTGTAGAGTACCATCATTCCAAGAGCTACAAGGTTGAAGTCAATTCTAAGAATAGTAATGATAGCGAGGTATGGCGCGCCTGTACACGGCAACTCAACGGCAGCTACGAATGCTCCTAGGAACATGACGCCCCACAAGCTAGTCTTTTCTGTTGAGTATTGGTGAATTTTGTTAGCAAAATAGGTCGGGATCTGTAAGCTGAAACCTTTGCCGTACCAGAAGTAATCTTTAATCTCTAACACTCCGGCGAGCACAACAAGTGCACCAACGAATAGGGAGAGATATTCAGCGATCACGATTGGGATCATCGCAAAGAAGTAAATCAAACCTAGTCCTGCAATAAGGTAGGTAGCAAAGATGGCGCCAATATAGGCAAAGCCATTTAGCAAGAGTCTTTTAGTGCTTCCACCTTGGCCGAGTACGACCGAGACCATAAGAATCAGTACTCCGATCGCACAAGGATTGATTGAATCAATAGCAGCTGACGTTATCACCAGTCCGAGGGTAGGTATGTCTATCATTGGGTTGTCTCCGTTTCTGTCGGTATGATCATGTCATTACATTCACCGTTTTCGTCTAGCTCTATGCATAATGGCTCCGTAGTCTGGGTAGTATCTCCTTGAACATTTGCTTCTTCGTCCGTATTTACGTCTGGCGAAACGGGCGATTCCACGGGCTTATTAACTTCTCGGATATTACATAGGTCAGGGTTGAACTCGCTGACGCCGTAGCTTACGCAATGTTCCGCATCTTTAATGCCGTATTGTTCACATAGTTTGTCGGTCGCAGCTTTTGGTGTATCGAATTCTACAATGACGCAATCAGATGGTGGGCCGAGAGATGATTCGTCACGCATAACGTATTCACCTGGATCTGCTAGTTTTTGTTGAGAGTAGGTGTCTGTGTCCTTATCGAATTTGTATAAGAATACTTGCAATTCAGCAGGTTCGCCGTTCGGCCCACATCCGTCGCCGTTTTGCAGTCGCAGGACTGGCCCATCTTCAGTATAAGCAAGTCGTTCACCGTTGTTTGTGATGTCACTAAACGAGGCACCATCTTCAAATCGTACTTGGTCGCCGTCGAGCTGGTCTCCAGTTACTGGCCAAGCAGCTTCTTCATCGCTGATCGGGATGCCAATAGACCCATCAGTTATATAGCCACCAGTCACGGTCATGAATTTTTCAAGCGATGCATCGTATTCTTTATCGACTACCACGCCTTCGAGGTGAATATATTTGTCATTGTGTTCGTGGTACGTAGCCGAACCGACTTTGTTCGATAAGACACCAATAGGGTCTCGTAGGTTTAGCTCAGTTCCGCACACCCAGTATTCGATACCTGCGTGCCAATGCACTGGGCCACCAGAATCGCTGTTTACGTTTAAATAGACGGTGCTACTTATAAGGATGATCGTACTTAACACCATAGACGCAGACATTCCTATAAACAGCGGGAGCTTGAAAATGCTTTTAAGCTTTTCAGAGCTTTGCTTATTAAGGATAACCGCTAGGATCGTAAACACGAACAGCGCGAGTGCTGCAATGGCGACGGTATCTGTTGCTAATGTTGAAATTGTTTCTTCGAGGTCTGCTTGCGCAAATAGTTGCATGGCCCACTCTTTATTGTTTTTGCTTATGTTATAAAAACACTATAACATGTAGAAAAGCATAAACGTAAATAGAAAATATATATATATGTCACGGTGGTACGAACTTAGTCCGGTTGCAGCTTTACATAAACTAGGCGTAGACGCCGATAAGGGCCTGACGAGCGATGAGGCTCTACGTCGTTTAAAGAAAAATGGTAAAAATGAGTTGCATGGGTCGGGTAGGATTAATCCGATCACCCTCTTTTTTAATCAATTCAAAGACGCGCTAATAATTGTTCTTATTATCGCGGCAGCTATTTCGTTTACGCTGGCTTTTGTTGAAGAGGGTGGCAGTGTTAAAGAGTCACTTCTTATTATAGCAATCGTTATCGCCATCGCTCTAGTTGGCTTCTTTAATGAATACAAAGCAGAAAAAACAGTCGAAGCGCTTAAACAGTTAGTTGGGTTTAAAGCAAGAGTCAGGCGTGACGGCGAAACAATGGAAATCGACGCAATTGATGTCGTTCCGGGTGACATTGTCTTATTAGAAGCCGGGCAGAAGATTCCAGCTGATGTGCGTGTCATTGAGGCAAGTGAACTGCGAGCAAACGAAGCGTCGCTTACCGGAGAGTCGCTGCCAGTCAGCAAAAATGCAGCTGTATATAAGGGCGATATGCCACTGGGTGATCAAAAATCAATGCTGTTTGCCGGTACATTTCTTACTGGTGGTAGCGGCGTGGGCGTGGTTGTCTCTACTGGACAACATACAGAGATTGGCAAAATTGCTGACCTTGTAAACAGTGTCGAAACTGAAGTCACTCCTATGCAAGAGAAACTTGACGACCTTGGCAAAAAGCTCGGGTACGTAATCGCAGTCATTTGTGTGGTTGTTTTTGCTATAGTATTTTTCTTTGTCGGCGAAGAAGACCAAAGTCTTGCTCGCCAGCTCATATTTGCGTTCACTGCCGCGGTTGCTCTGGCAGTAGCTGCAATCCCAGAAGGCCTGGCATTTGTCGTCAGAATCAGTCTCGCACTTGGTGCGCGCCGGATGGCAACCAAAAAAGCACTTGTCCGTAAGTTATCTGCTGTTGAGGCACTCGGATCAACCGATGTAATATGTTCTGACAAAACGGGCACACTCACAAAAGGTGAAATGACGGTGCGTAATGTTTATGTGAATGACACATCTGTTGCTGTTTCAGGTTCAGGCTATGATACTGGCGGAGAATTTTCATACTCCAAAAAACCTAAGCAACTTGATCTCCTTCTCAAAATCGGTTTGCTCTGTAATAACTCATCGCTCCACGAAGCCAGCGTAATCGGCGACCCCACAGAGGGTTCCTTGTTAGTTTCTGCAGCAAAGGGTGGAGTGAAAACGCAGTCAAATAAGAAAGTAAAAGAAATTCCATTTTCATCAGAACGAAAGTGTATGACCACAGTTCATAAGACTGATAATGGCTATCTTGTGGCGTCTAAGGGGGCTTTAGAAGTAATGCTCGCAAAATGCAGCGACTACTTCGGGAAAGACGGCAAATCTCACAAGATGACTCCAGCTAAGAAGAAAGAAATTCTAGCTCAAAATCGCCACTATGCATCAGAAGCACTCCGCGTATTAGCATTTGCCTGTAAGACAGCAACTGCTGAGCCAAAAGGCAATGCCCAAACAATTGAAAACGGACTAACATTCGTTGGCTTGCAAGCAATGATGGACCCGCCACGTAAAGAAGTCATTGAAGTTATTCACCGTGTCCAGGCAGAGGCAGGCATGCGAGTGATCATGATAACGGGTGACTATGTAGAAACAGCAAAAGCAGTCGCCACTGAGATTGGAATAAAGGGTGGTGCTATGTCGGGTCCTGAACTCGATGCGCTTACGCAGGCAGAGTTTGAAAAACGAGTGGAAGATGTAAGTGTCTACGCCCGGGTAAACCCCGAACACAAGATACGTATCGTACAGGCACTCAAAAAGCACGGCCACCAAGTTGCTATGACTGGCGACGGCGTGAACGATGCACCGGCTATCAAAGCTGCCGATATTGGCATTGCAATGGGTATTACAGGCACCGACGTTGCTAAAGAAGCAGCCGATCTAATTTTGCTTGACGATCAATTTCTCACAATCGTAAATGCGATCGAAGAGGGTCGCGGCATCTATGATAACGTTCGCAAGTTCGTGAACTTTTTGATTAGCTGTAATATCGCGGAAGTTATCGCAGTTGTACTTGGCATCTTGATTTTTAATGACCTCATCTTGACCGCTGCCCAGCTACTATTCATTAATATTGTTACAGACGGCTTGCCGGCTGTTGCCCTTGGGTCTGATCCGGCGCAGTCTAATATCTTAAAGTCTAAGCCACAACGCTTCCAAGAAGCAATTATCAACAAACGAATGTGGGCAGAGATTGCCTTATTTGGTTTTCTTATGAGCGCAGTTTTGATCGGCCAATATTGGTATAATACTACCCATGAGAGTCGTATTGCAGCCGTATCTGCGGCCTTCACGGCCATGGTAATTTACGAGCTTGTTCGCCTTATAGATATTCGTACCGACTACAAAATTAAGTGGCTCTCTAATCCTTGGTTGACGGTTGCTATTGTTTCCTCTTTCTTCTTACAAATTGCGGTCCTGTACGTACCGTTTATGGCGAATTATTTTGACGTCGGACCTCTAAGTACGCACGACTGGGTGATTATGGCCATTGGTTCTGTGGCGCTCTTTGTCGCTATGAAGGTCTTTAACCCACTCCTCGACAAACTGATCCAGCCAGAGCGCGCAACTACGTAGTCTTCACTATGTAGATTTGTTGTGAGCACTACGTTAATAGAGTATTCTCTAAAGATAAGCGTAAACATTTAAAAAAGGCATATATGGAAGATAATACCAACACCACAAAGCAATCCGACTCAACAAACGCATCCCCACCCCCACAAGAACCGACCGTTAATCCACCACAATCAACTGCCCCTCTGCAAACAGAACAACCAGCAACCTGGATTACGCCAAATAAAGAAACAAAACAACCGCGCTCAAAGAAGCCTCTTGGACTCGTTGTGTTGCTTTTGGTCCTAGCTGCACTAGGTATTGCCGGCTGGTTCATACTGCAAGAAAGCCAGCCAGTAGTTGCGCCGATTCAACCAGAGACTCAAGACATTCAAACACTCCGAATCGGCTCAACGGAAGGTCCACTTGGAGATGTGTTTCCAGAATCCATGGGCTCGGGTATTTCTGTAAACCAAAGCCGACAAATTTATGAAGGTCTAATCGGTGGTGATGACGGTAGATATGTCCCACTTCTGGCTTACAGCTGGACGAACCCAGACCAGCGGACGTGGCTGTTCAAGCTGCGCCCAGACGTCAAATTCCATACTGGAAAAACCATGACAGCCCAAGACGTAAAAGACAGCTTGGAAGCCATCAAGGAACTCGATTTTTGGTCAATATCAGTGAGTACGATTGATGAAATTGAGGTGATCAGTGACAGCGAGGTAAAAATAACCACCGAAGAACCAGACGCACTTCTATTAAACCGTTTATCGTTTGCGTATATTTTTGATACTTCGGCAACGGATCAAAAAGGAAACAACGGTACCGGTGCGTATAGGTACGATACAGAGAAAGAACGGACAGAAGAGTTTGCAGCTCTAATTGCATTCGATGAATATCATCAAGGTCGTCCCAAAACTCGGAGCATCGAATACAAGCTTTTTAATTCTGAAGCAGCGATTCTTGAGGCAATCAATAAGGGCGAAGTCGATTACGCAGAATTAATTGCTAGTGACGTCACTATTCCAGGATTTTCAAGTGAAATATTCGAAGCACCGGGTGTCTTTGGTATATTCTTGAACATTGATCGAACCGACAGCACGCCGTTAAAAAATCTAGAAGTACGGAAAGCTATTGCGCTTGCAGTTGATCGCGCGGAATTAATTGAGCAGGTCGGCAAAGGAGGTTTACCAGCATTTCAGGTAGTGCCGAAGTCACTCCCAGGTCACGATCCAAGCATTGGTTTTCCGGATCATGACGTGGAAGCTGCAAAAGCCGCATTGCTCACAGAGTACCCAGAAGGCGTCACACTAGAGTATGCCTACTTTGAAGGCGTTCAGGAAGAAGCACCGATATTGATTGAACAGTTGCGCACCGGAGGCTTCACCATCGAGGCAACCCCATACACAGACCCAAGTATTCTGTCGCAAAAGCTAGTTGATGGAGAATTCGACATGTTTAGCGGTTCATACCTTAGCGATATTTTTGACTCTCGCGATATTCTCGGGTCAATTATCGGCTCAGAAGGTTCCTACGGAACCTATAAGACAGATGCAGCCTACGAACAGCTCCTAAACAGCAGTGATGTTGAATTCGATCCAACCAAGCGCATCGCAACCCTACAAGAAGCAAATCAGTACATTGCTGATAATTTCCTCTGGATCCCTCTCAGGAAGACACTTTACACTGCGTACTTCCAAGATAATTTTGACATTAAAACCGATTCTAAAGGCGGCTCTGACTTAGGCGCATACTTCTGGAAGGTGGGTCAAGAAGTTCAGTAAGACCCATTGTGAGTAATGCCAATAAGTAGCCCAAGAAAACCAAACAGTATTGGCCTCAGGAGTAAGTTTGTCTTACTGGTAAGTGCCTTGCTTGCCATAATATTTAGTCTGTTTGCTTTTTTCTTGATTAGCAATAATACGCAAACACTTCGAACAAACTTGTTCGAAGAAGCGCGAGCATTTGCGGTACTTGCGACTGATCCGATCGGTACTACATTCGCAATATATAAAGACTCTGGAACTGAAAAGATAGAAGAGGAGGTGCGCGATTCAGCGCGATTGAACGAAAGTATTTCTAATATCGCTGTGATTGACGTAGCTGGCAACTTACTATATGTACTATATCCAGACCAAGAGCTAGACGTTACTGCAGAAGAGGCCGCTACGTTCGACTCCATTTATCGTACCAATGAAAATGGTGTACTCGACACGATTATCTTTCCCTATTTTGAAGCGTCTGGCGCGCATCGTTATAGTGTGGTGTACACGGTATCCGACGATAAAATTGAAGAGACAGTTCGACTAGAAAGAATGTCGTCGGTTGCGTTTGCTATCTTTGCACTACTACTGACGGGAACCTCCATCTATCTTCTTATTAATATCCTCATTATTCGGCCGATCGAATCAGTGAGTGAGCAGGCCGAAATTATAAGTAGCGGAGACCTTGATCAGCAAATTATGGTTCGAACGAACGATGAAATTGGACGTTTGAGCGATTCGGTAAATAAAATGGCTGACTCTCTCAAGAAAAACATCGCCGAATTGAAGGAAATAGACAAGGTAAAAAGCGAATTCATGATGATTACTTCCCATAATCTACGCACGCCGCTGACTATTATTAGTGGTTATATGGAAAACGCCGATCGCTACGAAAAGGATCCCGTCATGCAGGCCCAGATTATTAACAGAATTAGTAGTAGTATTAAGCGTCTAGAAATGTTCGCAGAAGACGTACTGACAATCTCGCGATTTGAACTAGGCGAGCAAGAGCAAAATCTAGAGACTATCGAACTGAAACATTTCCTCGAAAATATAACGGCTGACTTCATTCAGAACGCAGCCACTAAGCAGATAGAATTTATCACAGATATCCGACTACCAGATGTTGCAATTGAGGCAAGCGCACCGCATATTCGAAGCGCGATTTGGAACCTATTAGATAATGCGCTTAAGTTTACGCCAGAAGGGGGCGTCATTACCGTTATCGCTACAAAAGAAAACGACAAGGCGAAAATATCTATAAAAGATAGCGGCATCGGCATTACCCCAGAAGAGTTACCAAAATTATTTACAAAGTTCCACAGAGGCACCTCAACACTTACTTATGACTTCGGGGGCACTGGGATCGGCTTGTATGCCTCAAAAATGATGATCGAGAATTATGGCGGAACAATAACCGCAGAAAGCATCCCTGGGGAAGGGAGTACATTTACAGTCGCCCTTCCTTATAAAAAGTAAGTCAGGCAACGAGCTAAGACAAACAGCTTAGGATTCTTTATAGTTTGTCGTACACTAGTAGGTATTATGTATAAAAACATCCTGCTCGTAGAAGATGAAACGATGATTGCGGAGATGTATGCAGATATTTTGCGAGATGAAGGGTTTCAGGTTACTGTTGTCGAAGATGGTCAAAAAGGACTAGAAGAGGCCCAAACAGGGAAATACGATCTTGTTCTCTTAGATCTGATGCTTCCGAATGTTACAGGTATAGAAATACTTGCAATGTTGCGCGATCCATCGGTTTCGCCGCTTTTTACTCGCGAAGACCACCATGTGATTGTACTGACAAACTTGAATGAAAACGACATCATTACCAAAGAGATCACCTCAAAAGCAGAAGGATATTACCTAAAAGTTAATATTACTCCGCGGAAGCTTGCCGGCATTATCAAAGACATGGGCGGAAAAGGAATTCCAGTAACCGCCTAGCCAAAAAAACCAACAAGAGTATTGACAAATAAGCAAAAGCGGTATATAATGCTTAGCGTTACATCAACATAAAAACGTAACAAAAATAAAAAAGGAAAAATACAATGTTAGGTCTAGCAACAAAAGACGAAGTTAAGGCTAAAAAGCCGGAATCTAAAAAGCAAGCATCTGGCGCGAGCGAAGAGGCTAAAGAAATATTAGCCAAAATGGAAGCCAAAAAAGATGCTGGTGATTGCCCATTCTGTTAGACAGATATGAGTAGTAACTGATAATAGGACCTTTTGTAAAACAGCAAAAGGTCCTATTACTATATTCGTAGAGTTAAACCAAACGACGACCATAAAGCACATGTTTTGTGATAGTCTATGGGTAGCTATGTTAACCACAATTACATCTCAACCGTTCTTTGTTTCGCTTCTAATTTTGATCGCATCGCTTTTCTTTTTGTACACAATACTAGGTCTCTTTCAGATAAAACCACTCAATAGGTTTTTGATTTTTATTCCGCTATTGTTGGTTCTTTCTGTTGTATACATGCAAAACGGACCACTTATTTCTACACTTTTGCTATCAACAGGCTTTTTAGCGTCTTTTGTCCTAGCATTTACGTTGCTTGCGGGCCCAAAAAAATAATTCGATGAAGGAAGCTATTCGTAAAAATCTCTTGAAGCATACTAGTGGCGTCATCGCATACGTCAAACAACTCAAAGATATCCGTTTACTCGGACTTCACGTGTTTGTGGTCATCGCATTGCTTGTTACCTGGAGCAGCATTGGTGTAATCCAGGCTAATTATGAGTTGCAGCAATCCCTAGCTCGGTTAGAGCAGGAGAATGAAGTAAGAGAACTAGAAAACGAGACACTAAAACTCCGCAACCAGTATTTCGAAACCGATCAATTTATTGAGCTGGCTGCCCGAAAGCAATTTTCTAAAGCGGCGCCAGGAGAAACATTGGTACTCGTACCCGAGGAAGTTGCCCTAGATCGGACAGTAGAACCGAAAGACGAGTTCCAAGAAGTTGTAACTGCGCCTGAAAAACCTGCCTATCAACAAAACTTTGAGGCATGGATGGAATTCTTCTTCCGCCGCAACGCTAATATCTGAGCATAAGCAGTACGTTTCAGCCCGAATATTTTACAAAAAATCTCCAAAAGGGAAGAATGTCAGCAAGATCAAGAGTTACAATCTTCTAAAACGAATCAGAAGTTACCGAGCGACAACCTTAAGTAAAGAAGAATTATTCAGTTACAATGACATCACGCCAAAAAGCGACGTGGTTCGAAAAATCTTTTTTTACTCTTTCAATCGCACTGGGCTCTGGATCTGGGTAACCGAACATCGCATCTTCTGAAGTTTCTCCATCAACCGTAACATTGTAGTATTGGCAATCGCCCTTCCACGGACAGTGGTAAGGGGTGTCGGTTTTGGATACGTAATCCATGTGCACACTAGAAAGTGGAAAATACCAATTACCTTCAATATATATCAAATCTTCCTTTGGCGCTTCTGCGATGGTCACATTATTAAAAACAGCTTTCATTATTTGATCTCCAGGACTTCATCAATTTTTTTACGGTCAAAACCAAGAATTGCCTCTTCTTTGCCGTCTTTTTCAATAATTGTAAATGGTACACCAAGCTGTCCGCTCTTTTCATAGAGTTCTTCCGTGATTTTTGGATCTTGATCGGCGTGTTTTTCATCGAACGCTATGCCTTTTTGCGTAAGATAGCTCTTGAGCATCTTGCAAAAACCGCAGGTTGCGGTGCTATAAATTGTTATCTGTGCTGCTGACATTCGAAGTTCCTCCTCGTTGTCTTATCTTTGTACTAATGTTGCGAGTGAAGCTATGGTCGGATCATCTAGCGATAGGCTATAACAAATCTTTTGACCTTGCCGTTCACGCTTCACGATACCGTTAAGCTCAAACATTCTAAATTGTTGAGAAATAGCCGAAACCGAAACTCCTAACATGCTCGATATTTCCGAGACGCAGGGGTTTTGGTCAGACAGTAGAATCTTAAACATTTTATAACGCGTTTCGTCACCAAGTAACTGCATAGCTTGCAGTAGGCGTGAGTCTTGCGAATTGAATGTCGTAGTTTCCACTTAGGCCCTTCCCTATTATTAAACGTTTAAGCAACTACTTAATTATAACAAAGTCCGTCAATAGAATCAACTTAACGAAGATTGAACTTTCTCAAATGTCGCACAATAATACCCTTGATACCGGATGTCGCATCTTCTATAGCGAGGTTCGAAGCCAATTGCTTAAGTGCCATGCCGTAGGTTGGGTAAGCCTGAATAATGCCAGCTGCATCTTTTAGTGTGCCAAACTTTTTAATAATCGCGATGCTGTTGATCAGTTCGCCGGCTGACCGACCAACAATCGTGGCACCCAGTATCGCCCCGCCTTTATCTATAAGCACCTCGACATACCCTGATTCATTCTCGGTAATCGCCTTATCAACAGCTGTATAGTCAATCTTTCGTACGCTGTATGATTTTTTAGCCTCACTAAGTGACGTTTTGGTTTCTCCAAAATGAGCAATCTCGGGCAATGTAAACGTCACCCAAGGCGTCTCATGTATGCCCATAAACTCTCTAGCAAACCCATACAGCGCGTGTCGAACGGTCAGCGCTGCTTGTTCTGCGGCTGTGTGCGTGAATTGCAATCCTCCGTTGCAATCACCAATGGCGTAAATGTTTGAGTTGTGCGTTTGAAGGTTTTCGTTAACTCCTATGCCACGCTTGCCTACTCTGACGCTAGCTACTTCAAGATTATCTGGCACATTCGGCTTTCTGCCAGTAGCTATAAGAATGTGAGAGCCTTCTATGGTGTTGGTTTTCCCGTCTTTATCAATGTGGGCTGTAACTCCATTTTTCTTAGCACTCACAGCTTTAAGTTTTGCTTCGTACAGCAGCTCTATATCCATTTTTTTCATACTTTTATGAAGTAGTTCTGAGGCCTCCTCTTCTTCTTTAGGAAGAAGTCTAGGTCCTGACTGGACAATTGAAACCTTAGAACCTAGCATTGCGAATGCCTGTCCTAGTTCGCAGCCAATCGGTCCACCACCAACGACGATGAGTGATTTTGGGAGTTCTTTTAATGAGAAAATTGTTTCGTTCGTGAGATATGGGACATCATCAATCCCTTCTATTGGCGGTACAAAAGGAGATGAGCCCGTCGCAATAATAATTCGTTTGGCTGTGAGCGTAGCCGTACCAGCTTGAAGAGTACGCTTACCGGTAAACCTTACATCGCCGTGGAGCACAGTAACACCCTTGGCAGTAAAATATTCGTCGTTATCGTGAGATTTTTCGATACAATTGATGGCGTGAGTTAGATGAGCAGTTACTTGTTTAAAATCAACAGGCTTTTTGTTTACTTCCACGTACGGTGATGTGCGGGCTGTATAAACCTGCCTTGCGACGTGGATAAGTGACTTGCTGGGCACGCATCCATAGTGAAGACATTCGCCGCCAAGCTTATTTTGTTTTTCAACGAGCGCAACTGACGCGCCAAGATCTGCAGCAGTTTCAGCTGCAACGAGTCCACCAGATCCCGCACCCACCACAATTAGATCATATTTTTTCATACGTTTATTGTGGCATACTTATTTTACTTTGTGTCGATTTCTGTTAAGGCCTGGAGAGCTTTGATGTATGTTTTTAGTTCCTCGGGGCTGAGGCGCGAATATATCGATTTTCTAAGCTCTTGACGTAGTTCTTTTTCGATTACGCGGCACAGGGGTTTGAACTTTTTAGTAACAGTGACAATTTTTGACCGGTTATCGTGGATATTATCTATTCGAGCTAACATTTTTTTCGACACAAGAAGATTTACAGTATTTGTCATAAAACCAAGCGTAGTGCCAAGTTGATTGCTTAAATCTGTAATGCGCATGCCAAGCGTGCCACTATCAAGCACAGAGCCAATAACCAGCCACTGCATTCCAGTGATGTCATATTTGCTCAGAGTCTTGTCCTTAAATACGCGGATAGAGCGGTGGGCGGATGCTTCCAGCCTGCCCACATAATAAGTAGTCACAGATTCCAAATCGAAATCAGTCTCTTGTAGTTGGGGATATTTTCTTGACTCATTCATCATAACAATATACTATATCAGTATGTTTACTTTGTAAAGTAAATATGTTTACATGTATGTGTTAATAATTAACGAAAGGATATGTACCATGGAAAACTCCAAAGGTAACATTGCAATTGCTGCGGTCACACTAGTTGTCGGCCTAGCGGTTGGTGGTGGAATTGGCTACGCCACCGGAAACGGTGGTGAAGAAAGTCAGAATAATAACGTAAGCACGAGTGCACCTGCAACTGATACAGCAGCTGCCGATTTGCGAGTACTCTTGAATAATCTAGAGTCAGAGCACGTTGACCTCGCTGCAGCGGCAACGCGAGCTGGTTTTGATGGTGATAAATCATTTGACGCGACGGCAGCAGCTTTGGATCGTAACTCAAACGACTTAGCCGATGCAATCGGAAGTGTTTATGGCGATGAAGCACGTGAAGGTTTTTACGAAATCTGGGCAAGCCACATCGGTTTCTTCGTTGACTATACGGTAGCCGCGAAAGCTGGTGATCAGGCCGCTATGGATAAAGCTGTCCAGAACCTGAACGGTTACGTAGAGGCAATCTCAACGTTCTTAAGCGAAGCTAACCCTAACCTTCCTAAAGATGCGGTTGCGCAGCTCGTATCAGAGCACGTAGGTCTTTTGAAGGAAGCAGTTGATGCACATGGTGCAGGCAACTTCGCTGAATCTTATGCAGCACAAGAGCGAGCGCGAGAGCAGATCACTGGTGATATTGCCGACACGCTAGCTGGCGCAATTGTTCAGCAAAAGCCAGAGGCATTTACCAACTAGTGAGAGACTTGTAATCTCACACATAGATGTCCGTAAGCTACAGGGTGTATGCAGGTCAAGATAGAAACACCCTGTAGTATTATTAAGAAGGAGACCACCATATTATGAATAAAAATCTTATAGCAGTTTTAGTAGCAGTAGTGGCCGTCGTTGGTCTCGCAATTATTGTTGTGGCAAACCGTTCAATGGAGGAGCCTACCAGTACTCAGTCAACGGACAGCGCACAGAACGGTCAAGACAACACGATGTCGTCGGATTCCGAAACAGTAACGGAGACTGCCGAAACAAATATGATAGACATCGAAGACTTTGACTTTATGCCAGAAGTTATTCGAGTTAAAAAAGGTACAACAGTAACCTGGACCAACAAAGATGAAGCCCGGCATGATATTACTCCTGACGAACCGAGTTTGGCATTTGAGGCCAGCGAACTACTAGCCCAAGGAGAAAGCTACAGCTTTACGTTCGAAGAAGTCGGGACCTATACCTACTTTTGTTCCCCGCATCCATACATGAAGGGCACAGTTGAGGTTACTGAGTAATGACTAGTGTTATATCAAAGAAGAACTTATTGCTCGCAGCAATCATGTTTATTGTTGCCGGCGGTCTTGGATTTACGGCCGTAAGCGCACTGAGTTCGCAGTCTAGCCAGTCGTATAAAACCGTATGTGAAGCCGGAGTTACCTGTGTCGACCTTAGTCAAACAGGCGCGACGCCCAGCACGGTTACACTAAAAGTGGGCGAATCAGTGCAATTCAACGCTAAGAGCGACGCAACTTATCATCTAGAGCGCTCAGGTGGTGATCACGGCAGCTTGCATGCCGACCATGGATCAGAACCGGTTGAGCACATCTCATCAGGTGACTTTTCTGGTAATCAGGCCTGGAAGGTTGTGTTTAAAGAAGCAGGAACCTATCAATTTCAGGATGAGTTTAATCCTGAGATAGAAGTGCTCGTAGTCGTCTATCAAGAAGGCGGCGATTTCCGTATCCGATAATACAGGTAATCGGTCAACAGTAGACTATACTAAATGTAATTACTAATAAGAAAGGTTTATACTATGAAACCGAGTTATATAGTTGGCATCGTGCTGTTGGTGATAGCTGCGATTATGGGAGTTATTTTTGTCAGCAATTCTTCCGAAGATAATCAGGCGTCAAATAGAGGAGACAACTCTGTGCAAACGAATACGGACACATCAGATTCTGCTCAAATGGCATCTCCTGACGATGGTGCTACATTAATAGAGACCTACCCCAATCTAGAGGGAGCAAATATTGGCAATGAGGTCGACGCCCAGGACAAAGATGAAGTAACAATTTCAGTCGATGACTTTATATTTGAAGAAACGATCGTTACTATCTCGAAAGGCACAACAGTTACCTGGGTAAATAACGGTAAAGTAGGTCATGACGTCGCTGCGACTGATGATAGCGAGATTGGTGACGTTAATAGTGAACTACTTGCTAGCGGTGAGTCGTTTAGCCACACTTTTGAAGAAGTGGGTCAATATGACTATTTTTGCAGCCCTCATCCAGCGCAGATGCGCGGTGTAATCATCGTTAAATAAAAAAGGAGCTTATTCATGAAAGAACTACTGCTTTTTTCTCACATTGTTGCTGCTCTTGTAGTATGGGTTATGTCACTTCATGCTTTTTGGTTCTCTTATCAGCGGATCAGCTCGAAACAGATTAGCAATCTACAGAAAAGACTGGTAAGTGGCCTCGTCACAGCAAGCCTACTCGGATTACTTACAGCAGTGTTCCTTGGTTCAAATGGCATTATCGCTGCGTGTGCTCAAGTTGGTCTCTATATGAGCCCCGTTCTGCTTACAATCGGTCGTCTGGCGTACATCAAAAAACAATCTATCAAAAGAACAGAAGTAATCAATGAATGATGCTCAAAAACGAGGTATATTTTATACTTTATTTTTTGGCCAAATAGTGGGGCTTGTTGCTGTTTGGTACGCAAACACCAGTAGCGTACTCGCCTCAGGTGGTGGTTCCGCACTAATTGCGTATGGTGGGTTATGGGGGCTGATTGCGGGATATTTTTTCTTGTATCAATTAATCTTAATAAGCGGGACAAGATTCTTTGAAAAATATTTTGGTCTCGACAGATTAGCTCGTATTCACCATGTAAATGGATTTGTAGGGTACTTCTTTTTAATTGCCCACGTATTATTTATAGTAAGCGGTTATTCTGCACAAACTGGCAACGGTTTTGGTCCACAAATCTTAGAGCTCTCACAAAACTTGCCATATGTATGGCTTGCGAGTATTGCGCTCATCTTGCTGGATATCGTAATTATTACTTCAATTGTTATTGTCAGGAAACGCCTCAAATATGAGCTTTGGTATTTCGTGCACCTACTGGTGTATGCAGCTGTCTTGCTCGCTCTATTCCATCAAATCACAAACGGTAGAAACTTATTGAGCAATGACTGGCTTCGTTATTACTGGCTCGGATTATATATTGCCGCGTTTTCTCTTGTTCTTTGGAAACGGTGGCTGTCACCAGTCTGGATAAATTTCAAACATAGACTCAAAGTAGACCAAGTTGTCAAAGAAGCCGAGGGCATTACTTCTATTTATATAACGGGTAAAAACTTAAAAGACTTTAAGTACCAAGCTGGCCAGTTTAATTTATGGCATTTTTGGCAAGCTGGGCTACGTTCGATGCACCATCCTTTTTCTATATCATCATCACCTAGCGACCCATTCTTACGGCTTTCTGTGAAGGCGATAGGCGACTTCACGAGTAAGATCCATAAGCTAAAACCCGGGACTTCAGTCCTTGTAAGTGGGCCTTACGGGCGCTTTACCGCAACCGATGGCTCATCAAAGAGGAGTCGATTGTTTATTGCAGGTGGCATCGGCGTTACTCCGCTACGCTCCATGCTCGGCGAACACGCAAAAAAGGGTGACGTGCTTCTTTATGCCGCCAAGAAACACTCAGAGCTTGCGTTTTATGATGAGTTTGAGTCGATGAAAAAATCGAAAGGGCTAAAAATTGTATACATCCTCAGTGATGATAAGGTTGAGGGAGCACACCACGGTTATCTAACCAAAGAGATATTAGACAGTGAAGTTGATAACATACAAAATAGAGATATATGGCTCTGTGGACCGCCTCCGATGATGGCGGCAACAGAGAAGATCTTATCAGAAATGAATGTCGAGGATGACCGTATTTACACTGAAAAATTTCGTCTATAGCCTTATGAGAGCACCAGAATAGCGGCCCCTCCAGAACTTAATCAACTGTAAGCAGGCTCACGTTTTTTAGGCAATGACTGTCGTATAGTGATGTTATATAGCGTAAATCAAGCAGATGAGCTAATAGAGAACCATTGAAATGAAACAACGACCTAACAACGATACAATTGCATCGGGTGAGGGTGTGCCTGTTAGCGGTAAGCATAAATTATCTCGAAATAATCAAGCGGGCAAGTCTCAAACTGTTGCTGTAGAAAAACCTGCACTCAAAGATGAGATGGAGCGCTTGACCAAACAGCGCAATGAACTGATTCGTCTAAACGAGATAAAAGATGAATTCATAAGTCTCGCTTCGCATCAACTCAGAACGCCAGCAACCGCCGTAAAGCAGTACCTCCAGCTGTTAATAAATGAATATGCCGGGCCAATTTCAGACGAACAATTACAGTATTTGCAAATTACTTACAACAGCAACGAGCGGCAACTAAGAATTATTAATGATTTACTTAAAACAGCCCAAATCGATGTAGGTAGCTACAAGCTAAGCAAGGCAGAGCATTCAATTTTGGATGTAATAGATGAGGTTGTTGAGGAAATAGAATCCACACTCGATTTAAAATCTCAAAAAGTGGACGTACGTATAAAGAATGATACGGCACCCAAGGTAGTTTTTGACTACAGAGAGATGAAACTGGTGCTAATTAACTTACTAGATAATGCAAGCAAGTACAGTTTTCCAAAGACAACCATCAAACTCATAGTCGATAAGGGGGATGAATGTCTACTGCTCTCTATCAAAGATAGTGGAGTCGGCATTAGCAAGAAAAACTTGAAACGTATTTTTGATAAATTTACACGAGTCGACAACGAACTGTCCGACACTGTCAATGGTAGTGGTCTAGGCTTGTACTGGGTGAAGCGCATTGTCGAAATTCATGGAGGAACTATAAAGGTAACATCCAAACTCAAGAGCGGCTCGACATTCACGATACGGTTGCCGCTATGAGTGAAGGTGTGGTTTTGGTTGTTGAAGACGAGCTTGTGTTGCAGGACGCCTATAAAATAATCCTAGAAAGACAAGGGTATCAGGTCCATGTAGCAAGTAATGGGCTTGATGGCATAAGAAAGCTTAAAAAATTACGACCACGTGTTGTATTACTGGATGTGTTTATGCCGGTAATGAGCGGTAAAGAATTTTTGAATAATATCGATCCGTCAAACTATCCAACCACGCAAATAGTTGTATACAGCAACCTATCAGACATAGGCATCGAGAAAGAAATGCTTGCCTTAGGCGCCCACAGCTTCGTGGTTAAATCAGAGATGAATCCAGCAGACCTGCTGGCTCTTGTAGACAAGCATATATCCTTAGATAAAAATGCAAAATAATTGCAAACTACTTCTTTATAGCTTTTGGCTTTTTGGTTTCTTTTCGTCCTTTGTCTTTTGACATTATCAACCCTCTCTTGTTTTTTAGTTATCTTGCAACAAACGTGTAAGCGTAGCCAATTTGACCGGCGCGTCCAGTACGACCGATACGGTGAATGTAATCTTCGTACTCTCTCGGCAATGAGAAGTTTACCACGTGAGATATGTCTGCAACGTCAATTCCTCTGGCGGCAACGTCGGTAGCCACAAGTATACTTATCTCGCTCTTCTTGAACTTTTGAAGAGCGCGTTGACGCTGACCTTGTGATTTACCACCATGCAATGCATCAGCAGAAAATCCGCGGATAACCAATTCCTTACTGAGTTGTTCAACATCGCGTTTCGTTTCATTAAAAACGATAACTTTTGTCACTTTTTCTTCAAGTAGCAAATCGTGAAGTTTATCCATTTTATCGGTCTTTGTCTGATAGTGGACGACGTCTTGGTGAATGTTTTCACTACTTGCACTTGGTTTGAGCATGATTTTGTAAGGATCTTCCGTAAAGCTTTGTAGTAGTGACTGGATACGGTTGTCCATTGTTGCAGAGAAAAACATTGACTGTCGTTCTTTGGCTGCATGACTAAGAATTTCTGTGACATCGTTTACAAAACCCATGTCGAGCATGCGGTCGACTTCGTCGAGCACAATCATATTACAGTTGTGTAGTTTTAGGCTGCGCCGAGTAAGGTGGTCCTTAATTCTGCCAGGGGTACCAATAATTATCTGAGGATTGTCTTTTAGGTCTCGCAATTGTCGGCTCATGTTTGAACCACCGATTAGTAGCGTGCCAAAAAGACCGCTGCCCTTAGCGATGCTGCGACACTCTTCTTCGATTTGCTGTGCGAGTTCTCTTGTCGGCGCTACGATTAACGCAACAGAGTTCTTATTCAGCATTAGCTTATTTAGGAGCGGTAACGCGAATGCCGCTGTTTTTCCGGTTCCTGTACTTGCGATGCCGATAATGTCACGACCTTCTAGTGCCGCCGGAATGGTTTGGTCCTGGATAGGAGAGGGTGTTTCATACCCTTTGTCGATGAGGTTTTTGAGCAATAGCGGGTCTACATCAAAATCTGTAAAAGCGTACTTTGCTTCATATGTTGTTTCTTCAATAGGACGAGCCTGTTGAACAAACCGAATCGGGTCGATATAGCTACCGCCACCAGTTCGTCTGCCACCACTGCGCCCGTGAGAGCCACGTGATGAGTTACCTTTATAGTTTGTGCTACGTCGTGAGGTAGCTGCTCCTCTGGAGCGATACGAATAAGACATTCTTAAATGATCCTTCTAAAATAGTTAGTGTTACTTGATTGTCCGAATGAAACCAAAGTAATCGTAACTACGAAGCCTGAATCATTTAAAACAATGAGATTAATTCTAAAACAAAAATGAAAAAATTGCAACCACAAAAAGCCTACGCTTTATTTCTGTAACTAATTCCAATCTGTAAAATATGGAAAATGCCCAGATTATTCATTGCACTCAGCGAAGCTCTCTTTGCAGCGCTCCAGACCCTCGTTTAATATAACGAGCTAATTCTTGTTGTTCGGTGAGTTGTCGAGAGAGTGCCACAGATGCAGGCTAGCAACAGAGCGATACGGACTCCATTTAAAAGCCAGTGCCTCTAATTCTTTTGCCGGCGGAATAGTTTCCCAGCCGTAAAGATTCTGCATAGCTCGTTGCAGTCCACCATCTTTTGGCGCAAACACATCAGGTCGGTGCAGGGTAAATATCAAAAACATCTGCGCCGTCCATTCACCAATACCCTTTATCGCCGTCAATTCGTCTATTACTTGCTTATTAGCTTGATCACCCAGGTGATCATATACGGCGGAGTTTTTGTAAAAATGCCCAGCAAGATCTTGTAGATAGGAAAGCTTCTGTCTTGATAGCCCGATTTCTTTTACTCGGTTTTCATCTAATGCGAGAACTTTCTTAGGTTGCGAATCAGTCGCAGTTTGAAACCTACCAAAAATAGCACTGGCAGCAGCTGTTGAGACTTGCTGTCCAATGATCGAGCGGCACAGCGCAATAAAGTAGTCAGTAGGAACAGCCAGTGGGGCAACTTTTTGCCTCGAAATAAGTGCTCCTAAAAGTGGATCTAGTGCAATAAGTGCAGTTTCGGCATCTTTTAAAGTGGACTGATTCATGTTTACCATTGTAGATCTATTTACCAGGGATTCTACTATTATGTACAAAGCTGAGTTAAATCAGCTTTACACACACTATAGGCAATCTATTTAGTTAGTCTTTGAAAAGTCTCTTAATTTTAATTTTTCTGGACGTATTTTTATTACCATAAATGACCCATCTTGGAGTTTCGTTACAGGCGGTAGTGATGCGCCGCTTTCGTAGTCGCGGTGCTTTACGATGTGCTTAATGATTTGTGCTTTAGTGTCGTGATCCGTCTCTATTTCAGCAACTCCTTGTATCTGGAGCGTCTGTAGGCTACCTGGTTCGTGCACGGTTAGAGATATCTGGCCGTGCCCATAAATATTTCGACCTTTTGTGGTGCCAGATTTTGTCACAATGTATATAAAGTTTTCTTTATCGACTGCGTAGTAGACAACAGAACCATAGACGTTTCCAGTTCGGTCGACGGTTGATAGTACGGCTATTTCATGACTTTTTAAAAAACTCAGTGCAGCTTCGTCTTTGGTGTGGTCTTCAAACTCAATCTGGGGAAGCGGGCTTTCTGCGACCCTCGTCGTCGTGTCATTACTCGTGTTAATTTCTAGCCGCTTTTTCTCAATAAACTTCACAAAATTGCTTGCACAGCGAGCATTTACGTAACGCATAGAGTAATCATGAATTCTAGTGTGCAGCGTCACAGCTGTAAATGGTCCAGCGGTATTGCTTTTTATTCCTGACACTACATCGTAGGTGAGTTCGTCTGTAGTGAGGTAGAGAGGGCGCTTGTCCAAAAAGACTACTCTACGATCAGTTGCTACAAGCATCGCTGAGCTTCCGTTTCCGATCTGCCCATAGATTACACCGCCAATATGCTCGTCTTCATGGATGACTTTCGGCAGCTCCTTGCTTTCATTTTTAGACAGACCGTAGCGTGTGGCGCCTGCAGCCTTGAGCTCTTCAAAGATTCTCTCAACGTGTTTAACATCCATATATACATAATACGCCCCCCGAAATACTATTTCTATATCCCACCTCGCAAAATTACGCTAGCAATCAGCAAAATATTATTACTAACGAACAGCCACAAATTTAGCTCTACTTAGAAATCGAAGGGAAGTCAGTTGCCGTAGTAGAGAAGTAGCATGGTCTACTACATCTCGCTACGGATAAAACAACCAGCCAGCCTACATCTTATGTGTATGAGCTGGCTGGTATTGATCTCTCTTCAATAAAAGAGTTGCGCTACGATTAGCTTTCCTTGTCGTCGCTACCTTTTACAGCAGATTCGATAACGTCACGAGGAAGTGCGGCAGCTGAAAGTAGGGCACCCCGAACCGTATCAACAGCGCCTCCTCCAACAGTTGTAGCAGCGTCTAGAGCGCCGCCAACAGCAGCCTTTGCAGCTTCTGCTGTATCAGCACCAATATCTCCTGCAGACTTGATAGCGCTCTCGACAGCTGCAACAGCAGCAGCCCCAACGTCTCCACCGGTCTCTGCAGTAGCTTTTACGATACCTTCGGCTGCGCCCCGAATCGAGCCTATAACGTCACCGCTTACCTGGCTCGCGCCTTTCACTACACCGCTCATGGTGCTGGCAGCTGTATCAGTTATGGATGCACCAACTTGCCCAGCGCCCCTAATTGCTCCGCTCGCAACGGAAGCAACGGCTTCGATGCCGGTTCCTGCGATATCGCCGGCACCTTGCAGTACATTAACGACTTGGTCTTTTACGCTACCAGTTATAGCGTCTAAAATGTTGTCAACACCCTTGATTGCCGCAGTTACGGCGTCTGTAGTTGCTTCAATAATTCTTGTAATCATTTGATTCTCCTGTTTAGTAATTTGTACATACATTTTAGCACGCCACTCTGTTGTGGCTGTGCGGCTGCTGTAGTAACCAAAGGTGCGTTGATTACTATTTAGTCGTTATTTTGTGCCATCTTTTGGCTTCCATCCGAAGGGGTTTTGAAGGTCATGAATCCGGTCTTTGTTATCCGACATTCCGTAGACAATTGCATAGTTGTTCGGTATATTCGGTGTGCTTATGAGCGTTTGAATCAAACTTACGCAATCTTCATGGCTAAACCAAACTTGTCGCTCTGACTTCGGATGTTCGGGAGGTTTATTCATAGCGTTCACCCCGCCAAAGCGCGCACAAACGACCTCTATGCCTTTCGCATCGGCGTAATAACGTCCAAGTGCCTCAATCATGCATTTATTGGCACCATAAGGGCTGTCTGGTGTCGGTAAAGCGTAAGGATTTAGTAAGGTGTTCTTTTGCAGATCATCCCCAGTAAACCGATCGGCATGGACTGAACTGGCGATAATTACTCGCTTTACTCCCGCCTGTTGCGCTGCCTCATATACATTGAAGTTATTCTGAATATTTTCCGGGTCTAGATTTTCACTTAACCAGTCGTCATTACTTTTATTCCAGGCGAGGTGCACCAGAACTTCGTGTCCTCTGGCAACTTCTAGCAGATGATGAAGATTGCCTACATCGTAATCGGGTAGGTCAAAATCGGTTGTATCGTGCGGCAATCCGTTACGTAGTACACTGCCGATCACACCACCACTGCCAGTAATTAGTACTTTTTTCATGAAATCTCCGCTATTACGCGAGCGGGCGCCCCGTCTAAATTTAGCCTGATTGGTAGGGCGTAAATTTTTGCATTCACCCCGTGTAGTTGTTCTAGATTAGTCAAGTTTTCGATCACTGGAATGTCACTACCAAGTAGAATTTTATGAATCGGAAAACTCGGCTGGTTATCTATGCTGCAGGTATCAACGCCGACCATTTTAACCTTTTTATCGACCAAATAATTGGCAATCTCTTCATTCATTGCCGGGTAGTCAGTAAAGTATTCGCTGTCGTAAAATCTATAGCTCATCATAGTGTTAAAGACTACGATGTCGCCCTCCTGAATGTCGGCTTGCTCCGCGTCATTAATATCAAACACATTATTTTTGACTAGAATATAGCAACCTCTCCCCACAAACTGATCAGCGGTGAACGAATCGAGGGTTTTGCCTTGCTCAATCATGTGGGCAGGAGCATCGATATGCGTGCCAGCATGTGTCCCTAGGGTTACTTGGTGTCCTAGGTTGTTTTTATCAGCAAATGTCGCAGCAGGCTTGATCGATAATTTCGGGTCACCTGGGTACGTAGGCGTATCTTCATTTAGTCGGTGGCTAAGATCAATAATCATACTTAGATTCTACACTGTCGCGAAATTACTGCCATGTTACCAAAGATAAAGCTCATTTTTTAGTGTAATTATTCTAGGAACTGGTAGATACTAAGAGCTAAGCATGAATATTAAGTATTATAAATTTTTACGATTTAGTGGCGTAGCTGGCATTTTTATTTTGTGGACTTTTACAGTAACTGGGATGGTGCGCGCCAATTTGGGATTAGTTGATACAAGACCGCTA
>Ga0136558_1000292_pt1 | contig 28783 bp, 19 predicted proteins | sample AntRauTorckE6833_FD_101391 | JGI IMG/M metagenome (GOLD analysis project Ga0136558, IMG submission 101391) | Saline lake microbial communities from Rauer Islands, Antarctica - Metagenome Torckler E6 #833 | ecosystem: Environmental > Aquatic > Non-marine Saline and Alkaline > Saline | place...
ACTGACAATGTTACTCGTATGACCATTGCCGCAGGTGGCGACATTGACGTTGTCAACGCATTGACAGTTGGTACCGGGCTGACGGTTACCACCGGCGGTATAGACGTTACTGGTACGAGCACCTTCGATGGCAACGTTGAGATAATCGGTACCAATACCTTTACGGTTGGCACAGGAGCAACTAGTCTTGGCGGAGACCTTACGGCTGACGGCCAGATAACATTCAGCTCACTTAATAGTGTCGGCGTCGTACAGACAGATGTGAACGGCGTCCTGAGTACCAATGACCTTGACCTCCAGACTGGTCCAGTCACCGGTATACTGCAACTTGCCAACGGCGGTACCGGAGCGAGTACATCCCAAGGTGCTATCAACAATATCTCTCAGCTGACGACAGAAGGCGACCTGCTCTTCTTTGATGGCACAAACAGCACTCGACTAGCTCGAGGCAACATCGGTGAATGTCTAGCCAGCACAGCGACAACTATTGCTTGGTTGAGTTGTTCTGCTGGTGTTTCGCTCCAATTGGTTTATGAGAATTCGACGCCTGCACAGATCGAACTTAATGATACGCAGGGCGGATTGACCATACGAGACGCCGCAACGCCAATTAGCGGCAACCTGTTTGTCGTACAAAACAACGCCGGTACAACTGATTATCTCGCGGTTAGCACTGCTGGCATCACTGTCGCTGGCGATATTACGCTCGCAGAAGGAAGTAACAGGACACTACAGCTACAGTCACGAATTACAAATACCGCCGGTGATAACCTTACCGTATCAGCCGGTAGTGCTGGAGCAGGTGCAAGTGCCTTCGCTGGGGGTGACTTAATACTCCAAGGTGGTTCTGCTGGTGGTACGGGCAACGCTAACGGCGGAAATATTTTACTCAACGGTGGAGCTGGCACCGGTACCGGTTCGCTTGGTCAAGTAGTTATAAGCACTCCTTCATTCGATACTATTGCCAATGCCGATTGTACAACTGATTGTACTATCGGTCAGGCTCATGTCGATAACAGGGGCGCCGTGCTGGTAAACGCGACGACAGAAAATATCCGGATTACACTTCCAGATCCAACTATTAGTCTTGCTGGACGACTAATATACATCACTGCCACAAATGGTTCTCTCGACTTTGAACTCTTCCTGAACGAAGGAGAATCAAGTGAAGTAGTGGTGGCTATGCAACAGAACTCTACTGCAACGTTGATATGGAACGGCAACGACTGGACGGCGGCTGGTGCCAGTAGCTCAACCACCCTGCAATCTGCCTACAATAGCACCCTTACCTCCGCCGGTGGTGCCGACATTGTACTAAATAATTCGCCTAACTCAGCTGGTCTGACTATTCGAAATAACGCAGAAAATCCAATCATCGGTACTATCTTCGAGGCGCAAACATCTATCGGTAGTAACCTCTTTAGTGTGAACAACAATGCGACCGAGTTTGCGACTGATGGCGGCGCCGAAGCTGTAGGCGCAAGCGTAACGACATTCCCAACTAACACTTGGAACGCCACGCCGGCCGGTGGCACGGTATCACGATATTCTACGCTTGACGAAAATGTTGCGACAGGCCAAGGTTCAGTGCTTGTCGAAACAGGCACAGGTGTCAATGAAGGTGCAGCCAACCAACTGGGATCACCTTTGACACCAAACCTACGCTATAACGTTTCCTATACAATTCGTGGTCCAGTCAACTTCAATACGCTTGATACGCTGTATTCTCCTGACGGGACTAACACTGGAGCGGTTCCGTGTAAAACAGGCTCAACGGTTACGGTCGGGAGCTGGGCACGAATTATCTGTACCTTCGACGCTCCAGCAAGCGGCATCACCTCTAGTAACGCGATATTTATCCGTAAGAGTGGTCCCGTTGCTCGCACATACTACATAGACAACTTAAGTGTAGCCGTCAGGGCCGATGTAAACCACGCCATTGACGGTGACGTCGACGACCCAGGTGAGTTTGCTAACAATTGGACCGCAGCACCGACTGGTGGCACGGTAGCCCGTGATCTGAGCGTCATATTTAACACAAGCGCCAGCGCTCGCGTAGAGACAACGGCCGTTGCTGGTGCGGGGATCCGAAACAATATGAAGATTACGCCAGGAGTTAATACACAATACCTGGTAACCTTCTACGCGCAGAGTAATACCAGTTTTGACGATATTAGAGTTCGGTACTCAAGGGATGGCGGAACAAATGTTGTCGAATGTGTCGACTATAATACCCAAGATATATCAACTGTCAGCTGGACACGAGTAACCTGTCTATTCACAACTGACGGTACGGCTCCAACAAATGCAGATCTCATCATTGACCAGCCGACTGCTGTGGCGCGAACCTTCTGGGTGGACGGTTTGTCGATAGCCTTAAACACCAACACTGCCTCTAATGTAAAGATTGGTGGCGGTAGCCTTGGTGGACCAACTACACTTCTTACGCTTGATCGTTCCGCTGGCCCACCAATTGCCGCTAACAACGATGCGTACCTAGGATCGATGTACTTCGATACAACTACCGGAAGAATCCAATGTTACGAAGCTGGTGGCTGGGGGGCTTGTGGGTCGCCACCAAACAACGTCGTCAACCTGAACCCTGAATATGCTGGCTCGGTTCTTAATGGTGAAGGTATCGGAACAATGACAGCCGACTTCTGCGCAAACGAGTCTGGTGTCCTGGACGTCAACGCTTCGCTCTGTGCTTCAGGCCAGGCCCTTAACTATTACCGATGGACTTCGCCGCAAGCAACGCAGCAAACCTACAGCGTATACGTTACCTACCAGTTACCAGCTACATTTGACGGTTTCGACAACGACGATACAGTACAGTTGACTGCCCGTCGAGATAACTCAAATGCAGAAGTATCGTACGAGATGTTCGGCAGTCAATCGGGTGCTATCGCGCAGTGTGGGACTGGCGAGACAATTGTAACGACAACGGATGATACCTGGCAGACTGTCGGTATTAACGGCAATGAGTCGACTGGCTGTAGCTTTAGCTCTGCATCTGCAAACAGTTATGTCATCTTTAAGATAAACGTAAAATCCAACAGCAACGCCAACGCTTTTGTCAGTACGCTAAGCTTCACAACCACTGGTCGCTAGGCCTTCTGCGAATCTGAAAAAATGCTATACTACCTATCAACATAAGAGGAAACAAATATGGGGCGGCACGAATGCGTGTAAGGAAGAAAGTATCGTCTGAGATAAAGCCTACAAAGAGGGCGTGTCTGTATCGGCGTATTCCCGGTCTGTCTGGGCTTTTTCGACGATGGTACCCCTTATGGGTCCAGATGACGTCAGCCCTGAAGGCCAAGGCTACCGGTGTACAGTCCTTTTACAAAAAGCACCGATTACCAGTACGGATAACTGCAGGTTTTTTTGCGACCCTCTTTATATCGACCTTAATCTTTCAGGTATATCAGTTTCGAATGCAGGCGACAAACTACGATATTTCCGCGTTTGAGGGCGTATTGCTTGACGAGCCAATAGACGCCTTTGGGCTGAAGTTGGTTGAGGGTGAGGATGCATCAACCCTAGAATACAACGAAAATTATTTACCGAACGTCGATACGGCCGGCGTGACCGCCACCCCTAAAATATCTGCTTCGTTTGCATCTTTCCCTGACAACGCCGTGACAGTGACGGACCCTGTCAATCAAGTAGGCATTACATTGAAGCCAAAGTTCCGGGTGGGTATCCCGAAGAAGAACATAAATAGGGTTGTCTATCCGGTTGCTGGCAACAAGGCAACAAAAGTTTACACATTAAAAGCCAACAGCATCAAGGAAGACATTATCTTACACGAATTCCAAGGTGACGAAGTATCGTTCGAATATGAAATTTCACTGCCGAGTGGTCTTGAGGCGCGCTCTGAGAATGACGGTTCTTTGGGGGTGTATGGGGTTGATTCCTCACTTTTAGGAAATGTCAGTGTAGGCAGTGAGGAAGACGGCCAATTATTAGAAAAGGTGCGTCAGAACTCCGAAAAATCTCAGCTCTTATTTCGGATTCCGGCGCCCTTTATCGTTGAACCAAACCAAGATCGCAGTGATGCGAAGGCCTGGTTTACGGTACAAGACAACAGTTTGACCATACACGCCAGCGGACTTAAAGATGCGAATTATCCACTGAGCATTGACCCAAGTGTGTATGTTGAAACAGCCGCAAAACTTATGCGTGGCAACAACGAAACAAACATCGACTTTAACGTCGACAATGAGCTTATCCAAAAAGGTAGCACCACCGGAGCTCGGTTTGATGAATGGCTCGACACGATGCCACTTAATGAGCTTCGGACATTCGCCGGTACAGCAGTAGCCGGAGGGTATGTCTATGTTGTGGGTGGTTCATCCGAGGGTACCTTGGTCACAGAAGTGTTTAGTGCTGCCGGAACTGATACATACGCAGTACCAGCTGGCGTTACGGAGCTAACCATAAAGTCATGGGGTGGTGGCGGTGGTGGCGGTGGTGCCAGCCCTGACCGAACTGGCGGTAACGGTGGCGGTGGCGGTTATGCCGCTTCTACAATCTCGGTTACGCCAAGTGAGTCACTCGCAGTTCGCATTGGTGGTGGCGGTACTGGTGGGACGGGTGGAGCAGCCGGCACGAACTCTGGTAATGGCGGTGGCGGTGGCGGTTATAGTGGCTTATTCCGTGGGACGACACCGCTTCTTATATCTGCTGGCGGTGGCGGTGGCGGCGGTGGAAACGCTGATAACGGTTCTACGGCTCGTGCGAATGGTTCGTCCGCTGGACCAGCTGGTGGAGACATCGGTACATCCGGTAACGGAAACAGCAATACAACTGGCGGCGGTGGCGGTACGCAATCCACCGGTGGTGCTGGTGGAGTTGTTGATGGTACCGCTGGTGCGTCTTTGCAAGGCGGTAATGGCGGCTCTCCTGGTGGCGCCGGCGGATCTACGGCATTAAATGGCGGTGGTAGTGGCGGTACGCAACAAAATAGTGGTGGACCGAACAAGCGACCTGGCGGCGGCGGCGGTGGTGGTGGTTATTACGGTGGTGGTGGTGGCGGCGGTCGAAACGACCGGTATAATGGTGGCGCCGGTGGTGGCGGTGGCTCTAGTTACGTCACGGGATCACCGACCACATCGGTAAGTGGCAATGGACTTGACCCTGGTAACGCAAGTGATCCGGCACGATCAGGCTCTGGTCAGGCAGGGGCGGGGGGAGATCCAGGGCAGAGTGGTGCCAATGGTGTCAGCGGTTTGGTTTCTGTCAGCTATTCGGTAAGTGGCGGCGATAGCATCCATGACGACGTATACTGGGCTCGATTAAATCCCGTTAATGGTGAGATTGAAAGCCCCAACCCGGGTAATGGCACGTGTGTTAACTGGTGTACGAGTTCGGTATATAATCTACCGGGCGATCGCGAGGCCTTGTCGCTGGTTGCCTACAACGGGTTTTTATACGCGTTTGGTGGTATTGATAACAACGATGTCCGCCACGATACTGTGTATATCTCAAAGATTGGTGCCAATGGTGAACCAAGCTTGTGGCACCCTACAGACGATAACCCAGATAACTGGGGGTATTGGTACGAGGATACCTCTTTGACGTCTGGACGCACTAACTTCTCGGCGGTTGCCTACAATAACCGTATGTATATTATCGGTGGGAAGACCGACGCCAACCCGGGAGGCGTTGCAACGGTTGAATATGCGAATATCAATCCAACAGGTACACTTGGTGGTTGGTCTACGACTGGTATGACCGCGCTGCCGTCGGTTCGCCACAACCAATCTGCCCACATTTATAACGATAGGATGTACCTGATAGGTGGAAACAGTAACGGAACCCTACAAAACAGTGTTGATTATGTAAGGCTTAATAACGATGGCACGATGAATAACTGGCTCAGTACAACCAGTTTTGACACCCCACGAATGACTAACGGTGGAAACTATACGACTATATGGGGGGGTTATCTGTATCTGAATGGCGGATGCTCGGCGGTCGACGGTAATGGATATTGTTCAAACGTAGAAGGTGATATCCAGCTTGCTAGTATCAATGCCGACGGGTCAATTACTGACTGGGGAGATATTATTGGCCTGACTAATCTCCGGATGGGGCATGGTCTTGTCGCTTGGAGAAACGCCATATATGGTATCGGAGGGTGTACTGCTCAAAACCCAACGAGTGGACAGTGTCTTGATGTCTCGGTGAATAGTGATTACGGCCGTATTAACCAGGATGGCGATGCCAGTACGGTGAGTAACTCTGTCGCTCCTGGTACGGCTCCATGCAGCGGCGCAGACCCATACGACTGTGATATTCCGCCAATTGGTGACGCTGATGGTCAAGGCGGACAAATGGCAGGCGGGGCAATTATAAACAACGGGTATATCTATTATATCGGTGGGTGTCGTACATCAGGTGCGGGGAACTTGTGCAGTCAAGGTGGTGCCGGTCGAACCGCGTCATCGACGTCTTACGCTGAAATTGCCACCGACGGGACGCTTCGACGCGCGACATGTACCGGCGCGAACAAGCAGTACTACGGAAGCTGGTGTGTCGATAACAGTAACCGGATAAATGGCGGTAATGGATTGGCTGCGTTTGGGCATACAGTATTTAACAATACGATTTACGCAGTGGGAGGGACAACCGGTGGTACGTGGCAGGCCAATGTATGGCGCAACACCCTAGCCTCAGACGGGTCGCTTGGCACCTGGACGTCTCAAACCTTTGCTGATACCAGTCTTGGGGTAGCGAAGGGGTATCAGTATGTATTCGCCCGTGCAAATCCTGATAGCGCCGGAACTAATCCGGGCAATTTGTACGTCTTAGGGGGTTGCAACGGAACAACTACAGGACTTGATTGTGACGATACTATTTATAGCGAGGTATATAAATGCAATATCACGACTTCAGGTGCGGTAGGCACCGGTGGTGATGCCTGCACCACAACAGGTCAGTTGCAGCTTGACTCAGAGCCGGCAACGGCGGGAAATCAAGGTCTTGGTGTTATGGCGGGGACGGTGTATGCAAACTATATATATCTCATTGGTGGTCAAAGTCCGAACGAAGAAGAAAGAGGGCAGGTTATTTATTCTCGGATAGACGACTCCAACAACATTGTCGCTGCCAGTGGTACGGTATGGCAAACTGCTGATTATGAGCTTGAGCCTTCGCGTCGACGGGGGATTGCTTTTGGTTATAATGGCTACCTTTATGGTTTGGCAGGCTTTGCTGATGATACCGGACTGCAAGATCTGTTGTTCGCAAAGATTGATGTCAGTACGGGAAACGTCGGGCCGTTTACGACATCTAAGGTAACGGTGAATCCCCGCTGGGATTTACGGGCAATTGTGTCGAGTGGATATGTATACACACTCGGGGGATGTAGTTCTGGCGAGCCGCCAGCCACGTGTTTGACCATGACTGAAACAGTCCAAACTTTCCAACTTTACAATAATTACAGTGGTTCTCCGGCGGAATATAGCGCTTCAAGCAACCTGTTTGCTACCGATAGGCTTGGGGCTAGCGCAACCGTCCTCGAGGGTCATATGTACATTGCTGGCGGCTGTACCAGTAGTACAGACTGCACAACAGCAACGAGCAGCGTGCAGTACACACCGATTAATCCTGACGGAACTCTTGGTACATGGTCTTCGACGACAGCGAACTTGCCAGGAGTACGCGCCTTTGGTCAGCTTGAGAATGTCGGGGGCACTTTATATTATATCGGCGGTCAAAACAGTGGTGATACGGCTCAATCAACGGTGTACTACGCAACGCCAAGCGCAGGAGACGTGTCGACGTGGTCGACAGCCAGTAATGGCCTACCGGCAGCTCGCAGTGAAATTGGTGCAGCATCGTGGAACGGTCGGCTGTACGTTGCCGGCGGTCGGAATGGCGCCACCCGTCAGAGTACGGTATATCATAGCCCAGATTTGAGCTCAGGTGGAGATATTGGATCTGCGTGGTCGTCTACGACTTCTTTTGACGCAGCTAGAAGTGGCGCCACGCTGATTTCGTATGCAAACAACCTCTACTTCTTCGGCGGTCATGACGGAACGAATTATATGAATGATGGGCAATTTGCAAAAATTAACTCTGATGGCAGTGTCTCTGTGTGGGATCGCACCACAAGCCTTCCACAACGAATCAGGAACGCAGATGGCTTTGCAACCAATGGCTATATGTATCTCTTCGGCGGTCGATCAACAGATACGACCTGCACTGGCAATACGTATGTTACACCTATAAGTGCTAATACCACAATCGCTAGCGGCAACGACCCTACCGGCGTCGGTGATTGGTATCAGACGAATGTCGGCATGGACGGCATTCGCTACGGAGCAGCCGCTGTGTATGACAACGGCAAGGCCTATGTGCTAGGCGGGGGGTGTGGCTCGACTATCACCTACACAGGCGCAGACCGTGTTCTCTCTACGACGCTCCAATCTCAACCCCAGGTAGCTCGATACTCCCGTATGATAGATACTGACACGGATGTATTTCCGACAAACTGGCTGATAAATGGACTCGACAACGACATTGGCGCTCGGTGGTTTATGAAATATAGGTCATCTACCACCCTGGCTGGTCTGTGGGGTCTGGAGACAGACTTTGGACGGATTACGCTCGGCCAACCCGAGCTGTATACACCACTTGATAGTAGTGGGGGCGACACTGATTTTGCGCGATATTTTTACATGAGCCTAAACATAGATAGTTCTCAAGCCTATGGCTATCCAGATGACGTAACCAGAGGCCCGACGATTACCGACCTGTCGCTGTTTTTCACCTCTGATCCTGCCAAGCGATTGCGCCACGGCAAGACGTTTACCGGTGGTGAGCAACAACCGCTCGACACACCTTTCTAGGCACCCGCTAGTTGTGCAGGTGGTAATTTCTCCGATAGGTATGCGATACTATATGCAGTATGAGTGATGACAATGACTTATGGGGTCGCATTCGAAAGGATGACGCTAGACAGCAGAGTAGGAGGACAGGGGTTAGTGCGCCAAAACGCCGCGATACTCTACCCTTGCGCCCCGGTGCTCCTAAAAGCCAACAGCCGCCTTTTTCAAAAACGGTAGATGCGCCTCATTTTCGTAGACTAAAAAAGCGAATCCGTCCTGAACCCATCGAAGAGCCGGTTCGTAGTAAGAGCAAAAAAGGTTCAAAGATTCGAGGCGGACTGCTCAGCATACAGGAAAAAGTATCGCGTCGTACATTTGTTATTGCTGTTATCGCGTGCGTTGCGGTGGGTGGTATCTTTTTATTCATTCGTGGTGGCTCGCAGGATGGACCGCAGTCGCTTGGGGTTACCTCTGGTGATCACAGTATCGCTGGTGCACAATCAGAGGGTGTCGAAGAGGTTGCATTCCAGCCGTTTTATCCGACAGATTTCGATACACGGGGCATAGAATTTACGCAGAGAAAACGCGCGGACGTAGAGTATGTGACGTATGTCGATGCAATTGACGGTGTGAGTTTTACGGTTACGCAACAGATGGCGCCAGATGATGTGGCCCAGGGTGGTGAGCAACAGGTGGAAAACTTGGCGCAATCGTTGCCAATACCTGCGGAAGGGAAGTTTCAGGTTGATGACACGATGGTTTTTGTCGGGGTATCGTCCAACAACAAGCAATCACTAACGTTCTCAAGAGAATCAGTTCTTGTCTTTGTGAATGCCGACGGAGTAATTGCGGAGTCATCCTGGGCGGCGTACCTGGGGTCACTGGTACAATAGCGGGCTCTTATGCCCAATCAAAAAGGCTATTTTTGGCTGCATCGTATCTGAGAATATGATGCAATCAGCGAGATTTTTTAGGCCCACTATCTACCACTCGTATTTTGGCTATTTTGTTTTGGAGCGGTCATAGCTAAGGCGAGGAGGTACTTAAAAAGAGCAGGAGGTGTCGGAACAAGACCGCATATAAGTACGTACCCGAAAGCGACTATGTCGGACAGCCTTACTAGACTAGTACTATAAGGCTAGTAATAAAATACACACTACGGAACAGTAGCATAACTATTAAAATTACTTGACATGTTAAGTAATTTTAATAGTATACGTTCTGTAAACCATGCGTTGCGACTTAGGGGTGGAACTTCTTGAGATATCTGCATATGTGCGGTAGAATAGAGAGGATCTTACAAAAACAAACATAGATCAAAACAAAAAGCCGTACTAGCGTTCGGCATCTGACAAAACAAAAACAAAAGGCTTTGACTGCGTGAAACAAGCTATCCAGCTGTGTTACATTGTGCGACGTTACTGTTGCATGAATAATTTATATCCAAACCTCAAGATGATGGGGCTTGGATTGTTTTTGGTTTTGACCAGTTTTATCGCCCTTAATGTATATACATATACGCGCGCAGGCGAGCACGGGCGGGTGAGTGCCCAGGCGAGCAGTACTCTCAACTTTCAGGCTCGGTTATTAACTTCTAGTGGCGCAATCGTGCCAGACGGTAATTATTCGGTTGAGTTTAATCTGTACGAAGATGAGTTTATCGGCTCGTCGGCGTGGACGGAGACACAAACCGTTACGGTTAAATCAGGCTATCTGAGTGCCTATCTGGGCGATGTAACACCGTTCCCGGCAGCACTTGATTGGAGTGATCAGGTTTGGCTGACCATGAATGTCGAGGCTGACGGCGAAATGACACCACGAATCCGACTTACGGCAGTACCGTATGCCTTTCAGGCTGGGTTTGCCAGTGAGGCGCTCACGGCAAACCAGGCAGATGGAATTACCAGCGGTCTCGACATCTTAGGTGCCGATGACCTCTTACAAAAAGCTCCGCTGGAGTTACAATCACTCAATAGTTCAGTTGCCGGTTTGCGATTTAATCAAACGGGAGCAGGTGGCCTTATTCAGCTGCAATCAGACGGAGTCAACCGATTTGTCGTAAGTCGCTCAGGGGACGTCACCGCGACAAGCTTCAGCGGCAATGGTGCCGGCTTAACGCTTTTGAGCGCCGCCAATATCGCAAGTGGTGAACTCGATGATGGTCGTTTGAGCGGTAATGTTGCGCTCCTCGACGGAGCGCAAACCTTCAGCACGCGGATAACCTTTGGCAGTGGGCTGACACTTGGAAATAGTAGTTCAACAACGAGTGGTACGCTTCGCTGGAGCGGCGCAGACTTCGAAGGCTACAATGGCACTGAATGGATTTCGTTTACATCTGGCTCGGGACTTGGAGCTCTGGTGCTGGGCACCTTTTATGCCTATGAAAGTACGGGTAATGTAAACCTTACTGGCTGGACAGATTTATCACTCAACACCCAAGTGAAGGCTGATGCTCAGTACACACATACCGCTGGAAATGCACCGGTTACACTGAACAATACCGGTTGGTACGAAATTACGTATAACGTGAGCACCTACACAACAGCCGGAGGTAATAACCAGGCAAGTGCACAGGCAAAGCTCGTTGAAGATACTGGGGGAGGTTTCACAGATATACCTGGCTCGGATGGGTTTATGTATCTGGCATCTGGACGATCTGACTCGAACGCATCCGTGACGGTACTGCGTGAGTTCCAGGCTGGTGATATTGTCAAGCTCCAGGCCCAGCAATCTGCTGGCACGATGACTATTCAGACAAGCCCAAACAGCGTTGGGCTGACAATTCGCTACATAACTGAGGCGGGCGAAGGCGGCGGCGGAACAGGGCTAGAATTCGTGCAGAGTGGTAATAGCTTTGGTGCCAAAGCAATCCTGGGTACGACTGATGCTCAAGGACTCGATATTATCACCAACGGTTCAGCTGCACTAACATTTACTTCTGCTGGCGAAGCTACGTTTACGCAAGGCCTGAGCGTGTCAAGCGGTGGCCTGAATATAACCGGTGACACCGTGGTCGATGGTACCTTGAGCGGATTAACTGGCTTAACACTTGTCTCTGGGGGTATAGATTTAAACGCTTCAGGCATGACAAATACTGGATCAATTACTGGTGTTGGCTCTGACATTACATCTGTTAACGGGCTGAACATTACATCTGGAAGTGGCGGTGACTTGACGTTAAACTCAGCGAGTGGACTATTAACACTTGATGCAAGCACCTGGCGTCGAGTGGCAAGCGAACAAACGAGCATTCAGTTAAACGATGGGGCCGACACGACACTTCGTCTAGAGAATACTGACGGTACTGCCGTTGCAAATCTGAATGTCGAGGGATTGATTACCGCGACAAACTTTTCAGGATTAGGCACATCGTTGACTGGATTAAACGCTTCGAATATTTCGTCTGGAACGCTCGATGATAGTTTACTATCCTCAAACATTGCGCGGCTTGATACAGCACAAACATTTACTAGTCTGAGCAGTTTTAGTGGTGGTTTAGTTTTGGGCAATACGGCAAGTGCAACCACGGGAGCAATACGTTGGAATGGTGCTGATTTCGAAGGCTACAACGGAACTGAATGGGTGTCATTAACCTCTGGATCTGGCGGTGGTGCATCACTATTGGAAGGGGTATTAGCTTTTGGCAAAATCGCAGCCAACGGCTCAACGCTATCAATTGATGGCGCGAGTGTTACCCGTAACGCCACTGGCGACTATACGGTAACACTTTCCTCGGCTGCTTCGTCGGCAGATTACATTACGCAGTTAACGCTTGATGACTCCTCGGTAAACCTTGACAACATAACCATTTCGATAGCGAATCAGACTTCAACCACGTTTGATGTGTATATAAGGCAAGTTGATACCACTTCAGGCGGCAGCGCATTGGTTGATGCGGTGTGGCACTTTATAGCCTTTGACGAAACAGCAAGTGCTGGTGGCGGTAGTAGTGGTCCTTCTGGGCTAGAGTTTACACAGGGCGGAAACTCATTCGGGACTACTGCTTTGTTGGGTACAACCGATTCGCAGGCACTTTCTTTCGTTACAAGCGGTGTTGTCGCTCTATCAATTGACGCTCTTGGCGACGCTGTATTCAATGGTGCGTTGACCGTCACTGATAATCTATTAGTAAGTGGTACGGGAACGTTCGAGGGTGGTCTTGTTACGATTGGCACAAGCTCGCAAACTGGTGAACTCGCGCTTCGTGACGGTTTTGGCAATACTGCTCGTATCCTAGCCGGAACATTGACGCAAGACCGTACATTTACGTTTCCAAACGCGAGTGGCGAAATATGTGTATCGAGCGGTAATTGCTCCAGCGGCGTGAGTTATGTCGAGATTGGCGGCAACACAACGCTCGGCGCTCTCGTGCTAGGGACAAATAACGCACAAGAGGTATCAATAAAAACAAACAATACCAATCAATTAACGATTGATACATCTGGCAATATCAACATCTTGAATGGTGCTTTACGAACTGCCGGTACAACTCGATTATCGAATAGTGGAGTACTTCAAAATATTACCGGGTTAACTATCGTAAGCGGCGGAGCGAATATTACGGGAGGAATCAGTATCGCGGGTGGCGCGACGGTTTCGAGTGGAGGCATCGCGGTCACAGGCAACAGTACGGTCATAGGAACATTTACGTCATCAAGTACTCTGACAGTAAACGCTAACGGTGCAGTCATATCTGGCGGAATCAACAACAACACCGGCGGTATTACGAACACTGGCGCTCTAAGCGGTGTTACTACCTTGACTGCCACCGGCAACATCAATACATCTGGCGGCGCCATTCAGACTGCTGGCGTTACGCGAATTTCAAATACAGGCAACCTATTAAACATTGGTACACTTACCGCGAGCGGAGCTATCAGTAGCAATATTGGTTTTACGGCGAACGGTGCGGCTGGTATCAGTGGCTCATGTAGCGGAAACAACGACTACTTGGTCAACTTTACGATTACTGGCGGAATTGTGACGGCCGGGCAGTGTCGACAATCGGGTGGTTTATCGGACCTTCGTCTGAAAGAAAATATTGTATCACTTGATAGTTCAATACTTGAGGGCGTGAGTCTTATTAATACCGTAAACTTTGACTTCAAATGTGAGGACCCTGCTTACGCAGAGCTCAACCTTGACTGCGAACGACAAACCGGTGTTATCGCCCAAGAATTGGCAGAGATATTCCCAGAACTTGTCTATCAAGGGGCTGATGGCTATTACCGAGTTCGTTACGATGCACTCAATATATATACATTGAAGGCGGTTGGGGAGCTTGCCAAGACTGTCGATAGTGCTGGAAACGTAAGTGCAGAAACTATTAAGACGGACAATACAGTTCGCCTAAGTAGCAACGGTCAACTGCAGAATATTAACGGCCTATCGCTGGTGTCTGGTGGCGCCTCAATTGTTGGTGGTATCGACAATAACCTCGGTGGATTATATAATGTTGGCGACATAGATGGAGTACAAAGGTTGTTCGCCCGCGAGATTAGATTGACGTCAAGCCAGGATTCGGAGAAGCCGTTTGTGATTGAAAAAGACGACAACGATGTGTTCACGATATTCAATAACGGGGCGCTTGAACTTACGTTGGATAGTCAGAATGCATTTGCCATAAAAGACAGCCAGTCAAATGATGTGTTTAGGGTCAATAGCAAGGACGGACTGGTCTATATTGGCGGAAATGTTGAGCAGGCCAAGACCGTATTGTTTGTATTGTCGGGAAGAGAATCAGCCGATGATCCGGTGGGTGTAAATGGCGCACAGTACTATAATAATGCAATTGATAGATTCCGCTGCTACCAGGATAATCGTTGGATAGACTGTGTCCCATCAGCTGTGACTGAATACGTGGTTGCACCATCTACGCTGTCATGGGTCGTCGATGAGGACCAAGCAGAAATCCCAGGTTCTCCACGCATATGGGTCGACATGACAAGTGTAAGAGAAATACGTCTACAGCTCCGCGTAAACCAATCAGCTTCCGAGGGTGCTGTCTGTTTGGTGGAATATGCATTAGATGAGTCGGGTCAGTGGAACATCCTTGCAGAAGGAGCAACGATCGTAATAGATGAGGTAGGGACCATCCGCTCTGATTGGGCTATCTTGCCAGATGAGGCACGAGAAGAAGTTATTGTTCGGGTTGTGTGTGAGTCTGGTGATGGGGTGACTCAAACACAGATAGATACTGTTCGCATGCAAGTTCGGTAGGGTACACAAAGTATTCATCTGGTTCTAGATGTCAGGTAGTTCTACATTGGTACACAATGTGCTACGCTTAAGGTATAGTTGAGGAATAAAAAACGATGTCACGTAATAGTATCGCGGTGTTGAATCAAAAGGGTGGAGTCGGTAAAACCACGACAGTTATTAACATTGCTGCATATTTAGCCAAGCAGGGGAAATCTGTGCTTGTTGTGGACGCCGATCCACAAGGCAATGCCACGAGTGGCCTCGGAGTTGATAAGCAACAGTTGCGGACAACAATGTACGACCTGCTTGTTGACGAATCATTAGGACTCGACAACGCTGTTATGCCGACTAATACGCACGGTATATCAGTCGTTCCGGCAACTTCAAGTCTGGCAGCCGCAGAAGTTGATCTTGTGCAAGTATTAGCCCGTGAACACCAACTGAAGAATAAACTTCAAAATAGTGCATTTGATTATGTTCTGATTGATTGTCCGCCGTCCCTCGGCTTACTGACGATTAACGCACTGACCGCAGCATCATATGTCATTATCCCGGTTCAGGCAGAGTATTACGCCCTAGAGGGTTTGGGCCAGTTACTTGATATTATTCAGCGGGTTCGAGGTGGGCTAAATGCCGACCTAGAGCTACTAGGCGTATTGATTACGATGTATGACAGTCGAACCTCTCTTGCGGAGCAGGTAAAAACCGAGCTAGCCAAGCACTTTAACGAAAAACTATTTAAGACACACATACCCCGAAATGTCCGTTTAGCTGAGGCACCAAGCTACGGGCTGACGATACTTGAACATGATAAATGGTCAAAGGGAGCTCGGGCGTATAAACAAGTTACCAAGGAACTTATGAAGCGAGTAGAATCATGAAGAATACTGGACTAGGCAAAGGCTTTGATTCATTGCTTCCGATCAATTTTGACAGTTCTATACTACTGGAAAAAGACGACCGCATACAAAAATTGCTCATTAGTGTAGTTGAACCTAACAAAGATCAACCGCGGAAGCATTTTGACGAATCAGCGCTCGACGAACTAGCTAACTCTATAAAACAATACGGGGTCCTGCAGCCACTGATTGTTATCCCGGCAAATGGGGAGGGGAAGTATCTGATAGTTGCCGGAGAGCGTCGTTGGCGGGCAGCGCGCAAAGCCGGCCTGAAGCAAGTGCCGTGTATTATCAGGGAGCGAGAACAGCTCGAACAACTTGAGGTCTCGCTTATCGAGAACGTCCAGCGAGTCGATTTGTCTCCACTCGAGCAAGCTATATCTATAGAAAAACTCCATCAAGAATTCAATATGGCATATAGTGATATAGCCAAACGGCTCGGCAAAGCTCCAACAACCATTAATAATATTGTTCGCCTATTGCAACTCCCGGAAAAGGCCCGTTTAGCGCTTGAGGAAAACAAGATTTCAGAAGGTCATGCTCGAGCTATCTTGTCGTTAAAAGGAAATGAGTCACAACAGAAGGCGCTACTTGCAAATATCATTGAACACACGTGGTCTGTTCGTCAGGCAGAGCAGTTTGTCGTTGCGCTGAAACAGGGCAAAAAAGATGACTCGGCTAAACGTCGCACCAGTGTAGAGAGTCAAGAGACGAAGCAGTTGTCAGACAGACTGAACACAAAAATTACTGTCCGCCACACAGCGAAGGGCGGTCGACTTGAACTGCACTTCTCGTCCGAAAAAGAAATGCAGATACTAATAAAAAAATTGCTTCAGTCTTAGTTTCTTACGGCTTTCATGATAAGTTCGGGAGTTTGCTTTCCCGCTGATAATTAAAACGTTGTGATTGTGTCGAAGGGAAAGAACCGTACGGCAAGATGACCGACGATTGCCTCGGATGGAACGGTGCCGAACTCGCGTGAGTCTGACGATTGAGATCGGTTGTCACCCATAACGAATACTTCCCCCGGCTCTACTAAAACGTTTGTTTTGTTTGACCCGCCTAGAGATCCAAGGGTGTCTTCATATCCACCAACAACATCAGGATTAAACCCGGAAGGATTTTCCGCATTGTATACGGTAACACGGTTGTTTTCGTACACTACTCTATCTCCAGGAACACCGGTAACACGCTTAATTAATTGGCGCTCGCCACCGGCCCGGGGGTCTAACGTCCCGCTTTTGGTGAAAACGATGATTTCACCCCGTTCTGGAATATAGTCATCTCCACGGATAGAAGCCCAGGTTTTACCTACTTTTACGACGATTAAGCGATCATTATCAAATAATGTTCGCTCCATGCTTGGGCCGTCAACCTCGTACGAACGAAACACAAATGTAATAAGCAATACGGCAATAATTGGCGCAGCAATAAGTATTGCAAGCGTCGAGGCTACGCTTTTCCAGTTTTCAGGGCCTGCAGGAGAGTTTCGTCTTGTTTGATCTTCTGGCAGGGCACTAATATCAAGTGGTGTACGTGGTTTATCGTTTTCTTGCATGGTTCGGCTAACACTATATAGTAGTTCGAGCATATCGGCGAGTTTGTCGTTTTGCTTTACGACACGTAGCTATAAACGGTATACTGTAATGAGTATTTCATGGATAATTTCAAACGAAAACAAAGTAATACAAGAAGTCATCGTCGCCCATCATCGACAGATGGCTTCTTCATTGGAAATCAACATTCGACCAACCGAAGGAAGCTTGGCGATTTTAGCAGTCCGGAGGGATTCACCTCCCGAGCTCGCAGCACGACTGAGCCTCGTACACGCGCACATCAGCATGCACCTTCTAGGGGTGGCGGAGACCAAGCTATGCAACTGGACCTTCCTCCACTAAAGTCGTCTGGCGCATCAAGGAAACGAAAGCCACTGGCGTTTTTTGGTGCCTTGAAAAAGCCTCGTATGCGTACCGTTGCGCTGGTCTTTGTGCTCGCCTTTGGTAGCTACTTTATAATGATGGGTTATTTAAAAGCACGCCAGGTATTCCAGGGTGGCGGTGGAGCAGTTGCCTTGCAGGAAAATATCGATCCGGCGCGGTTAAACGGCGAAGGCGACGGTCGTGTCAACGTACTGTTGCTGGGGCAGGATAACGCTGCGAACCTGACGGACACTATTATTATTGCCAGCATGGATCCTATCCATAAAGAGGCTGCATTGGTCAGTATCCCGCGAGATTTATATGTCGAACGTGAAGGTCTCGGGTCAATGAAGATAACAGAAGTTTTTAGCCGTACAAAGTCACAGGCAATCTATGAGCAAGCAAGTGAACGGCAGGCAGAGTTCCGTGGCTATCGAGCAATCGAAGAGACCGTATCTGAGGTTACTGGCATCCCGATGCATTATTATGCCAGTATAGATTTTGACGGGTTTCGTCGGGCGATTGATACGGTTGGCGGGGTGACGATTGATGTGGAAGAACCTTTGTATGACGTCATGTATATCGATGGAATCGGCCGATATATCCTTGACGTGGATGAAGGTCCAGAACAGTTCGATGGCCTGCGAGCGCTCTCCTACGTTCGGTCAAGAAAGACCAGCCCTAGAGGCGACTTTGACCGTTCGGAGCGCCAGCGAGAATTGCTGATATCACTCAAGGACAAAGTGCTCTCAGCCGGTACACTTGGCAATCCTGCCCGCCTGAACGCCTTATTTAATGACTTTGCTGACAACGTCCAGACCAGCTTTACCGTAGAGGAAATACTGAGGTTGAATGACATCGGTAGTCAGATAGATGCCAATAACATTGAATCCGTTGAGCTCGTCGGCGAAGAGCCGAACAACTTCATTGTTCCAAGCAACATTGGCGGTCTATCGGTTCAGATTCCTCGAGCAGGTATGTCAGATTATAGTGAAATCCAAAACTACATCCGCAATACCTTAAAAGACGGTTATTTACGAAGTGAAGACGCTAATGTTCTTGTGTTGAATGGTACGGCTCAGCCAGGGCTTGCCACAGCTACGACAGATGAGCTTGCGTCGTATGGCTATAGCATGCTCGATCCCGAGAATGGTCCAACCAACGACATAGCAGAGACGATTATTGTTGACCGAACTGGTGGAGAGAAGCCATACACTAAACGGTACCTTGAGCAACGGTTTAAGACATTTACGTCAACTCGACTGCCGCGCGACATAATGCTTGAGGATGAATCAGTAGATTTTGTTATACTTATAGGACGTAATGAAATCGCTCGTCTCGAAAATTAAACCGAAGTCAGGATTTGCTCCGGTCGTTCATGTAGGTCTGTCAGGGCTACTGCCAGTATTGATGTTTATATTTGTTCGTATCGACCTAGGACAGGTCGCCTTGGCTGTTGTACTGCTGAGTAAATGGCGAATGCTGGCAGTACGACCTCGGCATTGGTGGCCTCATATTCGTGCCAACGCCATTGATATTATCGTTGGACTGTCGACCCTAACGTTCATGCTCAATAGCCAGGCAGTTACGTGGCAATTAACGTGGGCGGTTGCATACGGCATTTGGCTGACAATCGTAAAACCGAGAACAGACACACTGGGCGTTTCATTACAGGCGTTTGTTGGCCATATCTTTGGTTTAAGTGCACTGTTTGTCCTATGGAAAGACGCCCCGTTAGCCGGGTTGGTTATCGGCACCTGGTTTGTGGCATACATGTCGGCTAGACACTTTTTCACGAATTTTGAAGAACCATACACACCACTGTATTCGCACTTTTGGGGATATTTCGCAGCCACATTAACATGGATTCTCGGTCATTATTTGTTGTTCTACAATGTGCTGTCGCAGCCAACAGTGCTGTTGACCGTTATTGGATACGGCATGGGGGCGCTGTATTTTCTTGACCATAAAGATAAGTTAAGTGTCTTTATGCGGCGGCAATTTGTCTTTATAATGGTAGCGATTGTATTTATTGTCGTGACATTTGCCGACTGGAGTGACAAGGCGATTTAATTGATATTTCAAGAATTTTAACGAACGAGGGCACGTATGAAAAAACCAGAACAGGCCACTAAAAAAAGTTTAAGAAAATCCAAAAACATGACGATTATATCTGTGTTTGTGATTGGTGTGTTATCGGGATTGTTTGGGGGATGGATTGGTGTTCAGCAATCGTGGTACGGCGACAACAGCCAATCTATGTCGAGTCAAGAACGGGTTACTGAGGATGCTCAACTTATAAGCGGACTCGTAAATGACGTTGGTCCAAGCGTCGTTTCGGTAAACGTATTAACAACTGAGGTGCAGGCTGATCCGTTCTTTGGCTTTGGTGGTGGACGAGAAGTAGAAAGACAAAGCGCTGGAACAGGCGTTATCTTAAGTGAAGACGGCGTTGTTATCACAAACAGACACGTAGTACCGGAGGGTGTTAGCGATGTTACACTGACGCTGTCTGACGGTACTGAGCTAGACGATATCGAGGTTATTGGACGCACCAACCAAGGCGATAGTCTAGATATCGCATTTTTGCGGATAAACGACTTTCGCGGTAAAGACTTAGCGCCAGCCCAGCTGGGGGATTCGATAGATACAGAAGTCGGCGAACGGGTGATTGCGATTGGTAATGCCCTAGGGCGGTTCGAAAACACCGTTACTAGTGGGATTATATCAGGCTTTGGCCGAAACTTGATTGCTTCTGGTGGGACGGGTACGACCGACGCCCTTCAGAACCTGTTTCAAACAGACGCTGCTATTAACCAAGGAAATTCGGGCGGTCCGTTAGTTAATAGCCGAGGCGAAGTTATTGGCATCAACACCGCTGTAGCCGGAGGTGGCGCAGAAGGTATCGGGTTTGCGATACCAATTGATGACATCAAAGGACTTATCGCTGGAGTCTTAGAAACCGGTGAGCTACAACGACCGTACCTGGGTGTACGGTTTGTTATGCTGAACGAAGAATACGCGTATGGTGTAAACCTTGACCAGACGTCGGGTGCTTATCTTGCACCAGGGGACTCGCGTCAGCTAACCGTTTTGCCGGACAGTCCTGCCGATAAGGCTGGCCTTCAAGAGAAAGACATCATCATCGAAGTCGATGGCGAGGAAGTGAATCTGAATACGAGCCTGACGTCACTGATCGCCCGAAACAAAGTTGGTGACACCTTAAGCTTGACCATCATTCGAGGCGGAGAAGAGCAAACCATCGAGGTTACACTAGAGAAACTACCAGAAGAATAGACGACGATAGCTGTAGCCAGAGGACTAGCCTCGCTAGACTTTTGAAAACAGCTGTATAAAATCGTCTGTCATGGTTAGAGAATAACCGTTATCTTGCGCGACGGTAGTGAGTGTGTCGTGCTGGAATGGGAGCGATTCGGTCAGTACATACAGAGGCATATGCTCCATGGAGCTTGCCTGAGAAAACAATTCTCGGTAATAATCAAGGCCGTCCGTTCCGCCAAAAATCGCGTGTTTTGGCTCGTGCATGGCGGCCTGGTTGATGGTATGAGATTCGGGAACGTAGGGAAGGTTGGCTAAAATGGTAGTTGGTAGTTGGAAGATGGAAGATGGTAGGGGCTGCAATAAATTGCCCTGATAAAACCGTACGTCGGCATTGAGTTTTTCAGTATTTTTTTTGGCAGTTTCTAGGCATGTATCATCAATATCTGTGCCGTAAACTGTAGCTTCCGGTAGCTCCAATTTAGCGGTAATAGCAATACACCCGCTACCCGTTCCGATATCAACCAAAGCTATACCATCTTCCATCTTCCATCTCCTATCTTCCGTGACTTGCATCAGCATATCAATCATGGTTTCGGTTTCTGGGCGGGGTTCCAGTGTATGGTTGTTGACGATAAATTCCCGCCCATAAAACTCACTTTTACCACGAATGTAGGCCAGCGGCTCGTGCCCAGCCCGCCGCGCAATCTGCTCCCGCAAACTGTACAAGGTTGAACCTTGTACAGTTTCTTCTTGGCGGGCGAGGAGCCAGCCTTTATCTTTGCCGAGAGCATCGCTGAGCAACACCAGGGCATCAAGCCGGGCGGTGTTGATGTCATTATTTTTTAAAGCCTGCGTAGAGTCACGAAGCCAGTCAGAGATTTTCATTACTAATAAGCTGACGTTCGTATTCATGGAGTTTTTCGATGAGATCATCGATGTCTCCATCCAGCGCGGTAGGGATGTTGCTACGCGAGTAGCCAATACGGTGATCGGTGATGCGGTCTTGTGGAAAGTTGTAGGTACGGACTTTTTCTGAACGGTCACCAGAGCCGATGAGTTTTTTGCGTGTGTCAGATAGCTGCTTTTGATCTTCATCAATTTTGTGCTGAAGTAGACGGGAGCGAAGCACTCCCATTGCTTTTTCTTTATTTTTAATTTGGCTCTTTTCGTCCTGACAGGTCACGACAACGCCGGACGGAACGTGGGTGATGCGCACAGCTGAGTCAGTTGTATTTACACTTTGTCCGCCCTTGCCACTGCTTCGGTATACATCAATCCGCAGGTCATTCGCATCGATTTCGACATCTGTCTCCTCGGCTTCTGGCATGACCGCAACAGTGACCGTGCTGGTGTGCACCCGGCCTTGGCTTTCAGTCGCTGGGATTCTCTGCACGCGGTGTACACCGGCTTCAAACTTTAGTACGTAGTACGTATCTGTACCTTTAACCGTAAAAGACACTTCTTTGAACCCGCCAGCATCACTGGCGCTTTCGTTGATGAGCTGCGTCTTGAATCCGTGATTTTCTGCCCAGTGCACATACATGCGGTAAAGTTCTCCAGCAAACAAACTAGCTTCGTCACCACCGGCAGCTGCCCGAATTTCAATGATAACGTCTTTTTCATCATTCTGGTCTTTTGGTGTCAGAGCTTCGTCTAGCTGGGCTTCTAGGGTCTTTATCTTTTCACGTAGCTCATCTAGTTCCACCTGAGCCATATCTGCTAAGTCACCAGATTCTTCTTTGGCGATAATCTCTGATTGCGCGTAGTCGTCCTTGAGCTTTGCGATGTCCGTATACAGGGCAAGGGTATCCTCGAGATATTTTTGTCGGCGGGCGATTTTCGGGTACTCCGAAGAGCCAAAGATGCTCGTATCTTCTAATTTTTTTTGAATGTCAGTTAGTTCTTGCCGAAGGGCGTGTTCTTTTGATTCCATAGTTTACGTACAGTTTACAGGTAATAGCCTAGACTTCACAGCTTGATATCTTGGGCTGATATAACAAATGGCTTAATCACGAGGCGGATTTAGCTGGTCTTAAGGTTGCCGATTTTTTGTGGTGCGTCGTCGGCTTTTTTCTCGATCTTTTTCTCTGCGTTTTTGGTGGAGGTCTTTTTCTTGTCGGCGTGCGCCTTGGCTGCGTCTCGTCGCGCCTTAAACTTGTCAACTCGACCTTCAACGTCCATCAGCTTCTCCTGACCAGTGTAGAAGGGGTGTGAACTGCTAGAAATATGCACTTGTACTAACGGGTACTCCGTGCCGTCCATTGTGATGGTTTCTTCTGTCGCAATAGTTGATTGGGTTAAGAACGTCGTCTTATCGTTTAGGTCCTGGAAGACGACTGGACGATAGTTGCTGGGGTGAATGTCTTTTTTCATAGGTGTGGTTCCTCGTTAGGCCTCTTTAATAAAGAAATCGATTAGCAGCGGGCGTATATCTGCAGTCGACGTTTTCTAGCCGATGCTACTTGTAGAGCGTGGGCTATAACTTGCGTCACTATAACGATTTTAGCGACACTTGTCAATCACTGGTGAGTTTGGTATGATGATTGGGTCATTAATTAAAGCAACCGAGAGATGTATCCTCTTTCTTAGCTTGTCGCTCGACATCTTAGAAGGTCCTCTTGGCAGTGAACTAAGGATAGAAGGAGTTATTCATATGTCAGTTAATATTGACGTCAAAGAACTATTTGAAGCGGGTGTGCACTTCGGTCACAAAACCAGTCGTTGGCACCCAAAAATGGCGCCATACATTCACAGTAAACGTGACGGAAGCCACATTATCGACCTGACCCAAACTGCAGTTATGTTGGAGGGTGCGCTCGATTTTCTTACAAAAATTACCGGAGAAGGAAAGCAAGTCCTTATTGTTGGCACGAAGCGACAGGCACAAAAAGCAGTTAAAGAAGCTGCCGCCGAAACTGGTATGCCTTATGTGACTGAGCGATGGCTCGGCGGTATGCTAACCAACCGAAACACTATCGGCGGACGAGTTAAGCACCTCAAGCGTCTTGAGGAAGATATGGCGAATGGAAAGTTAGCCAGCCGATACAGCAAGCTCGAAGTACAGCGCTACCAAGAAGAAATCGAACAGATGAACATTAATTACGGTGGTATCAAGAACATGGTTGCCCGACCGGGTGCCGTATTTGTTACCGACGTCTTGCACGATGTGAACGCCGTACGAGAAGCCAAAAAACTCAACATATCAGTGGTTGCTATCGTTGACACCAACGCTGACCCAAGCCAGATTGATTACCCAATACCTGCTAATGACGACGCTATTAAGTCTATCCAGAAAATCACCGACTACGTCGTTAGTGCAATCTCTGGTGGTGCCCAAAAAGCTGCAAAATCAGCAGCTAAAGAAACAGCCGACAAAGACGAAAAAATAAGCGAAGTGAAATAGGAGAACGATCCGTGGATATTAATGAAATCAAACGATTACGCGAATTAACCGGCGTTGGTATTACCGACGCCAAAAAAGCCCTTGTCGACGCTGACGGAGATTTTGACACTGCGCTGGCTGCCATGCGAAAAAAAGGCCTCACCAAAGCAGAAAAGCGTGGTGAACGAGAAGCTCGCTCCGGCATTGTTGGCACGTACAACCACGACAACCGAATCGGTGTCTTGGTCGAAGTTAACTGCGAAACAGACTTCGTCGCCCGAAATGAGATGTTTCAAAACTTTGTCAAAGATATTGCCATGCACATCGCTGCTAGTAACCCAGAATTTGTCAGCGTAGACGATGTGTCCGACGCTGAACGAGAAGCCAAAAAAGCTGAATTTACGGACAAGGCCAAGGCCGAAGGCAAGCCAGAAAAAATGCTCGATAACATCGTAGACGGCATGCTCAAAAAATATTTCGCCGAACGATGCTTGAGCGATCAGCCATTCGTCAAGAATCCTGACCAAACAGTTGACAACTACATCAAAGAAAACATTGCCAAGTTGGGCGAGAACATTATTGTCCGACGATTCTCCCGTATTGCTTTGGGCGAAGTCTCCTAAACAAGACACTACGTGTAGCTTTGGCAGAATCATTCTCTGCCGGTATACTAATCCTAAGCAGTAAAGGAGCAATCAATTGAGCCCAAATCAGGTTACCGACCAAGCAAAAAAACAATTCAAGCAAGCCGTAGAGCATTTCGAGGAAGAGCTCAGTAAAGTCCGGACTGGTCGAGCACATCCAGGTATGCTCGACGGCATCACTGTTCAAGCTTACGGCACACAGATGCCCTTAATTCGGGTCGCTTCTGTGACCGCGCCTGAGGCTCAACTGCTTCAAGTCGCTCCGTTTGACCCTACTAACTTACCGGCCATCTCTACGGCCATTCGTGAAAATCAAAGCCTAGGTCTCAACCCGATGGACGATGGTAAGGTGGTCCGGATTCCGATCCCACCGCTTAACGAAGAGCGACGTCGCGAATACGTCAAACTTGTTGGTGCCAAGCTGGAAGATTGCATGGTTAGCATGCGAACGGTACGCCATGACGCCATGAAGACGATTGACCAAGCCAAAAAAGACAAAGACATCAGCGAAGATGATGCAAAGCGACTAGCCGATACAATCGATGCGTCCATGGCTGAACAAAAAGCTGTTGCTGAATCACTCGGCAAGACCAAAGAAACCGAAATAATGACGGTCTAATCAGCGTGTTATTGAGCGCAGAATACATAAGACGGGCAGGGGAATTATGACGGACGTCTCATCGGCACCATTACATGTTGGTATAGTTCTTGACGGTAACCGTCGCTGGGCAAAAGAAAAGGGCCTGTCGACACTTGAGGGTCACCGGCAGGGATCAGAAGTGTTCAAAAGCATAGCATTGCAGATGTTTGATCGTGGTATCAGCCATGTCTCGGCGTACGTTTTTTCGATCGAAAACTGGTCTCGTACCGAAGAAGAAGTCGGCTACCTCATGAAGCTCGTCACGAAAGCGGTCGAGAGCTATTTAGATGACTTTAACGAGGCAAACATCCGGCTGGTTGTGCTGGGCTCGCGTGATAAACTGCCAGCCTCAGTTATCTCAGCGATTGAGAAGGCCGAGCAAAACACTAAAAAAAATACAGGCGGAACACTAGCGCTGTGCTTTAATTATGGTGGTCGGCAAGAAATCGTTGAAGCTATAAAGAATATTGTCTCAAAGCAGGTGCCAGCACAAGATATTACCGAGCAAACTATCACAGATGCCTTGTACCAGCCTGACATTCCACCGGTTGATTTGCTGATACGAACATCAGGCGAACAGCGCACGAGTGGATTTATGCTATACCGCGCCGCATACGCCGAGTTACTTTTTATTAAAAAATACTGGCCTGACATGACGATAGCGGACATTGACGTTGCGCTGGATGACTATCGTGGTCGGCAACGGAGGTTTGGGTCTTGATGTCATTTTTACTTATTGTTGGATTACTTTTATTCGTTGGTCTAGTTGTGGTTCACGAGTACGGTCACTTCATAGCCGCCCGCCGAAATGGGGTTGAGGTCGAAGAATTCGGCATTGGGTTTCCGCCTCGTGTTTGGAAAAAGCGTATCAAAAGCCCAAAAGGCGATTATGACTTTACGCTAAACTGGCTACCGCTTGGTGGGTTCGTTCGCTTAAAGGGCGAGAGCGATTCAGCCTCAGAAAAAGGTTCATTCGGGGCTGCGTCGCTACCAGCAAAAGTAAAGATTATGGTCGCTGGCGTCATCATGAACCTCATTACAGCCTTTGTGCTGTTTACAGTTGTTGCGTGGCTCGGAATGCCTCGATTTCCGGAGCAAGCCATCCCAAACCAGTTTACCGTTGCTAGTGATGAACGTGTTATCAAAGAAGTACAGAATGAAGACGTTGTCCTCATCGGGAGGATTGTCGAGGGGTCACCGGCTGAGCGGGCTGGCCTGGTAGAGGGTAATGAATTGGTATCAATTAACGGCACGCCAATTGATTCGTTCGAGGATGTCTCGCCGTTGACTGAATCAAATGCCGGGCAAGTTATTAACATGACTGTACGAGGCGATAGTGAGCAAGATTCGCGTCAAGAAGCAGTGGTTCTTAACGATGAAGAAACCGCCCAAGACCAAGGATATTTAGGAATTGTACCGATTTCTGGTGCGGAAGGATTTAAGATTATCCGCTATTCGTGGTCAGCGCCAATTGTGGCACTTGGCAATATTGCCCAATTTACACAGTTAACGTTCCAGGGTCTTGGTCAGGCTTTGCAAGGATTCGGCACATATCTGGTTTCTTTCGTATCTGGGAATCAAGAAGCCCGCGTCGCCGGGGGCGAGCAGGCCAGTAGTCAGATAACGGGTCCGTTAGGCATTTTCTTTACGCTCTCAGCCGTCAGCCAGGAGGGTTTGTCCGTTATGTTGTTCATTATTGCGCTGATTTCGTTGGCGCTGGCTATTATGAACATTCTGCCGATTCCGGCACTTGACGGTGGCCGGTTGTTTGTCACACTGCTATTTAGGGGCCTAAAGAAGCCACTCACCAAAGAAACTGAAGAAAAAATCCATGGTACCGGCTTTGTTGTATTGATGGCGTTGTTTATCCTCATAACTGTTGTCGATGTCAGGCGATTTTTCTAGTAACGTGCCTGCAACATAAGGAGTTCATGATCCGTGCCAAAGAAAGAAACCTCTACGCAATCAGATGTATCCGCCCCGCCCAAGACAGTAAACCCACTAGTTGTTGAAGGCGAAGAGCCAACCTTCACAACTGGGTATGGGCCGGTCACGGGGACGCTCTGGACTATTCTTGCGTTCTTTTTTGCGCAGCTGGCTGTTGTTTTGTTCATTGGCTTGTACGCCTTGAGCGCCGGCTACGATGAGACCTTTTTAGAGACGGTTACCGAGTCCAATCTCAACAACTTTATATTCTCGGCTGGGTTTGCATTCTTCCAGCTTGTTGGCGTATGGGCGTTGCTCCGGTATAAAAAAAGAACGCTTCGGTCGGCCGGTCTTGTTCGCCCCGTGCGGGATGATATTTTTCGTTCTATTATGGCTTGGGGCGGTTATATGGTGGCATTTATCGGGTTATCAATTGTCTTGCAATCAGTCGAAGCAGGCATTGATTTTGAGCAGTCTCAGCAGATTGATTTTACATCTACCAATACGCCGCTTGAGCTTGCTTTGATATTTGTATCGTTAGTCGTATTGCCGGCGTTTGTGGAGGAGATTTTAATGCGCGGATTCTTGTACCGAAGTCTCCGTTCGAAGCTGGGCTTTGTCGCTAGTGCGGTACCGGTTTCGTTGCTGTTCGGGCTTGCTCATACGCAGTTTGGGAGCGGGGAACCGTTGCTGTGGATTGCGTTCGTCGATACGTTTGTGCTGTCTATGGTCCTGTGTTATGTGGTCGAAAAGTACAAGAGTATCTGGCCAGCAATCGGTGCCCACGCAATCAAGAACGGCCTCGCATTTACGTATTTGTTTGTCATATAGCAATTCCGAAACAAAACGCCACGTTTTAACCGTGCCCAAGCTGCTAAAAAACTTGTTGTCTCGCGCATCGTATCAACGGATATGATTTACTTGGGGAACAAGCTTCTTATCTACTGGGCTTACGTAAAACCTCGTGAGCCTCAAGATCAGCCAGAGGAGATGAGCAGGCGGTTTTATCTGATGGAGATGTAGCTATAAGCTACATCGACAGCAGAAAAT
>Ga0136558_1000295_pt1 | contig 28621 bp, 45 predicted proteins | sample AntRauTorckE6833_FD_101391 | JGI IMG/M metagenome (GOLD analysis project Ga0136558, IMG submission 101391) | Saline lake microbial communities from Rauer Islands, Antarctica - Metagenome Torckler E6 #833 | ecosystem: Environmental > Aquatic > Non-marine Saline and Alkaline > Saline | place...
CGAGGCGCCATGATATCAAGTAGAAAGCTAGGCCATATATTTAGATGGACGGCCGAAGACGTCACAGACGCTATACCGAGCCCTGGGGGAGTGATCTCTCGGGGCTAAATATTGTGCCCATATGCGTCATAATGAAGATGCACGCCAGATCGCTGGCGTGTGAATTGTATTCGTGAATACCCATCACCCACAAGGATCCACCTATGGAACTCAAAGCACCTGATTATATCGACGCAGAGTACATCGAGATTGACATCGACTGGATGGCTGAAGGCGAGCATGGAAGCGCGACTCTCGAGCAGCCGGCCGATTGCCCCGAGGTCTGGGTCGACAGCATCGAAGTCTACGCCAACGACGGAGAAATCAAAGACGAAGAGATCATCAAGCGCATCCTCGAGGACTTCGGCGAAGAGATCGAAGAGGAGGCCTGGGAGATGGCCGAAGAAGCGCGAAGAGAGCACGAGAGCATCACGAGGATGTCCGGCCGTGACCGATCGAGGTACATGGATCTATGAAAATATCTGACTGTTGTGCGGCTCCAGTGAGGGTTGGAGGCGAAGGCCTCACCCACTGGTATGTGTGCACGAAGTGTTCGAAACCCTGCGAGGGTGAAGACCTGGATAACGCCATCACCGCTGCAGTCTACGACTGGATTAATGACTACGTCAGCATCGAGCTCACCTACCTGAAGTACGATGCACCCGAGGAGATCAATGGCACTTAACGACGAACGTATCGTCACGCTTAACTGCGGCCTCGGACGCGACTCGATCGCTATGATTTGTCTGTGTGTCGAGGGGGCCCTGTGGTCCGAGGACTACGGGGTGATTCGCCCCGAGGACCTCGACTGCGTGGTGTTCTCGAACACCGGCAACGAGTGGCCGGGGACCTACAAGCATATCCTGGACGTCGGGCGCATCTGTCGCGACCACGACATCCGGTTCCTCGTCCTGGAGAAGGGCATCGCCGCGAACGACAACGACGTAGAAACCTGGGAAGATGTGGAGTGGCGCGCAGAATACGGCGCCTACCACTACCGGCCGGCCCTGATGGACGACTTCCAGTCCAGAGCCACGGTGGCGTCTTTGGGGAAAGGCGACTGCACCGATAACCATAAGATCCAGCCGATCCGCCGGATGATGAACGACATCAGCACCGTGCGGTGGGGGCTCAATAACCGCCAGTGGTCCTACCGGGTCAAGTCCGGGGAACGCGAGCCCCATATCAATATCGTCGGCATTGCGGCCGACGAGACCACACGCATCCCCGACGAGGAGATGGGGCCTCTGTACTGCACCGAGGCGTACCCGCTGGCGGAGATGGGGCTCGACAAGGCCGATGAGACGCCGATTCTCGAGCGCTGGAATCTAAATTCCGTAAGGAAATCAGGGTGTTACATGTGCCCGTACCAACCCGCCGGATGGTACTGGGCGCTTCGGGAGACCCACCCGGGGCTGTACGCCGACGCCGTCGAATATGAGAGGGTGGCCTTGGAAAGGAACCCGCGCATGGCCGCCACCGGCTTCAAACACAAGGGCGAGCCGATGACGATTCCCGAGGTCGTGGAACGCTGGAGATCTAGGAATCCCGACGCCGGCATCGACGAGGTGCTCGACAAGAGCTATTCACGCTGCACCAAAGAGGTGCGCAAAGAACAGAAGAAGGAGTTTTCGTGAACCTCGAAGACATGGCACAGATCCTGCGAGAGCATGACTACACCGTCATCGAACCGACCGACACCCAGACTGAAGAGGAGCTCATCAAGCAGGCCAAGATCACACATTTGGAGACCGGGGTCATGATAGCGACCGCCGAGAAGATGGGCGAGGCGCTCGGCATCTCGACGATAAGAGCCCACAAATGGTGTTTGGATAAGGAGGTTTACTGATGAATATCAAGTACGACAACACCATCGTCGAGTCGATGAAACAAGCCTTTGCGGGCGCAGTTCGCCTGATGGAGAAGTACCCATGATTGAAAAAATCTACCACATGCAGATGAAGCCTTGGCAAGAGAAACAGTCGTATGAGGAGATGAAGACGTGGCTACACGGCACCGTCGACCCCATCATCAAAGAATTCATCTACCCGCTGCCGGCGGCCATCGATTTTGAGGACATGTCGTGCGAAGAGGCGGCCATCGCACTGTACGGCGCCCTGTGCGATCAGTCCCTCAAGCAGGGGCAGAGCCCGGCCTTCGAAGTTCTGTGTCTGACGCCCGAGCTCGAGCACTTCGGTAAATGTGAAGAGGGCCGATGGCGGGTGTATTGGGAGAGCGGACCCTACTACTGGGCCGTCGCGCTGAGCGGCGGACAGATCCCTCTCGAGCTCGATGGTATGCCGACGCTCAAAAACATCACCCGAGCCAATAATTTATTCATGGAGCCGTACTACGGCTTCGACATTTCTTTTCAAGGAGCGCAATGACAAGTTCAGACGAAGGCTGGTGCGTCCTCCAGGGTTTTGAGGGCGAGGATCTAGAGATTTGAAACCACAACATATTGAGATCACCACGCGCCGCGCTCGCAAGCAATACAGATGCTACGAGTGCGGCTTTTCCATTGGTATCAACGATAGTTATGTCGAACACAAAGGCATCTGGGACGATGGGTGGGAGTGCTACCGGTTGTGCGTCGAGTGCGACTCGTTGACTCAGGACTACGGTAGCATCGTGGACGTGGTGCTCGAGGGTGGGTGGGGTACCCATGGTCAAATTCGCTTCATGCCAACATCGATCGACTCACTGACATCATCGAGGGACTTTTGGATGAAATGGACCAAGAAGAATGACCACTGCTACGAGGCCGACACACTGCATGGCATCACTTTTGAGATTTATCGCGACAAGATTCCCCGCTGCGAGGCGTTCGGCCGAGGAAAAGCTCGAGTCTCGCCAAGATATCCTTCGCAGGTTGGACGAGATGTTCGAGCGAGAGTCTGGGGACATACACTGCTTCGAGATGGTGGTGCTGAACCTGCTCAGTTTCATCCGTCCTGACGTCGAGGGCCACAACCTGGCAGACACGAGCCTCGACGAGATGCATATCGAGGCGTACGTCGAGGGACTTCTTGCCGATGACGGCATCGATGTTCCGAGCGACGCCGTCTATGAAATCACCATGCGTGTTCCGGGCGGAGGAGATTGGTCAAACATCGACCTTCATGTCGCCGAGCACCCTATCCAGGCCAAAGTGACCTATGAAAGGAGGGAAGGATGAGAAGAGACGGAGGTCGGGGATCACCCGCCATATCAATTACTCGAGTGGCTCAAGGAGATTTTATGATTGAAAACAAGCACAGAAACAGCCTCGTCGTTTATAAAAAATCGAACGATGAAAAATTCAAAATAGTCATCCGCACTTTCCCAGAAAGTGAAAAAGCAAAAACTTTGTGGGTATGGACTGATTCTGGATGGTCGAAGTTTTACGAATCGTTAGACGTAAAAACTCGCAGAGAGCAAGGAGGGGCTCCGAGAGAAAATTTTGAAGAGGACATAAAATCTATCACGGGTGTCATCGACATTTTTTTCTCGTGAAATACACTATGTAAGCATACCGGCCGCTCAGTTAACTTCAAATGAAAGGAGGCGCTGCGCGGCCTCTTTTTTTTGCAGGAGGGGTCTGAATGGTGAGGGTAGACACTTCAAACTGTCTAGTAGACACTTTGTTTTTGGGCAAGTGTCTACCCCTAAGCCATTGAAAACACTAGGAAACCCATCATTAGTAGACAGTTAGACACTTCCCCCAGAGAGTCTTGAGATAGTAAACTGCATAAGAATTACCACAAGTAGAAAAAGTATATTATTTATGTTGTGTAGTATATTGGTGTATATAGGTAGAGTGGTAGAGTATGGGCAAAGTGTCGAAGTGTCTACCATTTCCGAAAAACCCAATGATATCAATGGTTTAGGGGTAGACACTTAGGGTTTTTGGGAATTTTCGAAGTGTCTACACCTGTCTAAAATAAAAAAAAACCGCCCAGAAAATCTGAGCGGTTTGAGTGACCAATAAATTTCATCAGAACACCACATCTCCTGCGTAATCAAGGTTTGTCAGAGAAACTTTTTCTCCCGGTTGGTCAAAATTCCACCACAATCCTCGGTCGTCTCTGAATTTTCCTTTCTTCCATTTGATTTTCACGAATGGCTGAACGGATATTTTTTTCCAGTGGTTCCAGAACGCCTTTCCAGATCGAAGGTCTTTTCCTTTTGTGGCCCACAGGTCTCCAACGGTTTGTTTGAGGGTATTGATCGGGATATGCACCTTGTCCGTCTCAGGATCTAAGCCACGAGCACTGATGAGCTCACAGATGGCGTCGTAGGTTCGGTGGGCGTCCTTAGCCTCCTCGTCCACGTCACCCTTCCTGGAGGCGATGAGGCTCATGAGTTCATCGGCGTTCTCGAACTTGGTCATGATGTCTTCGTCCCAGGCGGGAAATCTCGAGTTTTTATCGATCGAAGATTTCGGCTCTTCGAGAAATCTTGCCTTGATGTCTGCGATGATTTGCTCGTGGTGTCGGACCAAAAAGACGCTGAACCATTTCTTGAAGTCGAAGTCGTGCTTCTTGGGTCCGATCTTGATGACGACAGATCTCGAGGCCAAATCAGTCGACAGCTCGGGGGTGTTCGCCGACATGAACCAGGTGAAGTAGTTCGGGATGGTCGCGTCGCCCTCATACATTCTCTTGCCTGAGATTTCGTCGCGAGTGATGGCTGCTTCCAGTCCGCCGCGGTCGAGCATTTTTTTCATGTTGTCGATGAAGAGCACACGTTTTTTCATCGAGCCCGGAGTCAGCAGTCGTTGGGTGACCTGATTCCACTCCTCGTCCTCCTGCACCTGAATCGAGCCGTCGTAAATCTTGGCGATGGCTTCGATGGTCGTCGACTTGCCGACGCCTCGGCCGTGGTCGGTCGTAAGCACGAAAGCTGGGCGCTGGCCGGGCGGGCCTCCCCAGAAGGGGGTGAGCACCGCCGCTTCGAGGAGTTGGCGGTCGAGCTCGGTCTCGGGGTTGAGCTTGGAGATGAACTCTTCGAGATACCGCCCATCTCCTGGCTCGACGTCGGCCGTGTAGATGGTGTTCGGCAGTGGCGGGTGGTGGGGGATGGTCTTGTAGCTCGTGTAATTGTGCTTGGATTGGTCTTTCAGCGCGCTCAAGAGTTCGCCGAAGTTGGCGGCGCGGGTTTTCTCTCCGTCCAGCCAGACCTGGGAGTCGGACCAGACGACGTTGGTGGTCAGCTGGAGCCAGGAGCTCAGGTCAGTAGAGTTTTCGATGAAGTTGATGGCCTTGTCTGGTGTGGCGACATCTCCCCAGTGCGGGCCCTGCGCGGCCAGGTAGGGTCCGATCATACGCGGCCATTCGTCGACGAGGTTGTGGATGGTGTCAATGATCTCGCGCATCTGCACTTTGTGCTTGGAGGTCTTCGTTTTTCCCTCCTCGGTCGTTCTGCTGACTGTGTAGTAGTTTCGAACTTTGCTGTCGTCGTACCACTGGCGGGTGACCGCGAGGCTGGTCTCGGGCTCAAACTCGAAGATGTCTCGCGGGTGGACGCCGGGACGACCAAGGAACTTCTTGACGTTAAACGACGCCTCTTCGAGGAAGTCGGCGATGTCCTTGCCGTTGTTTTCCGGCAGTAGGTCGATGTTCGGGTTCGACTCGGGCCACAGCACCCGGATGTCGTTGTGCGGCATATTGAGTGCGAGCTGGTGGGCTTTTTTTGCGCCCGGCTCGTCCATGTCCGGCACGATGATGACCTGCTTGTCGTGCAGGCAGTACAGGTCGGTGACCCCGGCGCCGCCCTGCAGGTAGGTGGTGACGATGGCCTCGTACTTCGACTCGTCCTCGCCGGCAAAAAAGGCGTCGCCCTTGCATTTGTTGAGCGCTTTTTGGAGGGCGTGCATGCATTTTTCACCCTCGACGATGTAGACCGTCTGCTGGCCTGCGGCCGCCAGCTCGCTCAGCTTGTACAGCGGGCGCCTGTGGTTTCTGGTGATCCCCATCCCCGTCTGCCACTCGGTGCCGTCGAAGTGCATCGGGCGCACGAACTTGCCGTCGGGCAGATCCCACCGGGCCGTGGCGAAGCCGTGGAGCTTGCCGTTGTACTCGCAGGCGACCGTGTCGATGGAGGTGGCCTGGTCGAAAAATAAGGCCTCCCACCCACCCTTGTCGCGCTTTCGCATCATGCCCTGGACCTGCCGACCGTTGTACTCGATCCACTCGACGGGAGGCAGGGTCTTCTCGGCGGTCTGGGGGCGGATGACCTCGACCGGCTCGGGGCGCTTTTGGGGCACATGGGTCGAGTACCCAGTACTCTCGCCCGATCCATACTTTGCCTTGAGCTCCCCGATTGCGTCCTCGACACTCAAGCCTCGCTCGACCATCCACAGGTCGATGATGGTACCGGTGGCGTCCTCGTCGGGGATGCCGGCCGGGTTGTGGCACTTGTACCGGATGACACCGTCGGCGTCGGTCCAGATCGACAGGTGGTCGCTGCCTGCGTGCATAGGGCACGGGTTGTTGCGCGAGTTGTGGGTATGGTAGCCGAGATCCTCGAAGGGAGCCTGGAGCGTCTTGATAGTGTCAAGTTCGTCATGCATTGGCAGGATGTTGGCCTTATGGGGGATGGGGAATGGTCGCGTTTGTAGCACCTCGAAATGCGCCGAGTCAATGATGGTATCATCTATGAGGCGTGCAAAAAAAACCCTTGACGTCCGGCACGCACATACACTACATAAAGGAAGGTCTCAACATAAGCGTAGTGTAAAAGCGATGTTTTTCGCATTGTGGGAGTTCGAGAAAATTTTGTTTTGATGTGGGTTTAGAGGTATGTGCTCGCCCCCCCTTCCAGACTCACGATCAAAATCCACGATTAAAGCGGTTAGTTGACCGAAAAAATGATATTTGAAAAATTTTCTGACACTGTGGCCGCAATCACCCCATTTTTTGTGGGCGCCTCGTTCCGTGAGGAAGTCCTCTACCACCACAAAGAGGTGAAATATCACCAGGTCGCCTGGATGAAGGCTCACGAGGAAATGAAAAAATTCGTCAGCGACGACCCCGATGTCGATCTGATTCCGGCCAATCTCACCCAGCGCATCGTCACCCCGTGCACCTTCCTGGCGATCCACAGCGTCGCCGTCGCGCGCATGCTGGGCGTGCAGATCCGTTGGCGAGACGACGACGAACCGGTGGTGGGCAACGCCATGCAGTTCGACAAGATTCTGATCGACCACCTGTTCAGTGGCGCCCCACTCGATGTCGACGAATACGGCGAGTACCTGTCGGGATACATCCAGATGGCCCGCCGCGCCGAGGACATGGTCAACCACTCGATCGATTTCTGGCACAACTTGTGCCAAGAGCAGGTGATTTTGACCTGCGTGCACGGCGTCGACCCCGAGATTTTGGCCGGCGTGGACGGGGAGGCGAATTGAGCATCCTGAGACAGATGGTCGAGAGCATCAAAGAGGCGATTGACCGACACTGACACGCTCGATGCGATGGTCGAGTCGGGGTTACTCGAGAGCTGGTCGCGCGACCCGTATGACGGCGGGCCCCGTGGCGCGAGACTCACCGAGCTCGGCGATCTGGTCTTAGAATACCTGGAGTCCCGGTGAGCTTTCTGTCACCAGACATAAACTGGATCGACGAGGAGTCGACGACCCGCCGCCTCACCGAGGAAATCCTCGACCAGATCGGCCCGCCGGTCTCGCTTGTCGAGGTGGTGCGGCGTCACCTTTATGCCCATGCCGAGAGATACCTGCGCGAACACGCCGACGACCTCGAGGCGCCGGTGCGAATCTGGCGTGTGCACGATGGTCAGACCATGAAGATCCAGGTCGGCGGTGAGATACCCAAAGGCGAGTTCATCAGCTGCGACGTCATCGACCACGACGGCTTAGAAAAACTCAAGCAAATAGCGAGGCAGTATTGAAACTCATCACCAAAACCCAGTGGGTCGGCCACGACGCCGACGACACCGAGATCGAACAGCCGGCCACGGACGACGACACGATCATCCGTATGGCCCACATCGACACCCAAATTCACGACGAAGGCGTGCGCGTGGTGACCGTATGGTATGCCTATCCGGCGATCAAGACTCCACCGATCAAGACTCCACCGATCAAGACTCCATCGAATACGGCATTCGCCAGGCCTCTCGGGGAGCCGTCATGAGCTACAAATTCGACACCTACAAGGGTTGGGAGATTGTCTGGGTGGCCGGTGACCGATGCTACGCCGAAAATATCCACGGCGATGTGATCAATCACGACGTGGTCAGGTCCAACTCGATTGGGCCCGCAGAAAGATATGCGAGCGCATCGACGAGGAGGGCCAGATGGAGCCCGTCGACCTGCACGAAGAGATCCTGACTCTCAGAGATGAAAATAAAAAACTTGAATCCAAATTGGATGTAATACGAGGATTGTTATGAATGACGCACAAAAAGCATTCGCCGAGGCGATGATCGACCAGAAGGCCGCGCCCGTCGTACGCCACACGATCCGTTCGATGACCGCTTCATTTGGCTCGCTGCACGACGCGGCCGACACACTCAGTCGTATCGGGTACGACGGCAACTTCGGCTACCAGCGGACGCAAGAGCCGATGGGGCACAAGATCGCCGTCAAAAACAAGGATATCGATGCGTGGTGCGCCCAGCAAAGCCTCGACGAGTCCATGGAGGCGGCCGGTCAGCAACGACGCGACGCCGCCGAACAGGGCGAGGAGCTCAAAGCCCAGGGCCGGGCACTGCATCACATCGAGACCCTGCTCACCGAGCATCCGCTGTGCAACCGCCACGGCCGCCCGATGGACGAGATCGGCGCACGTCCGCACCTGGTGCTCGAGGAGGTGCTCGACGAGATTTATGAAAAAAACCATCGCTGCATGTCGGAGGAGGCGCACACCAAGCTGCTCGAGATTGGCCTCGACGCCATCGGGGATGAGTCGCGTGGGATGAGTGTGAACGGTCTGGTCGACCTGTTGGTGAGGGCCGTCGAAAGAAAAGAAGAGATGCTCGATGAGGTACACGGCTTCATTCGCAAGGCGCGACACGAACTCGCCAAAAACGTCTGGCCCCCCGACGAGCTGCGCGGTGGTCACCGTATTCTCAGAGATCTCGACATCGACCCGGTGATCTGCTCGTTGAGCAGCCCCGGAGACGTGCCCTATCTGCTCGATCAGGCGAGCATGAGGATTCGTCAGCTCGAGTCCGATGAGAACGCCGTCGAGATGTATAAGATCCGCGACATCCTCGACCCGAAGGCCGAATTCAAGGACGGGTCACTCGAGGCTCTCGCGAAGCACGTCATGAGCAAGCTCAAGCAGTCCTGCAAAAACATGAACAGGGTTATCGGCACGCTCAATGGCCACAGCATTCGCACCACCATCAACGATGTGGTCGCCAACGTCGACACGATCGATCCGGTCGACGGTGTCGAGTCGATACTCGACGACCTCGAAAAAAGCTTCGACTTCCACGAGCGCGATGCCAAATATTGGCAGACATTGGTCGCCACCATGCGAAATGTGCCGTTCTGGGGCGAGAAGATCGACGAGAACCCGACCGCGACGGACGTGATGCGTGTGTTCGACAACGTGCGTGAAAAGCTCGACGTGCTCACCGACGGCGCCGCGAAATGGGCCGATCTGATGTGCGCGCTGGACGGGGTCGAGTTGTGGTCACGTGACACCACGGTCGATGCCGTGATGGATACCTTTGAGGCGCTCGCCGGTCAGGCCAGTGCGTCGTCGGAGGTCGCCACCAAAATCCAAGACATCGCCACCACCAACCTGTTGTGCGGTGACTCTCACAGCACCGACTTCTACCTCAGACGCATCGCCGATTCGCTTCAAGAAGCGGCCTGGGAGCGAAGCGAGCTCACCCACAAGGGCCTCGAGCATGCCAAATTCGGCGGTCAGGCCGAGATCGTCGGCGGGATGCGCGATGAATTCTTAAATCTGGACAATTTCAACAAGTGGTGCCAGGAAATCCTCGGCGAGGCGTACAGATCCAAATACAACCCACCCCATGACGAGCTGCGACGCGTCGGCCAGAAGATCGTCCAACAGCTCCAGTTCGCCCAGGACTTCAAGGCCAACGCGCCGATGATGCTTCGCGATCCGAAAAATAAGCTGCACGAGGCCTGGCAGGTCGCTACCACCAACCTGAGCGCCGAGACTGACAAGGCGAGCACCTACCGCCGGATGTACTCGGAGCTTCGAGACGCCCTGATGGAGAAATTCCCGGTGTCGGTCGACCGCGAGCTCACCGAGCCGGTCACGATGGACGAACTCAATGAGCTCAAGGGCCAGATTTTGAGCCTGCCACCGCTGGACGTCGACGATGCGCTGTTCGATAGGCTTCGAAGGACGATCACCCGGCTTCGGAGAGCCCACGACGCCGGCCGCGCCGACAACCAGGAGCTCCAGTACGAACTCGAAGCCTGCCGTCTCGAGCTTCAGGCCCTCGACGGCGCCGAGCAGGCCTACCGAACACACTACGTCGAGCTAATCAATCAGCTCATGGAGATCGACGAGGTGCTCGCCGATAAAATCGATCGCGACGAGCACCCGGCAGCGAGCGACAATGAGCATCATGTGGTGCTCGGCCACCTCAAAGGCGTCAACGGGCTGTCGACCTTCGGCGGCTGGGATCCGAGCACCCGCCAGCGTTGGCGAGATGGCGCATCGGCCGAAGGGATCTTCGTCGAGTCCGAGGTCAATCTCTGGTGCTTCCAGCGAGGCATCGAGGACTGGGTCAGCTTCGACCACAACGGCAAGCAGGTCGACCTGTATCTCCAAGAGGAATTCTTAGGGTGCTACAACACCCTGAGCCGAACCTTCAAGGTCACCGACGACCCGTCGGTCACCGACGACACCGCCAAGGAACTGATCGCATTCCTCGAGGACCTATGAAAAACGCCACCCACTGGATCGACAAGCTAGAAGCCAACGGGTGGACACCGACTCGCATCGCCAAAGCCTGCGGCGCCTACGTCCACGAGATCGAACGGCGCCGCAGGCGGGGCACGACCATCCCGCTCAAGTACATCCGTCAGATCGAGGCATGCACAAAGTGCGAGCGCGTCTGGTACGTCGCCTACATGATCTTGCCCGGCCGTTGGCTGGTCGACAGCCTGCATTTTGACAAGGCTGCGGCCGCCCGGGCGTGCGGCGCACTCAAGGACGACGAGCTGCCGGCGAGCGTCATCGAGACTGCACCCGCGCCCTGGTTCGCCGGCCAGAGCATTCAGGAACACGATATTGAGAGGAATGAACTATGATGATGTTCGACAACAGATTGGTTTGCTGCCCGAGATGTGGGCAAGACGATTTCTTTGAGGAGGAGAGGTGGGACGTGCGGGGCCTTCATCGCCACGACGATGGAAAAACCCACTGCACGAGAAAAAAACTGCTCGGGTCGCGGTATGTTTGCAGGGTGTGCGGCCACACATCCGAACTCAAGGATTTGATGAATCCGGCAACCTTCCTGTCCAAGGAGGATATTCTTTACTGGATGCGCGAGCGCGGCTGGTCGTGGGGCGGCCCCATGAATAAAGGCGCCGTCTACCTCCACGGGGATTGGCGCGAAACGGTGCAGATAGAAAACGCCGACGCCAACCAGACTGTTCGCAATCTCGCCAAGGTCCTCGGCCGGCGAGTCGACGATCTGGTCGAAGAAATCAAGGAGCACAGCCGTGGATCATAACTACTTGTTCATCACCCCCGACGGCGACATCATCCAGGTTCCCCGGCCGCTGCAGAAGCTCTACGCCATGATGTGTGGCTGCGGCGACCCGGCCAGTGTGTGGCGGCTCATCAAAGAGTATGTGTTCAATCCACACGAATTCAGCACCCGCGAGTCGGCCTACCATCTGGCGTTTGCCTACATGCTCAATTACGCAGATCTGACCGAGCACGGCACATCCATCAATGGCGCCTGGGTCCGCCACGCCATCGCGGACGACGTGAAAGCATTCCTGGAGGAATTATCGGCCGAGGAGCTCGCGATGCACGCCACCATGAACGACAGCTGGGGCCGCGGCTGGCTCGAGGAGGTCAACAGGGGGATTTTTGAGTAATCTGTGGATGCCTCCCTTTATCTTCTACATCATCTCGCTGGTCATGCTGGCCGGTGCGATGATCGATGCTCGCACCACCGTGCTCGAGAAGTACGTCATCCGGGCGCGCATCCGCGTCGAGAAGGCTGCGCTTCTGAGTCTTTTGTTATCTTCGCTGACCATTTTTTTGCTGGTGATCCGATGAGCTGGATATCCGTAAATGACAAATTGCCTGGCGGGCGTGAGAATGTGCTCGTAGCCTATCAATACGGCGGCGGGGCCGAACCAAGGGTCGGCCACATTAGTAGTGAGCCGATGATCGGGAACCGTCGAAAAACGTTCTGGTATATTCGCGGCGCCGTCGATGGCATGTGGGCTCGCAAAGAGCTCGATAAGATCTCTCACTGGATGCCCATCCCGGAGATGCCCGATGAGTAATGAAACCGAAGTGATGTGTAAGGAATGGACCTACAGGAGATTAACGATGGCAGATTTCACGTTCGACCACGACCCTGAGAAGGGCCCGTCCGTAGCTTTTTCAGCAACCCTTGTAGGAGTGATGACACAATGAACCTCAAAGAATGGATGCACCAGGCCACGCTCGGCGACATCGCCGACTGGCTCGACGGTACGGCGTGGGACGTCGAGCGCAAAGAGGAGTGGGTGGGCATCATGGCGCCTGGCTACACCCGCAATCTCTTGCACGGCCATCCTGCCAGAAAGCTCGGCGAGGCCGAGCTGTCAGGTATTTTTCGCTGCGCGAACCTCACCACACTGCTCGAGGCGGCCGCCGAGACACTGGGGGTGCCCGACGCATCAAAATAAGCCGCGCCAAGGAGCTCTAATTGCCTATTCTTCCATTGACAGGCGGCGCCCGGCCGTCCTATTCATGACCCATCGCGTTATTTTATTGGCTCTGAGATCATTCTTGAAATGATTTCCACCATGGACACAATATGAGTAAAGCGAAAAAATACACGTATCTCAGACTGTCTGGAAAGGGCTCTCGTGAGTCAGCCAGAGAGGATGGTTTTAATACCTGCTGCCCCGGAGGTCATGCTCTTGAGCTCTATGAGGCCGCCTTGTCGGTTCAAGACAAGACACTCGACGAACTCTTGGAGGGCGCACGAGAAGCTGAAGCTGAATTGAAAGAACAGCAACAAAAGACAAACGACCTGAGGCGCAAAGTGAGAGCGCGTCGAATTGTTCAGAAAGTGGAGTCAGAATGAATATTTCAGACATTAAAGAAACCATCCAAAAGGTGCGCGACAACGTCGCCGCGGCCGACGGGGACACCAAAATCCTCAACTGGCACTCCCAGCGCGACTGGGACGGCTTCGGCGAGGACATCTATGCGGTGTACAGCGCCGACAAGGAGACCAACCGCAACAAGGTCGTCGGAGGCTTGAAGTCCAAGCCCACCGCCCAGCTCATCGAGCAGGCCGGCCGCATGGGCGTGAAGCTGTGCGACATGCTCGATGAATCTCTGGAAGCCTTCCAAGATCTTCGAGCCGTCGTGAAGCGCACCAAGGCGCTCGCCGAGGACGGCAACATCGGCGGCATTCAGGACCTGCTCGGAGTGCAGGGGCCGTCGCCGACGCTCGACTTCCATGAGCGGTTGCTCGAGATCTTCAACTACACCGAGAACGAGAAGGCGCTCGAGTCGCTCGATGTGCTCATCAAGGCCACCGAGGTGCCGGATGAATCTTAAAAACGTAACCATGACCATCGAAAACGAATACTTCTCGGGCGTGCTCGAGATCGACTATGCAGACCTTGAGATCTCTCGCAACCACGGCATCGCGAACAACGCCGGCGAGATGCTCACCAAGATGACATGCCAGGCGACCATCGACAGCTTCGAGGTCGTTCAAACCAACGCACTTACTGGAGAGGGAGTCGCCGATGGCCAATGAAGTAACCATTGACGGCGTGCGCTACGTGCCCGCCCCCGACGAACACGAGAGCATCCTCGACAGGGTAGAGCTCGCCGTCCAGCGCGAGCTCGTCAGCTTGTTCTGGGGTGAGGTCAACACCCCCAAAGAACTCGAGGAGATTCTCGCCGACAACAAAATCCGGGTCAACATCACCGACGCCCCCGAGCTGCACAACATCCACAATCCGACCATCGAGACGGTGGCAAGAGCGGTGATGGGGAGGATTCAAGGATGAAAAAGGCTCTCTTTTTGGACCTCGACGGCACCATTCGTTATTCGAAGAATGGTGAGTTCATCAATTCGCCGAATGATATCGCCATCTTCGATGACGTCGCCGACAAGCTCAAGCAATATGATGACCACCTACTGCTCGGGGTCACCAATCAGGGCGGGGTGGCCTACGGATACAAGACGTGCGAGGGGGTTGAAGAGGAGGTCGATGTGACCTTCCATCTCTTGAGAGATCAAGGTGTCGGGCTCGACCATGTTGTCTACTCACCCTTCCACCCCGACGCGGATCACGAAATCTTCGGGGTGCGCTCGTTTTCGAGAAAGCCCGACATCGGCATGCTTGTGCTGGCGTGCAACTGGGTGATGCAATCAAAGGGAGTTATCGTCGACCTCGACCACTCCCTGATGGTCGGCGATCGCCCAGAAGACCAGGAATGCGCCCGACGTGCTGGGGTTGACTTCATGTGGGCGCACGAATTTTTCAATAGAGAGGCCCCCGATGAAGCGTAGCGCCACCACCAAAACACTCGATCTCGTACGCGACCTCGCGGATGTGGAGCATCTCATCCAGTCGATCTTGTCGACTGAGATGAGTCGCATCGCCCCCTACCAAGAGGATTGGTGGGAGCGGCGGGCGAATGCCGTCCTCGAGCAGTTGGGCGAGATTCGGCGCAAAGCCGACCAGATCAAGTTCGACGCCCTCGACAGCGGCCCCTACCAGGACGTCATCGATATTGAGATTGATGGCCGCGACCGATTCAACATCGCCTGCTGTGAGCGCCCCTGGCTCGGACCCGATGGGATGGCGGTTGGATACTTTGAAGTCGAGCTCAACCCGTCGAATATCCCCACTCATGCATGCTGCGAGGTGTGCGGTCAGCGATATATCCTCAAGCAAGGTGTGTGATGAATCTTTCGCAAGCCCTCGAGGGTGATCATCGCTACCGAAGGAGAGCACATGATTGACCTCCAACCCCTACTCGACGAACACGACATCGAGATTCGCTCGAAAGCCGACGGCCCGAAGGACATCTGGTGGCACCGGCTCGCATTCTGGGTCGGCCGCAAGTTCACGGACGGGTTCGACACCCGGTTTGCCACGGCGCTTGGCCGGACGGTGTATTTGCCCAAAAACATCGATCCAGACAGCACACGAGCTTACGCCCTTTTGCGCCACGAAGTCGTCCACGTCCTGCAGTGGCTCAAATGGGGCTGGTGGTACAAACTGAGCTATGCGCTCATCTTTCCGATGTTTGTGACGATGCGCGCCTGGTGGGAGTTTGGCGGCTACACCCAGAATGCCCTTCTTGAGCACGAGCGCTGGGGCGACTCCCCCAGGTGGGCCATCAAGCGCGCCAAATTCGTCGACTGGATGGTCGACGTCTTCTGCACCAAGACCTACGGTTGGATGCTCCCCAGCGAGACGCTGGTGCGCCATTTGTGGAACAAACGCCTCGACGCCATCGAGCAGGGCGATATCGAAGGTTTTTCCTACCTGTAAAATATGCTAGCCTGCCGGCGAATTCCTATTTTCCAACGTGACAAGGACCATGAGCAAACGACTGACGTCTCACAATGTCAACGGCAACTCCCACCAGACGGTGATTCGGCCCGTCGAAGAATCCAAGACCGCTGGCGGCGCCCCCAGCCAGTACAAGGTGTACGGTGCCGAGGAAAAATACGCCATCCAAACCATCGACTTCCAGGACTGCTCGGTCGAGGAGTTCGGGGTGGTCGGTGTGACCAACGAGGTGCTCATCGCCATCGTGATGGACCGACTGGAGAGCTTTCAGCAGGGGGCGACCCCCTGCGACGAGAACAAAGATGCGCTCGCCAACCTGAAGGATGCGCTGTTTTTTCTGCAGTCGCGCACCAAAGACCGCATTCGCCGCCAGGTGATTGACACTCAGGAGGCGTGAGTGATCGACACATTAGGGCTGCGCCACCATATCGTCTATTTCAATAACTGCGGCCGAGAGGCCTGACCGGAGAAAGATATGAACCTCAAGCCAACCAACGACGTCGTCATCTTTGAGCCTATCGAGCACGACGACCAGACCAAGTCGGGCATCTACATGGGCCCCTCGGCCGGCAAAGAAGAGCCGGACTTCGGCCGAGTGGTCGCCTGCGGACCAGGCTTCCAGCGCAAAGACGGCACCCGCGAGCCCATGGCGGTCGAGGTGGGTGACACCATCGTCGTCGCCAAACACTCGGCCACCCCGGTCGAGATCGAGAGCGAAGACCTCGCGTTCATCGAAGCCACGCGGATTCTTGCGGTGGTGGAGGACGAGTGTTGACTTCTCCCCCACCTACGAACCTGCCTGAAAAAAGAACGGTCTGGGTGCTGACCATCGGGGGCGGGCCTGACGGAGCAAAAATGCGCGTCGGGTTCTCATCGAAGGCTCTCCTCGAGCGCTGGAAGGAGAGAAACATCCAGCAAGGCGCGTCCTGGCAGGACACCGATGGCAGCACTCACCCCACCATCTGGGTGTGCGGCGACCCCTACGAATGGGTATTCCCCGAAGAGATCACCATGTTTGACTTGCAGGTGTGATCTAGGCGGGCTATATGTCGAACAGCCAACCAACATGTGAGGAAGATATGGAAGATATGGAAGATATGACATATAGCGTCAAAGAAGTTGCTCAGATGGTCGACCGCTCGGAGTACACCGTCAGGAAATGGCTCCGGGAAAAATACATCAAAGGGGCCAAGGTGGGGACGTGCTGGCGCATCAGCGCCCACGACCTCAACGCCTGGTGGCAGGAAAAGGGCGGAGACAAGCTGGTCGAGGAGGTCGCGTGAAAGAAGAGCTCGAGCTTCGCAAACGAGAAATTGCCGACATTGAGTACCAGCTTGCAGATCCCGACAAAACTGATCGAAATGGTCGCCGCCTCACCCCTGAGGAGTACCGTCAGTGGCGAAAAAAGGCTCTTGGCGCCCTTCGTGCAAAAAAAGACGAGGCCTTCGAACTCAAGACCCAGCTTCGGCAGCGTGCCGCCACAGACGCCTTCGAGCTGTTCGAGCGCCTTCGAGGCGATGGCGTCGAGTTCACCGATGAAGAGTGGGAGGTCGCTTGTGCCCTACAAGACACATGACCGAGTGTACACGACCGGCGACGACCTGCCGGACATCGAGCCATCTGAGATGCTTCGACTCAAGAATCTTGCCTCCCAGGAATTCTTTGAGCGGCAGTCCCTTCATCACTCCGGGCTCCTGGAAGAAGCTGAAAGCCTATGGACCCGCAATCGGTATTTTCTCAAACCTCTATATCGTGCGTGGAAGCGACGGTCATGAGTGGCTGTCCGATCGAGATGCACCTGCACACCGACACCGAGGTGATGTTGGTGGGGGATTGTTCACCTCCGACTGGCAGGTTCTTGAAGGTGACGACTGCCGACGGCGACGCGTGAGTTCGTCTGCACGAGATTGATGTGGCGGTCAATTGGTGGCGCGTCACCGGCTGGATCGTCGCTCTGGAAGCCGGCGGGGTTATCTACTCCTATTTTGACAGGACCGAGCCCGTGTACTAGACATCTGTCAAACCTACTTTGACAGGAGCGAGCATGGTCTCCCACACCCCGTCCGACCTCGAAAAGATTATCGACGACCGCAGACGCCAGCTCTTCCACCTCAGGCGCCTGGACGACACGTTTTTCGAATTCGAGTGGTTTGCGCAGACCACCGACCTCGGCACCGATCTGTATGTCGGCTTTGGCGACGACGGGGCGCGTGTCCTCGTCGGCCTGGACGGTGACGAGTGGTACGCCGCCGCTACCGACGACTGCGAGGCGCGCTCCCATTCGATCACCGACGCGGTGCGTCAGGTGGCCCGATAATTTTCGACATCCCCCACCTTGTGCGATAGCATCAAGCCAGTCAGACTGATTCTGCTCAGGATAGCTCTATGCACGGCTTGTTGAAACTCGCAAATGACGACGACGCCTTCCAGGAACTCTTGCGTCGCCATGTTCTGCCAGTGGTTGAAGGATCCAACGGCAACATGGCGTCGTATTTCAAGGGCGGCGATTCGATGATGGACCAGCTTTTAAGCCAGGTCGCCACTACCGGGCGTATCCCGCCTGAATCCCACCGCGAGCTGCGCAAGCTCAAACTCAAATACAACAACGTCCCCGACCAGCAGCTTTTGTCCAAGGCGCGCGGATCGACTGACGAGCGCACCCTCCAGATCGTGCGTGAGATCATGGAGGCGGAGGACGGGCAATGAACGGACTTTTGAAGACAGCGTCGGCAACCTCCATGCGCATCCCATCCGCAGGTCCACCTCCTGGGGCTGGAGGTAGCGGCGAAAAGGAAGAGAAGTCGTTTGCCGACAAGGCCAGTGACGCCTGGGACAACCACGGCGGCAAAATCACGGCCGGTGTCGGCCTGCTTGCGGCCGGCGGCCTTGCTAAACACAAAGGCTGGATTGGCGGCAAGAAAGGCCCGAAGCCTCAACCCAAGCAGCAACAACCCAAGCAGAACACAGCCAAGCAGAACACAGCCAAGCAGACGTCGACCGATCCCCGGGACAACGACTCCTTTATGGATCGCCTCAAATCGAAGGCGACTGGCAAAAAGACGCCCGGCCAGGCCGCGCACATCGAGCAAGAGTCGGCCAAGCCGGTCGCGGCCGAAAGCGTGGGGTCGAACCTCGACAAGAGCCTGACCCCCGACGTGTCGGATGCCGACCACAAGGCCATCAACCAGGCCGCGGCCGAAGAAACCAACAGTATCTTGGCCGGCAACGAAAACAGTGGTCTCAGCCGCGCGAGCGAAAAGTCGAATGCCAAGCAGCTTCCGGACGGCCCGGATAACACCCCGCTATGGAAAGACCCCGACGGCCAACTAAGACACCCCGACGAGAGCTCGAGAGCTCCTAATCGAGACCGGATGTCTGAGCTGTGGAATCAGGGGGATAAATCCAAGTGAACGGACTCCTCAAACTCGCCGACGTCGACAAGAGCTCGACGATGATTGCGCTGTACCCGCCCGAGGCGTGGTGCGACAAGCTGTATCCGCACGCGTCCGACGAGGCGTGGGAAGACGGCTTGCACATGACGCTGTTGTACCTTGGAAAGCTCCCCCAGGGCGACGTCGATGAATTGGTGCGCCAGGTGATGAAGGCGGCCGGCGAGCTCGAACCCATCGAAATGGTGATGAACGGGTCCGGCTGCTTCATGAACGACCAGACCGTGCGCCTGGTGATGCCCAATGGTGTGGGTCTGAGCAAATGGCGCCACAAGGTCTTCGAGGCCTGCGAATACCTGATGGATCCACCCACCCACGGATTTATTCCGCACATCACTCTGGAGTACCACGACGGTGAGCTCCCGGTGGGCTGGGAGCAGGCCGCCGACCAGACGTTCCCAGAATGGGTCTGCGATACGCTGTATGTGGTGCGCGGAAATGAGGTCGTCGGCGAGTGCCCGGTAGGGCCTTGACCCCCCTTTTGGCGCCTGTTAAAAAAGGCGTCATGCGAAAAACCTACACACAGCGCATCAATCTCGACGATTTTGGGGAGTACGTCGCTCGCCACCACGGCGTGCGCATGTACAAAACGTGCAGGCTCTACCGGCGCCCCCTGCGCCTGGTGTTGTACACCGACATCAAGAGCGGTGAGTTTCGTATCAGCGGGCACATCCTCATCGACGCCATCCGCGACTTCGCCGGACTCGGCGGGATGGCGATTCGAGACATCGGCGTCAACGAGGGCGAGATCGTCGTCGAGATCGCCCACAGCCTCGACGAAGAGTGGGAGCCCACCCGTCGCGACATCATCGCCATGATAGTCCTTCTTATCATCACCCTCTCCAGCTTACTTGCGGTTTTTTATGCATGATTCCTGGCTCCAGACCTACACCGGCGTGCAGTTCTATCCCTTTCGGGCAACCCCCGAGATGATCAATATCGAGGACATCGCCCACCAGCTCGCCTACCAGACGCGCTACCGCGGGGCGCTCGAGGACTACTATTCGATCGCGGAACATTGCGTGCTGGGGTCTCAAGTGATTGATCCCAATTATGCGCTCGAGTTCCTCTTGCATGACGCCGAAGAGGCGTACCTGGGCGACATGTCGGCCCCCATCAAGCGGTTCATGCCGGACTTCGCACGGCTCGGCGACGAAATCCGAGACGTTATTTTCAACAAGTATGGCCTCACGGCCGGGGTCTCCGAGGCGGTCCACCAGCTCGACCTAGCCATATGCATCACTGAAAAAACCGACGGATTCGCCGACTCGCTCGACTGGGGATGGGAAAATACTGTTGACAAGCTCGAGCTGGTGCCGCAATACTGGCCACCCCAAGAGTCAGAAGACCTATTTTTATCCCGTTTTGAGGAGCTAACATCATGAGCACCAGTTACGACGAAGCACTGCAGGCCCTTCAGGAAGCCGCCACCTCCGGCGATGTCGACGCGGCTTATACCGGTACCAACAACGCCGCCACCGTGCGTGTGCGCAAGGCTTTCCAGACGGCCAAAGATGCACTGCACGAAGCGAAAAAAGAGGTGCAGGCGATCAAGAAGGGCGATCAGATTGGGCTCGACGTCCGCCAGTATTTCGGCGAATAGTAATTTCGTCGAGCAGCACAGCGGGGCTCACGCCCCGCTTCAAGGGGCCGTACTGGTTTCGACGTGAGTCCAGAAGCTCCTGCTACACGCCGCGGAGTCTATCCGCGTTACCAATGGACACAAGTCCTAGTTGACGAAACTAACGACGACAATGTCATCTATGCTGACTTCAGTCAGTATGGTGGCGCCAAAACGGTCGCAGCAGCAGCATAAGTCGGCCGCGGCGGTTCAAACCCGCCCGCTCCCGCGATGTTTGCCGGTCGGTTGACCGGGAGTGAACGACAGACCGGATAAGTCTCGAGCGGAGAGCCTCTAAGCCAACCTCGAGAACGAAACAAAGAGACGAGGCACACCGAGAGCCCCTGCCTGTGGGGAACCTCTCGGTTACACAATCACAGGACAGCGTGGACACGCAGGATGTGAAAGACATCGCACACGCGGGTTCGACTCCCGCCGGCTCCACTTTTTGTTTTGACGCACAGGGAAGATGCTAGATCAAATAGAACTCAGTGACGGAGAGACGGCACCTATTTTTACCTCCAGGAGGCATCATGCCCAAACAAGTCGAAGCACGGTTCGATTGTCACAGCAGAATTCGGAGAGAGTATAGATACGGCTCGGGCCACATCGAGATGTCGGTGGACCGAGGGCTATCCGGCCGCCGAGTTTTTCGAGCCTGGTGAGACCTACAAAGTGACCTTCGAGAAGGTCAAGTAGATCAATTTAGGCGAGCAGCAGCGCCACAGTTGTAGCCCGCACCCCTCGGGTCTGCTGCAGGGGACAAACACCCGTAGCCCAGTTGGTCAGAGCGTCGGCTTGTGGTGCCGAAGGTCGTGGGTTCGATACCCACCAGATACCCTATGAAATTCGACAAAAGCCAGCTCAATCAGACGTTTCTCGAGATGCTCAAGAATACTTCTAGCAAGAGATCCACCGCTGTATTTGCAGACCACCTGAAGCGAAGAATTCACGAACCTTCACCCTAGAGTGCACCGAGGCGAAAAAATTATGATCAATCTCAACGACATCACCCGTCTCATGAAAAAAACCGGCACGATGGGCACCAAGAAAGACCCACTGCCGATCCATCCCGACCTGTACGACGAAGCCAAGCGCGCCGGCCTGGTCGACGGCAGCGGCCGCATCCACACCCCGGCCGCGCTCATCCACATCACCCCCGACGAAGACGCGCTCGAGTACATCCCGTAAATTTTCGGATTCGGCCGACGTGGTGTTAAAGTGGTCGTGTGAACCTGTGGATTCCATCTGGGAGAATTTCATGCAAGGCTTGATGAAGATTGCCAAAGAGCAAAAAACTGGCCCCGTCGGGTCGTCGGGTGTCAAGAAGACCAAACAGCGGCGCACCGACAAACGTACGCGCGAAAAGCTTCAAAAGAACATCGGTGGCCACCCCGGCCCCAATGGTCGGTACATCAGCGGGAAGTACTCGCTCAAAAATCCGCCGAAGTCCACCAAGACCAAGCAGCGCGTGGTCAACGGGCTGAAGGCCGACCATATGATCCAACCCAAGGACTCGAAGAAATAATCCTTGACACGTTGGCAAGATGTTCGATACACCATGACCTCACGTTTCTCGTGGGGTCATTTTTTTATGGACAAAGACTCGCTGTACTGGTTGATCCAGACCGAGCTCGCGCTCGAGGATGTGCTCGAGATGGTCCGCAATGACTTCGCGACCGCGTGGTCGGGCAAGCAGGCAGAAGAAGATCCGCAGATTGCGTCGAGCGCGAGATTCTTGCTGTTTTCACTGGCCCATTTTTGCTACAACACCGGCCTAGAGAAGCAGCTCGACGGCGCTGATGTGAGCTGGCCTGCGTCGACGCTCGACCTGAGCCGAGAGGCGATGCGATGCCTTCAGATGGGGCTCAATGACGAGCTCACAGACCTCCATGAGGCCATCCACGCCGTCGCAGGCGTGGCCATACGCACCCTGGACACCCTGGCGGACCAAGATGCTTACGGAATTCTACAAGAAGCACATAAAATCGCGTCTGGACAGGCTTCTGGGGGAGACGGTGTACCGAAGGACGCTCAACAAGGCGTTTCAGGTTCTTCTGACCCATGAAAGGGGCGTCTACCGAGCCCGAATCGAGCTCTACACCCTCGAAACAGGCCGAAAACGCCCCTCGGTCGACCATTTTGGCGTCGTGTGGTTCGAGCCGCCCTTTCCGGGCAGAAATGGGCCGATTTTGGCCCGTGATTGCGAAAAAGTGACCCATTTGAGCCAAATTTTGGACATTTTGCGCGTCGGGATGGCCCTGGAGCCGATTTCGGACCCAAAACGGCTAAAAAACGGCTCATTTTAGGGAATAATAACCATGATTCCACATAACCAACGCCGCGCTCCTGCTCAGCACCTCACAAACCTGATGCGCGAGAAGCGCACCTCGGTCGAGAGGCTGGCAAACAAAGCGATGGTGACTCAATTTCATGTGGAGTATATGCGAAATTTTGCCACGAAGTGGCACCAGGTCGCATACCTCGGCCGCGTCCTCGATCGTCTCGAGGTGCCGGCCACCATTCAATACGACTCGCGAGTCGAGTTCAAGCTGCCCGTCGACGACGAGCTACACCGGATGCTTAAGGAGCGCGCCGGCAAGAAAAGCTTGAACAGCACTATCATTTCTATTTTGGAGCAAGAACCATGATTTTCGATTGTCTTTCAGATGAAGCCAAGCAACGCGTCGTCGCCCTCGCTGAACGTCTGCGACTCCCCAAAGAAGTCGTCGTCGCCAAAGTGGCCGAGCTCGCGCTTACCAGCGATGCCACCCTGGTGGATTCCAACCAACTGGTCGCGGTCGACAGCCGTGGCTTCTTTGCCTACAGCAAAAACAAGCGCCCCTCGCCGAAGCTCTGCAGCGGCGGCTTCACCGAGCCCGACCAGGCGCCCAAGCCGCCAAAGACCAAGACTGCTGGCAAGAAGCCCAAAAAGCAGAAGGGTTACTCCAAGCCCTCCGACGTCCCCACCAAAGCCGAGCTCGAGGCGCGAAAAGCCAAAGAGGCCGAGCAGGACGATGTCGACGACATCCTGGAGGATGGCGGCGATTCGGAGGATTCGGCGACTGATGAAGCCACCCCCAGCGAGGTCGAGCAATTCAACTGGGATAAAAACGTCAAGGGTCTCGGCCAGAAAAAGATCGACGAACTCCTGCCGATCCTTGCCAAGGCCGACATCACCACCCTCGAAGAGGCCTACGCCTTCGAAGGGTACGGCGCTGTCGACGGCGTCGGCGAGGGCACCATCAAGAACATCCAGGCCGCGCTCGCCAAGGCGCTGGGTGTCCAGCAAGATCGTGGTGATGTGGAGCAAGGTTCTGAAGACCCCGACGTCGACACCACCAACAAGGTCGACGACATCCTCGACGAGGCCGAAGAGGAAGCGACTCCGACGATGCTCGACGAGATGCGCGAGATCGAATGCACCCGAGACGGTGTGGTCGAGGGCGTCAAGCTGTTCATGCGCGCGGCCGACGTCACGCGAAACGACCTGGTCAAGGAAATGATCCGCGAGGTCGGCTTCGATCCCGAGGACGACACCACCTACGGCGTTGCTCTCGATTGGATGGCAGGCAACCTGCCCATCCAGGAATCCCAGATCGGCGCGATTCTGGCGGCCGGAGAGAAGCTCGGCGAAGAGCGCGAAAGCATCGAGCGCACCCGCCCCGAAGCCCTGTTCGCCAAGCCGCTGCGCGACCTGACGGTCGCCGAGGCGGATCACTACCTCGACGAGCTCCAGGAAGAGCAGGGCGGCGACGAGGTCTCCGACCTCAACGAGGAAATTGGAGAAGACTTCTTTGCCGTAGACGAGTGATGTATCGCCTGCGCCTAAAGCGTGAGATTCAGCGCTGGCTGCCCAAATTTGGGCGCCAGGCGGTGCGCCATGTCCTCGGTGGGTACGACCTATCCACCGAGGGCGGGTGTCTGGAGGCAAGAGAGGCGCTTGTGCGCTATTTTGAGCCCCCACCCACCCCTATGGTGCATCGCCTGCTGAACCTCTGCGCGCACCGCGATACGCCTCACCCGTCTGTTTTTTCGTACAATACCCGCCGAAAAGCACAGATGCTCATCGACGACATCTCATCTGGCAATCTTTTATGAAGAAGGTGAGCCTTTATTTGTCCAGAGAATTCTACGAGCGCCTTTGTCGTGAGGCCGACCAACGCGACATGACCCTGGCAGAATATATCCGAGCCCTTCTCTACGAGCGATTATGATTCACCTGCACGCACATACACGATTTTCGGTGAGCGATGGACTCGCAAGCCCCGACGAGTTGGCTCAGGCCGCAACAGGCGGCGTGCTGGCAATCACTGATCACAATACCCTCGGGGGCGCAGTCAAGCATCAGATCGCCTGCGACAGGCATGGAGTCACGCCTGTATTTGGCGTCGACCTCGACGTCCTCGACCAAAATCGACTCACCCTCCTCGCCCAGAACAAAACGGGCTACAAAAACCTGATCGAGCTCATTCGCCTGGAGCGTCGCGGCTGGGACGATCTGGACCGACACTCCGAAGGCATCATTGCGATGTCCGGCGACCTCAAAGGCGCGATCCCCCAGTCAGTCTTGAGCGAGGACGTCGAGGCGCTTCGTGCCCACACCTCAAAGCTTCGCGTCATCTACGGTGATCGTTTCTATCTGGAAAAAATAAACCACGGACTGCCCGAGCAAGAAAAGGTGTGCGCCTTTTTGGACAAACTCTCTCGCAACACCGGCATCCCGGCCGTCACGACCAACGACGTCCACTACCTGAAGCCGGAGGATGCTGTCGCGCACGCAGTTATGATCTGCGACAAACTCAACCGGTCGCTGACGCCAGCACGCATTGAGGACATTCGGATTAACGGCGCCTGGATGACCGATCTGGAGTGCCCCATCGCTCGCGAGATCGCCCAGCGGTGCCATTTCAGGCTCGAGGCCGACCCCGACAAACCCTACCTGCCAGCCTTCACCAACCTCGAGGGGTTTGATACCGAAGAGGAATTTCTGTGGCATCTGGCCAGAAAAGGCCTGAGCGATCGACTGGATGGGGTGCTCGACGCCGAGTACACCGATCGCCTCACCCATGAGTATCAGATCATTTGCGACATGGGGTTTGCCGGCTACTTCCTGATCGTCTGGGACTTCATCAAGCAGGCCAGAATCCAGGGCATTCCGGTGGGGCCGGGTCGCGGATCTGGCGGCGGCAGTCTGGTGTCATACTGCTTAAACATCACCGACTTCGACCCGCTCGAGTATGGTCTTTTGTTCGAGCGATTTTTGAACCCAGAACGTGTCTCGATGCCCGACTTCGACATCGACTTTTGCATCGAGCGGCGCGATGAAATCTTCTCTCATGTACGCCGCGTCTACGGCAAAGACAACGTCGCAGGGATTGGCACCTACGGCGAGAACCGACCCCGGAGCGCCTGGGACAACACCGGGCGCATCTTCGGGGTGAAGGCAGCCAGGCGCCAACGCATCGCCAATCAGTACCTGCCCGAGTCCGCCGACTCCAAGACGCTCAAAGATATCCTGGACGGAGATGACCTCGAGGCTCTTTTCAAAGATCGGCCGCAGTACCGGCAGGTGTTCGAGCTCGCCGAACGAATCGAGGGCACGTTTCGAAACAAGGGCAAGCACGCCGGCGGTGTCATCATCGCCGACGATCGCCTGACCAACTACGCCCCCATCCGCGCCGACGACGAAGGCGTGTTCGACCACGTCGTCGAATTCCAGATGGAGGATGCCGAGAAGATCGGCCTGGTCAAATTCGACTTTCTGGGTCTGGCCGAACTCACAGTTCTCGAGCGCGTCTCCAAGCAGGTCGGCATCGACGTGCACGACATTCCGCTCGATGACGCTAAGACCTTCGAGCTCATCGGCAGCGGCAATACGCTCGGCACTTTTCAGATGGGCTCGACCGGCTTCCAGGAGCTGATGTCGAAGATGAAGCCCTGGATGTTCAGCCACATCATCGCCGCGGTGGCGCTTTATCGCCCGGGCCCCAAAAACGCCGGCATGCTCGACAAGTTTGTCGATCGCATGCACGGCCGCGAGGAGGTGGACTACCTGCACGACGCGCTCGAGCCCATCCTAAACGATACCTACGGCGTGATTCTGTACCAGGAGCAGATCATGCACATCGCTCAGCATCTCGCCGACTACACACTCGGCGGCGCCGACATTCTTCGCCGCGGCATCGGAAAAAAGAAGCGCAAGGTGATCGAGGCTGAGAAGCCCAAATTCATCGACGGCGTCGAAGAGCACGGCGTTGATCGCGAGATCGGCGAGGAGCTGTGGGATCAGATCGAAACCTTTGCCGAGTACGGATTTAATAAGTGCTTGGTCGGCGACACTCAGCTGGAAAGAGCCGGGGCCAATCAACACAGCGGGCGCTACTTGACCGTGAAAGAGCTGTATGGCGCCCAATCCGAGCGGATGGACAACGGCCGGTATGCGCCGTACGCGCAAAAAATACGGGCGGGCAGGATGCGGATTCTACAGTACTGCCCCGATGGGCGCATCCGGCCTGGCAATGTGGTCAAGGTGCACGAAAACGGCACCAGGGAAGTATTCGAAGTGCTTTTATCGGATGGAAGGTCGGTCGAGGCTACCGCAAATCACCGCTTCTTAACCGACCAGGGATACGAGGAGGTCCAAAACATAGAAGTGGGCGATCTACTGATCGTGCGTAGCAACAAAGAGGGGTATCAAAAACAGGGGATTGACACCTCGAGAGCAAAAGGGATGAGCTACCAAACCTCAACACCCGGGTTTGACGCTGGAGAGAACAACCCCTCTTATATCGATGGTAGAACTCGGGCGCTCAAAGAAGCCCAGGAGAGGGCACTAGCACGCTCAGGCTGGGGGTGTGAGTTTTGCGCCTGCGAGGACGATGGCAGGTTTGAATTCGCCCACCTGAGGCCTCTTGAGCATTTTGATTTTGACTTTGTGACCTACAACAGTACCGACAACATTGCGCACCTGTGCAACTCGTGCCACAAGAAGCTCGACTATGAAAAAGGCGAGCGAAGACCAGCCTGGTCAAAGGGCAAGCCGTCGACCACCTCTGAGGTGGTTAGCATCCGGTGTGTGGGCGAAAAGATGACGTACGACGTGGAGATGGCCGACCCATACCACAATTTCATGGCGAACGGCATTGTCAGTCACAACTCACATTCCACCGGCTACGGGCTTCTGGCCTACTGGACGGCTTACTTCAAGGCGCACTTCCCGGCCGCCTTCTTAGCCGCCCAGATGCACGTGCGCCGAAACGATTTTGACAAGCTTTCCGACTTCATCCACAACGCACGCGAGATGGGCATCGAGGTCAAAGACGCCGACGTACGCCACTCGCCGGCGGAGTTCTGGGGCGACGACAGCAGGATTTGGGCGGGCATCAACACCATCAAGGGGTTCAATGACGAGACGGCTACTGTCATCGCTGATGCCGAGTTCGACAGCCTGATGAGCCTGCTCGAGACCATCGACCTCAAGCCCAGCGAATTGTCGATGCTCGCTGAAGCCGGCGCGCTCGACGACCTGCTCGGCATCACGTCGATGAGCGAGGCTTGCCAGAAGCGCGCCGACATCGTCGAGCAGGCCAAGGCGCTCATCAAAAATGCGTCGAAGTATGCGCACACCCACGGGCAGGCGGCGATGTTCTCGCTCAAGTCGGTCGGGATGAGCGTCAGCTGGGGGGTGTCGCCACCCTGGTCTCCCTTCGAACTTCTCGAGCTTGAGCGCCAACGGCTGGGGCGCTACCGCACCGACCACCCCTCGCGAATTGCGCGCATGAAATACTATAAAAA
>Ga0136558_1000303_pt1 | contig 28494 bp, 21 predicted proteins | sample AntRauTorckE6833_FD_101391 | JGI IMG/M metagenome (GOLD analysis project Ga0136558, IMG submission 101391) | Saline lake microbial communities from Rauer Islands, Antarctica - Metagenome Torckler E6 #833 | ecosystem: Environmental > Aquatic > Non-marine Saline and Alkaline > Saline | place...
CATCTGACGGTACAAAACTAGCTGCGGTGGTATCAAACGGTCGAATCTATACCTCAGATGATAGTGGAGATACTTGGACTCCCTCAACAGACTCTGATGTTGAAACAGACAGAAATTGGTGGTCCATCACCTCATCAGCGGACGGTACAAAACTAGCTGCGGTGGTATTTAACGGTCTAATCTATACCTCAGATGATAGTGGCGCTACTTGGGCTCCCTCAACAGACTCTGATGTTGAAACAAACAGATATTGGCGGTCCATCACCTCATCATCTGACGGTACAAAACTAGCTGCGGTGGTATGGAGCGGTCTAATCTATACCTCAAAAATATTACCTATAGCATTAGATATCAAAATTATAAATCCTGCTGCCTCAACTACAATCTCATCCTGGCAACCAAATATTTCATGGCAATCAGCAACCAAATGTGAGTATAGTTGGAATGATTTCGCATCAACCACTCCAGTAAACTGTGCACTTTCTGGAAGTGATATAGGTAGACCATTATCTGATGGGGAACATAATCTATATGTAAAAGGGTATGGTTTTGGAGATGTTCAAACATCTTTGTCCACCTTTACGTTTAATGAAATAGATATTGATATTATTGTGCCAGAAACCTCTGCTGGTTATACTCAATCAAATTGGGATTTAGATATTAATTATGATCCTTCAGGTACAAAAACTCTGACCTCTTGTTACTATTCTTACGTTAATGATAACTTCTCCAGTTCGACTTCAACTTTAGAAGTAGATTGTACAAACAATGGTTCTGATATTATACCTCCGACAACTAACCAGGGAGAAAATACTTTGTATATAAAAGTTGTTGATGATGTAAATAATATCTATCTTGATTCTGTGACTTTTGGTTATGGTTTTGCTTGGGCTCCCTCAACAGACTCTGATGTTGACACAAACATAATTTGGTCATCCATAACCTCATCAGCGGACGGTACAAAACTAGCTGCAGTGGTACGAAACGGTCTAATCTATACCTCAGATGATAGTGGAGATACTTGGGCTCCCTCAACAGACTCTGATGTTGACACAAACAGATATTGGCAGTCCATCACCTCATCATCTGACGGTACAAAACTAGCTGCGGTGGTATCAAACGGTCGAATCTATACCTCAGATGATAGTGGAGATACTTGGACTCCCTCAACAGACTCTGATGTTGACACAAACAGACAGTGGCGGTCCATCACCTCATCAGCGGACGGTACAAAACTAGCTGCGGTGGTATATAACGGTCTAATTTATACCTCAGATGATAGTGGAGATACTTGGGCTCCCTCAACAGACTCTGATGTTGACACAAACAGAAATTGGTATTCGATCACCTCATCATCTGACGGTACAAAACTAGCTGCGGTGGTACGAAACGGTCTAATTTATACCTCAGATGATAGTGGAGATACTTGGGCTCCCTCAACAGACTCTGATGTTGAAACAAACAGAAATTGGCAGTCCATCACCTCATCATCTGACGGTACAAAACTAGCTGCGGTGGTATATAACGGTCTAATTTATACCTCAGATGATAGTGGCGCTACTTGGGCTCCCTCAACAGACTCTGATGTTGAAACAGACAGAAATTGGTGGTCCATCACCTCATCAGCGGACGGTACAAAACTAGCTGCGGTGGTATTAAACGGTCTAATCTATACCTCAGATGATAGTGGCGCTACTTGGGCTCCCTCAACAGACTCTGATGTTGAAACAGACAGAAATTGGTGGTCCATCACCTCATCAGCGGACGGTACAAAACTAGCTGCGGTGGTATATAACGGTCTAATTTATACTTTAAATACAGATCGGGATACAATTTCCTATACAGTTAGTGGTCCTGCGTCTGGTGGTAATTATTCCTCATGGAATCCATCTGTTGATTGGGGATTAGCAGAAAACTGCTATGCTTCGTATGATAATTTTGCTACCACAACTGTTACTCTCGATTGTGAACTAAATGGCTCTGATATTCCATTACCTCCATCAGGGGGAGAAAATACAATTCATTTAATGGCAACCCATCCTGATTTTATTAGTCAAATTCAATCTGTTACTTTTACATACGATACAACTACATCACCAATAATTCTATCTATTGATATAATTATACCAAATGATCAATCTAGTATTTCAGAATTTAATCCAATGGTGTCATGGTCTTCTTCTGAAACATGTTCATATTCGTATGATGGATCAACATACACAACAGTAGATTGTGCAAATAGTGGTAGTGATATTTCAACACCATCTTCCACAGGAACATCAACCCTATACGTTAAAGGTGTTGATTCTAATTCCGTGGAAGATATCGCTTCATCAACATTTAGTCTAACAGGATTCTATTTCTGTGGAACATCTGACAATGATTGGAACAATGATTTAAACTGGTATAGCGATGCAGGGTGTTCTGCAACAACAACTGCTCCGGTTTCACAATATAGTGTAGCTGTTGCGGTTGGAACAACATCACCAGTTGTCTCATCTTCAACAGACCCAATTCCAAACAATATAAACACAACCCGATTAACAGGATCAGCCGAGCAGGCTGGAGTTATTTTCTCTGACAATGTTTCATATTCTGGAATGCTTGTCGGAAACGCCACTTTTAATGATTCGTCATACAACACCGGAACAGTAACAGGTGACGCAATATTAAATACTGATCATTATGGCTCAACACAAACTGGAGGAGTATTCACTGTCGGAACAGGGAAAACATACAGTGGAGAAATACAAGGAACAGTATACGACTCTGAATCAAATACAATAACAAACTACGTATTCGAGGGTTCTTCACAAAACGAGGGGATAGTTAACATTGATGCAACATTCAATAATACATCTGAATTCCAAGTGGGAACAGTTAATGCTACAGCAACCCTAAACGGTGAAAATCAAATTATAAAAGGTGTTAATTCTGTGATTAATTTCTTTAAACAATTAACAGACGGAGCTACCAGTTTATTCTTTAAACCAAATACTATTTTTAATGTTTCAGGATTGTTCACTCTATTAGGGGATGACTCAAATAACCTCTTAACAGTTCGTTCAACAACACCAGGCTCATCATACAATCTAGGAATCAACGGAACATCAAACTTTAATTTCTTGAAATTAAAAGATGCAGTTAATACAAGTTCGTTACTAGATTTATCATCAAAGACTGTTCAAGATGATGGAGGAAACTCTGGATTCACATTCCCAGCAAATTCTCAAACAGGATCAAGATCATTCTCAAGCACTAATAATTCAACACCAAGCATTCCAGTATCTCGTGGGGGAACGGATTCATCAGCTGTGGCAACATCAGGAGATGGAACAGGAACAAGTTCTTCAAACTCAGGTATCGTTGGTATAAGAAATTCTATCCAACAATTGAGTCCAATCCAGTTCACACCAACACAACAGTTCACACCATTTGGGGGATTAGGTGAAGACTTTGTTCCACAAAACTCTGGAGGAACAACAATTCCAGATCCATTTGCAAACTTCCAAGCACCATCACAATTAGATTTTATTCAACTCCCATCTAATTTCAGTTTAATTATTTCAAACTTCTTATTTGCACAAATTCCACAATCAATTCAAGATACCCTAAACTCTATTCCAAAAATTGCTAACTTAGTTGCTTCAATTTCAGGAGCTAATGGAAGTTCACAATCAGCACAAATTGCAAAACTTCAAACAAACCCAGTTGCAATAGAAAATATCGACGGAGATATAGGGGTATTTGTTATTGAAAATGAAGAGGGAAATAACATCAGAACTCACTTAACTTATTATGACGGGCAACTAGCACAATTAGTTAAAATAAATATAGATAAAGACATCAAGGTTAAATTAAATCCATTAGCCGAGGGTCAAATATTTGCAGAGTATCTAGGGGTTAATATTCCATTCCTAAATAACAACGAAGGAATACCTCAAATAGAATTAAAGACACCTTCTTCAAGAGGGGAATACCTGTTCTCAACAAAAGCAACTCTCCTCCCTTTAGTTATAGAAGTAATAGAACCTCAAATTATTGAAGTAAAAACACAAAGAAGGGGATTTATCCCGTGGTTGATTGAATTGATATTTGACCGTTGATAAGTTAAATGTCAATTGACCATGATTATAGTATAATCAATACATTAACAATTATTAATTTAGTATATTAAAACAATATTATGAATGCAGGAATTTTAGATAAATCAAGAATATTAGCGAACTTCCTTATGATTGCTCTTGTTGCTATGAATATTTTCTTTAGTATTCAATACACAGAAGGAATCAGAGAAGAAGGCAAGCAAGCAGAAATTGACGCTTTGAGAATTGAAGAAAGACTTGAAAACTCAAAATTCATGAAACTGTTTATTGATACAGTTCTTGGAACAAATGGTGTTATCTCATTCGAAGATAGAGTAAGGCTTGAAAATGACGTTAGAGTTTTAGCTGATGAAAATGCTACAAAATTATGGGATAATTTTGTTAATTCAACAGACTCAGAAACAGCCCAAGATAATGCTGTTAAACTGATGTCATACTTGAGTAACAAGATGATCTAAATTAAGTTTTTTGATCAAAAAACATTAAAAATCACCCATATGGGTGATTTTTAATTTAGGTATCTTTTAGGCTTATTTTAAGCTATAATGACCTTATGAAAACAACAGTATATACAAAGACAGGATGTTCATGGTGTAAAGAAATGTTGGATTATCTAAATAAAAAAGGTGTTAAATACGAAGAAAAAAATGTTTCAGAAAATGCAGATTTTATGGAGCAACTACAAAATATATCAAGTCAGGACAAAACTCCAACTTTAAATATTGATGGAAAAATTGTTGCAGACGCAGGAGTAGAAGATGTTAAAGATTTGTTTTAGCTTATTTTATACTTCTTGAAGTTTAGTAGAGAGGTAAACAAAATAAAAACACTATCATGAATTAGTCACGATAGTGTTTTTATTTTGTCTGATGTTACTTACTGTCCTTAATCCTTAAACTAAAGTTAACTCCAAATAATACAATTATCCCCAGAATTAAGAATAGGTAATTTATATCTATAAAAATAAGCAAAATTGATGCAAGAGCAGGACTGATGATATAGGCGATTGGTCTAACAGCTCTGTAGAAACCTAATATGTTTACACTATCATCATTAATCTTCTTGAATAGATAAGTTTCGTTCATAATTTCAACCATGCTAGCTCCTATTCTTGTTATAAATAGAAGTATTACCCAGAAATAAAATGAATGAACGTCAAAAAGTGAAATAGACATTGTTGATAGGCCCATTATTACAAGACCTATAGTCATGATCTCTTTTTCGCCAATATATTTATCAGCTAAAATTCCCATTGGTATTTGAAGTAATACAAAGGAGATCAGAGAGATACTTATTATTAAGGCTGTCTCACTAAGAGTAAAGCCAATTGTTTTTATAAAAAAGATTGGTGTATAAATAATCATCCAAGAGTAAAAGAATCGTAAAATAAAATTAGTAGAAAATACGTTTCGTAAGTCTTTGTTTTTATAAACCTGAATCGCTGTATGCAGCATGTCACTTTTTTTGTAGCGAGCATCTTTAAAGCCATTTAAAAATCTGACCGTCATTATTATTACAGGTATTAGAATGACCCAACTTAATAAGTAAACTTTCCCTGCATCTGCCACATTTACAACGAGTAAGCTTGAGATAAAAGGACCTATGATAAAAGCTGTATTAACAGATGTTAGATAAAAACCCCTAACTCCACCTGTCTCTTTGTCTGCGGTTATGTGTTCTAGAAAAATATCTATATTCAGAAAACATATACTCCTCGCCATAAAACCAATTATGTATATAAAAATAAAAATATAAGGCCATATACCTCCAGAGAAAATAAGACTTAGAGATAGTATAAAAAGACTAATAAAATCCAAGATTAGAAAACCCAAAAAGGTTTTATAATTACCAACCCATCCAAGAATCCTTTTTATGATTATGAAAGAAAATAACGTTAAGACTGATGCAATAGAAAAAATATAACCAACATATGAACTTCCTACAAACTGTTCTAGAAAAGAAGAGTTTATGTATGATGCAGGTGTAATATGTAATGTAAAAAGAAATGCCAGAAGATAAATAATATACTTCGGCATTTCTTTTTCTCTGATTGAGACATTCGGGTTTGTTATTTGCATTTGGTAATTATAACAAGGAATCAATATTTATTTTTGTGATATCAACAATCAGAATTTGATACTACACTCCGATAATAACTGGAATAACTAGTGGTTGCTTTGCAGTTTCTTGGAAAAGATATTTACTCAGATCATCTGAAATTTTCTTTTTAAGCTTATCAAAATCAACTGGACCTTTTTTGTTTTGAATTTCATCTTCGATTATTTTCTTTGTGATAAACCTTGCTGTTCTCAAAAGTTCTTGAGATTCGCGAAGATATACAAAACCTCTAGAAATAATATCCGGGGATTTTTTTAGTTTACCAGTTCTAATTTGAACACTAGCAACAACAACAAAGATACCAGCTTCTGATAGAAGTTGTCTGTCTTCTAAAACAACGTCTTGGATAGTTCCAACTGACGTTCCATCAACCGTTACAGGATCATGAGCTGCTCTCATTGGGAGTTTTGTAAGCTTTGATCCATTCTCAGTAATATCAATAATTGAACCGTTATCTGGAATAACAATATTCTCAGCAGGAACTCCTGTTGTTTGAGCCATCTCACCATGCTGTTTCAGCATGTAGTGGTTCCCATGGACAGGAATAAAGAATTTGTAAGGAATTCTTTCATGAATCCATTTAAGTTCGTCTCTGTTTCCGTGACCAGAAGCATGAACATCAGAGTCAAGATAAGTAATGATTTTTGCATCGCTACGATAAAGCTTATCTTTCAGTTTAACAACCGAAGCGTGGTTTGTAGGAATAATAGATGATGACAATAGAATAGTATCTTCTTTACGAAGTTTAACTTGCTTGTGTGAACCGTTAGCCATTCTCATAAGAGCAGCAAATTCTTCACCTTGAGCACCTGTAACAAGCATAACTAGTTTGTCTGGTGCAATGTTTTCCATCTCAGAAATAGGTTGAACATTATTTGTTTTAAGTAAATCCAATTGCTTAACAATCTCTAAGTTAGATTTCATACTCCTTCCTTCAACTACGACTTTCTTTCCATACTTATCAGCCATTTCAATAATAGCTAGAATTCTTTCAACCTGTGAGGCAAAAGTTCCGATAATTAGGCGACCATTTGTTTCTTTGATAATTTTTTCGATATTTTTAACAACAACATTTTCAGAAATAGAGAATCCTGGTTTTTCGATAGAGGTAGAGTCCATAGTAAGAAGAAGAACATTTCTGTCTTTGAATCTTTCATATTGTTTTACTTCTTCAGCTGTTGGAACTCCGTCAACATTATCAACACGAACGTCTTCAATAATAACAACATCACCTAAATCGGTATTAATAATAATACCCATTGAGTCAGGAATTGTGTGAGAAATAGCGAAAGTTTCAACACGAAGTTTTCCTGCAGTAATCACTTCGTCACCCTCAATAATTTTCATATTAGGTTTTGGTAGGTGAGGGAAGTCTTCCATCTTTTTCAAAATCATAATCGCACCAAATTGACGAGAATAAATCGGAGGATTTCCAAGTTTTTCTAATACAAATGGAACAGCACCAATATGATCAAGGTGACCGTGGGTAATGAAAATACCACGAATTCTATCTTTTCTTTCTTCAAGATATTTTGTGTTTGGAATCATGTAATCGATACCTGGAGTTTCATCAAGTTTGAATTGTAGACCTGCATCAACAATAATAATGTCTTCGCCAACCTCAACAGCAAGCATGTTTTTTCCAACTTCCTCAACTCCTCCAATAGGAACGATTCTAATGTTGTTTTTCTCTAGTGCTGGAACATCAATTTTTTTGTCATCTTGTCTATTTCCTCTTTTTTGACGAATTGTCTGGCGAAGGGATTGACTACGATGAGGCATTCTCAATTTCTTTGCTTTTCTAGGGCCTCCTTGCTGGTTCCTGTTATTGGTATTACTTGGGTGTCTTCCTTTATTACTTGTATTATTTTCTGTTTTATTATTTTCCATTTTATTATTGTTAAACTATTAATTATTAAAAACTTTCCAAACTTTGTCTGTATTGATAAACCAGTTATTAATACTTTCAAATCTGTCACTTGCTACCTTTATGTTTCCAATCTCAACACCTTTTATTTTGTTTGAAACTAAATATGTAAATTGAGGTGTGTAAAGGAATATTGCAGGTATATCCTCTCTAATTTCTGAAACAAGGTTCTCTATTTGTTCCTCAGAAATATCTTCTTCAGTGGTGTTTCTTAATTCCTCTAAGATATCATCTGTGTCGATGTTTGCATAGCTTGTTATGTTAAGTCCCGGATTGTTTCTTCTTGAGGAATGCCAAAATGAATATAAATCAGAAGGGGAATTAACAACAGTTCCAAATAGTAATGTCTCAAAATTACGAGGTCTTATAACGTTTTGGTTAAGGTCACTTATTTCAAAAACTTTTACAGAAACATCAGCACCAATCTTTCGCCACTCTTCTGCGACAGTTTCTGCTACGTCAATCAATTCAGGAACATTACTTGTAGAGATAGATGTTGAAAGAATAAAAGTCTCATCATTTACTTCAACAGTGTAAATACCCTGCTCGTTTTTATCCCAACCAGCTTCTACTAATATTTGCTCTGCAGCTTCTAAGTCTTGTGAAAAATCTAAATCTTTTAATCCTGTGATTGGACTACTTATTTTATCTGCGTAACCATTGAAAATTTCGTCTACTATTTTTGATTTTGGTGTTGCTAGGCGTAGTGCCTCTCTTGCTGATTTTAATGATAGAGAAGGTGACTCTACTTGGTTTATAAAAATACCAAAAACTCTAGGTAGTGAAGAAGTTATGATTTGAAAGTCTTTGCTGCTTATGTCTTTTAATGATTCAGGACTTAGGCTTGAAACTGAATTAACTTCACCTTTTTCTATTGCTTCAACTAATTCAGATTCATTTTTATAAAATTTAAAGATGAATTTATTTATAAGAGGTTTGTCTAATAAATAGTTTTTATTAACGGAAAGGGTATAGGTAATAGGTATGTTAATGCTGTCTCTTTTAATTTTATCTAATCTGTATGCACCAGATCCTACAGGTTCAATATTATACAAATTCAAACTGAATGCATCATTCGGTGTTTCTTGCCAGATGTGTTTTGGGAGTATTCCTACGTTAGTATTTTTTATAAAATTTGGATTAGCTGTTTCTAGGACAAATCTAATCTGTCTATCTGAAACTTTTTCAATTGCCACACCTTCCCATTCTGATATTCTTGGACTTCTTATTTCCGGGTCTTGTATTTTAAGAATCGTATATACGACATCATCTGATGTAACAATCTCTTTGTCATGAAATTTTGCATCTTCGCTAATATAAAAATCATAAATTAAACCATCTTCAGAAATTTCAAACCTATCAGCCAAATCAGGAATTATACTTCCATCAGATTCTACTTTTACTAACCCTGAATAAATAAGTGAACTAATATCTCTATCTACATTTGAATTTGCGATGACAGGGTTAATAAATCTAGGTGTCCCAATTACTCCTTCTATTATAGAGCCTCCATTTTCTGGAATAGAAACTAAAAATTTATTATTTAATCCAATCAGTATGAAAAGTAAAGATAGAGATGCAATTACTGAGAAGACAGAGAAAATAACTTTCTCTGTTAAAGAAAAGGTATTTAATATAGATTTTATTTTTGTAATAGAATTATTAATTTGTTCTTTCACGATTTTAAGTATTTTTTATATACAAATAATCTACACAATTAAATTTAGAAAAAGTTAAGCAACAATAAATGAAATTACTGAAACAATAACGAATAGGATTGCGATGATAACTGTTCCATTAAAAAGCATTTTTTCAGCCCCTCTTCTTGTGTGATATCCAGCGTCAACATTATCAGAACCACCACCAAGAGCACTACCTAATCCGGCAGCACTAGTTTGCAGTAAAATTCCAGTAATTAACATAACTGAAAGAATTATTTGTATTATTGGTAAAATAGTAACCATAATTCGATGACCCAAATATAGCAGAATAGGTGAGGTTGTCAATGAAATTATTTATTATTCTTGAATTGGATATTTGGAGCAATTTACTTGCAATTTAGCCTAAAATAACTAATATGAAACATTATGAACGAATTACGAAACAAAATTGTGGAAAACAAGACAAAATCAGCAATAATAGGGGTTATTGTTGTATTACTAATAATTTTAGGAGTTTTATTTAATAAAGGTGTATTAGATGCTGGTAAATTAGCTTTTTGGAACAATAATCAAAATTCAGCTAATATTGCTGACAGTGATTTTATCAAGGATCTTATGAAGGATATTGAAGGGCAGGAATCAATAAGTGATGATTCAGATGTTTATGTTGCACCTGAATTCATAATGACAGAAATTGTTGATGGTATTACTTACTTTAATAAAGTAAGAGTTCCTGTGTTAGCAAGTCCAGATTTATTTGATTATTCAGGAGAGAAAACACAAGGGTGTGGTGATGAAATTGTTTGGGTAATGAAAGATATTAACCCTACAAGAGCTCCTCTAACTGCTTCTATTAATCTTTTGTTAGATGATACAAAAGATTATGGATTTACTCCAGGAAACTTTCTAGCAAGACAAGATGAATTATCATTAGATGATGTTGTTATCGAAAATGCTGTTGCGAAGATTTCATTAAGTGGAGAATTTACAGTTGATGGTGTTTGTGATGCCCCAAGACAGTTTATTCAGTTAGAAGAAGTTGCTCTGCAATATTCTACAGTTGACGCCGTTCAAATATTTTTGAATGGTCAATTACTTCGATAAACTAATTTTCTAGTTTAATTTAAAAATACCCTAGTAGTTTACCTACTAGGGTATTTTATTAACCATTAATAAATAAGGCTGTGTATAAACATTTCTCTATTCTTATAATAACTGATAAAATAATACTATTAGTATTTTCATAATTCAAAACATGTTTACAAAAAATAAAAAAATTCAAAGAATAGCATTAATATTAAGTATTACTGTAATAACTATACTCTCTGGAGTATTAGGTTTTGGAAATGAAAACATAACAAAAGCTCAATCAACAGAGAAAGAACTATCAGGATATGCATGGTCAACTAATATTGGATGGATATCAATGAACTGTTCTAATAGAGGTGTGTGTAATCAATTAGACGCAAATGGAAATAAGAAAAACTATAAAGTAACACTAGATGAAGATACAGGTAACTTAACAGGATATGGTTGGTCATCTAATGTTGGTTGGTTGAAATTTGGAGGATTATCAAATTTTCCATCAGATTCTTCTACATTATCAATAAATGCAAACATTGATCCTGAAACAGATGAAATGAAAGGTTGGATTAGATTTCTAAGTCTAGGAGACGGTTGGGACGGTTGGGTATCTTTATCAGGTAAGACATTAAATAATGTACCCTATGGACCAAAAAGAGCTAATGATAATATATCCGGCTATGCTTGGGGTAGTGATATTGTTGGTTGGGTTGATATGACAGGAATATCCTTATCAGAGAAACCCGCACAATGTGGATCAGCACATAATCTAATAATTGGAGAAAAACCAACTACAAATCTTTGCGATATTGGAAACCTGGAAGGAGTTGTTACACAATCAGACCAAGATTCATGGACATGGACATGTAAAAATGATCTTGAAATATCATCTTCACAATGTAGTTCATCTTGTGATACTAATGAATGGATATGTGGAAATAGTTGTATTCCATTATCAGAAACTTGTGGTGATAATGGTGGTTGTCCATCAGGATCTATTGAAGAACCAGAAGGGTCAGGAATATGTGTACCAAACACAACCACAACAGGAGCAGAAGATGGTGGTATAACAACATTTAAGGCTTCACCAGGACTAATAAATAGAGGTGATGAATGTGTTCTGAATTGGGCAGTATACACAGAAACACCAGAATTAGTTCTATGTGAAATTGTATCAGATGATGGGGGAACTCTATCAATTGATCCAGCACAAGGATCATCAGGATATGCAAAATTCAATAGTGTTACATCTACAACTAATTATGAAATGTCTTGTTATGACGCAAGTCTAGGAACAGCTAGTATTCCGTTATCATCAAAATCAGCAAAATGTGTAATTAATCCTAATTTCCAAGAATTTTAAAAACTTGCTATAATTAGATTACTTAAAGCTTAATAAAATAATTAAAAAAATGACAATACTTTATATAATATTAGCAATAATCGTAGTAATTGCTGGGTGGGTAGCTGCTTCATATAACGGGTTTATTAAACTTAGAACTCGCTCAGAGGAAGCATGGTCAGATATCGATGTTCAATTGAAACGTCGTTATGACCTTATTCCAAATCTGATTGATACAGTAAAGGGTTATATGACACATGAAAGAGAAACTCTTGAAGCAGTTACTCAAGCTAGAACTGCTGCAATGGGAGCAGGAACAGTAGAAGAACAAGCAGGTGCTGAAAATATGCTGTCCGGTGCTTTAAAGTCATTATTTGCTGTTTCAGAATCTTACCCAGATTTAAAAGCAAATGATAGCTTTCTAGAATTACAGCGTGAATTAACTGACACTGAAAATAAAATTCAAGCATCACGCCGTTTTTATAACACAAACGTTCGTGATCTTAATATTAAAATCGAATCTTTCCCTTCAAATATTATTGCTGGGGTATTCAATTTTGATAAAAGAGAATTCTTTGAGCTTGCTGATGATGAACAAGCTGCAAAAGATCCTGTAAAAGTAGACTTCTAAATTTATCTCTAGCCTCAAAAAAAATGGCGGCAAATCTTTATAAAAATCAATCAGAGAATATTACAAAAACATGGCTGTTAATGTCTGTGTTTTTTGTTCTTATAATATTTTTAGGATGGTTTGCTAGTTATTATTTTAATGACCCGATTATCTTGTATTTTGCAGTTTTCTTTAGTATTGCAATGAATATTTTTAGTTATTGGAATTCTGCTTCGTTAGTATTAAAAATTAGTGGTGCAAAGCTTGCTTCAAAAGAAAAATATTACGATCTTTATACTTTGACTGAAAATCTTTCTATTACTGCTGGGCTTCCAATGCCGAAACTATATGTGATAGAGGATTCTGTGCCGAATGCTTTTGCTACGGGTAGAGACAAAAAACATGCAGTTGTTGCTGTTACAACAGGTCTTTTGCAAATTCTTGAGAAGAATGAATTGGAGGGAGTAATTGCTCATGAGTTGGCACACATTGGTAATAGAGATATTTTATTACAGACCGTCGTCGTTGTTTTAGTTGGGCTAGTGACAATGTTGGCTGACATTTTTTTCAGAATGACATTTTTTGGAGGAAGAGATAAAGATAGTGGAAAAGCTGGTGGAATTTTATTAATAATAGGAATTGTTCTGATGGTTCTGTCTCCTATTATTGCAACTATAATTAAATTAATGATTTCTAGAAAAAGAGAATTTTTAGCTGATTCAACCGGAGCACTCTTAACTCGGTATCCTGAAGGTCTAGCTTCTGCCCTAGAAAAAATATCAGGATTTTCTAGAGGAAAAAAGATGAAAAAGGCTAATCATGCTACAGCGCATATGTTTTTTACTAGTCCTTTTGGTGAACATGGAAAGAAAAAAGTTAGTTTTATTAACAAACTTTTTGCTACCCATCCTCCAGTTGAACAAAGAATTGCAAAATTACGAGGATTGGAATTACAATAAAACTTTTATACACATTTATAGGTTTTCTTTTTATCCATTTTTGTAATATACTTTATTTGTAGAGGTCATTATATAAAACTAATACTTAAATAAACTGTTTCAGTTTTAAATTTAAATAATAAAATTAATTATGAAAAATAAATACATTAAATACACAAATTTTTTAGTTGTAATAACATTACTTTTGACGGGATTTGGATTCATAGCAAATGCTTCATGGGTTACTCCTCCATCATCACCACCAGATAATAATGCACCTACTCCATTGAATGTTAGTAATTATCCTCAAACAAAAGATGGTAACCTAACTATAGGTGGTAATCTTAATACAAATGGAAACATTACTGCTATAGGAAATGTATTTGGACAAGCTTTTTTGTATACTTCTGACCGTAGGCTTAAAAATGATATTGAACCACTCTCAGATAATCTAATTAATGATATTCTTAAATTACAAGGTGTGTCATATACATGGAAGGAAGGAGGAAAAAGTGATATTGGTCTTATAGCTCAAGAAGTCGAAGAATTATACCCAGATCTTGTGGTAACAAGTGAAGAAAGTGGTTATAAATCAGTAGAATACGCTGGTCTTATTGCACCACTTATTGAGATTACAAAAGCACAACAAGAACGTATTGACTTACTTGAATCTAGAATCGAAATTTTAGAAAGAGAGCTTTAAAAAAAGAATTATGAAAAAAACAATTAAAATAATTTCAGAAATTATATTATTTATTGCTATTATGATACCAATAGTAGTTAATGCTATTGATACTGCTGATACAGGATATATTGTTGAGACTGGAGAAAAGAAAGAAATTGATGCACATGGTGTTTGTAAAGTTGTAGATAATGAGACTGACGAACATGGTAACCCAATAAATATTTTTGTTCCTACAAAAACAGTTGCAGAGTGGGAGGCGTTTAGGAATAATTTACCTCAACATGTCTTCTTGCTTCCATGTGTGACAGTCGTTGTGCCACCAGCAGCAACACCAACGAATAGTAGTGGTCCTGATATTTATTTTCATTATTATAAAGATGGTGGAAGTGGAAGTTTCTGGAATTAGATAGTAATTAATAGAGTAATATGAAAATAATGAATAAAAATATAATAATAATTTTAACTGCTTTAATAGTGATAGGAGGTGTTTTTCTTTTAGTTGGTAATTATCTAAATTTTCTACCTACTGGTAATGGAGAAAAAACTGCAGAGGAAATACAACGTGAAAAAGAAGAAGAACGCAAACAAAATTATTCTGATTCATATAAAGAAATAGTCCTAGAAGATTACTTCTCATTCCCAAGTGAAAACGTAGTTTCTTTTGGTGAGGTAAAGGACCTAGAAGGACAAATTGGTAAATACGAGGATTTAGCTAAAGATAAAGAAGCACTTTTGCTTGTTGAATACAATGCTATTGATGGACAGGAAAGAGAAGCTTATATAAAAACCTTAGATCTAAACAATGAAAATATCTCTTATGTGTTAAGACATTACACAAATTATTTTGAAGTTAACGATATAGAAAAAATAGAGTATCGCTTTAAATTTAGTATAGATGAATTTAAGAAAGAAGAATATAAAAAAGAGACAAACTCAGGAACTATTTTAATATCTAATAATAAGATTTATGTGATTATGAGTAATGATGATACTATCGATCATTTTTTACAAATTCTTAGTGAGTACAATAGTATAGATGAAACTTTCTTACAATATTTACAAAATAACCCAAGCGTCTATATTGAAATTAAAACTGAAACAGAAAAAGTTGAGCAAAAAGAACAAGAGGTAATAAACAAAATACCAGATGATCTAAAAGTTTTCGCAAGTAATTTTTGGAAGGAATGGATTGTAATGAATACTGAAGAACTACCTAATTATTATTCTGATGAAGTTTGGTTTTACGCAGGTGACGAGTGGTTTGATGAATGGGATATGGAATATGATGATAGTGATGAAGTTCATGAATTTGTAAACATAGAGCTTGGTAGATTGTTAAGTGCATACGTTGAGCTTAAATCAGAAGATTTCGAAGAAGACTATGAGGAAGCACTAGAACTATCAGATAGTATTATACTTTACCCAATTGATGATTTTATGAGTTTATGTTTTTCAGAAGATAAAGACGAGTTCTTCAGTCACTTTAATATTAGTGATGGCGATGTAATCATGACTGTTAGACTAGATAGTGGTGATACATGTACTATAGATGGAAACTTCCTTGGTGGGGAATTAAGATTTTTCGTTATCAGTGGAACAGGAGGTGATTATGAGGTTGTTACTGACTTTACTGAATAGGTTTTGTTATGAATCTTTCTAAGAAAAATCAATATTTCGTAGTTGTCCTAGTAGTTATCCTTTCCTTTTTTAGTGTTCATGAATTACGTAACGCTTCGTTTGATATTCTTCCTGAATTTCAAACAAAAAAAATACAAGTTCAGACAGAAGCATTAGGTTTATCAGCATCAGAAGTTGAAAACTTAGTTACGATTAATGTGGAAGAGATGCTTACAAATACTCCATGGATGGAGAAATTGAATTCTACTTCTGTTAATGGTTTATCTTCTGTTGATGTTACCTTCAGTCCAGATACTGATATTATGGAAGCACGACAAATGGTTTCTGAGAATCTATTGCTATCACAGTTAATTCCAAATGTATCACAAGAATCAATAATTATTCAGCCACACTCAACTACTAATAGAGCTATGGCAATTGGACTTTCATCTAATGAACTTTCTCTTATTGATATATCTCAGTTGTCTCGTTGGAATATACGACCAGCTTTAATGAGTGTTCCAGGAGTAGCAAATGTTTCTATTTGGGGTCATAGAGAAAGACAATTACAGGTACAGGTTGATCAAAATAGAATCACTAATACCGGGATTTCTTTGGAACAAGTTATTAAGGATACGGGTAATGCATTTTGGATGTCTAACCTTACTTATTTAGAAGCATCAGCTCCTGGTTCTGGTGGTTGGATTGATACACCGAATCAAAGATTAGAAATACAACATATATTACCTATACGTAACGAGAAGAATTTAGCTGAAGTACCTTTTTCGAATTTAAGATATCTAAGCCTTGGTGATGTTGCTGATGTTGTTGAAGGTCATCAGCCATTAATAGGTGATGCAGTTTTGAGTGGAGGACAAGGAATATTACTTGTTATTGAGAAGTATCCTTGGAGTGACTTGTTAGATGTTACTTATGGTGTAGAAAGTAAATTGGAAGAACTTAAAGTAGGTCTTTCTGGTATAGAAATTAATACAAACGTATTTAGACCAGCTAATTTTGTTGAGTCAATGATTGATAATTTAATGGTTGTATTTTTAATTAGTTCTATTCTAATTCTCGTTACATTTCTGGTTTTATTTTACAAAATCCGTATATCTATTTTTGCTTTCTTATCAATTATAATGTCATTTATTACTACATTATTATTACTGCATTTATTCAATATCACATTTAATACTATATTGATTGCAGGAATTGTTTCATCAGTTGGAATCGTTATAGATCAGATAATTAGTAGCTTTAGAAAAAGTAATAATGGAAATATTCAGACTGCACTTATTACCATTTTATTAGTTGTCCCAGTTCTTTTCCTAAATGGTGAAATAGGTCTGTTTTATGAACCTATTGCTGTTTCGTACACCGTATCAATATTAGTTGGAATATTTTTTGCATTATTTGTATTTCCATCTTTTGTTAAATTGTTTTCATCTGAGACATATATTAAAAACAGAGACTTTTTATTCCTTAAAAAAATAAAAAATGTTTATTCAGATATTTTGATAAAGTTTACAAAAATACCATCCAAGATATTGGTAGTATTCATCTTTTTAATTTCTATTTTAAGTATTTCATCTTTATTCTTTGATGATTATTCTATTTTCCCAGAATATAACGAGAGAACACTTGTTGTGAAGGTTGAGAATACACCAGGTACATCACTTATTGAGATGAACAGAATTGTAAATGATATTGGAAATAAATTACAAAAAGTTGAAGGTGTAAGTAATTTTGGTGCAGACATAGGTAGGGCAATAACAGGGGACCAGATAACAGCTATAAATTCAGCACAGCTTTGGGTAAGTATTGGAGAGCAAGCTGATTACAAAAAAACTAAAGATTTAATTAATAAAACTCTTGAATCCTATCCTGAAATTATTAAAAGTGTAGAAACATATTCTCAGGAAATAATGGGTAGATACTTAACTTCAAACGAAAAAGACCTTTTTGTTCGTGTATATGGAGCGGATTATAATGAATTAAATAAACAAGCCTTGGAAGTTAAAGAACATATTTCTAGAATTGATGGAGTTATTGATCCAAATGTAATAACAGAATCGTATACAGAGGTTCCTGGAATTGAAATTGAAGTAATATCAGAAATTGCTAGTTTGTATGGTTTGAAACCTGGTGATGTTAGGCGTGGTGCGGCTACTCTTGTTAATGGTTTACAAGTTGCTAATCGTTTCGAAGAACAAAAAGTTTATCAAGTTGCAGTATGGAGTATTCCAGAAGAGCGTAGAGATTTGAATGATATAAAGAATCTGTTAATTGATACACCCTTTGGAACACGTGTACGACTAGATGATGTGGCGGATGTTAGAATTGCCCCTATGATGAGTATCGTAGAACGTGAAGGTATGTCTAGATATCTTGATGTCGTTTTTGAAACAAGAAAAGATAAGAAAACTACAATAAAAAATCTAGAAGATACTATTCAAGATATGGAATTTCCTCTTGAATATCATGCTTCAGTTTTAGGTGAAAGTACAAAAAATCAAAACAATTTCGTAGTAGTTATTGTAATAGTTTTGGGTGGTGTGTTTCTATTACTTCAATCAATATTTAATAGTTGGCGTCTAGCATTATTAAGTTTAATTATTGCACCAGCTACTATATCAGGAGGGGTATTAGCGATGTATGTATTTAAGGATGGAATATTGTCACTAGGTATCTTATTAGGTCTTTTAGTTGTTGTCAGTTTGTCTCTAAGAAACATAATTATGATTATTGGACACTACCAATCTCTAGAAAAAGAAGAATTATTTGGAAAATTACTTGTATGGCGTGGTTCAAAAGAGCTTCTAATTCAAATTCTTACTACAGCATTTGTAACATCTCTAATTTTTCTATCTGTTTTATTTATGGGTAATGTACCTGGTCTAGAATTGTTATATTCAATGGCCTTGGTTGTTCTGTTTGGATTATTTACTTCAACAATTATTAATATATTTGTTATTCCAAACTTATATTTGTGGGCTTGTAATATTAATAATCATGAATCGTAAATTAAATTTTATAATTATAATAATATTGACTGTCACAGTATATTTTATTTATACTTTTTTTAACACAGATGAAGAAAATATTAAATATGAATATAATAATGAACCTGCTCATGTTGTGGAGTCAGAAGATGGAAGCTTGCCATTTGTAGTTTTAACTGAAAAAGCGGTTCAAAGACTAGACATACAAATAATTAAAATTTCTGATAATCAAAGAAGTATTCCGTATTCATCTGTTGTATATGATGTAAATGGAAAAACATGGGTTTATGTAAATAGTGATTCATTCTTTTATAAGAGAAAACAAATTTTCATTGAAAAAGTTGAAGGTAATGATGTATTGCTATCTGAGCTTTTACCTAATGATATAGATATTGTGACAATTGGAGTTCCAGAGCTGTATGGTGTTGAGTATGGAGTAGGTCAGGGAGGAGTAGGTCACTAAAATTATGATTCGATGGTTAATTAACAAAAGTCTTGAGTTTAGATATTTAGTTGTTTTCATAACAGCAGTTGTTTTGTTTGTGGGTATTTCACATATTAGAAACGTTCCGCTTGATGTTTTTCCTGAGTTTGCACCTCCTATGATTGAAATTCAGACAGAAGGACCCGGGATGTCAGCAACAGAAATTGAAAATTTGGTTACAGTCCAAATTGAAGAATCTTTGAATAATATTCCAGGACTTAAAACAATACGCTCTAAATCAGTTCAAAGTCTGTCGTCTGTTCGTTTATGGTTTGAAAGGGGAAGTGATCCTATACTTATTAGACAACTTACAAGAGAACGTTTAAATATTGTAACTCCTACATTGTTGCCTCCTGCTGATGCTCCTAATATATTACCCCCTTTTTCATCAACAAGTAGAGTTTTAAAAATAGGTTTATCATCAGATGAATATTCATTGGAAGACCTTTCAATGATTGCATATTGGAAAATTGCACTTCAATTGAAACAAGTTCCTGGTGTGGCTGATGTTTATATTTGGGGAGAAAGATGGAAAATGCTTACTGTGCAAGCAGATCCAGAATTAATGAAGTTACATAATATTACTTTGGATAGGTTAATGGAGGCTACTTCAGAAGTAATGGACTTAGGGTTATTACAATATACTCCAGGTGCAAAAAGTCAGCCACACGGTTTTATTGATACTACAGAACAAAGATTATATTTAAAAAACCATATTTCCCCAGAGATGAATCCAGATAAATTATCTAAGATTCCTATTTATAATGAGAAAAAACCAGATGGTTCACCTCTTTTATTGAGTGATGTTGCTAGTACTACATGGACACATCAACCTCTTATTGGTGATGCTGTAATTGATGGTGAAGATGGACTTCTACTAGTTGTTTCTAAAATGCCTTGGGGAAATACTCTAGAGGTAACCGAGGGTGTCGAAAAAGCTTTAAAAGAGATGAAACCTGGACTTCCAAATATAGAAATTGACACTACAATTTTTAGACCAGCAACTTATATAGAGATGTCTATCGAAAATCTTATGAATTCTTTGTTTGTTGGTTCTATATTAGTTTTCATTGCGATACTCTTCTTTTTGTTTGAATGGCGTATTGCTCTTATAAGTACATTAATTATTCCGATATCATTGATAAGTACATTATTTGTCCTAAGTGTTTACGGAGCAACAATTAATATTATGGTTCTTACTGGTATGATAGTCGCAATTGGGGTCGTCGTCGATGACGCCATTGTAGATGTTGAAAACGTTGTCCGACGTTCTCGTCAGATGCATAATAATAAGGGTAAAAAAACTTTAAAAGAAATAGTTCGTGATGCATCATTAGAAGTTAGAGGTATTGTTATTTTTTCATCTTTAATCGAAATAACTGTTCTTTTACCGGTTTTCTTTTTAGGTGGTTTGTCAGGCGCTTTCTTTGGTCCATTGGCAAGTGTTTATGTGTTAGCAGCTTTAGTTTCACCATTTATTGCTATGACAGTTACACCTGCTCTGATTTATATACTTTTATCTAACGTTTCTATAAAACAAAAAGAACCACCATTTCTACCTTGGATTAAAAATAGTTATGGAAACATTATCTCAGCCTTTATTAAGATAAAGGGAAAATTCCATATATTAATTCTTATATCACTAGCTGTTGCTATTTTAATAACGGTTCCATTTTTAGGTAAACAATTATTACCAGATTTTAAAGAAAATGATTTCTTAATGCATTGGTTATTAAAACCAGGTTCGTCTCGAGAGGAGGTAGTAAGAACAAGTAAGGAGGTAGGAAAGGAGCTACTTGATATTACCGGGGTTCGTAATTTCGGTATGCATACAGGACGTGCGGTTGGAGCCGATGAAATTGTTGGTATGTATTTTGCTGAAAACTGGGTAAGTATTGATCCTACAGTTGATTATGATAAAACCCTTCGTGCTATCGAAGAAGTTGTTCATGGATATCCAGGGCACATTAGAGATGTTCAAACATATTTAAAAGAGAGAATTAGAGAGGTTTTAACTGGGTCTAGTCATCCTTTGGTTGTACGTATTTATGGTCCTGAATTAAAAGGGTTACGTAATGTTGCTGAGGATATAAGACAAAATTTATCTAATAATGTAGACGGACTTTCTGAATTGTATACGAGTCTTCAAGTTGATATACCCCAAATTCAAATCGAAGTTGATTTAGTTGAAGCGAAGAAATATGAAATTAAACCTGGTGATGTACGTCGTGCCGTGGCTGTAATAATAAACGGTGTTGAAGTAAGTGATATTCATGACAAAAATAAGGTATATGAAGTAATGGTGTGGAGTTCACCAGATATACGTAATAGTCCACAAGATTTAGAAAAGTTGCTGATCGATACTCCACAAGGTGGTCATGTAGAACTTGGAACTGTTGCAAATATAAATATTGTTCCAACACCAAATGTGGTTCAAAGAGAAAATAATTCGCGTTATATTGATGTTGAAGCTGAAATCTCAGGGAGAGATATTAGTGCTGTTGCTGAAAATATGAATAATGTTATTAGAGAAATGAAACTTCCTCTTGGCTACCATGTAGAATTAATAGGTGAATCAAAAGAGATTAAAGAGAGTCAACAAAATATTTTCTTCGCCAGTATTATAGCTATTATTGTTGTATTCTTTCTTCTATACTTAACATTTAGTAGTTGGCGTCTTGCAATAATCACTTTTGTTACTATTCCAACGGGTCTTTCCGGAGGAATATTAGCTGTATATTTAGCTGACGGAGGTGTTCTATCACTCGGTTCGTTGGTTGGATTTTTAACAGTGCTTGGTGTAGCAACAAGAAATGGAATAATGTTAATTGGACATTATCAATATCTCGAAAAAGAAGAAGGTGAATCGTTTAGCCCGGCGTTAATTATAAGGGGCGCAAAAGAACGTATTACCCCAATTCTTATGACAACATTCACAACAGGATTAGCTCTTGTTCCTATTGTTATTGCTGGAAAAGTTGCAGGTCATGAAATTGAATATCCAATGGCAATCGTTATTATTGGAGGTTTAATAACATCAACCATTCTAAATGTATTTATTGTTCCAGCCTTATATTTTTGGTTTGGGAAAAAGAAGGTTTAATTTTCAACAACTTCATTAAAAATTTAACTTTTCTTAAATAAAACTTCATTCAATTTTTGTATATTTTTTATATGAAAAAACAAAATGTATTTTTTATAGGAATTGGTGGTAAAGGTTTGAATGTAATAGCTAAAATTTGCCTTCAAAAAGGATTCAATGTTTCAGGAGTTGATAAAGTTAGGAAAAAAGAAACTGAATCATTGGTCAAAGATGGAGCAAAAATTTATTACAAACATTCAGAAAAAAATATCAAAAAAGATATTGATTTGGTTGTTTATACCTCGATAGTAAGAATTGACTGTCCGGAGATTGTAAAAGCTCGTCGTCTTGGAATTAAAGTAATAAAAAGAGCTGAATTCTTAGGAGATTTAACAAAAGATGATTTTAGATTATGTATATCCGGTAGTCATGGAAAAAGCACAACAACTGCTATATTAGGTTTAAGTCTCATTAATTCTGGAATTGATGCAACTATCTTTGGTGGAGCTTATACAAAAGAATTTAATGGATATAATCATCTTGGAAAAACAAAGTATTCAGTCTTGGAGTCCTGTGAGTTCGATAGATCCTTCTTTAATTTAGTAGATAGAGCAACAATTATAACCTCTATCGAAAAAGGTCATTTAGAATACTATAAAGATGAAAACGAAATGAAAAATGCATTTAAAGATTATTTTCAAATGCATAATAGTGAATCATTAATAGTCGCAAATGGTGATGATTTGGATGTTAGAATGGCAACTTTTGAATCGGAGGCTAATATAAAATATTTTGGATTTAATAATCAAAATGATTATGTTATAAAAATTCATACCAAAAATGAAAATGGTTCTATTTTTTCAATTTATCAAGGTGATAATTTAGTTTTAGATAATATTAAAATTCATATACCTGGAGATTATAATATACAAAATTTTGTAGCGTCTGCAGTTCTAATGTATGAATTAGGATTACCTCTTGGTGGAATTTTGGAAACAGCTAAAACTTTTTCTGGTGTTGAACGTAGATTTGAAACCCATATGGCTAAAACAGGACAAATTTTAATTGATGATTTTGCCCATCACCCTAGTCAGGTAAAAAGTTTGTTTAAGGGTATTAAACAATTCTATCCAGATAAAAAAATTTATGCAGTTTTTGAACCTAGACAATATAATTTAATAAAAAATTTTCTCAGAGAATATGGTAAGGCTTTTCAAGATATCGATGAAGTTATTGTTACAGATATTTTACCTGCGCTTAATGACACGGTAAAAGATATTGGTAGCTTGAATACAGATGATGTAATTAATTCAATTAAGACTTATTCAGATAAATCAGTTATAAAAATTAATGATTATGATAATATCTATAAATATCTGAAACATAGAACAGATCAAGATTCAGTTATAGCAACTATTGGAGCCGGAGACATTTATAAAGTTAGAGACAAATTTTTAGTCTGATATAATATAAAACAATGAAAAAAATAGCAGTAATAGGATTTGGGGTAAGTGGACAAGCAATATCTAAACATTTTTTAAAAGAAAATTCAGAAATTTCTGTATATGATTCAAGAAACAGAAATACATTCGAAGAGTCTCTTTTATCTGGTTTTAAAAAAATTGAATTTAATTTCTCTACTACAGACTTTAATGAAGAGGATTTTGATTTAATTATGGTTAGTCCTGGAGTCTCACTTAGTCTACCTGTATTGCTACGCGCTAAAGAAAAAAAAATCCCTGTTAAAAATGACGTTACTCTTTTTATTGAAAAATGGAGGGAAACAGGTCCTATTGTTGGTGTAACAGGTTCAAACGGGAAAACAACAATAGTGAACCTTTTGCATGCTTATTTAAAAAAAACAGGTGTTAAATCAATCCTAGCGGGAAATGTTGGGAATTCACCTCTGAATGAAATTGGTAGGCATAAAAAAGGAACGGTTGCAGTGCTGGAACTATCTAGTTATCAATTAGAATCTTTTTCATCAGAGCATTATTTGGATGTTTGTCTTATAACAAATTTAAGCTCAAATCATTTAGATAGATACGATGGAAGTATGAGTAAGTATGCAGAGGCTAAGATGCAGGGAATTGATAGTCAAAAAACTAAAGTTGTTATTTGTTCAGATGATGAGGGAATTAAAAAATATGTAATACCTAAATTAAAGACTAAAAATATATCACTAATTTCACTTGAAACACCTATTGATCAGGTAATCCAAGACGGAGTCTATTCTGACTCTGATAACGATTTAGTTGTTTCAAATAACCAGAAACTATTTAAAGTTTTTAAAGATGTTAATAATAGAAAACTTATTGGAATCCATAATCTATATAATATTGCAATGATATACGGAGTTCTTAATAAATTAAATATAGACTTGTCTCATGATGAAATAATTAGAGATTTTAAAGGATTAGAACACCGCATCGAGCTTGTCAGAGATATTAATGGTGTTAAATATATAAATGATTCAAAGTCATCAAGCCCTGACGCCACACGTGTGGCAATAGAGTCCTTAACTAAAATAAAAAATATTATTTTAATTTTGGGAGGTAATGATAAAGGAATGAAATTCGATTTATTAAATGAATCAATAAGAGAAAATGTTAAGAAAGTCATTTTATTACCAGGTGATATTGAAGGAAAAATAAAAAAAACTTTTCCAAGTTTAGATATAAAGGAATTCGAAAATTTAGAAGAAGTAATAAGTTTTACAAAAGAAATTGCGATAAAAGGAGATATAGTTTTATTGTCCCCATCCGCAACTAGTTTTAAGCTTTATAAAAATTACGAAGAGAGAGGTGAGCACTTCAAAAAAATAGTGAATAGTTTGTAATTTTAAATTACCCATATATAAGTTGATGAAAATAATAAATAAAATTAAAAAAATAATCTGGTTAATATTAAAAAAAGTCAGATTACTAATTATTTATAAGCTTCTCAGAAAAACTACATATGGTGTTCGAACTATAATTATCTCCAATCAAAAAATTTTTCTGATTAAACATCCGTATGATAATTTCTGGGTCTTACCTGGAGGAGGAAAAGGCAAAAATGAAACAGAATTTGAAACTGCAAAAAGAGAATGTGAAGAGGAAGCTGGCTTAGTTATTACAGGTGAACTTAAAAAACTTGGTAAATATTTTAATAATAAAGAAAATAAAAATGATTATATTACTATTATAATTGCAAAAAACTATGAAAAATCTACAAAGAAACAGAGGCTAATTGATAGAATTGAGATACAAAAAAGAAATTGGTTTTATTTAGATGAATTACCTGAAATATCTAGCGCTACAAAACTTAGAATTAATGAGTACATTGGCGGTGATTTTTCTGAGGAAATTAGACTTTGGAATTAGATTAATGTCTATTCGAGCCATTAAACACAACATGTTATAATTTATTCATGGCAAATTTTTATAAACCACATAGGCATGTTAACTGGAACTACGGAGGTCCAAAATGGCGGCTTAGTCGTTCTAAAATAGAATTATTCATTGAGTGTCCTAGGTGTTTTTATATTGATAACAAGTTAGGAACAGCTCGTCCTAGAGGTTTTCCTATGAATTTAAATACCGCTGTTGATACTCTTCTTAAAAAAGAATTTGATCTTTACAGGTCAAAAAAACAACCACATCCATTAATGGAAAAATTTGATGTTGATGCTATTCCGTTAGATCATCCTAAGATGGATATATGGAGAGAAAATTTTGAAGGTGTAGATTTTTATCATGAACCTACAGGAATGACTATTTGTGGAGCTGTAGATGATTTATGGGTTAATAAAAGAGGGGAAATTTATGTTGTGGACTATAAATCAACCTCAAAAGAAGAAAAAGTTTCATTAGATGCTGATTGGCAAATTTCATACAAAAGACAAATGGAAATTTACCAATGGTTACTTCGACAAAATGGATTCAATGTTTCTCCGACTACTTATTTTGTTTATGCAAATGGAAAGACTGATGTAGATTCATTTGATTCAAAAATTGAATTTGATTTAGATATTTTGCCTTATGAAGAGCAAGGTTTATTTAATGAGGATATTTTATTCAAAATAAAAGAAACACTAGACTCAGATGAAATGCCAAAAGCAGGTCATGATTGTGAATATTGTTCTTATTTCAACACAAGAAAAGAAGTTGATGTAAATGAATCAGTAATTAATATAGAATAATATATGAAAGAAAAACATCCAATTATATTTACAATTTTCGGAGCTACAGGTGATTTAGCTCAAAGAAAAATTATTCCAGCCTTAATGGATTTATACTGTAGGGATTTATTACCTGAAAATTTTAAAATAGTTGGTTTTTCTAGAAAGGACTTATCAGACGATGATTATAGAATATTTGCAATAAATTCTATCGAAAATAAAAAAGAAAATCATCCACAAGAAAAAATCAACGACTTTATTTCAAAAATACATTACAAACAAGGAGATATTGATAATCTTGAAAATTATCAGTTACTTGCACAATTTCTCAAGAAAATCGATTCTGAATTAGGTGATTGTTCAAATAAGGTTTTCTATCTTGCTGTTCCACCAAAACTTTATCAACCGATTTTTGAAAATCTTTCAGAATCTGGTCTAGGAACACCTTGTATTGTGGAAGGTGAGGAAAGATGGGCTAGAATTCTTGTTGAAAAACCATTTGGTTCAGATCAGGACGAAGCTAGAAAATTAGATAAAATACTTGGAAAACTTTTTAAAGAGGAACAAATATTTAGAATTGATCATTATCTAGCAAAAGAAACTGTCCAAAATATTTTAACTTTCAGGTTTGCTAATGCTATTTTCGAGCCAATTTGGAATAAGGATAATATTGAAAAAGTAGAACTTAATTTATATGAAAAAAATGACGTTTCAGATAGAGCAAGTTTTTATGATGGTATAGGGGCCCTACGTGATGTTGGACAAAACCATTTACTACAGATGATGGCTTTGATTGCAATGGAAGATCCTAAATCAATGCTTTCAGACGCTATTCGTGATTCAAGAGGAAAATTATTTTCAAATGTAAAAGTTGATAAAAAAGATTTAGGATATTTTACTAGAGCTCAGTATAAGGATTATTTAAATGAATCAGGAGTAGAGAAAAATTCAAAAACAGAAACATATTTTAAAATAAAATTAGGTGTTAAAAATAAAAGATGGGATGGTGTTCCTTTTTATTTAAGGAGTGGAAAAGCTTTAGCCGAATCAAGATCCGAAATAAAAATAACTTTTAAGGATAAAAAGAGTTCTGTTTGTCAAATTGATGGTGTATGTAGGTATAACAATATGCTCACAGTAAACATTCAACCAGAAAAAACAATATCACTTTGTTTTTGGGTAAAAAAACCAGGTCTTTCATTAGAGCTTGAACAAAAAAAATTATCTTTTGATTATGATGAAAATCCTTTAAATGTCGCTGATGCTTACGAAAAAGTTTTGTTTGATTGTATAAAAGGAGACCAATCTCTATTTGCTAGTACTTACGAAATTGCCACACAGTGGGGGATTATTTCTGAAATTTTTAAACTTTGGAAAAATATACCACTACATGAATATGAAAAAGGTGTAGATCCAGAATTATTAGATAAAAAATAATATTATGAAATTAGGATATATAGGATTAGGTAAAATGGGATTTGCGATGGTCGAAAGACTTCTTGAAAAAAATTACCAAGTTGTTGCTAATAACCGTTCAAATGACTCTGTTGATAAAATTGCTAATAAGGGTGCAGAACCTGCTTATACTATTTCTGAATTGATTGAAAAACTCTTAAAAGAAAATCCAGAAGAAGCAAAGACGATTTGGTTAATGGTTCCCTGGAAGGCGGTTGA
>Ga0136558_1000307_pt1 | contig 28197 bp, 23 predicted proteins | sample AntRauTorckE6833_FD_101391 | JGI IMG/M metagenome (GOLD analysis project Ga0136558, IMG submission 101391) | Saline lake microbial communities from Rauer Islands, Antarctica - Metagenome Torckler E6 #833 | ecosystem: Environmental > Aquatic > Non-marine Saline and Alkaline > Saline | place...
ATGTTGTCTGACTAATGTCAGACTTGTTTTCTTTTCCTTCAGGTACTGAGATGTTTCACTTCCCTGAGTATGCATCTTGAATCAAGTTCAAGATAACTGCAAAATGCAGTTGGGTTCCCCCATTCGGAGATCTCTGATTAATAACGATTGTTAGGCATCTCATCAGAGCTTATCGCAGCCATACTACGTCCTTCTTCGCCTCTTTCAACCTAGGCATCCACCATACGCCCTTAGATTCCCATTAGGAAATCTAAAAACCACTACAATTTAATTTTTTTTGTGTTTGTGAAAATACAATTTCCTGATTGTATTTTTGATATGACCAACTAGATGACGTTTAAGACTCACAAAATAAATCTAGTTGGTTGTTTTATGTCAAAGTTCAATTTACAAAAGTTCATGCCTTAAGTTTTAAAAACCACTTTACGGTTTAAAGCGGCCCTCTCAATCACATCAAATTTGATGCCTTTAAATGGACCACTCGAACTTAATCTTTCCTCTCATAAATGTAAACGCTATTATACGCAAAAGAGTTTTATTGTCAACAGTTTTTTATGCTTTTTAAAAGTGGAGAAACTGTTGATAAAAATAGAGAAAAAAACATAACAAAAAGCGCCCCGTTTAAGAGCGCTTTTTGTTTTTAAATTCTTTAAAATCTTTTAAGAAATTAGTCTCTGTTTGAAATTTCTTTTTTGATTTTATCTACTGCGTCAGCTGCTGCATCTTTACCTCCAATTCCGAATGAGATTCCGAAAGCTAATGCTAGTGAAACCACAACTCCAGTGAATAGAGTTTGAATAAAGATTGCTCCGATTCCTAATTGGAAAAGTGCTGCTAGTGCTGCAAAAATCCAGATTGACCATTTTGTAACTGATCCTAGGAAATGTGCTGAGTCTAGTCCTGCTGCTCTCGAGCTAGCAATAACTGTTTTCTTTAGTGCATCAGCAATAACAACTGCGATTAATAGAATTAATACAGCTCCGATTACTTGTGGAATGTATCCAAGTACAACTCCTTGTAGGAATTCGTTTACTTGTTGAAGTCCTAGAACGTCAAACGCTGTAATAAGGAACACAACGATTGTGAACCATTTTACAAGTTCTCCTAGGAACTTTCCTGAGTCTAATTTAAACCCTCCTTTTTCAACAACCTCATCTAATCCTGCTGATGAAAGAGCTTTGTCTAATTTAATTGATTTGATAATTTGTGCCACAACTTTAGATAAAGCTGCACCGATAATCCAACCAAGTAGAACGATGATAACTGCAATAATCAAATTTGGAACTACTGCAAGTACACCTGTAAAAACTTGTTCGAATGAATTTTGTAGGACTGCTGCCCATGTATCAAAAGTATTCATGATATTTAAGTTTTAAAATTAATAATTAATAATTGCGGATGTCCGCCACGTGACGACATTTTGCCGTGTTTTTATTATAACATCTATAACTCAAATCCAAGCCTATCTACAACGACATGATGTGGGAAATCCAAAACGTCACGAACTAGGCGATCATGTATTCCTAAACGATATTTGAAATCTTCTGACCCCAGAACCGCATAACGCAGTTCTTTTCCTACTTCTGATTCCAGAGTTAGGACTAAGTTTTTAAGACTTCTTTGTTTTACATCATCAGCAATAATCAACATGTCTATTCTACTATCGTCATTTTGAATAAAAATTCCTGAAACAGCCAATAATTTCAATTTTCCAATTTTTCCAATCCTCTTTCCTATATCAGCGTGCTTGAATGGTTCTGTATTAATAAGAAGACTTCGTAGGTGATTTATATAAATGAAATTCTTGTCCAAAATATACCCATTTACTCTTTTCTTTTTTACAATTGTTTTAAGTTCAACTTCTTTAAAGAAACTTTTCTTGCGAAGAATACCTATACTCTCTAAATTGTTAAGTTCTTTTCGTGTTTGTGAAACTGCTACTTTTGTTTTTTGGGCAATTTCATTAACATCAAAATTCTCATCTGGATTAAAAAGAAAGAGTTTCATTATTTTTACCCTGGCGGAACTTCCGAACAGTTTTTCTAGAATTTGCATTGACATAAAGGTATTTGGTTAATTGTTCTTTGTTATTACTGAATAAAATAAATTATTAAAAGACTCGCTGACAATACAAGTATGAAGGTTATTATGAATTTCATTGATGTGTTATCTAACATGTCTTTTGTTATGGGGATATTATAGCAAACTTAATATAAAATTTGTATTAATTCATTAATATCTTTTCCAACTCTGCTATTTTTTCGTCCTCTAAATAAGGTGAGAGTATCTCATAAATACGATTATTTTCTTTTATTTCAATATTTGTGAGTTTTTCACCGTTTGGATAATAAAGGTTTATTTCGTTGTTTGAGTCGTCTAGAATAAAGTCTGTTATTTTAGTGTTCAAATTAAGAGTTTGTCCTGAATCTACAATAGTATCTGGTGCTATTTTGAATTTCTGTCTATTTGTCTGCTTATCACTCTTAGACTCTATATATAATGAATAATCACCAATATTGATTTCTTTTTTTGAAGTGTTTTTCAGCAGGACATCCACAGTTTTTCCCCAGATGGAATAATCTAGTTTAATTGTGGGTTCTGAGACATAAACCTTTGTTCTAGATACCGCCCTTTCTTCTTTGTTTTTGGTATTTAAAACTATATTATAAACCCCTGTTGAGGTATAAATATGATCTATTTTCCTACCCCTCAATTGTATTCCATCCCCCATTGACCACACAGCAGAAATTCCATTATTGGAATCCTGATTGTGTATTAATTCAAAATCTATTTCAGTGTTTATTGTTGTGTGTCTTTCCCTACCTGCGGAAACCTTTAAATCTATTTTTGGTTTGTATTTTGAAAGTTCTGAAGTAGATGAATGTGTTGATTCATCTGAAGAAGAATTGGAAGATGAACTAGATGAGGAGCTGTCAGAGGAATCAGAACCGGTGGAATCCCCGCCAGTGTCTGTCTCATCGGCAGGTTCTGTTTTGTTGGACCCAAAAGGTGTTGTCTCCGCTGGAATCCACTGAGAACCATTCAGTTGGAGAGAGTTTCCTGTCCCATCAGCACCCAATTCTGGTAGATAATTAAAGGAATCTATTGTTTGACCACTTGAGTCTACAATTGAAACTTCTTCTCCTGTGTTTTTCAAAGAGAAAGCAGAGTCTATTAATAAACCTTTTTCAGCATAATCAACTAGAAATTTTGTGGAGTTGTCAGCAATAACCGCATACTCACCAGGATCTATTATTAAATTATCTACATTTGAGGGGTTATGAGCAGACAACCTATGATTTGTACCGTTTTCTAATAGTTTATAGTCATTAATATCAACAGATTCAGATCCAGAGTTATATATTTCCAACCATTCCCTACCGGAATCTGTTCCATCTGGGTTATACATTATTTCGGTAATGATTATTTGAGCATTCAAGATTAAGGGTAGAAATAAAATAAATGAAAATATAATTGTTTTTAAGATGTTTTTTGAAATTGTTTGATGAATAGACATAAAAAAACTTTATCAGAGAGTGATAAAGTTTTTTTGAAGAAAGGTTAAAATTTTAATAAATCAGATAAATTATTCAGACAAAACAAAAACCACCCCGAAGGGTGGTTTTTGTTTAACTTACTTAGAATTTTCTAAATAATTTACTTTCAACTAAACTAAATTATTAGTTTTGTGCTGAGTTGTAAAGAATTAGAGAATCTGTTCTGTAATCTTCGTCAAGTCCTGAAGTATAAGTTTCAGCTGAAGCTACTGTTGAGCCAACTTTGAATGAAACTTGTGATAGACCTACTTGTAGATCTTTATCAGTAGCTCCACCTAGATTATCCAGATTAACAGTCATAGTAATAACTTGTGATTGTCCATCTGAAATTTTAATGTGGTTGCTTGTGATTGTTCCTCCAGTAAATGATGCTGAAGTGGTTGTAGCTGTTGTTGTTGCCCCTGTTGAAGCGTCAACAATTTCGTAACTTGTAGTTGCTGAAGCTAGGGCGATGTAAATATCGTCATCTTCTGGAGCTGTTACTTCAAATTTAACTACATACTTACCTTTTGTAAGTGTTTGACCAGGGTAAACTGATGATGGTGTAGCACTAACTTCAACCATAATTGAATCAACTGATAGTGTGATAACACCTCCATCTGTTGTGTCATTAATTGTAATATCATCATCTTGTTCATCTACATAATCAATAGAAATTCCAGTAACTTGTAGAGTTTCTCCTGAGAAGAAGTTGTCGTTATCATCTGTATCTCTTACGTCAACAGTGATTTCAACATCAACTTCATCACCTTCTTCGATTTCGTAATCTACGTTATCGAATGTAACTGTACCTGAAACTGTCATTCCTGATGTTGATTCAGAAGCAACTTCGTCACCATCAATTAACAATTTAAATGTGCTAGCCACATTTGCAATTGTTGAAGATGAACCAGTAACGTCAAATGAGAAGTCTTCAATCATGTTGTCTCCTGTATCTGATTCGATTGTTGCGAAGTAAAGAAGAACATCATCTGTATCTGTATCTGCATCAACAGTTACAACTCTGTCTTCGTTATCATCTTCATCAACACTTATGTCAAGGTCACCAGCTTCGGCAACTTCTTGATCAAATGTTTCTGTTTCGTCACCATTTGGTGCGTAAACACTAATACCTGCGGCATTCATAGCTCTGATTCCATCTCGTGGAATTGTGATTGTCCATGTGATTGGAAGATCATCATTTGAATTAACAGTTTCTACGTAGATATAGAATTCTTCCATATCTCCTTCTTCTACTACTTCATCAAGTCCTGAGAAAGTAGCTTCGTATTCATCTGTTGAACCGATTTCATCCCATTCATCTCTATCTGAAGCGTCGATATCTGCAACTTTATCATCTCCTCTATATAGAGAAATTGATTCTAGATATTTCCATGGTTTTTCTTGTCCATCTCCTTCTAGAGTAAAGTCAATTCTTTCAACTCTTAGGTCAGAATCATCTGCTTCGAATTCGAATCCAATAACTGCTTTGTCTTCTCCTTCTTCTACAGATTCACCTGATGGGTCTCCTAGAATATCAAATTCATCGAAGTCTCCATCTCCACCGTTAAGTACTACTGAACCACCTGTTGTAGTTGTTGTAGTAGTTGTAGTTGAACCAGCTGCTTGACACTTGTCAGCAAAGTGGTTTTGTGAAATTGGTCCGTACCATCCTGTTGCACCTGCAACTCCCATCATGTTCACTTGGTATTGTGCAAGAGCTGATTTTGTAAGAGAACCGAAGTATCCCTTAGAAACACCAGCTGGAATGTTTAGGTACCCATTTGAGATAAGTACGTTTTGTAATGCAACTACTGATGCACCTGTAGTCCCCATTGAAAATGAAGTTTGAGCTGCAACTGTACATAGATCTCCTGATCCTGTAGTTGTAGTAGTTGTTGTTGAGTCTTCTCCTAGAGCAGCTGCTAATACAGCTGCTGTGTTAGCGTCAACTCCAGCTCCAATAAGTAGAGCCGTAATTTCTGCTGAAGTTAAAGCAGAAGCTGCTGGAACTGCCACACCTACGAATAGGGCGATAGCTGCAACAAATCCTGCGATTTTTGCGAATAAATTATTCATGTTTTGTTTTTTTAATTTAAGAGACAATCCATTAACTATTAAATTTGGTGGATTGACTCGATTGTAATAATTACTAATAAACGTTTACTAATAACGCGACTAATCCAATACTTAGTCTCTCGGGCTTCCGTGTCTGAGTTCGGGAATTTACCGCGTATGGGCGCGGTAGATATTTCTTTGTTAAAAGAAATATCTAAAGATTTGTAATATCCATCTCAAATCAATTTCGAAAATATTCGATACCAATTGAGTTTAGGTTCTTTTAGTTTTTATATCGTTCTGTGTTTTCTTTCGTACATTTTTGAATCACTATTTTAAAATAAATTTTAATTTTATAGAGACGCAAAAAATCAGGATTGTTCCTCCTTTCTGTGAAAATAGATTCACAACGTTTACGATTTTATTTCGTATTAAATTGTAAATGTTCGGGTCATTCTGGGTTCTATCGTATAAGCGATCGCCTCAACCGATCTGATAACTATATTATAAGCCCATTTACATTACTGTAAAGTAATTATGTGGATAACTATAAATAGTTATTGATGAGCTTTGAAATATTAACAGAACGTAGTTAATATTTCAAGGTTTATCAATAAAAATAAGGCTAGTTTTTATTCATTAATCATGTATCGGCTCCATCTTCTTTCCCCTTCTTTCAAAAGGACATCGTCTTCAACCATTGAAATTAATTCACGCTGAATTGTCTTCTCACTAGTGTCTTTTATAATACTTGAAATGTCTTTTACAGATACGTTTCCTTTTTGTTTTATTATATTAAGTATGTCTTCCCTTCTCTTGTTTCTGTCTTGACTTTTTGAAGTATTCTTTGTAGTTTCGGATTTGATTTTATTTATGTCTTTTACATTTTTAGTGTCCTTTGTTTTTTGTCCTTTTATTGAAGAACTTGAAACTTTATCAGACATATCAATTTCCTGTCTTTTATAATCAAATGATTGTCCTTTTGGCTGTCCTTTATAAACTCCTTTAGTTATTCTATCTTTTTGGGAAATGTCTCTTTTGATTTGCTCTCTTTCAACTTCATTTATATTTTCAGTAAAGAAAGTTTCGTCGAACAAGCTTGTTCTTGATTCTCTATCTTGTGAATCAAATTCAGATAAGAATGTAGCTATCTTCTTCATTTCATTATCAACAATTTTATAATTCATTTCTGATATAAAACCTGATCTAAAAGAAATCTCATAAAGAGAAATCAATTGAAATATTTTTTGACTGATGTCACGAATAGAAATATCTCTAGATGACATTGTTGCATTGCTCAGTGTCATTACTTTGTCTATTAAACCAAGTGCGGTTTTTCGTAGTTGCCATTTGATTGGTTCATCTACACTCATTAGATTAGTAACAAGATAAATAGCAGTAGAAATTCTCTCTGTCTTTTTATACAAAAAGTCAAAGCTTTTGTCCTTGAAAATAGTTATATTTGTATAGCTATTTTCAGATACTATGTTTTTATTAAGTTGTTTTCTAAAATCCATATGTCTTTTAGGTATGTCTTTTATTTTAATTAGTTGTCCTTAAACATGTCCTTGACAATTTCCTTAAAAGACACTCTTATAAGACATATTATATAAGACAGCCTAAAAGTCAAGCTCGTGATGAAAATAAAGACTTTATGAATAAAATCCTTATAAAGGTTTTTAATACAGTACGATCATCACTACAAAAAACCCCTTGATAAGATGCTTCTACTCCTGGGATTTAAGTCAAAAAATTAAATAATAAAATATTAAATCTTTGCAGGACATCTTTTAAATATAACTGAGTCCGAAACCAATTTAATATTTTATTATTTAATTTTTTGGTTGTAGCTATGTTATAATTTCCGAATATGGGACGTAAAAAGAAAAGAAAAGACGAAGACAAAGAAGGATTTATTAACGCTTTTAAAAAAGAAACTTTAGAAGGTATCACTGCGATATTTTTTATAATATTTTCACTATTTTTAATCCTTTCCCCAATTGGGAAAGCAGGAATAGTTGGAGATAAGGTTTACCAATTTTTTGATTTTTTATTCGGATTAGGATATTACCTACTACCAATAATTTTATTATTCTTAGGAATTTCATTTATCAAATCACTTAGCCACAATCTTGCTTGGCCAAAATTAATTGGGGGTACCTTAATGATGATTACCGGACTAGGAATCCTAGACCTACTAATAGAAGAAGGTGGTATTGTCGGAAATCTTTTGAATGTTCCCCTACTCTCTTTGTTTGGTTTATGGATGACAGTCATCGGACACATCGGAATTTTAATTATTTCTATCCTAGTTATTTTTGATCTTTCATTAAAATTTTCAAACATTCAAGAATTCATGGCGAAATATTTTACTCGTGAAAAAGTTGAAACTGAGGAGGAGGAAGGAGAAGAAGTTGAGGATGAGCCAGAAGATGAATACGAAGAAGAGGAAGACGATGATGAAGAAATCGAAGTTGTTAAAAAAGAAGAAGAGCCAGAACAACCAAAGAAAAAATCTAACGGACTTATTTTCTTTTCTAGAAAAACTGATCACTTCAGAGAATACAAAGCCCCTCCTCTCTCATTACTTTCTAGAGACTCTGGGAAACCAGGTGTAGGTGATATCAAAGCAAACACAAACATCATCAAGAGAACTCTTTCAAATTTTGGTATCCAAGTAGAAATGGACGAAGTTTCAGTTGGGCCATCAGTTACTCGTTATGCTTTGAAACCAGCAGAAGGTGTAAAACTTTCTAAGATTGTTTCGTTGCAAAATGACCTAGCACTTGCTCTTGCTGCCCACCCTCTTCGTATCGAAGCGCCTATTCCAGGAAAATCACTAGTAGGTATTGAAATTCCAAACTCTTCAAAAACAACAGTTGGTCTTGCGTCAATATTTAAAGCAAAAGAATTTGATGAATCTGACAAACCTCTACTATTAGGACTTGGTCGTGGAATTACAGGAGAATCTCATTTTGCGAACTTGGCAAAAGCACCTCACATGCTGATTGCTGGTGCAACAGGTGCCGGAAAATCTGTAACGATTCATACAATTATTACTTCCCTGTTATATAGAAACTCTCCAGAGCTTTTGAAATTCATTATGGTCGACCCTAAAAGAGTTGAACTTACAATGTATAACAAAATCCCTCACTTACTGACTCCTGTTATTACTGACCCAAAGAAAACTATTCTTGCTCTTAAATGGGCCGGAAAAGAAATGAGTCGTCGTTATGACATACTGGAAGAAAATGGAGTTCGTGACATAGATTCTTATCATGAAAATATTTTGAAGCCTGCTCTTAAAAAAGGTGGTGATCCAGAGAAGATTCCAGAAAAGATGCCTTATATTGTAGTTATCGTTGATGAGTTGGCTGATATTATGCAGACTTATCCTCGTGAACTAGAAGCAGGAATTGTGCGTCTTGCTCAAATGTCTCGTGCTGTGGGTATTCACCTTATCATTTCTACACAAAGACCTTCTGTTAATGTTATTACAGGTCTTATCAAGGCGAACGTTCCTGCGAGAGTGGCCTTGCAAGTTGCTTCACAAATTGATTCAAGAACAATTCTTGATATGCCTGGAGCTGAGAAACTACTAGGTGCTGGAGACATGCTCTATCTTTCAGGGTCTGTTCCACAACCAATTCGTATTCAATCAGCTTATATTTCAGAGGATGAGGTAAAAAAAGTTGTAGATTATCTAGCTAAAAATTATGAATTTGATGGATTGAGTGATGAAATTTCCCTTGAAGAAAAAGAGAACGGAAATAGTGATACTCTATTCAACGCTATGGATGGTGGTGATTCTGGAGAAGATGAGGACGATCTATATGGAGAAGCAAAAGAGACAGTAATAGCCGCAGGGAAAGCTTCTACATCTTATCTACAAAGAAAATTAAAGATTGGGTATTCTCGTGCAGCTAGAATCATGGATATTCTGGAAGAAAATGGAGTAATTGGTCCAGCTGATGGTTCAAAACCTCGTGACGTGTTAGTTGGTGGTGAATCTGATTCAGAGGGAGACACAGAGGAATCAGAGGAAAATGAGCAGATATAATACATCCAAAATAATAAGGAATTTTATATACACTGCTTTTCTTGTTGGACTAGTTGCTTATTCAATATTCAATTCTAGAATATTTATTACTGGACCACAGATAAACGTGTTAAGTCCTGAAAATGGAGCAACTGTGACAGAGAGCCCCCTAATCAAAGTTTCAGGAACTGCAGAAAATATCTCTTTTATAGAGCTGAACGGAAAAAGAATAAATGTAAACGAAGAAGGTAAATTCAATGAACCTACTCTTCTCTATCCTGGATACAATATTGTAACTATAATAGCTACAGATAAATTTAATAGATCTGTTGAGAAAAAAATTGAATTAGTTTACAAGAGTAATAATGAAGAAGGTTTTGAGAAAGAATTAATAAATGAAAATGATTTAGATTTTTCCACTACAACCCTAGAAACAAGCACCTCCTCCCCTACTACTTCTTTAGAGGAAATTTAAAGAAATTTTATTAACAAGATGCTAAAATACAGGAACTATGGCAAAGAAAATAACAACAAAAAAAGAAACAAAAGAAAAAAGAGTTACAGATAAAAAAGCTTCAGCTAGTGAAAAGAATACAGCCAGAAAGGCAAATATAGATGATGCAATAAAAGAAATTAGAACAAAGTTTGGTGATGAATCAATTATGAAACTTGGTGATAGTCGTAAAGTAAACGTAGATGCTATTCCTACAGGCTCAATCGGGCTGGATGAAGCATTAGGAATTGGAGGAATTCCAAAGGGTAGAATTATTGAAATTTACGGTCCAGAATCATCTGGAAAGACTACTCTAGCGCTTCATATCGTTGCAGAAGCTCAAAAAATGGACGGTATTTGTGCCTTTGTTGATGCTGAACATGCTATGGATCCAGATTATGCAAAGAAAATTGGTGTTGATACTGAGGATCTTCTAATTTCCCAACCTGACACAGGTGAACAAGCACTAGAAATTACCGAATCATTAGTTCGTTCTGGGAAGGTAGCAGTTATTGTTATTGACTCTGTTGCTGCCCTTACCCCAAAAGATGAAATCGAGGGAGACATGGGAGCACATCATGTTGGAAAACAAGCGAGATTAATGTCACAAGCTCTTCGTAAGTTAACAGCCCTAGTTGCAAAAACTGACACAGTTATTATTTTCATTAACCAAATTAGAATGAAGATTGGTGTTATGTTTGGTAGTCCTGAAACTACAACAGGTGGAAACGCTTTGAAATTCTATACTTCTGTTCGTCTTGATATTCGTCGTATTGCCCAGATCAAAAAGGGTGACGAAGTCATGGGAGGACGTATTAGGGTCAAGGTTGTAAAGAATAAGGTTGCTTCCCCATTCAAACTAACTGAATTTGATTTAATGTATAACGAAGGTATTTCTCGTGAAGGTGAAATGATTGCCTTAGGAGAAAAATACGACATTATCAAAAAAGCTGGAGCATTCTATTCATATGGAGATTTGAAACTTGGTCATGGATATGATGCTGCTAGAAAACTTCTTAAGGAAGATAAAAAGCTTTCAAAAGAAATCATGACAAAGATTAAGAAAGCATTGAAAGAAGAAGAATAAGCTGATAATATCTTCCCTACTATGTTGTCATACAATGAAATAAAAGAGCGTAAATATATTGTTTTAGGTGATGAACCTTACGAAGTAATTAGTTCACATGTTTTTCGCAAACAACAAAGAAAGCCTGTTAACCAAACAAAACTTCGCAATCTAGTTAGTGGTTCTATTCGTGCCGAGACTTTCCATGTGACCGACACTGTTCACGAGGCTGATTTGGAGTATTCAAAAGTTAAATATCTATTTAAAAAGCCTAATCGACAGAACAATACAAACGAATACTGGTTTTGTGATATTAAAAATTCTGCCAATAGATTCGAGTTAGATGAAAATATTATTGGAGATAATATGAAATTTATTAAAGAAAATTCAGAGGTTGATTCTCTACTCTTCAATGATGAAATAATCGGCATCAAAGTTCCTATTAAAGTTGAACTAAAAGTAGTGGAGGCGCCACCAGCAGTTAGAGGAAACACTGCGACAGGTGCAAACAAACAAATTACTTTAGAGACTGGTTTGGTTGTAAATGCTCCTATTTTTATTGAAGAAGGCGAATCTATTGTTGTTAATACTGACAAGTGTGAGTATGTGGAGAGGGTTAAGTAATTAAAAGAATAAAGAATTTTTGAATAAAGATTCAATCAAGCAAGTGACCTATTGAAAAAATAGGTAGAAAAAAACCCCGCACGTGTGCGGGGTTTGTTTTATTGAGTCAGGAACTATCAGCCAGTGTTATTAACTAATTCATTCTGCTCAAGAAACCAGTGTAGAGGCTCGTCTTTATCAACGAAACCAGGCAACATATGGTTAGGAATATCATCTTCATATCCGGTATTAATTTCTGAAATAATAAGGTCCTCTATGTCACGCAGATCATTGACATCATGCTCAGCACCAATTCTATTGGCGTATTTTACAAGGGTTGTAGTGCAAACACTCCAACCTTTAGTAAAAAATTTTGTTTGATGAGACATCGTTATCAACTCTGCGATACAAGAATCGACATCTTCCTCCTCGAAGTAGTCGCCAATGAATCGAAGAGTGAATCGTTTTAATGAGCCGATTGGTATGGGCTCACATCCACAACTCTTGTCTTGAAAAGAAACTTTGTGTAGAGCAATAATTTGCCCTTCACTAAGTCCTTGCATCATGAGATTCTCAACAGTTGAAATTTTTATGGAACTTCTCATCTCGCTCGTTTCCTTAATAATTTCATTAATAAGCATATGAGCACTCATGTTGATAATTCTTTTTTGTTTCATTTATATTACCTCCTCTGGTTTTTTTGTTGTGATTGTTCTTATAGATCTTGGCACCTCACCAAGTTCTAATTAAAAATAGTACTCTTCGAAAAGATTGCTGTCAAACAAGTCAATTGTATAACAGTAGATAACATAAACAAAAAAACCACCCAGTGGGTGGTTTTTTGTTTTAAAGATAATTTGATTATCGATTGATATATGGAATCAAAGCCATAAATCTTGCGCGTTTGATTGCTGAAGCTAGTTGCTTTTGCATCTTTGCACTAACCCCTGTTCTCTTTCTAGCGATAATTCTACCGTTTGGATTTATGAATTCTTTTAGAACATGGATATCTTTGTAATCGATGTGATCAATTTTGTTTTCTTTAAAAAAACATTGTTGATTATTAGACATAATAAGTAATTAAATTACGGTCGTTACTAAAACGGAATATCTTCTGGATTTATTTCATCCTCTGGATATTCAATTTGATTACCATCATCAGATGGAGACTTTTGTGGAGCCTCGGCATTTGATTTTGGCGTATCTGATACACTACCAGACTTTGGTCCAAATTGCACGCTATCTGCAACAACCTCTGTTCTATACTTTTTAACACCATCTTGTTCCCAAGATCTTGTTTGCATTCTACCTTCAACAAAGGCTGACTGCCCTTTCTTCAAATATTGTCCTGATGTTTCAGCCTGACGCCCAAAAACAACAATATTGTGATAATCTACGTTCTCTTGTTTATTACCGTCTTTGTCCTTATAAACGCGGTTTGTAGCTAAACTAAATGTTGTAACTGCAATACCTGATGGCAAGGTTTTTTGTTCTGGGTCCCTTGTCAAATTTCCCACTATCATTGCTTTATTTATATACATGACTAAATCTTAACGAAAAATAGCCGATAGTCAATTTTAAAATTTAGGAATATTTTAGAATACAAAAAACCGCCTATTTTAACTAGACGGTTTTAATATAATTTATTTTTCTTCAGTTTCTTCAACCTCTTCTTTTGGAGCTTCTTCTGTTGAATCCTCTGCTTTTTCTTCTTTATCTAATTTTTTTTCAATTTCTTTTGGTTCAACTTTTGGTTCAGAATCTTCTACTTCTTCTTCATCCATTTCCGCTTCCTCTTCTTCATTAGCTATTTTTGAAGTGCTATGTTCTTCATCATCAGTAGTTTTAACGATAATACTTCTAATAACTTCATCATTTGAGTCAATTTCTTCTTTGATGGCTTCAATTCCTTCTGCAGTTGCGTTGAATTTAACCCAATCAAAAATTGATGTATTGAATCTTACGTTTTTTCCAGAAATTGCTTTTGTAATTTCATAAGAAAGTTTCATTGCTTTCGCTTCACCTTCTTTTACAATTTCTGCTCCTTTATCTGTTAAAACCTTTTTAATTCCATCCACTTTTGAAGGAATTTGATCTTCTGTAATAGCAGGATCCAGGTGAAAACCTAGTTCATATAGCTTTACATCGTTTGTTGTATTTTCGTTTGTCATAGATGAGAGATTATCACATAAAATAGCGTCTAGCAAGGTATTTTATGTGTTTTAAAGCATAATTAGTTTAATTTGTAGACTCTTCTAGCATTTTTAATAAGCTGTTCTTCAACCTCTTCAACTGGTAATTCTTTGAGTTCTGCTATCTTATTAACGACTTTTATAACGAAATTTGGCTCATTTCTACGTCCACGAAACGGAATTGGTGCAACATATGGACTATCTGTCTCTGCATGCATGAATTCAATCGGAACAAATCTAACCAAATTAGCATATTCCTTGGCAAAAGTGATAACTCCTGTGAAGGAAATTGTGAATCCTAAATCAATAAAAGCTTCGGCATGATCAATTGTTCCTGCAAAAAAATGACAATTTCCACGAAGTCGATTTTCAACGTTTTCATCATTATCTAGACCTTCTAATTCAATCTCACCATTTTTCAATTTTTCCTTATATTCTTTCAAAATATTTAAAACATCATCATATGCGTTACGACAATGAATCATAATCGGCAAATCATTTTTAATAGCAAAATTTATTTGAGCTCGAAAAACATTCTCCTGAATTTTCTTCTCTGCAGATATTTCCTCATCACTCTCACCTTTCAGATGAAAATAATCTAAACCACATTCCCCCACCCCCACAATTTTTCTTGGAACAGAATCATTTTTTGATTTTTTTATATCTTCATCTAAGAGTTTTTGAAATTCTTCTTCTAAAAATTCTGATTCTTCTGGAGTATAGATTGGGTGTAGGCCAATGTGTGCCCACATATTTTCATTTTTATTCACCAACTCTACTACCTCCTTTGAAGTGTTCAAACCAGTTCCAATTTGAATCATTCCTAAATCATTTTCTTTTGCACGCGAAATAACTTCATCACGATCTTCGTCGAAGTCTTTAAAATTTAAATGACAATGTGTATCAATGTATCGCATTAATCTTTTCTTTGGAAAAGCGCCTCCTCTGGTTTTTTGTTTTCCAAGATTGCTTCTCTAATTTTTTCGGCAGTCTCAGGGATGATTGGTTTAAGCATTACAGAAACGCTATAAAGTTTTTTTACTAAATCTGTAATTATTTCTTGTGTGGCTTCTTTATCTTCTTTTACTAATTTAAATGGTTCTTTCTCTTGAATTTCATTATCAATAACACCTATCATTTCCCAGGTAATATCAGCTGCTAATCTTAGATCAAATCTGTCAAAAGCACTTTTATATTCATCTGGAAGTTCCTTATCAAATTCACTCTCATCAATCTTTTCGATATGATCCTCTGACATTTTCAAAATACGAGCAGTTAAATTCCCAATTCCATTTGCAAGATTTGCGTTATATGATTCTTTGAATTTCTCCATCGTAAAATCAGAATCTTCATAAAGACTCAAATCACGAATTACATAATATCTAAAAGCATCAGCACCAAATTCATCAACAACTTCAATAGGATTAATTACATTTCCAATAGATTTTGACATTTTTTGACCTTCACTTAAAACAAAACCATTAACAATGATTTGATGTGATGTAGGAAGCCCTGCGGCCATCAACATAGCCTGCCAACGTGCAGATTGGTGTTGTAGGTTATCTTTTCCACAAATTTGAACAGGAGTCCCATTTGTCCAGAATTTATCGAAATTAGCCTTATCAATCGGCCAACCAAGAGTTGAAATATAATTAACCAAAGCATCAAACCAAACATACATAACATGTTCACTGTCCCCTGGTACCTCCACTCCCCAAGGCATTTTTTCTTTTAAACGAGAAATTGAGAAGTCATTCAATCCTTCTTTCACAAAAGAATTAATTTCATTTAAACGACTTTCTGGAATTACAAAATCTTTTTTAATTTCATAAAGGTCAAGTAGTTTTGTAGCGAATTCACTATATTTGAAAAAGTAATTTTCTTCTTCTATAACTTCCAGCTTCTTTCCTAAGTGTTCTGGACATTCACCATTTATTAATTCTTTTTCTGTTTTAAACATTTCACATCCCACACAATAAAGTCCTGTATATGCTTTTTTGTATATATACCCATTCTTATCACAAATCTCCCAGAATTTTTGCGCTGCGAGTTGGTGATCAGCATCAGTTGTTCTAATAAATTTATCATAATCAATATTAAGCTTTTCTGTAAGATTTTTGAAGGTTTCAACCTGTTCATCCAAAAAATCCATCACGTCCATCCCTGCTTCTTGTGCCTTTTGATAAATTTTTATTCCATGTTCATCCGTTCCGGTATTGAAAAAAACTTCGTGACCTGTTTGTCTCTTGTATCTCGCTATTGCATCAGCACGAACAAATTCCAAAGCATGACCAATGTGTGGCTTTGCATTTGCATATGGAAGAGTCGTTGTTATGTAGAATGTTTTTTTATCTTGCATGTTTTGTTTGTAAAAAATTTTACTTATCCATCTCTTTTAATTGAGCTGCCTTATTCTTTTCAACATCACCAAGATATTCCATCAAAACAGCAGCAAGTGGAACAGAAAGAATGATTCCTAAGAATCCTGCAATTTGTGCCCCAATTATCAATGCAACGATAGCAATCAATGCTGGTATTCCAATAATCTTTTTTACTACCAAAGGGTGAATTAATTGACTTTCAAATTGTTGAATAATTACATAAAGACCAATAACCAAGAATCCTAATGTTGCTCCACCACCAATAAAACCAAAGGCGACAGCTGGAACAGCAGCGAGTATAGGACCAAAGACTGGTATTAATTCGAATAGTGCGGCAATAACTGCTAATAATAATGCATTTTCCACACCTAAAATGCTTAACCCTAAATATGTCAGAATTCCAATAAGTAATCCTAAAATCAATTGTCCTTGCATCCATAAACCAATTTTTCTCTGTGCTCTCTTCCAAAGACCTAAGATGTATTTCTCATGCTGTATTGGAACAATAATTCTCAAAAAGTTTGCTACTCCATCCTCTTGAACTGCAAGATAAAATGATAAAACTATAATAAGTAGAAAACTCATAATACCTCCAAAGATTGTGCTGGCAGTTGCCAAGAACCCAAAGGTTGCACCTGATACACCGCTACCAACCGAAGAAAGAAAGTTTGCGTCCCTAAATGAAGTGGATATGTTAGTTAAAAATTCTTGGACAGCTGGAATAGAATTAAATTCACCAGCACTAATTGTTAGGGATTCGATATATTGCGGTAGCGAATTAACAAATTGACTAGTATCTGAAACTAGAGGTGGGATAAAGAAATACATCAAACCAGCCAATATCAAAATAACTCCAACATAAATCGTAAGAACAGATATTATTCTAGGAAATTTTCTCTTCATCAACCATCTAGCCCCTGGCTCCACAGAAGAAGCAATTACAACAGACGCTAATAGGACAAGAAGCAAGTCTTTAATAAGAAAAGCAAAATACAACATCAAAACAAGAAAGATTGCTTTAATAATTGCGCCTGCTGTTATAGTAATACTTATTGGTTGATTAATATTTTTCATATAAATCAATATATCATTTTTAAGGTCAAATTTAAACTATTATTTAATTTTAGTATTGAATATATTAAACTAAACTTTCAGAAGTTTTTTAAATTTTGTGGGATTTTTATGTGGTCCTATTATTGCAAGATTAAGACTTTCATTTTTAAAAACCTGCTTTAATACTCTTTTAATATCCTTTACAGTAACTTCCTTAATTTCTTTTTCTATTTGCTTTAAATCCTTAATATCTTGATTAAGAATTTCTTGAAATCCAAACAAGTCTGCCCAAGATTCAGAAGTTTCATGTGAAGTTGCTATATTCCCCATAATATATTCTTTTGCTTTTTTAAGTTCTTTTTCTTCTATTTCTTCATCACGAAGTTTTTTGAACTCTTCAATAATTACAGAAACTGCCTCTTCTGCACGTTTACTTCCTACACCCGCTCCAACAACAAAGTTTCCAGTATCAAGACCATTATTAAGCATCGCCTTTGTGTAATAGCACATTCCTAATTCATCGCGCATTTTTTTGAAGAGACGAGAACTCATTCCACTACCTAAAATTGCTTTTGCTACATTAAGTGTTGCATTTCTCTTGTCTCCTAATTTAAAAGCATGGAAACCTATTCTAATATGAGATTGATCTGTTTTTTTATTTTGGATTTTGACCGCGGGTGTTTTTTGTGAAATTTTTACTTTTGGTTTTTTTATTGTCTTTGTATTTTTTGCTGAACCAAATTTTTCTTTCACTTGTTTTAGAATTTCTTTATCATTAATATTCCCTGCCACAACAACGGTTGTTTTTTTGGGCATATAATGAGTTTGATGATAATTAACAAAATCATCTCTGGTGAATTTTTTAATATTCTCTTTTGTTCCAAGGATTGTTCGACCTGCTGGTTGATCACCATAAAGTAATTCTTCCCATACCCACCAAGCAGTCATCGCTGGCATGTCTTGATACATGTTAATTTCTTCAATAATTACCCCTCTTTCAATATCAATATCTTTTTCAGGAAAAAGTGGATTCATATACATATCAGAAACAATATCTAAAATTTTACTGACTTTTTTAGAGTGTGCCTTTGCATAATACCCTGTAACTTCATCACTAGTAAAAGCATTAGACCCAGCACCTAGTGAATCAAGTTCATAATTTATTTCTTCTCCTGTTCTGTTTTTAGTCCCCTTAAAGCACATATGTTCCAAAAAATGAGAAAGTCCATTTATTTTTTTATCTTCATAATCAGAACCCGCCTCTACTAAAACCATCGCGATTGCAGATTGTGAATCTTTCATTGGAACAGTTATCAAGCGAAGTCCATTTTCTAATACTTTTTTGTGATATTTCATATGGAGGTTAGTTTAACAAAGATAACAAAATAAAAAAACACTATCTCAAATTGGTTTCGGGTTCATTTATATTTTAATATGAGATCCGACAAAATTCGTGACAGTGTTTTTATTTTATTCTCTCGTTCAAAAAACTTAATAAATCTGAAATCCTCACTCTTTCTTGTTTTCCTGTATCTCTATCGCGAACTGTTACTTCTGCATCTTCTGGATTTTCTACTTCAATAGTTTCAAAATCAACTGTTACACAATATGGTGTTCCGATTTCATCTTGTCTTCGGTAACGCTTTCCAACGTTTCCATTTGAATCAAACATAATTTGTGGAATTTCTGTTCGAATCATTTCAAAAACTTCTTGGGCTTTTGTGACTAATTCAGGTTTGTTTTTAAGAAGTGGAAAAACTGCAACTTTGATTGGAGCTACTTTTGGAGAAAGTTTAAGGTATGTGCGAGGTTCTCCATCTAATTCATCTTCTGTATAAGCACTAGTAAGAATTGCTAGAAATGTCCTCCCAACACCTAGAGAAGGTTCGATTACATGTGGCAAAAACTTTTCACCTGTTTCTGAATCCACATAATCAATATTCGCTGAACTACCCTCTTTGTGTTTTGTAAGGTCATAATTTCCACGATAAGCCAGACCATAAAGTTCTTTTCTTCCAAAGGGATAATCAAATTCAAAATCGATTGTGCGCTTTGAATAGTGGGCACGATCATCTTCTCCGACTTCTAATTCATGAACCATGTCACGAGGCAAACCAATCTGGTCTACATAGTTCCAAACATTATCTCTCCAGTGTTCAAAATTTTCCTCCCAATTCTCTTCTCTAACAAAATATTCAATTTCCATTTGCTCTAATTCGCGAACACGGAAAATAAAATCACGAGGGGCGATTTCGTTTCTAAATGCTTTTCCAATTTGAGCAATACCGAAAGGTAGTTTTGGATGAAATGAATCAACAACATTTTTAAAATTAACAAAAATTCCGCCAGCTGTTTCAGGACGTAAATATGAAACTCCAGCATCTTCTGAGGCTCCTATTTTTGTTTCAAACATCATTTTAAAATTTTGAACTTCGCCAAATTCATTTCCGTCTGGGGATTTAATTTTTTTCTCTGTTATTTGAACTGACATTTCTTCAATTGTCATTCCTGCTGGGTTTATTCCTGCTTCTTCTAATAGATGATCAGCACGGTAGCGTTTTTTAGTTTTTTTATCTTCAACTAGTGGATCTGAAAAAGAATCCACGTGACCTGACGCTTTCCAAACATTTTCATTCATTAAAATTGCCGCATCTAATCCATAGACATCTGCACGTGAATCAACAAACATGTTCCACCAAATATTTTCAATATTTTTCTTTAAAGAAACACCAAGAGGACCATAGTCCCAAGTTCCAGCTAAACCTCCATATATTTCTGAACCTTGAAAGACAAATCCTCTTCTTTTACATAGTGAGATTACTTTTTCCATTTTTTCGTTATTTTTGTCTGCCATATTTACTATATTCTTATTATTGGTCTATTCAACCACAGTTTTATGATTTTTAATAGGGCTACCTTCTGAAAGTTCAGTAGTTGGTATGCTTCCAATTATTTCTATATCAGTCTCAGTAAAAGTATCTCGCGCAGTAAACAAAACATTACGAAGTAAATTTGGCACATCACCAACCTGACTAAGACTTGGGAAAAGTGTCACATTAAAAGAGAGTTCTTTTGGATCTGATGTATTTCCTACCCCAGCTTTTATATTTCCAATATTCCATACTAAAAGACGAGATTTTTCGTCATAAGAATAGTTCTCATCACTAGGACTGACTTTATTATTCCAAAGAACATATTGTGGAAGATTTGCAGTAATACGAACATTTTCAAGATTGTTTGAATTATTAGACACACTCCAGGTCAAAGTATAAGTTGTTTCATTCTCAGCAACAGGTGGAATTGGTCCTGTATTTTCAAATGGTCCTATATCTCTAATTGTATAGGAACCAAGAAATACATCTGAAATGATTTTTACTAATTTTACAGATGTCTCACTAATTTTCTCTTCGACATTATTATCAGAAATTCTATCACCTTCTAGAAAGGCAGTAATTTTAACTTCTGGGTTTGTAATATCAATTCCACTATTAATTAAATCTTTAATATCAAATCTGAAAGATGTCCTAAGTTCATCTCTAGCATTTATTTGTTCAAGTTTTGAATTTGTTTCACTATTAAATACAAGGGTATTATCAGCAGAACGATAAAAACCTTGTTTCGCAGAAACAGTTGATTCATCAAAGATGAATCCTTCAATTTTCAAGCGCATATCTAGATTTCTAATAATATCATTTGTATTATTAGAAAATATTAATTCAGTTTGAATTGTTTCTCCACTATTAGCTGAAACAATAGGTTCAATTGAACCATTTATGTTCATAGCTAAACCGACAAAAGGTTTTTTAACTAAAACATCATAAACATAATTATTAAATATAATACCGATTTCTCTTTCATCTTCTTCACTTACTAAACCAGTATTAAATCTGAAAACTCTTTCTTCTTCGTTTTGACCTGTGATAGTTCCTTTTATTTTAATTGTTTTTTCTTCGTTTGGTGCCATAGAATCAAATACCCAAATATTATTTGAATATGTTGGATCAATATCCGAGTCAATGAATTTAAACCCAAATGGGTATGATGCTGTTACCATTAAGTTTTTTAATTCTGATACTGAGTTTGATGTTACCTTTGCTTCAATTTCAATTTCTTGTCCTGATGAGACCTCCTTCAATCCTGAAATTGAAATTCTAGCTGGTGCAGCATTCAAAACAACACTGAAGACTTTTTCTTTACTAAAAATTGCATTTGAACCTGTTACTTGATATTCAATAATAATTGAAATCTCTTTGTTATCCCCCTCATCTCCAAAAAGCGCAGCATTCAGTGTTTTTCTAGTTATTGTTCCTGAATCAATGTCTTCTACTCTTTCTCTAGTTCTATTGAGAGGGTCTATCAAGTTCTCGGCTGATTTTGTTCCTCTCGGATATTCTATTATTAAGTCAACAGCTTCAATTGGAACTGGGTTGTTGTTTTGAATTATTAAATCGAGAGAAAGGACCTCACCTGCCCCCACTGAGACTGGTCCTGAAATATTAATATCCACAGCATTTGCTGAAATTGTTTGACTTCCACCTAAAAATACAAAAGCTGCATAAGAAACTGACCCAATAAAAAATAAAGCGGCGAAAATCATCACATAACTGAAAAAACCAAAACTTTTTTTCTCTTCTTCTATTAAATCTGAAAGATCTGGTTTTGTCTTTTCTTGAGGAATTTCTTCTTCCACCCAATCATCACCCAAAGAATACTCTTTTGGGTCTAGATTATGTCTATCAGATTCTTTTTGTTTAAAACCTTTTGAATAAAGATCTTTTTGAAGCTTTTCCAATCGGCTATCATCATTATTATTGAAATCATTCATTTGAAAATAATTATAACAAATTAATTAGTTTGTGGACCGGTTTATGAACTTACGTTGGTTTATAGACCAGATTCCCTGATTGATTGATTAATAATTTTATTGAGTTCCTTTCGGTGTGAATCCTCTATTAAATTTATTAAATCAATCGAAAGTTTTTCTGTAAATTCCTTTTTAACAATTTTTGGGGTTTTATTATCATCAATATAGCCAAGGCTTTCTAATATATTAAGTACAAAAATAGATTCCAGATTTTTAATTTGATCTTCGTGTAATAATTGTTGTTGATGTTCTATATAGAAATGAGTGAATTTTAAAACAATATTATAAAGTCCATCTTCTGACTCCCCTAAAACTAATCTCTCTATCAAGTTTAATGATTGAGCCAATGATTTTAGGAGTTTTTTATTTTCAATTTTTACTGAGATTGAATAATCTATTTTTGCATTTGTGAGACGCCATCCTGTTCTACCATGAACAAGTGCCACCTCTGAGACGGAATAATCCTGAATAGAAGGCCGAAGTTTTGATTCAATTTTTCGAGTTCCTTGTGCGATAGTTCGAATCAAACCAAAATCCTCAGTCAAAAGAGCTAATTGTTTATCGGCTTCTTTAAAATTTGAACTATTTAATACAATAGCTTGAGTTTTGTAAATATGATGCATAAATTAAGAATTATTTCTTAATCCTAACCACAAATTTAACATTATCAATATCAATATCTTTTCCATCCTCATCAAAATCAGAAAAATCTAATGCGGAGGCATTTGTAATTTTTTGGATATATTTTGCGAATTTTTTAATAAGTTCTCTATTACCAGTTTTAATTTGAATTTTTATTTTATCACCAGGTTTCAGATTAATATCTTTTCTATAATTTTGAATAAAACGAACCAACTCTCGAACGTTCCCCTCTTGTCTAAGATCTTGAGAAATTTCTGTATCCAATTTAATATTATTTTTCTTTAAATCAGTATCCAGGACAACTTCTTTAACATTAATTTCATCAGCAATAATATTTTTAAATTGATCATCAAGCTCAATACCTATGAAAACTTTTTGAAGTGGTTGTCGAACTTTTATTCCGACCTTATCACGTGCTTCCAAAGAATTAGCGACTAGATTACGAACGGTCTTCATTTTTTTAATTACTTCTGTATCAGGTTCTTGGACATCAGACCAATCAAGTAGATGGACTGACTTGTTAGCATTTTTGTAATTAAATCCTGACATTCTTTGATAAATAGATTCAGATAAAAATGGCATAAACGGTGCTAGAATTTTTGCGAATTCGAAAATTATGTAGGACAAAGTCGCAAGAGCATCTTCCTTATCTTTTAATTTTTCGTCATCAAGCTCTTCACCTTTAAATCTGTCACGAGAGCGACGTAAATACCAAGTAGACAAATCATCTACGAAATCAAAGAAAGGACGAGAGGCAGAATCTAATTTATATACTTCTAGATTTTCAGTTGTTTCTTTAAGTGTTTCATCGAAACGTGCAATAATCCATTCATCTAAGATATTTTTTGAATCAGGTCTTTCTATATTTTCTTTTGGAATAATTTCACCCAAAGTATTTTTATCTTCTGGCTCCTTATCGAAAATTGAATCTTTATAAAGATCGTAAAAAGAAACAACATTTAAATAGCGTTGAATTATTTTCTTTAGAACTTCATCAACCCCTTTTTCAGAAAAACTAAGAGGTTCAGCCTGAACAATTGGAGATGAAATCATATAATGACGCATTGCATCTGCACCATATTTATTAATGATTAATTCTGGATCAGGATAATTCATTAAACTTTTTGACATCTTTTGTCCATCCTCCGCCAATACAAGCCCATTAACAATTACATTTTTATACGGTGACTTTCCAAACAAAGCAGTGTTAAGTGCTAGAAGTGTATAAAACCAACCGCGAGTTTGATCAAGTCCTTCGGCAATAAAGTCAGCTGGAAATTTTTGTGACTTTTTAAGGAAACCTCCTGGTAACATTTGTTTTTTAGAGTCTTTTTCAAATGGATAATGTGGAACAGCAAAAGGCATTGAACCTGAATCAACCCATCCATCAAAAATATCTGGAATACGAGTCATTTTTTTTCCATTTTTTTGGAAAGTTATTTCGTCAATATAAGGCCGATGTAGATCCAAAATATAATCATCATCATGAGGAAGCTCTGCAAAATCATACTCTGCAAAATGTCCTGTTGAAACAAAATCAACGTTTTGTTTTTTAATTTCTGCCATTTGTTCATTATTCATTCCATCTTTCACAGCCATAAATGCCCAAACAGGATATTCATGGGTAATAATTAAAATATTCTTATCGTGATATTTAGAATTAATATCATAAATAAAATCTCCAACTCTGCGACGAATATCTGAAACAGTCTCCCCACCTTCTGGAGAAATACCAAATTTATCTAAAACATTTTTGAAAAGTTTTTGGTACTCTTTTACCGATTGCCCATTTATAATACCAGTTTTTGTTTCGGTAATTCTGTCATCAAATATAATTTCATTTTTATCAAAACCTATTTCAGTAGCAATCATTTCAGCAGTATCTTTTGTACGAATTAGAGGTGATGAGAAAATCATATCGATTTTTTGTCCCTTCATTTTTTTAGCAACTTCTTCTATTTGAGTACGACCTTTTTCTGTCAAATTTGAAATAACAGTATTATCAGCACTCAAAAAATTGTTTACATTATGATCCGATTCCCCGTGTCGAGCTAGGAAATATTTATTCGTAGATTTTGTGCGTTTCTTTATATCATCTATAGATCCTAGAACCTCAACTTCTGAATCATCTTCTGATTTCCAAATTGGAATTGGAGTTCCCCAATATCTACTACGAGAAATTCCCCAGTCCTTGGCATTTTCTAACCAATTACCAAACCGTTTCTTCCCTACCGCCTCAGGTGTCCAAGAAACTTTATCATTCAGAGATGACATTTTGTTTTTAAAATCTGTAACTTTAATAAACCAAGAAGAAAGAGCGTAGTTCAAAAGTGGTACACCTGTTCTCCAACAATGAGGATAACTATGAACATATTTTTCTTTTGCAAAAAGTTTCCCAGTAGGGGCAAGTAATTTTAGAACTTCAATATCTGTTTCTTGGTGTTTATTAGGTTCCTCATTAGTTGATTTTGGTTTCGTCTGGCGACCAGCTAATTCTGTTATTTCATCTTTTATTGAACCATCAATATTTACATGTTGCACAAAAGGTAAATTATTTTTTTGACCAAGTTTCAAGTCATCGTCTCCAAAAGCCGGAGCAATATGGACGATCCCAGTTCCATCCTCGGTTGTGACAAAATCGGCAGAATAAACTTTCCAACCATTTTCCCGATTTTCTAAATCTACTTGCTTTGAATAGTGATCAAAAACTGGTTCGTATTTCTTTCCAACTAAATCTGCTCCAGAAATTTCTTCTATTGATTCGTATTCTTTATCCTTCAAAACACCTTTTAATCTATCTTTTGCAATTATTACAATTTCATCTTTTTGATCTTCTTCTTTTGCTTTAACTTTTATTTTTGAATAAGTAATCTCTGAACCAACAGCTAGTGCGACGTTACCAAAAAGTGTCCATGGGGTAGTTGTCCAAGCAATTAAATTTATACTCATACCATCTAACTCTTCGTCTATTAATTTGAACTTAGTATAGATAGAAATATCAGTGATATCTCGATAGTCTTGATTAACTTCGAAATTTGAAAGTGATGTTTCTAATGAAGGAGAGATGTGCATTGAACGGAAATTTTCATAAACCAGTCCTTTTGAATGAAGTCTTTCGAATCCCCACCAAACAGATTCCATGAAATTATTATCCATGGTTGTGTATTGATTTTCCATATCAACCCATCGTCCAGTTCTGGGTACGATATTTTTCCAGTCAGAGTCATAACGAAAAACGCTTGATTTGGCTGCTTGATTGAATTTTTTAATACCAAAGGCTTCGATATCTTTTTTTGTATTTAAATTATTTTCTTTTTGGATTAAGTTCTCAATTGGAAGGCCATGACAATCCCACCCCCAATTTCTTTGTACATGAAATCCCCTCATAGTTTTGTAGCGAGGAATAACATCCTTAATTGTTCCAGCCAAAATATGTCCATAATGAGGTTTCCCTGTTGCAAACGGAGGACCATCATAAAAAACAAACTCTCCTTTGGGTGAAGTTTTTTCTAGCGACTTTTTAAAAATTTCATTATTTTCCCAAAAACGTAAAACTCGGTCTTCTCTTTCGCTGTTTGAGTTTGAGGTTTTTTCCTGTAAATCTCCTATTCTGGTTGATAAGTTTTGATTTACTGCAGAATTTTGAGTCTGTGGCTTTTGTAACGGGAAATCAGCACCGTCTTTTTTATCATCAGTCATAATAAGGTTATGTTATCACTTTTTAAGGATATTTGAAGTAAATCAATAAAGAAAAAAGGCGCTGCAATAAATTGCAGCGCCTGAAAGAACTTTATGAATAACTACTAACCTTTTTCTCCGCCAGAGATAATGTTGTATATCCTTTTAGGGAATTCAAAATACAGATAAGTTGTCTCGTCTGTGAAATCAATTTCCATGCCATCCATATACTGAATGACTTCAGGATCTTCTCCATTCCGAATTTTCTCTAGGGTAGTAACCCATACACCGATTGGTTGGTATCCGTAATGAGAGCGAACATTGATTAGAACGTTATCATTAGAATTTTTTTCAATCCATGGGTTGTATCCATATTCAGGGCGAAGTTCAAGAACCAGATCTTCACCTTCTTCAAGAGAGTAAACGCCGTCAAAACTTGCGCCATCTGGTCCCGTTGTTTGATTAACAGAATCAATACGGCTACCCGTAATAAAATCATAAAGATATTCGCCGTCATCAGTTTCGATAACAATATATTCATAATTTCCAGAATAAGACCAGCGAGGTAACTTAACACCATCACTTACATCCAAATAGTATTTATACCCGTTCTTATTAATAAGATAAGCCTCATTAATATCGACGGGGAAATCATTCAGAATTTTTGTTGGTATAAACCACAAACGGCCAGCCCAAAAAGGTTTTTGATAAGAGAGGTTTCCATCTTTATCGTAAACTTTTTCGAGATTAAAAGAGCTGTAGGCATCGAACAAGTCGTTACCATCAACATCTTTTAGGGTGACGTTGATTACGATATCGTCTTCTGGGTTCCGGAGATTCAACGTTGGTGCCACCTGACTTAATTGTTCAGATAACTCTTCAACATTACTGAAATTGCTAAAAGTCAATTCGTAATTGAATGACTCAGCGGATTCAGCTGATACGTTAACGATTGCCGAGTTGACCTTTGAAATCAGCTCAACAACTGCAAATTTACCAGATAGGATACGATCAGGGATATCTGTTGGTTCAACAACTTCAACCTCCTGCCCCATTAAGTAAACTGAATTAGTAAGACAGACAAAAGCTGTCATTAGAATTACTACATATTTTTTCATTTTTTATTTTCTCCTTGTTTGTTTTTTATTCTTCAGATGAAGAACTAAAAGATGGTTTTAAATTGAACTCAACTGTATAAACCTCACCGGAATACTCCGAGGTAGTTTCTCCAGTAGGTTCAGGTTGAATTTCTTGTTCAGTAACTGAAGTCTCTTCTGACTCAGTGTGATATGACTGGAACATGTATGTTCCAATTAAAGCAATTGTCGCTAAAGTAAAACCCATAGCTACAAAGATGTTATTCCTCGAGATTTTTTCTTCGTTATTCATATTTTTTTATAAAAAAACATGCCCAGAATTAGGCACTTTTCCATATATAATAGTATATCATATTAACACAAAAGTCAAGCAGGCGTAATGTTTCAATACCTTTGCAACACTTAACAGTTAAAATACAAAGGTATGGCATACACAACAAACCCTCACCTTCCAAGGGTGAGGAGAGACGCAGTTAATTTAGTTAAATATAGAAA
>Ga0136558_1000310_pt1 | contig 28024 bp, 20 predicted proteins | sample AntRauTorckE6833_FD_101391 | JGI IMG/M metagenome (GOLD analysis project Ga0136558, IMG submission 101391) | Saline lake microbial communities from Rauer Islands, Antarctica - Metagenome Torckler E6 #833 | ecosystem: Environmental > Aquatic > Non-marine Saline and Alkaline > Saline | place...
ATCGCTCAACCGCCTTTGTATAAGATTAAGGAAGGTAAGACTGTTCATTACGCGTATACCGAAGAAGAAAAGATGAAGATTGTCGGTAATGAAGAAGATGCACAAGAGTCAAATACGAACGATACCGAAGAAGAGCTCGATGAAGATGGGGAAGTGGTGGTTGCAAAGAAGAAAGCTAAGTTTTCTCTACAACGATACAAGGGTCTCGGAGAGATGAACGCTGAGGAGCTTTGGGAAACAACTATGGATCCAGAACGACGACTCCTGAAGCAGGTAACGATTGATGATGCTCAAGAGGCAGATAAGATATTTGATATTTTGATGGGTACTGATGTGCCAGCTCGAAAGAGCTTTATCCAGACAAATGCTCAAAAGGCAACTGTTGATGTGTAATATCTTTTACATAGAAAACAAAAAACGGCCCTAGGGCCGTTTTTTGTTTAGTTATCGATGTCGATATCAAATCGTAGGCGGTTGTTTCCGCGACGGTCTTCATCTGTATCCTTTTCAGGGTCAATCTCTATGTCGAAGTCGTAATCACCATCTTCGTCGAGGTTATCAAATGAGATAGTTATCTCTCGAGATTCTCCTGGCTGGAGTGCATCATATTTTTTTGAGCGATAATCGAGATCGCTAGCGCCGTTTGGTTCATCCACGTCGATTTCAAATCGCCAATCAGCTGTTTTCTTTCCCCCAATGTTTGTTACTCGGAATTTTATTGCGATTTCGTCATCTACATCAAGATTGTTTGTTTCAACAAATCGTGAGCCAGAAAGGCGTCCGATTCCAATAAGGTCAACGTCGAAGTCTGCTTCTCCAGAGCCAGTTGCTACACTGTTTCCTCCAGAGACAGAGAAGAGAGCCGTTGCTTGGTTATTTCCTTCGAAATTTTCTGCAATAAGATTTTGTGGGTCAACAGTTACGATTGCCTGGTTGGTACCATTTATAAGACCAGAGAAAGAAAGGGTGAAGACAACGCCTGAGCCTGGTGTAAGAGAATTTTGAATTCCAGAATTAAATAATCGAGAGTTGGTATCTGCTGTAGGGAGTACTGCTTGAAATGTCCACGAGCCAGTTGAGACATTTCCTGAGTTTCGTACTTCAAATCGGATAGCCGCTACAGAGTTTCCATCAAAAGAAGAAGTGTTTACAATTTGACCATTTACAACTGGACCCGCTTGGAGCATTCGTACAGAAAGATCACGAACAGGCGTTGTGTTTACTACAGGTGTTGTGGGTATTGAAGTTTGGGGTTCAGTGATTACTGTTACCGGAGTTTCTGAGTCGGTAGTGTCATCTGTATTGTCCACACCAAGAACGTCACCAGAGTTCGGAGTAGAGTTTGGGTTCTTGTTTGAAACAGTAAGCTTCAATTCCGCGATAGTATTGATGCCTTCATCATTCTCAAGTTCAAGTATGACTGGAATGTCGACGTATCGCTTAGCACTTGAGATAATAGATACTTCGGCCTCACTTTCTCTTTGGTCAAATATAAGTGTATCTCCACAAGTAATGAAGTCATCTTGATATTCGATGGTTACATTGTCTACATCATCACAGAGAAAAGCGATAGAGTAGATTCCGTTAGTGTCAGATCTTTCCCAAGAGAATGTTACAGTTTCGCCAATATCCACGAAAGAATCACTTACTGAAAAGAGAGAGGATGTTGTTTCTGCTTCAGTTTCAGTTTCTGATTCAGAGTCAGAAGTAGTTTGCCCATCTTTAACAGAGCTATACACTCCACTAATGAGAGAAAATGTGTCCGGTACTATTTTTATAAGAAGTACTGCAGTACTTATTAAGAATATAAGAAGAGCAACAACAATAACAAAGCCAACAATAAACTTGTAAGCCTTACTTGTCTTTATGTCTTTCGGAGCCTCTTTCTGTTGGGCTTCGTTTTCTTGATTTTTTGTATTTTCCATATCGAAGCGATTATAGCAGTAAATACAAGTGGTGTCAATAGCTTACGTATATAAAGAGAATGTGAGGGGTATGGTTGACTTTTTCTTATTATTATGCTACTATTATTCCTTATGAAGATGATTAAAAAAGTTTCTCATATAGCTTTTTCACACCCACTTGAGACAGTGGGGCTATTACTCATATCTTCCTTTCTTATGGTGTCTCTGCTTGATGCAACGGGTGTATTTATTCCAGAAACATCTGTGGTTGTTGAAAAGAGAGAGGTAAATAGGCAAGAACAAATACAACAAGCGCATGAAGTAAGAGACATCGTGCCTGTTCGTGTCGTTATTGAAGGTGCTGATGTCGATACTGAGATCCGAAGTCCAAATACTACTGATATAGCAGTCTTAGACAATGAGCTTCGTTATGGAGCTGTTCATTATCCAGGCTCAGGTACACCAGGAAATGGAAATATGTTCCTTTTCGGGCACAGCTCTAGCTTGCCAGTGGTGCGAAATCAAGCATACAAGGCGTTTAACGGTATTCAGAATCTCGAAAGGGGGGACGATGTTGTCGTCTACTCAGAAAATGAGAAACATATATACAAAGTGTTGAATGTAGAGCTTGTTTCTGCAGATGAGGCACTAGTTGACTTTTCTGATAATAAGAATATGTTGACATTATCGACCTGTAACAACTTTGGTGAAAAACAAGAGCGTTTCGTGGTCGAAGCTGACTATGTGCGTAGTGAAAGTATCTAATACAACATACTTGACAAAATGTCTATTACTTGATATACTATTAACATAGTTATAACACTATGAAAATAATAAAAAATATGAAAAAAATCTTTATCTTTAGCTTTATGTTCGCATTCCTCCTTAGTGGAGCAACTTTTGTTGTGCCGCAAGAGGTTTCTGCATATAACGGCGTATGTGCACTTTCTGCAGGAGCAGATGATGTACTTGTTCAGTTTAATGACAGCGACAGACTCTTCTCAAATAGAAGCTTTGATGATGCTCACACTGCTTTTTATAGTGTGAATATGCCAGCCGGAGAATATAAGATTACTCTTTCTTCGTACGACAACCATACTGACAAGTCTGATCAAAAGCAGGAAAACGAACAATACTTCGTAGAGATGTTTAATGGATCTACTGTAGTTGCTCAGTCAAATGCGATTACCGATCTTCCTGATGGAAACACAAATATGATCACTGAGGTTGTGAATAATCAGCTTACTGTTAATTCTAATATAACTAAGATACGTGGTGTTCATGATGCATACCCAAGTGGTGCAAATGAGTGGAACTCAGTTCATCCAACGTGCGTATTGTTTGAAAAGATTAATACAGAAGTAAACCTCGTTGGTTCATGTTCTGTAAACATTTCTAACCCAAATATTGGTGATTCTGTTACTTGGAAAGCAACTGCTTCAGGTGGAGATGGATCATTCTCATACAAGTGGACAGGAACTGATGGACTTTCTAGTTCAAACCAAAATGTTTCTAAGAGTTATGCTACGAAAGGAACAAAGAACGCTTCTGTAGTTATCACTTCAGGAACTCAATCACTTACACGAAACTGTACTGTGTCTGTTGAAAAGCCACAAAATAATGAATTGCAAATTACCTGTTCTCCTGATAATGAAGATTTTGACATTGATGAACGAGTAACATGGCAAGCTTTTGTCTCAGGTGGAGACGGCGACTATGATTATGACTGGTCTGGAACAGACGGTCTTGATGGAACTTCTCGAACGGAATCTATTCGATATGACGATGACGGACGAAAGACCGCAACAGTTCGTGTCACTGACGGAGAGGGACGATCTGATTCTGCTACATGTCGAATCGATATTGAAGAAGAAAAAGATTTTGATGTTACCTGTGAAGTATCTGACACGCGAATTGAGTCAGGAGATCGAGTAACTTTTGATGTAGACATTGATGGAGGTGATCGACCTTATGAGATTCGTTGGTCTGGTGACTATCGAGATATCGATGACTTTGAGCGAGATGAACAAAGACAAACAGTGCGAATTGATGACGAAGGACGATATGAGCTTGAAGTTGAAGTAACTGATGACGAAGGACGACGTGCAAGTGACCAGTGTCGAACTGTTGTCGTTGATGACGACGAAGATAATGTTACAGTCGTTACGTCTACAAATGGTCAAGTTGCTGGTGTTGCGCTTTCACAAGTGCCATACACAGGACTTACTGATAACCCAATTCTTAACGCGCTCTTGTACTCACTTGCTGGACTTACGCTCCTTGTAATCGGATCTATTTCTCTCTTCATTTTAAGAAAGCGAGATATGGTTCCAGCATTTGCAGGAACTAACGTAGAGGCAGATGCTCCAGTGGCAACCACTGAGTATTCCGATGAAGAGGTTGTCTCAGCTCTTGAAGATGCTGCACATGAAAAGCGTGTGATTGTATCATCTGATGCGATGGACATTCTTACTCTTCGAAGTAAACATAATAAAGTAAAAGCATTGATGCTCTTGAACAAGGCTATTACTGAGTCAAAGCGAGGTATTTCAACTGACGCATGGCTCGTGCTCTCAAAGCAAAAGATTACTGACATTCTCTAAGAGAAAAGATGTAAACAAAAAACCGCCCTTCTTGGGTGGTTTTTTGTTGTGGAAAAGTCACGAAAGTGTCTATGCTACAATAAGAATCTAGAGAACGTACCTATTTCTTTTTTGAGGACTTTTTATATGTCTAGTAAATATTCTTGTTTGTGGAAGAAGATTGTTGTTGTGTTGCGGACTATTTCTAGCGAGGAACAGAGGAAGAAGTTTCCTGAGATATTTAGACAGGGAAACATGTCGTATCGTGAGCAGATCGAGTATCTGGCGAATGAATGTGTCGCGTATCTCACGCAAGATCTTCCTGCAGAAGCGCGGCTAACGTTTCAGGAAGTGCAGATTGTTCAAGGGTGGTTTGGGAAAAAGGAGTAGATACTAAGCACAATCTCCGAGGTGTATAACACACCTCGGATTTCTACTTATGTAAGTATTTTTGCTTTATCGATCAAGATACTTTTTTCGTCATTTCTGTTAGAGACCTTTCCTTTGACGACAACACAGGTGTCTGGCTGTAAGACTTCAGCAAATTCTTCAAATATCTTTGGAAAGGCAACGCCCTCAACAGTTCCTGTGTAATCAGTGATTTTTATAAAAGCCATCTTATCTCCTTTTTTTGTATAAATTTCCCGAACGTCAGATACCATGCCGGCACACACAGCCGTTGCTCCTGAAGGAATAGAGAGGGCTGATTCAACGCTTGTATTGCCTTTCTTAGCAAGCTTTTCTTTAAATTTATCAAGTGGATGGCCTGAGATATAGAGACCAAGAAGTTCTTTTTCCCAGATGAGTTTGTCGTCCATGGACGCCGGCTCAACTTTTTCTAGAGCGAGTTGTTCTGATTCTCCTGCTTGTGTTGAAGACCCAAAGAGAGAGTCTTGATCCTCGGACATGCTTTGGAGTTCTTTATTATATTCAAGCATCTTCTCGAGACTTGCCAGCATAGCACCGCGTTCTCCGAAAGCATCAAGAGCTCCTGTTTTTATGAGTGCTTCCATGGATTTCTTGTTGAGGTTTCTGTCTCTGATACGAGAAAGAAAATCAGAAAGGGAAGCGAAGGGTCCGCTTGCTTTTCTTTCGTCAACAATAATGTGCGCGATACCTTCTCCAAAGTTTTTGATGGTGGTCAGTCCAAAACGGATTTTCTTTTCTTTTCCCACGGTAGCAAAGTCTTCGAAACTTTCGTTAATGTCCGGGGGCAGTACCTCAATCTCCATACGCTTACATTCTGCAATCATGTCTGAGACTTTATCCACATCGCCTTGGTCTGCGGTCAGTACCGATGCCATATACAGTACTGGGTAATTTGCCTTGAGGTACGAGGTTAGATACGCGACACGCCCGTAGCTGGCTGCATGGGCTTTGTTAAATCCATACGCAGCAAAGGTTTCAATCTGATCCCAGAGAGCTTGAATTTTCTTTTCTTCGAGTCCTCCAACTTCCTTACACCCTTTGAAAAACTTTTCTTTTTGTTCGGCCATCAGTTCCGGTATTTTCTTACCCATGGCTTTTCGAAATTTGTCAGCATCTCCCCAAGAGTAACCAGCAAACTGTACAGCAAGCATCATCACGTCGTCCTGGTAAATAAGAATTCCAAAAGTAGGCGCCAAGATGTCTTTCATGCGGTCGTCAAGATACGTTACCTTGTCAGGATTGTGCTTTCGTTCAATGTAATCAGGGATGAAAGCCATCGGTCCTGGTCGATAGAGTGCCACCATGGCATTGATGTCGTTAATGTTTGATGCTTTTAGTTCCTTAAGAAACCGTGTCATTCCTGAACCGTTGAGTTGGAAGGTTGCTGCTGTTTCTCCGCGAGCAAGCATGTCGTAGGTTTTTTCATCATCAAGTGGTATCTCATCAACATCGATATGTTCTCCGTAGACCTTTTTGACGAGCTTAATAGTGTTTCCCATGATGGTCAGGTTTTTAAGTCCCAGGAAGTCAAATTTCAAGAGTCCAACACCGTCTTCACCAACAGCATGCATGTCGTACTGGGTAATGAGCTTCTCGCTTCCTTTAGGGTCATGTTGGACGGGTACGTCTTCTGTAAGAGGGTCGGGAGAGATCACCACGCCGGCGGCGTGAACCCCAATATGTCGAGCACAACCTTCAATCTTTTTAGCCATGTCGATAATCGTTTTTGTCTCCTCATCTTTCTTGTAGAGTTGTCGTAGCTCGTCAACTTCATCAAGCGCACGGTCGATGGTCATAGGAAAACCTTGAGCACCCATCGGAATAAGCTTTGCAATCTTATCTCCTGAGTTATAAGCAAAGCCCATGGCACGTGCAGTGTCGCGCACAGCGCCTCGAGCAAGCATGGTTCCAAAGGTTCCGATTTGCGCAACGTGGTCTGCGCCGTATTTTTCTCGAGCGTATTCGATAACTTCGTCTCGACGCACATCGGCAAAGTCCATATCGATATCGGGAGCAGAGGGTCGGTCGGGGTTCAGGAATCGTTCAAAGGGAAGCTTGAGATCAAGCGGGTCAACAATAGTAATTCCCACAAGATAAGAGACGAGGGATCCGGCCGCCGAACCTCGAGTATTTGAAAGAATAAGATTTTCTTTGGCAAAACGAAGCAGGTCTGCTACTACGAGAAAATACTTTGAGTAACCTTTTGTTTTAATAACATCGAGTTCGTATTCGATTCGTTTCTTCACTTCGTCGGTAAGCTCTATTTTTCTCCATTCAAGACCTTTGTATGCGAGGTCTCGAAGTTCTGTATCAGGATCTTTTCCGCTGGGTGCTTTGTAATCTGGGAACTTCCAAGCCTCTTGTCCGAGCTTGATTTCGATATCACACATGTCGGCAATCTTCTGTGTGTTTAGAAGTGCGTCAGGAGTGTCTTTGAATAATTTGCCTGCTTCTTTTTGGGTAATAAAAGAGAAGTTTTCTTCACCCTCGTCGAAGCTTCTCGGTGCGCTGTTTGATACTGATAAAAGGGTATCCCGAGCAGATCTATCAGTTGGATTAATATAGTACACATCCTGAGCCGCAACTATTTGTGTGTTTGTCTCTCGAGCAAATTCGATAAGAGTTTTCATCGTTTCTTCATGACCCTCGATCTCTGGGTGATGTGTTATCTCCAAAAAGAAGTTTTCTTCGCCATATATTTTTTTGTACCAGTTGGCAAGATCAGACGCCTTGTCGGTGTCATGTGATTTTAAAGCAGAAACAATGTCGCCACTAAATGAGGGGGAAATGCAGACAAGATTCTTGTTGTACTTCTCGATAAGTTCTTTGTCTATTCGAGGTTTGTAATAAAATCCTTCGAGATGAGCATCGGTCACAAGCTTGATGAGATTTCCATACCCTGCACGATTTTTCGCAAGAAGTACTAAACGGTTCCATCCTTTGTCGACACCGGCTTGTTTGTTTTCGCGTGTTCGAAGGGCTACATAGGCATCGATTCCAATGATTGGTTTTATATCTTCTTTTTTACACGTTGAATAAAAGTCGATGGCGCCGTATAGGTTGCAGTTATCCGTAAGAGCCAGAGAGGTCATGCCATCCTTCTTTGCTTTAGCTACGAGCTCAGGAACCTTCGGAAGGGCATTGAGAAGACTATAGTGGCTATGTACGTGTAGATGGGTAAATTTACTCATAGATACAGGTAGTATACTACAATGCATATATGGCTAAGAAACGACACATTGGAATAGACGAAGTGGGAAGAGGGCCGCTTGCCGGACCTGTCACCGTATGTGCTTTTTCGGTGAAGGAGAGTTTTGATATGAGCTTTTTGAGAGGCGTCACAGATTCGAAGAAGATGACAAAAAAGGCAAGGGAAGAGTGGTCAGAAAAACTACATAAGGCACGAAGACGTGGAAAAGTAGAATTTGCTACCTGTTCAGTGAGCGCTCGAGAGATCGATAAGAAAGGAATATCAGCAGCTATCCGAACAGCGATACGAAGAGCTCTTACGAGGCTCAATGTGAATCCCAAGAAGTCGTCAGTCTTTTTAGACGGTTCTCTGAAAGCTCCCGAGCGGTTTGTACGGCAGAAAACTATTATTGGTGGTGATGGAAAGCATAAGCTCATCTCAGCAGCTTCTGTTATTGCAAAAGTACATCGAGATGCGTACGTGACGAGGTTAGGGAAGAGGTACCCAAAGTATGGATTCGAGGTACATAAGGGATACGGGACTCTGGCACACAGAAAATCTATACAGAAAGAAGGGAGGTGTCCTGAGCACAGAGAGAGTTTCTGTAGGAATATATGATTGACAGGACCGTATTTTGTGATATAGTTCATTTGGAATTACAGAGGAGTAATTTGATCTATATAACGGACTAACACACTCTTATGAAAGGAGGTCGGCCATGTGCACGACCCAAGACCAAGAAGAGACTCACATGTCTACGGGCTGTATGTTTAACGTTGAGGATGGTGTGCTGAAAATGCTTATTGTTCCGCAAACGTATCCTGATGGCGTAACTGCATGGAAACCGCCATGTGGAACTAATGATGAGTATGCTGGAGATGACCCCGAACACACGCTCGAACGTGAAGTTCGTGGCGAGTCGGGGTTGGTTATCCTCAGCGCGATACCTCTTGGAAAGGCGCGAAAGTATTTCGCTGCTGATCCAGACAAGAATCGCGGTGCTCACGCTAAGAATTGGTACTTAGTTATCGAATGGGATGGTGAGCTTCGTACGAAGCGGAAGATGGATGGTCCAGACTGGTTGGAGGTGCCCGTATGGGTGCCCGTCGCAGAACTGTACGGCCGAGTTCCGGGTGAACGGCGAATCATTCGTAGTCATCGAGAGGCTTTGGATATTGCTGTCCAGATGTTTCTCAGTATTTACGGGTCAGATAAGTCTGTCTTCGAGGCAGTCGAGATGGCCGTTCCGCCCAGTGTCATGGCTGCTTGATGACGTAGTATTACACCTCTTCAGAAGCCCCTGTCGCACCATGTGCGACAGGGGCTTGTTTTTTTATACATATAAGTTACTATATCTATCCATATGGTAATACGAATGCGACATACGCGAGCGCACACAAAGAACCGACGTTCGCATCATAGTCTTTCAGCACCAACTCTCACAACAAATGAGAAGGGTGTTACTCATTTGCGACACCGAGCATCTGCTGTGACTGGTACCTACAAAGGACGACAAGTTATTGATATTGACGCCAAGCTTGCAAAGAAGGAAGCAAAGCGACAACAAAAAGCAAAAGAAGCAGGACAAGACGCAAAGAAGACTGAAGAGGAAAAGACAGAAAAATAGACCTGGCACTTTTCAACAATAGGCATGTATACAATACTGACACTCTTGTCAGTATTTTGGTATACTAGTTTATAGTTACATATGGCAAATAGGCACCTTTCACGTTCAGTAGTTCTTCAGACACTCTTTGAGTGGGACTTTAACTCATCTGCGCAAAAAGAAGCGCTTGTTTCGTTGAAGAGAAATACTGAAGAATTTGCCAACGGCTCAGACGATACTGACTTCATGGAAGACCTCCTTACGGGAGTTATCAAAAAGCAGAAAGAGCTCGACACTATTATAGAAAAGGCCGCACCTGAGTGGCCAATTGAAAAAATATCTCCTGTTGATAGAAACGTCCTTCGCGTAGGGCTTTTTGAACTTCTCTTTGGTGATAGGGCTAATGTGCCACCCAAAGTTGCTATTAATGAGGCTATTGAGCTTGCTAAGAATTTTGGTGGTGATCAGAGTGGAAAGTTTGTAAACGGTGTCCTTGGTGCTGTATACAAAGAGCTTGGAGAGCCCGGTAAAGACGACGTAGGTAAAAAGAAAAAGAAGATAAAGAATGAGGACATGCCGGATGATCAGGTTCCCGTTGAACACAAAGGAGGAGCTGTCGTATATGCAAAGGATGGAGAAGATGTGTATCTTGCTTTGGTTCACGATGTTTTCGGTCACTGGACGCTTTCAAAAGGAGGTGTCGAAAAGGGGGAGACTCTGGAAGAATGTGTTGTTCGAGAGATGAAAGAAGAGATGGGAGTTGATGTTGAGATTCAAGAAAAGCTCGGAGAAAATGCATATATTGCCTACGATCCCGAAAAAGGAAAGATAAAAAAACAAGTAACATACTTCTTGGCAGAAGCGCCGTATGGAGAATTGACTCTTGGGTCATCTGGAGGACTCGATGACGCAAAGTGGTTCAAGCTTGCGGAGATACTTGACTTAAATTTTTATGACGATATTCTGCCATTAGTTACCAAGGCAGTTAAGACTTTGGTAAAAAGTAAGTAAGCTTTTCCAAAAGAAGCGCACCTACACTAGTTTCAGAATTTTTACTTCTGCGCCGTAGCAACCTACGTCTTAGTCATAAAAATTCTTCCAACTAGCACATGTGCAACTACTTTTGAAAAAGTTTCATAGAATTAGAATAACGTGAATATATGGAAATAAACTTTAATGGATTTGAAAAAATCGCAAACTACGAGTTTGCTGACAAAGGATTGCTGAAAAAAGCATTTACTCATCGATCCTTTGTTAATGAGAATAAGGGGCACGGTGAACACAACGAACGCTTGGAGTTCTTGGGTGATGCAGTGCTTGAGCTTGTCATTACCGATTTTCTCTTTAAAAAATACCCAGAAGAATCTGAAGGATCTTTGACCTTGTATCGAGCTTCGCTAGTGAACACGCTGACACTTTCAAAAGTGGCAACAACCCTGCACATGAATGAGTACCTGCTTCTTTCAAAAGGGGAATCAAAAGACGAAGGAAAGGCTCGAGACAATATCTTGGCAAATACGGTAGAAGCGGTGATCGGGGCTTTGTATCTCGATGGTGGATACGACGCGTCTCGAGATTTTATTCTTGCCAACATTGCTGTGCTTATTGATGACATTGTGACTAACGAATCTTGGATTGATGCAAAGAGTAAGTTCCAAGAAAAGGCACAAGAGGCAACAAGCATTACACCCCTATACAAAACGATTCGAGAGTCTGGTCCAGATCACGACAAGAAGTTTACTGTAGGTGTGTATCTCGATATTAAAGAAGTGGCACAAGGAATCGGAAATTCAAAACAAGAAGCGGAGCAGGATGCTGCGGGGAATGCGCTTTTGGTGAAGGGCTGGTAGGGGTCGCTTAATACATACCTCCAGAGAGTACGCATAAAATTCTGCTGAATTTTTACTCAATCTCAGCTGCCCGCCTGCGAAGCCTCTCTAGAGGTAGTATTTCGCTTGGGTGTTAAGAATGTTACTAAACTTGTTATGTAACAAGTTTAGTAACAAAAAAACGACTCTAGCGCTGTGGTGTGAGTCGTTTTGAATATGAGCCTGGTCTAGGAAGTTTTATCTTTCAGACAGTACACTTGTTATTACTGATTTTGCTTCCTCAATATCCCGCCTCTTGCTTGCAAGATACGTGCTCTCGAGGATAAAACTCAGGGCTTTCTCGACTTCAGGATCTGTTTCTGCTAATGCTTTCAGTCTTTTAAGGCCGTCATGTAAGTCTTCCGACTCTTCTCCAAAATCAGACCTCTCTAGTAATGGTGCGAACACCTCTATATCTTCGTCGGTGGTTTGTGTCAATATGTGCGAACGTACATTTACACCAACAACTTTTGACAACTCTCTCTTGTTGAACAGTCCGTCTAATATGTTGTTAGAGTCTGATCTTTCTGGCTTAAGTTTTTCTGTTACAAAGATACGTAAAAGCCACTTGTAGGTATGATTCACTGTTACCATTTTAGGGATCCTTTCAAAGAGTGTTTGACGCGTTAGTTCTGATACAGACAGTATCTTAAAGCGAAGTAGTGTCAAACGATACCCACATGCTAAAATATATAGAATGCTATTAAAATCACTCGAAATAAACGGATTTAAATCCTTTGCCAAGAAGGGTCATCTAGATTTTAATACAGCCATTACTTCTATTGTGGGTCCTAATGGTTCAGGAAAGTCCAATGTTGCCGAGAGCTTTCGTTTTGTACTTGGTGAGCAGTCTATGAAATCTCTTCGAGGAAAGCGGGGAGAAGATCTCATTTTCAACGGGTCCAACGATACTGCGAGAATGAATAGAGCGAGTGTCAAAATTACCTTTGATAATTCAAGTAGATTTCTGGACCTTGATTTTGATGATGTGACTATTGAACGGATTGTGCATAGAGACGGGTCCAACGAATATAAGATAAACGGCTCGTCGGTACGTCTGAAGGATGTGACAGAGCTATTGTCGAAGGCAAACATCGGTTCAACTGGACACCACATTATTTCGCAAGGTGAGGCAGATAGAATCCTGAGCGCCAATAGTAAAGATAGGAAGTCCATGATTGAAGATGCGCTTGGTTTGCGAGTGTATCAATACAAGATTCTTGAGAGTGAAAGGAAGCTTAACAAGACAAGTGAAAACATCAGAGAAGTAGAGTTGTTGCGCAAGGAGATTGCTCCACATCTGAAGTTTCTCAAAAAGCAGGTAGAAAAGATTGAACAAGCAGAAGAGATGCGAACAGAGCTCGAACTCTTGTATCAGGAGTACCTTAAGCGAGAACATGTGTACTTAGAGAATGAGAAAACAGAGATCGAGCAGGGAAGAAAAGATCCTAAAGAAAAACTAGAACGATTGGACCTTGAGCTAAAGGAAGCAACCGCGCTTCTTGAGCAGAATAAAGAAAAAGACGAAAAGAGCGACGAGTTGGTTACTTTGGAAAAAGAGATTGAAACACTTCGAGCAAAAAAAGATGAAGTAACGCGTGAGCTTGGACGTATCGAAGGAGAGCTTTCTGGACAAGAAAAATTGTTACGGCGTCAGGAAGAGCAGTTCTCTGGAAGTCAGCCAATACCATTTGATGAAGTAAAGAAGTTCAAAGAAGACTTTGAACAAAATATAGAACGGGTGCTGACAGAGAGTAATTTTTCAGTTGTCCGTATGGTTCTGCAGAATATTAAAAATTCATTTGGAGAGTTTCTTTCGCGATATAAAAATGAGCAGGAGGGAACTATGCTCGCTGATATTAAGGCAGATATCGCGCGTCTTACTTCTCAGAAAGAACAATACGAACAAGAGCTTGCTAAGCTGTCTGAGCAAACCACAACGTTGAATCATCGGTACGATGCACTGCAACAAGAAATAGAAAAAGAGAAAGATAGTGAAAGGGGGGCAGAAACAGCGGTTTTCCGTATTCGAGCAGAAAGAAATGAAGTGCTTTCTATATTGAACACCTTTGAGAACAGAGATAGTTTGTACCAAAGAGCCAGGTCTTTGTTTGACGAAGAGCTGCGAGAAGGAGCTGTTCTTATTGGAGAGAAGCTGTTGAACTTTAAAAACCACGTACTTCACTCTGAAGAAGAAGTATTGTCTGAAGACAGGTCAGTGCAAGAAGAAAGACGAAAGAAGATTGAAAAGATTAAGATTCGTCTCGAGGATATGGGAGGAGGGTCTGCCCGTGAGGTGCTGCAAGAATATAAAGATGTAACAGAAAGAGAAGAGCATCTCTTCCGTGAGCTTACGGATCTTGAGCAGACAGCGCATGCACTCGAACAGCTTATTGCTGATCTGAAAGAGCAGCTTGATAAGAGTTTCAAAGAGGGGATACGAAAGATAAATACAGAGTTTAAGAACTTCTTTAGTCTTATGTTTGGAGGTGGAGATGCCTCGCTCCGAGTCGTTCAAGCTCAGAAGCGTAAAGGTGGTGATCTGGACATGCTGTCCGAAGAAGAAATGAGACAACAAGAAGAAGATGCCGAAGAAGGTATCGATATTTCTGTGTCACTGCCACGAAAGAAGGTGAAGAGTTTGGTGATGCTTTCTGGCGGAGAGCGAGCACTGACATCTATCGCACTTCTCTTCGCAATGAGTCAGGTAACACCTCCTCCTTTTATTATTCTCGATGAAACAGATGCGGCACTTGATGAAGCAAACTCTCGAAAGTATGGAGATATGATTGAAAATCTTTCAAAACACTCACAGCTTATTCTTATTACACATAACAGAGAGACGATGTCTCGAGCTGGCGTGCTCTATGGGGTCACCATGGGTTCAGGTGGTATTTCAAAGCTTCTGTCTGTTGCTTTTGATGAAGCAGTTGCGGTAGCGAAGTAAAACAATTAACAATTGACCGCTGACATTTGACTTGATGGCACGAGAGACGTGTATCACACATAATCTAAATGTGTTGCAGACGCTCAATAGAATATGTATTATTAAAAAGGTTCAGATCTTTTCCTTGTACATAGGAGTATTTCTATATGATGAAGGCGCAACGTAGTCAGTGATATATCGGACGCTGGGGCGGGTGAGTTGTTAAGGACTTATCAACATGGACAAGCACCGTTCTTGGGTGTTGAGAAGTCATGCACTGTTGGGCAAGTGTAAAATGCTCGATTAAGCACACTCCTTGCAGGCAGAGGGTTTCTTGTATCAGCGTGATGCTGTAGAAATTAAACCGCAGAACCCTTAGTTAGTGAATGTCGCTAACTGCCAGCTCACTTTCCAGACGAGCCCCATACAATTCAGGGAGCCGCAGGCCTTAGCCGCGGCTCCTTTTTATTTATCTTCTTTCTTTGCGTCTTTTACCAGTTCAAAATCAAGTTGCTTTCGATCAACATCGGCTCCCACAACCTTAAACTTCACAGAGTTTCCAAGTGAGTACGACTCACCAGTTTTCTTACCTACAATCGAATATGTTTTTTTGTTGAGTTCGTAGTAGTCGTCACCAATGCTTTCAATTTTCACAAGCCCTTCTGCTTTAGTGGTGCTTTCTTCGATAAACATGCCCCATTCAGTAACGCCAGAAATAATACCTGTAAATTCTTCTCCAATGTGTTCTGACATGTACTCGACTTGTTTGAGCTTAATGCTTTCTCGCTCAGCTTCAGATGCAGAGACTTCTTTACTTGAGCTTTCTGCTGCTATCTTAGTAAAGAGTGCAAATTCGTCTTTTGATACATGATCTCCTGTCATATGTCTCCAAATGATTCGGTGTCCGATAAGGTCTGGATATCTTCGAATAGGAGAGGTGAAGTGAGAATAAAATTCGAAAGCAAGTCCGAAGTGACCAATGTTTTTTGTAGAATAAATTGCTTTTGCCATTGAGCGGACAGCGGCTGTTTTGATGAGATCTTCATCCGCATGTCCTTCTATTTTTTTGAGCATAGCTTGGATGTCTTTTGAGGTGAGCTTATCAGCGTCCTCTATTTTGAAATCAAAACCAAGGGCCCGAACAAAAATAGCTAGTTGTTCAAGTTTTTCTTTGTTTGGTACATCGTGAACGCGATACAAGAAGACACCACGTCCTTTGTCTTTCTTGTGAGCGTTAAACATGTGTTCGCCAACGTAACGGTTCGCAAGGAGCATAAATTCTTCGACGAGCTTATGAGTGTCGAGACGTTCCTTGCGCCATACCTTTACAGGCTTGAACTCTCCGTCGAGCTCGAACTGCACTTCGTCTGTTTCAAAATCGATGGCACCAGCTTGTATTCGATCGCTACGTAGTTTCTTGGCGATGTCATTAAGAGATGAGAGTTCAGTAGAATAAAGCCCATTCTCGTCGATTGATTTTTGTGCATCCTCGTATGCGAAGCGTTTATCAGATTTGATAATACATTTCTTAATAGAGTAATCATATACTTTTCCTTGCGTATCAATTTCGAAGATGACAGAAAAGGCCAGCTTTTCTTCTTCCGGGTTAAGGGAACAAAGATCGTTGGAGAGGATTTCCGGAAGCATGGGGATGGTTCGGTCAACGAGATATACAGAAGTCGCTCTCTCACGTGCGACTTTGTCTAGTTCTGTGCCTGGTCGTACGTAGTGAGACACGTCAGCAATGTGTACGCCAACCTCGAGGTGTCCGTTGTCGAGCTTTTTGTATGAGAGTGCATCATCAAAGTCTTTAGCGTCGAAAGGGTCGATAGTGAAGGTCAGTGTTCCGCGGAAGTCAGCACGTGTTGCAACTTCTTCTTGTGGAATCGGTTTTTCGGCAGCTGCAATTTTCTGAGCCTCATCCTCAACAGTTTGTGGAAAACCTGTGACAAAACCTTTGTCAAAAAGAATAGAAGCCATTTCTACCTCATGGTCTCCTTTGGGTCCAAGCACCTGATCTAGATCTCCTTCAGGATGCTTGAACTGGCTTCCCCAAGAGGTGATAGTGGCTACTGCTTTGTAGTTTAATTCTGGTGTTTCTCCTTCAGGAATAGAAAGGATAATTTTCTTTCTAATTCTTTTGCTGTCTGGAATAAGAAGAAGGTGCTCGTCTTTTTTGACAATAGTACCCACTACCTGTGGATGTGCACGAGATACTATTTTGACCACCTTCCCTTGGTATGCTCCTCGTTTCTTGCCAATAACTTCGACAAGTACGGTGTCACCTGACCAAGCGTTTTTAAGATACTGAGGTTCGATTTCAAGACTGTCGTCCCTGTAAGAGACATAGCCTGTTTGTTTTGAAGAAATAGCAATTTTTCCTTCAGTAAGCTTATTCGTATGCTTCTGTGATTTATTTTTCATATTGCATGACTATACCATAGCTCGTCTTGACCGAACATACGCTGTTTGGTAGTATCATGCGACATGTTAATGATACGACTACAACGAGTAGGAAAGAAAAACCAAGCGATGTTTCGTCTTGTTTTGACTGAAAAGCAAAACGGCCCAAAGAGTGGTCGTTTTCATGAGCTCCTTGGCTCATATAATCCACACAAAAACCTCGTGCAATTTGATGCAGAACGAATCAAGCATTGGATTGGAAATGGCGCACAGCATTCAGACACTGTCCACAACCTTCTTGTTTCTGAAAAGATTATCGAAGGAAAGAAAAGGAATGTCCTTGGAAAGAAGACGCCTATTGTAAAAGAGGCTGAAGAAGGTGCCGAAGAAGTTCCAAAAGAAGAATCTCCTGCAACTGAGGAAAAATCAGACGAGGCGTCAGTTGAAGAAGTAAAAACAGAAGAAGCTCCAAAGGAAGAAGAGAAAGTTGAAGAAAAACCAGAGGAACCAAAAGAGGAGAAGGAAGAAGCTCCTGCTGAAGAAACAAAAGAAGAAAAGAAAGAGTCATAATTACATTGACTCTTTTTTGTTTTAATTGATACAATTACTACTAGCAGACATACTGCAATATTACGTAACGATCAATTTTATATTATGGAACAAGATCAAGAATTTTTAGAGTTTGTTGTAAAAGCATTAGTTGATAATCCTGATGACGTGAAAGTCGTACGTACTGTCGATGAGATGGGAGTTCTTCTTACTCTCGATGTGCACGCGGAAGATATGGGTAAGATTATCGGACGATCAGGTAATACTGCAAAAGCAATTCGAACCCTCCTTCGAGTAGTTGGAATGAAAAACAATTCTCGAGTAAACCTCAAGATCAATGAGCCAGAAGGAAGTACGCGACGTGCTCCAGAGGCAGCAGATGCACAATCAAGTGTTGATGAGGCCATGGCTGATCTAAAAATGGAGTAATCCTTCTCAAGAATGAATAGAAAAGCCGTCCTTGTGGGGCGGTTTTTTATTGTGCTTTTCTTTTTTTATATCTACGATACAGTACAGCTATGCATTTTCATGTTATTACACTATTCCCAGACACACTAAACTCATATCTAAATGAGTCTATTTTGAAGCGCGCTATTGCAGATAAGAAGATACAGGTTTCTTTTTATAATCCACGTGATTTTGTGACTGACCCAAAGAAGCGCGTTGATCAAAAGCCGTATGGTGGTGGTCCTGGTATGGTTATCCAAGCAGAGCCAGTTATAAAAGCAATCGCAAAAGCCAAAGGACGAAAGAAAAAAGTAAAGATAATTTTCTTCCAGCCAGAAGGAAAGCAGTTTGATACAGCGTATGCCAAGAAAACAGCAAAACAATATAAGCACGTTATTCTTGTGTCTGGTCGCTACGAAGGTATCGATGCTCGCGTAAAGAAAGTATTTAAAACAGACGATATATCCGTGGGTCCATATGTTCTGACTGGAGGAGAGTTGCCGGCAATGATTCTGATTGACTCAATATCCAGACAAGTCGAAGGGGTACTGGGGAGTTTCGACTCTCTTGAGGAAGAAAGAATCTCTTCTCATGATGTGTATACGAGACCAGAGGTATTTACATATAAAAAGAAAAAGTATTCAGTGCCCAAGGTGTTGCTTTCTGGAAATCACAAAGAGATAGACTCGTATAGAGAAGGGAAGTAAGATAGGAAAAGATTCGTTATTCGTACCCAGAGGAGATGTCTATGCCTTTTGAGCTAACCAATAAGTGGTGTCTCCAAAGAGCACAGCTTGCATGGAGACAAAAGACACTGAAAGAGCGCTTTGATTTTCTTATGACGTATTACGTTGATCGAAAAAACCCTCAAAAAGATGAAATAAGGTGGATACGTGCTCATCGAGTCATTAATGCTGTTAAAATGTTGAATGAGGCAAGAAAGAAAGAGCTTGATCAGCTTAGTGATGAAGTCAAAGAAGCAATCCATGCGATGCTCTAAAAGACCCCGCTTTTGTGGGGCTTTTTTATGATGAGGCTTGACCCATCTCAAAAAATGAGTATACTTGTTCTTTGTACGTGCAAGATTGTGTAACGGGGGTATGCATGGAGGAATTATAAGGATTAAGTGCTCGAGTATCTTGCGAACTCTCTTTGAATAAAATTCAAGAAAGGCACCAGCTTTGCCAATGGCAAAGCTATTTTAGTAACAGAGAACTTTAAAAATTACACAATTCATCGTTGTGTTCAAAAAATAGGATGCTCATTGTATGTCTATGCGTCTCACATCTTATTTTTTACACACCTTGATTTGCTAACTTTTTAAAGTTCTCAAGTAATAATAGATTTTCTATGTCACAAACACGAGAAAAGAAGTATTTCAGTCGGTACAAGCAACCGCTTGCCGAACTCCCAGACCTTTTGGTCTCTCAGAAGGAGTCATTCAAATGGCTTCTTGAGGAAGGAATCAGTGAAATCTTTAAGGAGTTTTCACCAGTTTCAGATTATTCAGATAAAAAGTTTGATCTTGAATTCACAGGATTTGAGATCGATAAGCCAAAGTACGATGAGTACTACGCAAAACAGAATAAGCTTACCTATGAAGGAGCGCTTAAGGTGAAACTTAAACTCAAGAACAAGATTCTTGGAACAGAAAAAGAGCAAGAGCTCTTCATGGCAGATTTTCCTCTCATGACTGACCACGGTACCTTTATTATTAGTGGTATCGAACGTGTTATCGTTCCGCAGCTTGCTCGGTCATACGGTATGTTCTTTACGACCAATATCGTTCGAGGGAAGAGAGTCTTTGGTGCAAAGATTATTCCTGCTCGTGGCGCATGGGTAGAGATTGAGACAGATGCTGACGGAGCTATCTTTGTTCGTATCGACCGAAAACGAAAGTTTGCCGTTACCACACTCCTCCGTGCTCTTGGTGCAAAAGACAATGACGCACTCTATAAACTATTTTCAAAAAATGCAGATGCAAAAGATTCTCTAGATAAGACTATTGCAAAAGATACTGCAAAGACACAAGAAGATGCATATGTTGAAGTATACAAGCGACTCCGAGATGGAGATTTGGCAACAGTAGACAATGCTCGAGATTTCGTGCAATCAATATTTGGCGAAGAGCGATACGACATTTCTCGTGTAGGTCGTTTCCGATTTAATAGCCGATTTGAGAAGGGTATGAAAGAGAAGGATCTTGAAGATCGTTCAGTAACGCTTGATGATGTTGTGACCATCATCTCTCATGTTGTTGAGCTCAATAATGATCCAAATGCTGAAGAAGATGATATCGATCACCTTGGTTCACGACGTGTTCGATACGTTGGAGAACTTTTCCAGCAAAAAATCCGATTTGGTATGTCTCAGATTAAACGAAACGTACAGAATCGAATGTCTACAATCGAGTCAGACACAACGCTTCCTACAAACCTTATTTCTCCTAAGCCTCTGCAGGCTCGTATTAAAGAGTTCTTTACAACGAACCAGTTGTCGCAGTTTATGCAACAGACAAACGTTCTCGAGGAGGTAGAACACCTTCGAACAGTATCTGCTCTTGGCCCTGGTGGACTTAACCGAGCCCGAGCTGGATTTGAGGTTCGTGACGTTCACCCATCTCACTATGGACGACTTTGTCCAATTCACACACCTGAAGGTCCAAACATTGGTTTGATTCTTCGTTTGTGTATGTATGCGCGTATTAATGAATTCGGAATGATTGAAACGCCATACGCAGAAATAAAGAACGGAAAGCTTACGGGAGATGTTCAGTACATTGGAGCTTCAGAAGAAGCTGGGTACAAGATTGCTCACGCAGCTACAAAATATGATGACAAGGGAGTTATTACCGATGAACGAGTAGAGGTTCGTCAAAATGGTGAGCCGTTGATGGTGGCAAAGAAAGACGTTCAATATATGGATGTTGCTACTAACCAGGCATTTTCTCTTGCAACCTCATGTATCCCTTTCCTTGAGCACGATGACGCCAACCGAGCACTCATGGGATCAAACATGCAAAAGCAGGCAACTCCTTGTCTCGTACCGGAGGCGCCTATCGTATCAACTGGAGCAGAGCGCGCAGTTGTTGTTAACAGTGGACGTGTGATTCTTGCAGAAGAAGATGGAACTGTTGATGCCGTTGATGCGAAGAAGATTGTCATTAAAAACAAAGACGGAAAGAAAAAAGAGTATACTCTCATCCACTTCAACAGAACAAACGGCTTTACTGCTTTCCATCAACGACCAAACGTTGATCTTGGTGACAAGGTAAAGAAGGGAGATGTTCTTGCGGACACTTCAACAAGTGACCGAGGAGAGCTGGCTCACGGACAAAACGTGAAGGTAGCCTTCATGTCATGGTCTGGTAACAACTACGAGGATGCTATCATCATTTCTGAAAACCTCGTAAAACAAAGTAAATTTACAACAATCCACGTTGAAGAAGTGGTATGTAATGTTCGTGATACCAAGCTCGGGCCAGAGGTAACAACATACGACATTCCAAACGTTGGAGAAACAAAACTTAAGAACCTTGGTGAGGACGGTGTTATCCGTGTCGGAGCCGAGGTAACTCCCGGAGATATTCTTGTTGGAAAGATTACACCAAAGGGTGAATCACAATTAACTCCAGAAGAACGACTCCTGCGATCTCTCTTTGGAGAAAAAGCTCGAGACGTCAAAGACTCTTCAATGCGAATGGAAAACGGAAAGAAAGGACGTGTTATTGATGTGAAAGTATTCTCTCGAGAAAACGGAGACAAGCTTGATTCAGGAATCATTAAGCGAATCCACATTGAGATTGCTCAGATTCGAAATGTATCAGTAGGTGATAAGCTTGCTGGACGACACGGAAACAAGGGTGTTATCGCACGTATCCTTCCAGAAGAAGACATGCCGTACGATGAGAATGGAGATCCTGTAGATGTAATTCTTACACCGCTTGGTGTTCCATCTCGAATGAACCTTGGACAGATTCTCGAACTACACCTTGGCCTTGCTGCTGATGCTCTTGGATATCAAGCTGTAGTACCACCATTTTCTGGTTCTACGCCAGATGAGATTAAGGACGAGCTTGAAAAAGCCGGTTTTGATCGAAGTGGAAAAATGACACTCTTTGACGGACGAACAGGGCAAGCTTTTGATCAACCAATTGCTGTTGGATTCATGTATGTGCTTAAGCTTCACCACATGGTAGAAGACAAAATCCACATGCGATCAATCGGTCCATACTCACTTATCACACAACAACCACTCGGAGGTAAGGCTCAAAACGGAGGACAGCGATTTGGAGAAATGGAGGTGTGGGCACTCTTGGGATATGGTGCCGCTTACAACTTGCAAGAAGTGTTGACTGTAAAATCTGATGACATTGTCGGACGATCTGCAGCTTTCGACGCTATTGTGAAGGGGGAAAGAATTAGGCAAGTGGGAACACCTGCATCATTTAACGTGCTACTCAATAACTTACGCGGTCTCTCACTCGACCTTGTCTTTGAAAAAGATGACGTTGAAGGTGACACCGGGTCGAAAAAACCAAAAACTAAGAATCGCTCATAATCGCAACAAAGAACTACTATGAAAAACAATAAACCAAACGTCGTTAATACAACGAACCCAAACGAATTTGACACTATCTCAATTCGAATTGCATCACCAGAAAGAATTCTTGACTGGTCAAGCGGTGAAGTAACAAAACCAGAAACAATCAACTATCGAACACAAAGAAGTGAAAAGAATGGTCTCTTTGATGAGCGAATCTTCGGTCCAGAAAAAGACTACGAATGTTACTGTGGAAAATATAAAGGAATTCGATATAAAGGAATTGAATGTGAAAAATGTGGAGTTGAGATTACTCGAGCGATTGTCCGACGAGAACGAATGGGGCATATTGAGCTTGCAACACCCGTTTCTCACATCTGGTTCTTGCGAAATATTCCTTCACGAATCTCTCTTATTCTTGGAGCCTCATCAGGTGACGTAGAAAAGGTGATTTACTTTGCTGGATATATTATTACTGAAGTGTCAGAAGAGGAGCGTTCACGACTTCTTAAGGAGCTTGAAACAGAATACAAATCAAAAGTAAAAACACTTCAAAACAAGGAAGCTAAGGCCGAAATAAAAGACCGTCTTAATCAGGCAAAATCAGATATCACTTCTATCCAAGTTGGACGCGTGATTGACGAGGTTGAATACCATAATTTCTCTTTGAAATTTGGAACACTCTTCGAGGCGCGTATTGGCGCAGAGGCTGTGTATGACATCTTTAAGAATCTTGATCTCGAGAAGCTTATTAAGCAACTTGAAGAAGATAAGGAAAAGGCGGGCGCGCTTGAGTCTGCAAAGATTGCAAAGCGATTACGACTCCTTCGTTCTATGAAAGTATCGGGTATTCGACCAGAGTGGATGTTCCTTACGCGAATTCCAGTTATTCCACCAGCTATCCGACCGATGGTTCCTCTTGATGGAGGACGATATGCTACTTCTGATATCAATGACTTGTATCGACGAGTAATCAACCGAAACAATCGACTGAAGAAGTTGAAGGATATTTTTGCACCAGAGGTTATCTTGCGAAACGAAAAACGAATCTTGCAAGAGGCTGTTGATGCACTTATCGACAACTCTATCCGACACACAAGTGGTGTAGGCGCTGCTCTTAACCAAGCAAACCGACGACCACTGAAATCTCTTTCAGATAACTTGAAAGGTAAGCGAGGAATCTTCCGACAAAACCTTCTTGGTAAGCGTGTTGACTACTCAGGACGATCAGTGATTGTTGTTGGTCCGGAACTCGCTCTTTCAGAGTGTGGACTTCCAAAGCACATGGCACTTGAACTATTCCGACCGTTTGTAGTATCTGAACTTCTTGAAAAAGAATTGGCATTTAACATTCGAGGGGCAAACCGACTTATCGATGACGGAATCCCAGAAGTATGGGCAATTCTTGAAGATGTGATTAGGGGTAAGCGAGTACTTCTTAACCGTGCTCCAACACTTCACCGACTCGGAATCCAGGCGTTCCAACCTGTTCTTATTGAAGGAAATGCTATCCAAGTGCACCCGCTCGTGTGTCCTGCGTTCAACGCCGACTTCGATGGTGACCAGATGGCTGTTCACGTACCGCTTTCTGATGAGGCACAACTCGAGGCTCGAGAATTCATGGCTTCAGAAAAGAACGTATTGAAGCCAGGTAGTGGAGATCCAATTGTGAGTTCTAAAATGCTCGACATCGTTCTTGGTTCTTACTGGATGACAAAAGACAAAGAAGGAGAAAAGGGAGAAGGAATGATGTTTGGTGCGCCATATGACGCCATTATTGCGTACAACTTTGGCCATCTTAATCCTCGCGCAAAAGTAAAGGTTCTTGGAACTTCAAGCGAGAAATACAAAGAATTCCATGGGGAAGTATTTGAGACAACCGTAGGACGCATCATGTTTAATGCTGCTCTTCCCGAAGATTTTCCTTTCATCAATCAGGCTATCGACCGAAAGGGAATGGCAAAGATTATCGATGACATCATCGAGCAATACGGAATGGAAAAGGTTCCAGAAGTGCTCGACCGCGTAAAAACATTTGGATTCAAATATGTAACAGCTTCAGGTATTACATGGGGTCTTGATGATATTACATCTCCAAAACAAAAAGATAGCATTATCGCAGAAGCACAAAAGCTAGCTGATCAGGTTCAAGATCAATACAACCAAGGTCTTCTTTCTGCAGAAGAACGACGACGAAAGAAAATCTCAATCTGGCAAGGTGCTAAAGATCAGGTAGAGAGTCATATTCCTGAAACATTGGATCCTCACGGATCTGTAGCAGACATGCTTCATTCAGGAGCTCGAGGTTCTCTTGGAAACATTACTAACATGGTTGGAATGAAAGGTATCATTGCTTCTGTGTCGGGTGAATCTATTGAGTTCCCAATTCTTTCTTCAAGTAAGGAAGGATTCTCTCCGATCGAATACTTCATTACGACTCACGGTTCTCGAAAAGGTCTTACTGACACCGCTCTTAATACTGCCAAAGCTGGATATCTTACTCGAAAGCTCTTTGTTGCTGCACAAGACACACTTGTAAACCTTAAAGACTGTGGAACAAAGAAAGGTCTTACTATCTCTCGAAAGTCTTCATCAGGAATTGAAGTTCCTCTTGCACGAAGTATCAAAGGACGATTTCTTGCAGAAGAAGTTGTTGACGCAGACGGAAAAGTGCTCTTCAAGAAGGGTGCGTATCTTGAACTTGCAGATGCTCGAGCAATCGAAGATGCAGGAGTACAAGAGGTAATTGTAAAGTCTCCAGTAACATGTCAGTCAGTACATGGTGTGTGTCAGAAGTGTTACGGTGCTGATCTCGGAAAGAATCGACTTGTCGATCTCGGGGAAGCTGTTGGTACAGTGGCTGCGCAAGCTATTGGTGAACCAGGTACACAGCTTACTATGCGTACGTTCCACGCCGGAGGTACAGCGTCAGTAGGTGGTGACATTACACAAGGTCTTCCGCGTGTTGAAGAAATCTTCGAAAAACGAAAACCAAAGAGTCCTGCAGCTATCTCACATGTTGATGGAGTCGTTTCAGACATCATCAAGGAGGGTGATAAGCAAATTATTGTTGTTCTTGCAGATGCTTCAGAAAAGAAAAAGAAGAACGAGGAGTATAAGATCTTCCAACACCGAACACTCTTTGTTAAAAAGGGTGATGAGGTAAAGAAGGGTGAAATGCTTTCAGATGGTTCTGCTGATATTGAAGAACTCTTTAAGTTCGGAGGAAAAGAAGCAACAACTAACTACATTATTTCTGAAATTAATAAGCCGTACGAACTTCAAGGAGAATCAGTATCTCGAAAGCATATCGAGGTGGTGGTACGACAGATGTTCTCACGACTTAAGGTGAAAGAAGCGGGAGATACTCGATTGTCAGAAAGTGACATCGTAGAACCATACGAACTTGAGCGAGAAAACGAAATCGCAAAGGCAGATGGCGGACTTCCTGCAAAAGCACAAGAAGTGGTGATGGGTATTACAGAAGCATCACTCTCTCGAAAGAGTTTTCTTGCTGCTGCATCATTCCAGCACACAACACGAGTGCTCATCGCATCTGCTGTTCGTGGAAAGAAAGACGAACTTGTGGGTCTCATGGAAAACACCATCCTCGGACGACTTATTCCAGCTGGAACAGGGTTTGTCGGTTCAGAAAAAGAGCAAGCTATCGAAGAACTCCAGAAGCAGTATAAGGATGATCGAGAAGAGGTATAATCTACTTATATGTCTTCATCCAATGTAGAGCGAGTCAAAGAACGTCTCGACATTGTGGATGTGATCGGATCATACGTTAAGCTCGACAAGTCAGGCCGAAATTATAAAGCCAAATCTCCATTCACAAACGAGAAAACACCATCTTTCTATGTATCCCCAGAGAGGCAACTTTACTATTGTTTCTCTTCGGGAAAGGGTGGTGATATGTTTAGTTTTGTGCAGGATATCGAAGGCACTGACTTTCGAGGCTCGCTAAAGATTCTTGCCGAGCGAGCAGGGATTGCATTAGAAAATGAGAGCGAGGAGGCACAAAGTGAGCGCGATAAGTTTTTCTCTATCGTAGAAAAAGCAAAAAACTTCTTTGAGCAACGACTGCAAGGAAACACAGAAGCGCTCGAGTACACAAAAGATCGCGGTATTACTGATACAACAATAAAAGAATGGAGTATCGGGTACGCTCCCAATGAATGGCGAGAGCTGAGGGAGTATCTTAAAGGGCAAGGTATCTCAGATGATGATATGGACAAAGTAGGACTTATCAAACGCGCAGACAACGACAAGGAGCCGTACGATACGTTTCGAGACCGAGTCGTCTTTCCTATCTTTGATACGTCTGGAAGGTGTGTTGCATTTTCTGGTCGTATCTTGCATAAGAACGACAAGGCGCCTAAGTATCTCAATAGCCCAGATACCGTGCTCTTTAAAAAATCACAGATTCTTTATGGACTCCATGTGGCAAAAACTGCTATCAGAAGGAAGGATTATTCAATTCTTGTAGAGGGTCAGATGGATTTAGTTCTATCGCATCAGGCGGGAATTGCAAATACAGTAGCATCAAGCGGGACAGCTATTACAGAAGAACATCTCAAGCGTTTGAAGCAGTTGTCACACAGGATTGTTATATCTTTTGACTCTGATGAGGCTGGTTTCAAGGCTGCAAACAGAACCGCGCATATAGCACTGTCTATGGGAATGGAAGTGAAGGTGGTGCTCATGCCCGATGGTAAAGATCCTGCAGACATTATTTCTGAATCTGTCGATGAGTGGAAAAAAGTTCTTAAAAATTCAAAACATATTATAGATTTCTATGTTGATAGATTACTTGCGCAGGGGATTGATAAGAGAAATCTTGCAAAAGAGATTGCTACTAATGTTCTTACCTATGTTGCCAAGCTTTCGAGTGATATAGAAAAATCTCACTTTGTCACAAGAATTGCAAAAGAAACAGGCTTTCGTGAAGATGCTATCTGGGAAGACCTTAAAAAAGTAGAGCGATCTAAAAGTGATATTCCTCACACGCCAGAAGAGAAAGAGCGTGCTATAAAATCAGAAACTCCGGAAGATAGAATTGCTGCCATTTATCACTGGCAGAAGAGTGCAGGAGCTCCGCTTGTCGATGTCTCAGTCCTTGAGAAGAGGCTTAAAGAGATCGGGGGTCAGGAATTACTCGAGAGTGTTATCAACCGAGACCGAACAGAACTTAATAAGATACTCTTTGAGATTGAGAGTTTTTATGGTACAAAAGATATACTCAACAAAGATATGGAGGAGCTACTGAAGAATCTTCATGTCCACATACTTACTCAAAAGAAAGAGGCATTAACTCCTCTCATACAACAAGAAGACAAAAAATCGATACAAGAATTCAATGCTATTTCAAAACAATTAGAGGAGCTTAAATAATTTTATATATGCCGGCAAAAAAGAAAACAAAAAAGAAAGTAACCAACTCGAAAGCGCGAGGTGCACGGGCAGGGAGAAAGTCTGTTAAGAAGTCTGTAAAAAAGACAGCTAACCCGAAAGCGAAAAACGCACGGGCAGGAAAGAAAGTTGCTAAAACAAAGGTAGTAAAAAAGAAAGTTGC
>Ga0136558_1000311_pt1 | contig 28024 bp, 40 predicted proteins | sample AntRauTorckE6833_FD_101391 | JGI IMG/M metagenome (GOLD analysis project Ga0136558, IMG submission 101391) | Saline lake microbial communities from Rauer Islands, Antarctica - Metagenome Torckler E6 #833 | ecosystem: Environmental > Aquatic > Non-marine Saline and Alkaline > Saline | place...
AAGAATATTTAGTGGTGTAGATTGGGATCACGGCGGTAAAGTGGCTCACTTAAAAAACGTATCTAAAAATCACCCTTTTCAAGGAGCAGGAGCTAGTGTAACTAAACTCGCGCTGTGTAGAATGAAAAGAACTATTGATGATAAAGGATGGGCTCCTTACGCTAAGATCGTTAATGTAGTCCATGACGAAATTATAATTGAATGTCATGTAGACTACTCCCAAAAAGTAGCTAAAGAACTAGAAACTCAAATGATTGAAGCTTTTAACTTCTACGCTCCAGATGTAAGTATGGTAGCTAAAGCTGAGATAGGAAAATACTGGATACATTAATATGATAAATTACGTACAAGGGGATCTTCTGGATCCCTCTTTAAATTTCGATGTAATAGTGCACGGCTGTAACTGTTTCCATACTATGAGAAGTGGAGTAGCCAAAGCTATAAAAGAAAAATATCCTCAAGCTTACGAAGCTGATAAAAATTTAACTGAGAAAGGGGACGAAAGCAAGTTGGGCTCTTTAAGTATGGCCTTTAATGAGTCCGGAGAAGGCCCAGAGCATATCGTAAATGCTTATACACAGTATCGTTACGGTAGGGATAAGGTACACGTCGACTATGAAGCTTTGGAGGCTGCTATGGTCGCCCTAAGTGAAATTTTTGATGCTGATAAATACTCTATAGCTTTTCCTAAGATAGGATGTGGCTTAGCTGGAGGAGACTGGAATGTCGTAGAGGCTATAATAAATAAAATTTTTGCACATAAAAAAGTAACAGTGGTTGAATATGACGGAGAATAAACTATTAGTGACAAAAGCGGAGCTTCTTGCAAAAGAGACTCACGCCAGAGTTAATCAAACTTACGATGGTAAGCCTTATTACTTTCATTTAAAAAAGGTTTACGCAAATGCGGATTATTTCAAGCTTTTAATTCCGGAGGAAGATCATTTCGTAGTCCTTGCGGCCGCATGGGCGCATGATATGATAGAAGACTGTCGCTACACTTATAAAGACTTGAAAAAAGATCTTGGTGTTCGGGTAGCAGACATAGTCTATGCTTGTACTGATGAAAAAGGTCGAACGCGTGAAGAGCGTAAAAATGAGAAGTTTTTTAACGAGCTTGTTAAAAGCCCTCTTGGTGTTTACGTAAAGCTTTGTGATTTAAAGGCTAATATGGAGTACTCAGCTAGTAGAGTTAAGGGTAACCTGTGGATGAAATACAGAAACGAACTGCCCCATACTAAGGAAAAATTAGCAGAATATAGAGACGCTTACGCTCCTATTTGGCAATCTTTAGAAAACTTAAAGTAAGCCAAAAAGGCAATAGAACTGACAACTTGCCAAAGACAACTAACTAATAAAAATTACGAGAAATTCAAGTGGAATAAAGGTTTTCTTATTCATACTTTTTATATCTCAAAGAATAAACAATATTAATTAAAAAACATTTATGGCAAGTAATAAGACAGATTTTAGACAACTGTTATCGGATATTAAGTTTTACAGCGACTACGGACAGTTTGATTATGAAAGAAACGTGTATGAAGCATGGCCCGAGAGCGTTGACCGCGTCATGGACATGCATAAGATTAAGTATAAAGATAAATTAAATGATAAGCTTCTAGCTTTAATGAATGAAGCAGAAGAAGCTTATAAAAGTAAACTAGTTCTAGGCTCTCAAAGAGCCTTACAGTTCGGCGGAGAGTCTCTTTTAAAGCATGAAGCTAAGATGTATAACTGTCTAAGTTCTCATGTAGATAGGGCTAGATTTTTTCAAGACTACTTCTATTTTCTTTTATGCGGATGCGGTGTAGGATTTAGTGTTCAAGATCGACACATTTCTAAACTGCCTGCAGTTAAAAAGAGAAGTAAGAGAACAAGAACTTACACAGTAGAAGATAGTATTGAAGGTTGGGCAGATAGTGTAGGAGTTTTACTTTCTTCTTATTTTGTAGATGGTGGGACTTACCCTGAATATAAAAACTACACTATACACTTCGACTTATCTAATATTAGGGAAAAGGGATCCTTTATTTCTGGGGGGTTTAAAGCCCCCGGTCCTGAGCCTTTAAGGGAGTCCTTAATTTTAATTGAAAAGATTGTTGAGGGAGCTCTTAAAAGAAACGATAAAGGAGAAAAGCTTAAAAGTATAGAAATTTATGATATTTGTATGCACATAGCCGACGCTGTTATAAGCGGTGGTGTAAGAAGAAGTGCTACTATCTGTTTATTTGATAGATGGGATACAGATATGATGAACGCAAAGACTTTTAGTAATTATAGCCCTGATCCAAATAACTCTCTTAATCCCCAGAGAGCTAGAAGTAATAATAGCGCTGTTCTTAAAAGAGGAGACGTTACTTTTGAGGAGTTTATGATTTTATTCAATAAAGTTAAAGACTATGGAGAGCCTGGATTTATTTTTGTAGATCATTATGATGCTACCTTTAACCCTTGTGTTGAGATTCAAAAGTTCCCCCTAACTATAGACGGGAGAAGTGGGTTTCAAGGCTGTAATCTAACAGAGCTAAATGGAGGCAAATGTACCACTGTAGATATTTTTTATAAAGCTTGCAGGGCTGGTGCTATACTTGGTACACTACAAGCGGGTTATACAGACTTCCGATACGTGGAAGATACTTGTAAGGAAATCTTTGATAGAGAAGCTTTATTAGGTGTTTCCATTACTGGAATGGCTATGAATCCGAGTATCCTGTTTGATCCAGAAGTACAAAGAAAAGGAGCGGAAATAGTAAAAGAAGTAAACAAGGAAGTAGCTGAACTTATTGGCATTAACCAGGCTGCAAGAACTACTTGCGTTAAGCCTAGTGGTAATGCTAGTGTTATTCTTAAAACTTCTTCTGGTATCCATAGTGAGCACGCTAAAGATTACTTCAGATTGATGCAGATGAATAAAGATAACGACGTCGTACAGTTCGTAAAAGAAACTAACCCTCACATGATAGAAGAAAGTGTATGGAGTAGAGATAAAACAGATTACGTCATCTATGTTCCTATTGAGAACCCAGAAGGAACTTTATATAAAGATGAAGTAAACGGTGTGGACTTCTTAGAGCTTGTAAAGCTTACACAGGAAAACTGGGTAGAATACGGCACTAATGTAGATCTATGCGTTAAGCCTGAATTGCGACACAACGTTTCAAATACTTGTACCGTACCTGAAGGAGACTGGGATGATGTGGCTGAGTTTATTTTTGAAAATAAAGATACTTTCTCTGGGGTTTCTTTGTTAGGATCCTTTGGGGATAAAGATTATCAACAAGCTCCTAACACTTCGGTAATAACCGACGTGAATAAACTTTACGATACTTACGGAGTAGGTGTGACCTTTTCGAGCGGGTTGATAGTAGACGGGTTAAAAGTGTTTAATGACAACCTTTGGACTGCTACTCAAGCTGTAAAAGATTTTAATAAGAATTCAGTATCTTTTAAAGATAAAGATATTCTTAAAATAGACTGGATAAGGCGAGCAAACAAATTCGCTAAAAACTTCTTTGAAGGAGATTTAGATGCTATGATTCTTTGCTTGAAAAATGTCCATCTCTTACACAAGTGGCACACAATTAAAAACAAGTATACTCCTATTGACTGGTCTTCCTATGATTCTATACCTGAATTTACAGATGTAGATACTATGGGAGCTGTAGCTTGTCACGGAGGTTCTTGTGAAATTATATAATTTATAAGGCATAAGAATAATGGATAACAACCATCCAAATTTTTACGTTAATGATGAAGGGCTCTTTGTTTTAAAAGAGTCCTTTTTAATTAAAAGAGGCTCTTGTTGCGGATCTAAGTGTTTACACTGTCCGTATGATCCTTGTCAAAAAGGCACTACCGATCTTAAACCTCAATCGAAAACTGACAATAATTCATAAATAAACTAAAGGCATTATTTTTGAAGAAAACTGGAAAACTTTAATCGGAAACTAAACTAACTTAAAAATGATAATAGTGAAAAGAAATATGATTGATTTCCCAATAAAAGAAGTTCTAGGTTTAATGAATACTTTCTTAGAAGATCCTTTAGCTTTATCTTCTTTACTTGACAGCAAAGAGCTCTCCAAGACCCCTTCCTCTATAATAATACCAGCTCCTGGTATTAGCAAGGAAGAAGTAAAAGTATCAAAAAGTGAGAATACTCTGCACGTTTATGTTAAAGACTCTTTAGCAAGAAACATTTCTATCCCTAGCAGTGTAAAAGCTGGAGACATAAAAGTTAAAGTTAAGGACGGTCTTATAACCATAAGCCTTAAGTCTTCTAAAACTTTTGAAGACATTCCTATAACTTAATTTAAAATAAAACTTTAATTAACTTTAAGGGGCTTCAGGGCCCCTTTTTTTATTATGGATATAACTAATCAACCTCCTTGGTTCGTAGATCTTTTTTTAGATTGTTATGAGCTTTTGACTTCAAACAGAGCAGAAATGTTTTTAAAGGCTCGAACTGCTTTTTTAAGAAAAGAGAAAGAACCTAAAGTCTATGCCGGCTGTATGCTGACTGGAGACTTAACCCAATTTATAGTTATAGGTAATACTACCTTGACTAGTGAAACTCAAACCATTAAATTTATTTACCATTTAAATGAGCAAGAAAAAGAAAACCTACTTAAAAGAAGATCCGATAACAGGGATTGAATTTCCGGCATGGCGTAGAGAAGCCTTGGATGAGTACCCTATAACTAACATCCATGTAGGCAAGCCTATATCTTTGGCCGAGGATCCTAAATCAAAAAGATATGACCTAGTAAAGATTTACACCCCTGGACAAAAGCTTTATCCAGACGGGGGTTATAAAATAACCGACCCTGACTTAAAAAACGGCCGATCTATTTACCCCGAAGAAGCCCGAGCTTTCCCTCCCCCTAAAATGAAATCTAACTCTCAGTTAGCCTTGAAAAATAAAACTAAAAGGAAGGCTAAAAGAAAAACTAAAAAGAAAAAATCCTCTAAATAGGGTATAAGAATAGTGAGGCAGACTTGCTTTGTTTTTATCTTAAATTTTAATTTAACTTATCTTACCACCATGAATTATATAGTTTGTTACTTAGACGGAAATTACTCTATCGAAGCCCAAGATATTTCTTTGGATGTTTTAGAAAGACTTTTTGAGTCTGGAGAGTTTGATTGCAACGGGTCTGTCATGGACGATGTCACCGATTGCGCTTATGTGTTTCATGTAGGGGAGCACTCAGAAGGTGAAGGAGAGTTCTTTATAGTTCCAGAAGGCGTAGTCCCTGAGAGCGAAGCCGAAGAACACGAATTTCTGGAAAGCTTGTATGAGTATTTTCCTTCACCTTCTTTTTTACGTTCAGCTTTAGCTGAGTATAATTGGGTAACCGGGGAGGGTTTTTATGCTTAAAGATGTAGGCATAATATTCAACCCTTTTATAGAGGATCCTTATTTAAAACAAAAAGTTATTCACTATATTAAGTTTTTAAGATCTTCTTTGGAGTCTAATTTAATTTTAAGTTCAAAAGCTTGGAAGGTAGTATCGCACTCCTTGGGCGAAATTAAGAATTTAAAAATAAAGGCTGAAGAAAGTGAGGTTTTTTCTGAGTCTCAGAGTATTATAAGTATAGGGGGCGACGGTACTTTAATTTACTGTAGTCGTAGAGTAAAAGATAGCGGTAAACCTATTTATGGATTAAACGCTGGAACCGTAGGAAAGCTTTGCGCTTTTGATAAAAAGTCTTATAAGTCTTTACCTAAGGCTAGTACTTACCCAATGAATCGACCCGTGTACTCTATAAAGAGAGGATATGACTCGGCTGGCTTATCACAATTAAGTTTCATAAACGATCTTTATTTAAGGTCTTTTAAACTTACTGAGTTTTCTTTGCACTTGCCTATGAACATACGCTTTGCAAAGTTTAAAGCGAGTGGTTTGATTATCTCTACACCTTTTGGCTCCACCGGTATGAATAAAAGTTTCGGGGGTCCGATAGTAAGCCCCAATTTAAAATCTTTAATCATAACCCCTGTAGGAGTCTTGAATGCGCCCTCTAGGTCATTTGTAATAGATCCTTCTGTGTCTATAAGTTTTGACGGGAAGACTCAAGTAACAGGTGATGGTGTAAGTAGTACATCCATGTTCTCAGAGTCAGCTTATTTTCAAATTATTAAAGCTTACGATCAAACTTTTATGACTCCCCAGGAATACACATTCTTTTAATTTGACTTTATAAAAAATAAACCTTATACTATAAGTCATTCTTGGCCCGTAGCTCAGCTGGTTTAGAGCTTTCGCCTTTTAAGCGAAAAGTCGTGGGTTCGAGTCCCACCGGGCCAACTTAAGGAGTGGTAGCTGAGATAGATTAGCGCAAGTGTGAAGTACTTGAGAGGTAAGAGATTTTAATGAAAGAAATGAAGAGCATTCCATAACAAGATTTTAACACATCGCGGGGTGGAGCAGTGGCCAGCTCGCTTGGCTCATAACCAAGAGGTCGGAGGTTCGAATCCTTCTCCCGCCACAATCAAACCAAGAGCAGGAAAACTCCCTGCTCTTTTTTTTATTAACTTAATACTACATACCATGCCACATAAAAAAGTTTGCTTAGTTTGGGTACTTCCCAGCGGAGAAATTAAAAGAACTAGGTTTTTCAAAAGAGATAGTACAACTGTTATTGCTAGAAAGAGAGAATCAATACCTTATAAAACAAAGGATATGACAAAAAGGGAATGGGTTCAAGCTTACGGTGAGGTTGACCCTACCCGAAATCCTCCTGCCGCTAATTATGATATCAGGTTTGAAGAGCCTACCCCAAAGATGCGAATGTGGCGACACATGAACAAGCGTCTTTACCGAAATTCTATATTTTAACTTGGTGTAAGAATAGTAGTAAGAGGTTCTTACTTTGGATCTCTTACTTTTTAATGGGGATGTAACTGGCATCGACGGATACAAAACTGTTATGAAGTGCACGGGAGTGGTTAACCTAAATAACCGACAAGTCATGCAAATGGCGAAACAAAAACACCTGCTAAGGTTTTCACCCTTGGCGCTGAGTCTAACTACGCTTACGGCATCGCTGTGTAGTAGTTAGTAACTCCCGCAGAGTATAGAGACGCCTTCTATCTTTACCTGTGTCGCTTAAGAGGGCAACCTCAGCGCGGACTCCTATAAAGCGTTGTTGTACTAAATAGGATGCGTGTGAGCTTAGTGTAGAGACTAAGTGGCACTAAGATTCTTCTCTACTAACGTGTGAACGACTTGATAATAAGAGGTCATCCGGACCCGGGTTCGACCCCCGGCATCTCCACTAACAAAGTTGCCAACCCTTAAGGGAGAATGATTACAGGAATGTCGCCTGTAATTGTTCTCCCTTTTTTTAATTTAAATTAATATGCTTTATTTATACTTCCTAAGTGTAGTGGCTGTTATTCTTGGTCTTTTATTTATTTACCGTAAATTCCATGAAGGGTCTACTTACTTAAAAACTTCCCCTGAAGGGGACATAAAAGAAAAACACGAAAAAGTCGAGGGTCTTTATAATAGATTCCAAGACAATATATTAAAAGAAGCCGAAAAAGTTTCATCTAAAGCTAAGAAAGACTTAGCTAGCACCGAAGAAATCAAAAACAAGATAACCTATAAACAATAAATCTATGCCTATGACACCTAAAAAGATAACACTTTACGTTCTAACAGCTTTAGCGATTCTTACGCTACTTTTTAGTACTGCTTCTTTAGTAGAGGACGTACCGAATGATAAAATCATAGTTAATCAGTATCCTATAAGCGGTGAGATCGCTGTGTGGGCTGCGCCTGGATTAAAAACTCAACTTTTCGGCAACACAACCGAATATGATAAAGGTTTTCAATTCTGGTTTGGGTCAGAGAACCAAGGCTCTGCTCGTAAAATTGTCTTTAACGATGCCGGTAATGGTAAGATTTTAGGCTCTGTAAGGATCCTTCCTCCTCGTGATGAGAAAAGCATGAAAAAGATTCACGCGGAATTTGGTACTCAAGGAAACTTAGAACGAGAATTAATAGCTCCTACTGTTACTAAGGTTATCTTTGCTACCGGACCTTTGATGAGTTCTTACGAATCTTATGCAGCTAAGAAAAACGATCTGATCAATTATATTGAGGATCAATTGCGTAATGGTATCTATAAAACAAACATGGTAGAGCGTACTATTACAGATCCTATTACCGGTGAGCAAAAGACCATTAAAAAAGCGGAATTAGTTCCAAGTGATAATGTAGAAGACAATGGATGGGTACGTCAGGAAAGTCCCCCATTCAAATCTTATAACTTAGACTTGGCTCAGCTTTCTGTGGATGATATTGAGTATGACCAAAAGATTATAAATCAAATTCAAACACAGCAAGAAGCCGCTATGTCAGTTCAAACTTCTATTGCAGAAGCTAAGAAAGCTGAACAAGATGCTCTTAAAGAGGAAGCTATTGGTAAACAGAAAATTGCTAAAGCTCGCGCAGAACAGTTGGTATCTAAGGAGAAAGCTGTTGTGAATGCCGAGCAGCGTAGAGAAGTAGCAAGGCTTGATAAAGAAGCCGCCGCTTTTACAAAACAAAAACTAATCCTAGAGGGTGAAGGAGAGGCCGCTAAAAAGCGTTTAGTATTTAACGCTGATGGTGCCTTGACTCAAAAGCTTGATGCTCTAGTTGCCATAAATGAAAAATATGCTCAGGCTATCCAGAATTATAAAGGAGACTGGGTACCTAAAGTAAACATGGCTTCTGGAGAAGGCGGGTCTGCCGGCCCTCAGAATATCATGAATCTTATGCAATTGCTTACAGCAAAAACTGCAAAAGACCTTTCTTTAGATTTAGACGTGTCTAAGAATTAAAAGTTTCAAACGTTTTATTTAAGTGATTTTGACATTTTAATTATATCGAAAACCCTGATAACAAAAAAGGCAAGTTGAAAAACTTGCCTTTTATTTTTTTTAGATTAAGATTTTTTACTCCTTTTCTACTCGTCTGGGTCCGTTTCCGGCTCTTTCGTTCTACTATAGAAATCACTTGCGTCCCCCATAACGCTCGCTTTCACAGGTCTTATCCTTTGAGCTACTAAACTAACATTCTCCGCAAGTACTGAAGCGTTAGCGCTTATCCCAAAGTTATGAGCTCTTAAATAGCATCCCTCTAAATAAGCTCCGCCGTAAGCCTGCCCTTCCATGTCATACAACATAAATCCTATGCCTAAGGGCTTATTAAACATTCTACTAGCTAAGTTTATCCAGAATAATCCTGGAGTGTCACTATCTACATTAACTTTTCCGTCTGAAGGGTAGGGGCTAGCTGGAATTGAGTAAGGATCTCCATTTTGCTTTTCAGAAGGTACCGTTATGTCGCCAGTACCTGCTTCACCGCTTCTATACAGAGCGTAGGCCAAGGAAGGTCCATCAAATAAGATCTTACTAAGGGACGCGTTTACGCTTACCCTCCCAGGTATAAATATGGGAACACTGCTCCCTATCTCTAGAACCTGATTTATTTGCTTATTCTGGCTTAATTGAGCCTGTTGGACTAGCCCAATCGGAATTAGTTTATCCGTATTTGAATCGGTGCCGGTGCCGGTTACTAGCTTTTCCGGTCCCGATACTATTACAGCGCTCTCTCCGGATAAGAAATTTCCTGCCCCTCCCTCTGTTTCAGTGGGTTGTACGTGGTCGTTTTTGGTGAAGTTATTGCTCCACTGTGTTAAGTTTCTAAATGATGCCATCTGTTATTTATCCTCTATTAAAATATAATTGTGTATTTAATTTTGTTTACTGGGTAAAGAACAGTAGCTTTGACATCTGCTTTCACATTGTCAGGTTCTACATCGTCCTGAACCACTTCTAAAATGTCTAGAGCTCTTATAAAGCCCCTTTCTACTAAAGTATCAGCGCCACCTATTACTGCAGCTTTAAAGTTAGTTATAAAGGTATCGTTTATAACAAATTTTCCTACTAAAGGTTCTGCTAGCTCTCTTAAAAACTTAGCAGCAAAGTCTAACTGGTTAGTTATACTAAGCTCTCTGGCTTCAATAGTGGTAGTATCCGTACTTAGTTGGTGCCTATTCTCTATAGCCCCAGACCCTTTATCTACTAAGATCCAATTACCTCCTTCCGCTATAATATCTAAAGCGTCTTCAGAAAAGTAATTGTTACTTCTGTAAAGCTCACTAAAGTCTCCTACTAATCCCCTTTTTGTTAAAGGAGTTTGAGGAGCTTTGCCCGCTACTTGCCCTGCTAAAGCTGCTGCAAAGAAGTATCCAGGCACAGGGGCTAAAACTTCCATTATAGCGTAAGTATCGTTCTTAGAATCTTTTAAATTCTGAAGAGCTTCCGCTGTAATGGTGTCTCCTCTTTTGTAGCTATAAGTAGTATTTCCTACTACAACATCGATAGGTCTACTGAATTTAGGTAAAAGATCAAAAGAGTCTCCGTAAATAGCTTGTAAGAAATCTACTCCTAGGGTGCTTAAGTGCCTTCTTTCTGAGATCCAAGAACCGTCTGGGTGAATTGCAAAAAATCTCTTGGATCCTATAAGGGATGCTGTATTTTGTAATTCTTGTGCGCTAACAAGCTTTTCGGATTTACCTGCGTTTGCTGTATATCCATCATACTTAGTTGAGGTAAAGACTATACGCTCTTTCTTATTTTGAGGTAAGGACATCTGCTCCACATGAGCCTTAAATACGCTACCTTGAGAGCTAGTCAAAGGAGCTAAAGCATACACTTCATGTAATTCTAGCTCTTCTTTAGCGTTTGTGAAATCCTCTCCTCCTGCATTAGGAGCCACTCCCAGAATATTAGTGGCTCTTCCACTGTTATCCATAGCTAACTTAGCTGCATAAGCTAAAGGATTAAAGGTGTAGGGTGCCCCTATTTCGCTTTCAATATCATCTTTTGAAGTTACCAACTTAAAGCTGTCTTCTAGATCTGTACGGTAAGATAGATAACTAACTCTTACACTAGCCTTATCTGCTGTATCTGTAAACCCTGCTAAATCTGCACTTATGATAATATCTTCTCCACTTACTGTGAAGTCTGTATCTTTAATTAATTGAGTTCTCTGGTTTTTATCCGATCCAGATACTTTATACAATTCTACTGAAACCGTATTGTCTACGTAATCCCTGTAGTCTGAAAAATTCTCTCCGCTGAGTACTAGCTCAGATCCTGTGTAATTTGTTCCGTATGTTGCTTCCTCACTATCCGGATCCAAGTAAAAATATCCTGGGCCAATGACACAAGATTTTAATGTTGGTTCTGGTAAAGGAAAGCTTTGTGTTTTTTGTTTCTGGGTTACTGTAACTCCAGGTCTTGAATAAGCCATCTTATCTTAATTCCTCTTTATTTTGTTGTAATTTTTTTATATTTGGCTGTTGTTTAATTTTCTTTTTATCCCCTCTAAGAAGGATAGAAGCCATGCCCACTGGCGGTGATACAGAGAATAACCCAGCCTCCATAGCTGCTTCCCCTGCTTTTCCAGCTTTACTTTTTTTCTCACTGGCTGCATAACTAAGCCCTGCTACGCCTAAGCCGTTTACTCCAAGAGCTACCGACACAGGTTGCATTGCTTTTCTTTTTTTAATTAAATAGGTTCCCCTATCTGTTTTTCCTTGAACTTCCCTGTCCGGTAACCAGGAAGTTTTACTTTTAATGTAATCTTTTCCGTTTTTTCTAACTAAAACGTCTCCACTAGTTTGGCCCACTGCTTTGCTTCCCAGTACGCTTACTTCTTTATGAACATCTCCTTTAATTTGTCTACCTATAAGCTCTCCTGTGTTTTTAATAACTTGCCCAGTCCCTTTAAATAAACCTTTGCCCTTTAAATCTTTCATAAGAATATTTAAGTTAGCTGCAGTGTTACCAAGAGATGTTCTAATTCCCCTGCTTAAAGAAGGGTCAGTGTTCTGCATCGGCCTTGTTTGAATTAAATCTTCGTCCGCTATTTTTGAACCTTTAGATTCCCCAAATGATCTTACAGGGTCCCCCTTTACAGTTCCTTTAGAATTTTTACCTAATCTTAAAGCGTGTTGAGGGTTTTTAAAAGACTCCATATAATCTAGAGCTCCTTTAGCACCTCCTTTTTGATATTTAAGCTTAGTAGTCCTAAAAAATTTACCTAGATTCGTCCTCTCGCCTTTAGCTAAAGCTTTTACGCCCTTTGATATAGAGTCAAAAAGTGCTGCTTGTTTTTCTAATTCTATGTTTGAATTCATTTACTGTCTTCTTTGTAAAATTCTATCGAACTGAGTATTTTATAATACCCGTAAATTTTTCCGTTATCTGGTACTGTATATAATCTATTATTTCCTTCAGTGGAAGTCAAGTCTGCTCCTGTAATAATGTTTAAAGTCACTGCATCTATATAATCAATAGAGTAAGTTTGGCCTTCTGGTGGGTCAAATAGAAGCGTAATCTGGGTACCCTCACTCTGTACTACAAAATCATGGTTCTCTAAGTACTCGTTCCCTTCTGAGTCATAAACCCTACAATTAAAAAGTCTATCGCTTAAAGAAAGCGTCTCTGCTTTTTTAAAGCCTACCGATACCGGTACATTTACTATTTCCTGGCCCTGAGCTTGTAGCCTTACAGTACTTTCTTGTCCTAGTCTTGGCCCTTCTAAATCTTGTATTCCTTTAGTCTTTAAAGACTCTTTATACGCTAGTAAAATGTAAAATAAAATGTTTGCTAACTCATCAGCAACAAAAGAGTTGTCTGACATGCACATAAAAGTCAAAGATCCTCTTCATATATCAGTTATATTATGATTAGACTTACGGGTCCCACCTATAGTCTGGTGTAAGTAACTTCCGTTGTTTTTATTAGGTAAAGCTTCTCTTCGGGTAGTATTTGTCCATGAAAAATTTCCTCTGTCCAGAATAATAGAAGGTCTTTTAGCTGCCACTCCTAGTTCAGTAGAATACTTATCAGTTATAATTATCCCTGTTTTTCTTAAGTCTTCATTCCAAGTGTACTTAGAATGATTAGAAAAAAACGTTTGTAAAAAAGAAAGAAATACTCATTTAGCCCTAAGGGATGGAGTTACTTTAAACATTATTAGCCCCCCCTTCCTTTTCTTGAGCCTTACGTCTTAGCTCTTCTTCTATTTGTCGTATGACAGAGTCTTCTTCTAAAGAGGAAGGCTTACGTTTTACTTTTTTTATAATATCTTTTTTAGTACTCATTATTTATAAGCCTCAATGTTATATTCGTAAATTTGGTCATCTGGGTGAGCTAGAGAAATCTGCGCTTGCTGCTCTATTGGCACTCCTAGCATTTCTACTGGTCTTACTCTTTGTATATGATACCTTAAATCTTTCTTTACGTCAATTACTACATCACCTGAGGTTAAAATAGGTGTCGGTAGAGTGTAAAGCACGCTATCACTTGGGTAATATTCTCCTCAAACTAAAATATCTTTATATTTGGGCTCAGTTCTTTTTGTGCCTCTAAAAGGTATAGGTTTGAAAAATCCTTCTCTCCACCCTGTTCCCCAGCAATTGCAGTCGTCACAAGTGTTTCCATTTCTTTTAAATAAAGTGCTGTCCCAGGATACTGCACACCTTTGTCCTCAAGTTCTTTTTTTAAGTAAAATAAAATCGACTCCTGCCTTGTCTTTTTTAAGAGCTAATTTCTTTAATTTAACAATTTTTAGCCAGCGACGATCAGGGGCTTCATCGTTTACATAGGCATAGCTTTGCGCAGGTTGTATTTCTTCCTCGTCAGTGCTTGTATTCTTAACTTTGATTTTATAGTACCAATCTCTTGTGTGGGTTCTTAAGCCATCAACCCCGCTATCTTCAAAAAAAGGCATTGAAGATTCAAGACCGCTGTCTATTAAATCGTAGTCCGTTAAATCATTAGAGGGGGCTTCACTCCGGTACAAAGAAATGCTGTAATCGCTTAAATCCTCTAAAGTGTCTTTAAAGCTTCAGGAGACGTCTAAGTGATCAGGAGAGTTGCGCTCTATTTTTAACTTTTTAAGCTCTATCATCTATAAATTTAAATACTCGGAATGTACCCCTCCGTAGGCTCCATTTATATTTTTACTTCGTTTCCAAGACTGGGCTGCGTTCCTATATCGATTAATTACCATATTATAAAACACAGTATACCTTCCATATTGATCTTGATCTTGAATGGTTACGCCTCCTTGATCTGTATAAGTAAGAGTATTTCTAGCTGAGAGTAAGCCTTTGCTTACTAGTATATTTAGCATAGCTCCTGTTTGTAAGAGCCTTAAAGGGACTTCGCTAAAGGAATTAAATACCATGTCATGGGGGCCAAACTCGTAGCTGAGTTCTCCTAAGGTGTCGTCTAAAGCGTAATAAATCTCTAAATCTGTGCTTTCCTCTATACCCTCCAAATCGTTTTTAACAGCAGTGTCTTGAATGTAAGATCTAGTACGGTCTACATAAGGCTGATCTTCGGTTGGTACGCTTTCTACTATAATATTGCCTGACATAATTTACTCTTAAGTGTTTTACTTTTAATATAAACTATGTTTAAGGCTTAGTCAATTTAAATTTAAAGACTAGGTTTCCCTTAATTTGTCCATGAAAAATTGAACTTTTCAAGAATAGGATTATATTGAGGCTCGCCTATGGTTTCATAGACTTTAAAAGATGCTTGTTTTTTGGGGTCCTCTTCTTTCCCTTATAAAAGACTCCCATTTCTGTAAGAGCTCTATCTGTGTTTCCGTAATTTTGATTTAAAGACTCTACCCAGAAGTTTCTTGTGTAGTTTTCTTCAAGGCAAATACTTATCAACTCTAATATTGGATCTACTTCTTCCATTCTTTTATAAGCTTCTACGCTTTCCTTAGTTCTTATAAAGGATGGAGAAGTATTGGCCAAGATAAGGGAAGGCTGCAAAGATATAATAGCCTCAAAAACTCTTTGCCACTCTTTTATAAAATCAAACTCATCTATAATTACTATGCTTCCTTTTTTAAAATAGCTAGTATTTAATTCCCCTCTAGCGTAAACCTCACCAATTGAGGCTACATTAAAATACTTCTTGTCAAAAGATAGAGGCAAATAATGGTAATAATCTCTTTCACTCCTAAAAGGGTCTATAAGAACTATAGGTTTTTTAGTTTTATAATGCTCTTGTAGAGCCTTATTAAAAGATCTGGTCGTCTTTCCTTGCTGTCTTCCGCTTATTTCTAAATGTAGTATATCTGTCATAGATTTAATATAAAAAAAAAGGCGCTCTTAACCAAGAGCGCCTTAAGATTTTAATCTTTCTTATCTACTAAGATAAAGTAAGCTTAGCAACTGATTTGGTGTTGGCGATAACCATACCAATAGTTTCGTAAGCTGAGAAAGTTACTACGTTTCTCTTCTTATCTATGTCGAACTTAGTATCGTTAAGGATACAAAACTCGCCTAAGAATTCTGGTGCTGTGAAGGAGTAGATCGTATTTGCTAGCAAGTCTGTCTTGTTAGAAATGATGATTCTACGGCCATAAAGTGTAGGATACTTAAATCCATTAATGGCGATTTCTCCTTTAAGAGCTCCGTCTCCAAATGTTCCTTGAGTATTGTTGTTAACAATAAGTCTGTTGAACATTTTGTTATCCATAAGCAAGGTTTCAGTTTGAAGCTGCTTACCGTCGATTTGATCAAAGAGTTCTCTGATTTTCTTCTCTGGTACTGCGTCGGTTGTACCGTCGTAATTCCCTGTAATCGCGTTGCTTGAAGCTGTGATAGCTGCGTCAACGTGGTTTAGGAAAGCTTCATCCTCAATCTTCTGAATGTCAAGAACACTATTCTGCTCGATTACCTGTGTTAAAGGCATTCTGTAGGCAAGTAGTTCTTCTTCAGTCTTCTGAAATTCTTCAGAAGAAATGCTGTGGAAAGGTAGTTCGATTCTTTTACCTTCGATGTAGTTAGTAGTTGGCTTACCGCGGAAGTTTACTAACATAGCCTTAGAGTCTGGCTCTAATTCTACAATTTTAACTACGCCGTCATGATTTACAGAAACCTGTAAGTCTGCCTGGCTAACGTACATTGGTGGCAAGATTTGTCTCGCAAACGAGACTTCTCTTAGTTTGTCTCTAACAAAAGCTGCGCCTTCGTTAGCTACTTTTTGCATTCCTTCGTTGGTGTCTAACCTTTTAAGAAATACGTCATTAATTGTTTTTGCGTCTATACTCATTTGTATAATTACCTCCTATTAAAGTTTAAAGAACTCAATTACTGAGTGATCTTTTTGTAAGTGGGCCAGTGTGTGTGAAGCTTTGGTGCAATAAGCTATTGCATCGCCGTCTGCGGCAGTAGTTTCTGCAAGCTTTCCATCTGTCCCAACCTTAAGTGGGGTACCAGCAGTAGGTGTACCAGTGAACTGGTCTGTTAAAGCTCTGTACTTGCCTAAAAGTGCAGTAAGTCTAGTGACGCCGGTTGCGCTAGCATCAGGCGAGAAATTAGAAGTACCGTCTCTATAAGACTCAGTCCAGATTTGCACAGCACCAATATCTCCATCAGTAGGCCAGTCAAATTCATCTTCATTTTTTACAACGAAAGATCCTGTAACGGCTTCTCCTGAATTTAAAAGACTAGTACTTGCAACTGCATCAAAACGAGCATTTTCGTTTAGATCTGTTAATAATCGAAGCATTTTTTATCCTCTTTTTAGTTTAAAATTCGTTTAATATATTTCTTATAAAACGGGATTCTGGTGACCCGCCACCTTCAGCAGGTTCGTCACTTAAAGTCCCAAGTTCAAAAGAGAATTTGGGGTCACTTATAAGTTCGGCTGCTTTTTCAAAAGTTTCAAGCTCTTCATAACTTTTTTCTTGAAACTTATTATATTGATCTTCAAAGTCTTCCACAGGGTACGCTCCTATTTTCATAAAGCGCAGGGAAAGCTCATGAACCTTAGCTGTTTTATGCAGCTGGCCCGAGAGCTCCTCTATCCTATTTTCTAGGTTTTTATTTTCCCTGTTAAGAGTCCTTATTGCTAAGGCAGCTCTTTTGGTTAGACTTTCTTTAGACATTTAATTTACTCTGCGTCTTCGCTAGCTGCAGCTTTAAACCCTTGGTACATAATCTGTCCCATTTCGTAAGCTTCTGCTACTTTTTCACGTTGGTAAAGTTCTTCGGCGTCGGCTTCCATTTTAGCTTCGGCTAGTTTTTCAACATCTTCCTCGCTATAGTTGCCTTCTCCATGCTCTGAAAGAAGAGTTTCGTCTGCCCATGAGGCATACTTATGGATTAGTTCCATTTCTTCGTTTACTTCTTCTTGAGGTGTTTCCTGCGCCTCTTTAGTTAGTTGCGCATCTTCGTCTCTCATTCTGTTAAATGTGTCCATTAAACTCATTTATTAATTCTCCTCCGAATTAAGTTTATTATAAAAGTTAGTTAAAAATTCTGTGGTTACTAAGGATGCTTTTTTCTTCATCATCCCTTCGTTAAGTCCTTGTTGTGCCTTACCTGTATCAGTTGGGGCGTGATTATTCTGCAAGTCATAGCCGTCGTGACCAGCTTGCATCTGTGCTTCCGCATCAGCTTTAATCACCACTGGTGATTGTTGGGGCATAGAGACGCTTGAAATAGGTGGAACAGGGATATCTTTATTAGTAGGTGGCATAATGCCCATTGCTACTAATTCAGCGTAAAAAGTATGCGCTGCAATTTGACCCATGTCCTTCGCTATCTTAACAAGCTCTTCGTCGTTCTTTGAAGCTACTTTCTCTGCTAAAGCTTCTGCACTTTTAAGTGTTTCTTCTTTTGCACTTGCAGTTTTTTCTTCAGATTCCGATTTTGCTTCGGCTTCTTCTTTTGAAACTTCCTCAGAGGCTTTGTCTGCAGCTGTTTTTTCTGCAGATTCCTCTTTAGAACTTTCTTCTGAGATCTTCGAAGCAAAAACTTCTTCAGCCGTTTTCTCTTGTCCTTCCAACTCGTTTAGAAGTTCTTCTAGTTTTGACATATTATATTAATTACCTCCTAGGAAGTTAGTTCGTTATAGATTGTATTTATTGTTTCTTCGTTCAGGTTGCTCATGTAATTTGATCTTTTCTCGAAAGTTTCTGCTGTTTTGGTAGTAAAGGATTCTCTAATTTTGGGATCTAAATCTTTACTCTTAAACCATTTTTTAACCATTCCCCCTTCATCTTTTTTTGCAATCGCTTTGGCCGAAGTTCTCATTTGTTTATATAAACTTCGTCCTACTACACTTGTAGTGAAAGCAGAGGCTAAAGGGTTTTTTCGTATTACGTTTTCCATCCCACTTATAGGTTCTCCTCTCTGTGCCTTTTCTTCTAATTTCGCACTTTGGTAATAACTTAAAGGAGTGGCCACTGCCATTGTTCCTATAAATTGAGGTACTCCTGCTTCTTTTGTTAAATGTCTTGGAGCTGGTGGCCGGGGATTAGTGTACTCATTATAAGAAGTGCCGGGAACATGCCCCATTTGCATAGTAGGACTATCTTTAAAATCTTTTTCTTGCTTGGTCTTAATACCGTAAGCTATACCGCCCGCTGCAATAGGAGCTATTCAAGGATGCTTTCCTATAAATCTAGTAAATTCATCTACATTAGCTGACTCTCCAAAAAGTCTAGCGTAACCGGCATATAAAGTTCCAAGTGCAAACATTGGTATAAAAGGGTCCTTAACAGGATTTAATTTAGGCTGCTCTTCCTCATCAAATAAAAGTTTATTGATAAAAGATCTTTCTGTAATTCGGTCTTGAGACGAGTTAGGTTTTAATCCAAGTGCTCTAGGTTCCAAGGGAATAAAAGCAGCCCTCTTCTCTAGAATTCTATTGATTATATTTGTCTTTGTCAAGCTTAGCGAAGGAATTTCTTCTTTTATTTCATTTGCTATCTTTTCATTACAATAATCTATACCTATATCATCTGGTATCTCTTGTTTAAAATCGGCCGTACAATCAAATACAACACCTTTTTGTTCTAATAAATCAGCGTCTTCTCTTTTTCCCATAGAATAAAGAGCCAATTTTTGAAAGTCTTCTTTTTTAGGTAGTATTCTTAAACCGAGGAAGGTGCTAAGGGTTTCATTTAAAGGGTATTGGGCTAGCTTCTCTATAGCTTCTTGACTTAAATTTCCTTGAGTGCTTTTAATAAGACCTTTTGGATCTGTAGTTAATCATTCATTAGGCGCCTTAGGTTCGTCTACAAAAGACGCAGTTTTTTCTAACGTCTGTTGCATAGGAAGGTGAAGATTTTTAGCTACTTTTTCTAGCCCTAAGGAAGCCATAAATCCGCTAACAGGATCAGCTGGGATAGTAACTAAGGATAAATCGAAAAATCTAGGCTTTAAATTTAAAGCACAAACTCTACGGCCATCTTTTAGGATAGCCCCCATCATGTTTTTTAAGTAGTGGCTATACTCATTACGAGTCTTTGCTTTTTGGCCTGTTATGGAGCAAACGTCATAAGGGACTTTGCACCCCATAGAAGTTTTTGGCAGTCTACCTTGCAGCAACTCTTTTATAATTTGAATAACATCTGGGTGATCCTCTTTTAGTTTAACTACAAGTTCCACTCTTTTCATGTGGTCATTGTAATTAGAGAAGATGACCCTACCCATTGCTTTTTTAGGATCTTTATTTTGGTGATGCTTATAAACATGGCCGTATTCTTCAAAAGTTTTGTGATGAGCTTTTAAAGCTTCTTCTGGAAAATAGTCTCCATTTCTATTGGGGCCGTAATATTCTCCAGCACTTAGCGCATTTACTATAGCGTATAAATAACCGTTCTCTCTTTCTAGGGAATTGATATACCTTTGCAGGTCTTCGTCAAAGGACGCAGTTTTTTCAAGCCCCTCGTTTGAGGAGAGGTCAATAAACTTGATAACTTCACTATTGTTATCTCCGTAAACGTACTCTGCTAGTTTATCAATCATTTATTAAAAGTCAAATCCTGCTGCAAGCATTCCGGCCATACCGTCTTTAGGAGCGTCTCTAAGATTTCTCTTATCTTTTTCAATACTAGTTAAGCTCTCGTAAGTAGGTAAAGCAGGACCGCCCATATCTGGTCTTTGTCTCATTTGAACGTTTTGAGTTATAAACCCACCGGCTGCAATAGGATCTTGAGCCAATGAGGGACTATTTTTATAAAGAGTGGACCAAAGATCCATTACTTCTTGAGGGTCCTCTTTAAGAAGTTCTTTATTTTTCTTAATCATAGCTTCATAGTATTCAGGCTCTTTATACTCAAGATATTTATCTTCAGCATGTTCAACCATCTTTTTAACAAATTGATTTATAATCAAACCTGCTCCTATCACTCCTAAAAGCTTAGAAACTCCTTTAAACGAAAAGTCGTTTGCTGCACTTTTAATCATAGTCATTTTTGCTGCTCTTTCTATAGTCTCTTTTTTACTCATTTAAAATGCCCTACTTTTATTTCTTCCTGGTATTTGTTTCTTTTCTAATTTAGTATTTTTAGTCTTCTCTCTGTTAGCTCCATAAATAATTCCAGATGTTCCCGCTATTGCAGGCAAGGCTATGTAAGGATTATTTTTTGTAAAGCTTAGTAATCCTGTAAATCCTTCCCACCCCCATCTAATTAAGCCTTTTTCTTTAGCTTGTTTTTCTATTAAATGATCTCCTAGGTTTTCGATAGCTTCTTCCATTTCAGCTTTCTTTTCTAGTAGTTCCACCGTCGTTTCTGCTACTTCTCTTGCAGCTTTAACTAAAGGATTGGCTGTGTTTATTTTTCTAGAAGCGTGTTTTGTTAAGTCATCTGCATCGAAATCTATAAAATCTTTTTCTAAATGAGAGGCTAGCTTCTTAATATAAAATTCGTTTAAAGGTTCCCCAGTCCCTTTTGATATAGCTGCTTGTATGTGGTCCACTGGGATTCCTGATAAAGCTGCTTGTTTGGTTAAAGAATAGAGGGGGTTAAATTTACTTTCTAGGGAGGCTGATAAGTCTAAAAGATCTCTGTTAAGTTTGTCTACATGGTCTCTTCTTATTGAAGCTTCCTTATAAAGGGTTTTTTCGTCCTTAACAGGCTCTTCTTCTTCGTAGTCGTAAAACGAGGCTTCTTTTAAAAAGTCCTCGTTATCTTTTACAGGTGGTGTAAAGTAGTCTTCTTCGGAAGAAGCTTCCTTCACTACTAAAGGAGTCTTAACCTTAGTAGGGTCTGCTAATTCAAAATTTATATAAGCTTCATTTTTTGCTGTCTTTAAAAACTCTAAATGAGTCTTTATATTAGCAGTCTCAGCTACTCTATCTATCTGATTTGGATTTAAACCGTTATCATGAGCTACTTTTTCAAGCCCTTGAGTTAAGGGGATCTCTCTATTTAAAAAGTCTTTTGAGATTCGTTCTCCTAGTTTTTGCAGTTCTTTCGGCTGTATCATGTTTAAATATATTTTAAGTAAACGTTAGAGTCAAATTATAATAAAAATTTGTTTAAATTGTTAGAGCTTAAAGACATTAAGGACATAACAGCAAATATAGTTGCGTGTACAAAATCATCTGGCCCCGTGTTAACAAACTTCTGTGTGTTTTTTACTTCATCAAATTCTATGATTACGTTTCTTATGTCTTGAGCTATATCAGAAATGTCTCCCCAATGAGGTAGCCTTAAATGCCCCCTTTTTAACATATCAAAGTACTTGGTCATAACGTAATTCCTGTTAAGAGTAAAAGCTCTCATTTTAGAATTATATTTAAAGATTTCTTTTTGAGTATGGATGTGCTGAAAAGCTAAAACCTTTTCTGGGCCTAGTCTGGCCCTGAATTCACTATTAGGAGCTTCGCCCATACCGTAATCAGCCGCTAAAACTCTACAATTCCATTTTTTGATTAATCTTGGAATTTCTTTATGTATAAAAGCGTAGTCTGCTTCCTTCCCTAAAAACTTTTTAGCGTAGACTACTTGCATTTTACCCTCCCTTTCCTGTACTATACTTATGCACGTATGGGAAGCGTCACTATTTACAGGTCCGTAATCTATTCCCATAACACTTAACCTTCCTAGTTGGCCCCTATCAGGTTCGTCTTTCATTCTTACTTGGCTGTTACAAGCTCGGACAACTTCATCCTTGCTTATAGGGATGGCTCCAGCATCATACTCAAGCCCTAAGGTTTCATTATAGAATAAAGCCGTGGAAGTGTTTTCCATTTTATAGATAACATCCCTCTCCCATTTAACCCAAGGTGAGTGAGCAAAGTGTAATAAGCAAACTCTATAACCTTCTAATTTAGGCTTATCTTTATTATGCATGTAAGTGCTAACCCATTCTCCTTTATCTATACGAAGGTCTAAAGGCTCTCCACTTTTCTTATCTATTAGCCCAGTTCTTCCTATATTATCAGGGCCTAAGATATTCCAATACCCGCTTACAGAGCTCTTTACTGCGTATTCATACTGTGTGCTTCTGAACCACAGATCGGCTAATGTTCCTTTAGTTCTTTTTGGGGTGCCGGCATAAACATTTTTCTTAATAAGGGATCTTGACATAGTTTCCTGAATAACAGTGATAACGTCCTTAAGTAGATCCTGAGTTTCATCAAAATAGTTATAGTCAGCACTAATACCTCTAATCCTGTTAGCGTCTAATAAGGCGTATTTTAAATCTATTCTGCTTTGATTAGTGAATTTCTTTTTTAAAACATTCTGTACTAACTTAGGGCTTACGTATTGATTATAAATTAAAGGGCTATTCATGATAACCGGCTCTAATTTAGAACGGCTAAATTCCTGAGTCTGAGCTACGGAGGGGCTAACGTAAAGCTGGCCGCTATCGCCATGCATCACAGCCCTGGACATCATAATATTGGCTAGTGTAGTACTTTTAGCTGTGTTATGAGTAGCTAGATGATCTATGTAAAAAGTGTGTGTGTCTTCGACTTCTATGCCAGTAGAAGACTTAAGTCCCAGAGGTTTAATTTCTTCTATAGGATCATAATAGAAATCTTTAACAATTTCCTCATAAACCGGCTCTAGTCTTTTTAAAGGAGAGTCTTTTATAAACGTGAAAATAAACCTTTTAGCGTTTATTACATCTAAAGTTATAGCTCCTGTAGGCTCCCAATAAATCTCACTTTTAATTTTATATCTTAAAAGAATAGCTTCTATAGCCTTTATCCAGTCTAAATCTCAAAGAGTTACTTTAGCTGTTATAGCGTAAATGCCTACGTGCCCTTCATACTTAAACATAGCTTGCATGAAAGCTTTTAACTGTGTATGATTATAATTATAAAGCTCTGGGAATATAGGGTCCCCACGTTCGTAAGCTTTTACCTTTCCTTTAATGTCATTGAAACGAGCTTTAGGGGGCTCTATACTTTCCTCTAGCACGCACTCATTATTATGAGAAGTAGCTATTAAATCTTTAGGGAGGAGGTCTTCGGCTTTTACTCAGCCTCGTTGAGTAAGAAAGGGGTGATTAAAAGTTACTTGAGCTTTGTGGCCCATAGAGGTTTTTATAAGGAAGCTTTCCTGCTCTCCATTATCTCAAACATCTTTTATAGGTTTTACTTTATTAACAAGGGAGACTTCATCTAGAGTTACTAGCTTGTCCCCCTTTTTTAGCTTTTTAGCTTTTTTGGTTTGGCCATTCCAAAGATCCATAGGCTGATCATCTACTATGCACTGACGGCTAAACTTCATAACAATGTCCTGGGCTGGACTGTTATAAATGCGCCTCATGTGCGGATAATCTTCTAAGGAAAAAGGCTCATTACCTAAATAAAGAAAATTTTCCGTAAAGTCTGATATAGTTAACTCTACTTGCTTTTTCTTAGCCATTTGATTTTGATCTGTACTTAGCTCTTTTTAATTTTTCTCTTCGCTTCTCAGAAGGTTTAGTGAAATGCTGCCGTTCCTTATACTCATCTAGTATACCAGCTCTCTGTACTCTAGACTTAAAATGTGTAAGGGCTCCTGTTAAATTATTATTTCTGACTTCTACTTTGATTGACATTTTTTTCTTCTGCCTTGTTTAAAGTTTTATTTGAGTTGTGTTCTTTTAATTCTTCGAATAAAGTACCGTGGGGTCCGTGCTCTATAAATTTAAAGACTACGTTATCCTCACTTTTTCTACCTATTCCGAACGCAACAGAATACGACTTTTTTCTGTCTTTATCAACCTCTCTTACAAAATCTCTTAAATCTCCGTAAAGGAGGGAAGTCTTTCTTTCTAATCTTTGAATCTCATCTGCCCCTATAAAGGAGTTATGATCTTTCCACTTATTCTTTTTCTTTACTAGCTCTCTTCTACTGTCCTTCCAAAGTCTAGCTCTTCTGTCAAACTCTCTTGATTTAGCCTTGGCCAGTATAAGCTCTGCCCAGTATTCGTTTTTAGGGTGTTTAGTTTCTTTTGGATCTCCCGGGGGCGTTAACCAGGAATCACTTAAGATCTCGTATACTCCTCAATCTGCGCTTGAAAAATACTTTAAAGTGTTTTCATGAAATTCGCTTACAAAGAAGTTTATAGGATGCTGGGTATCTTTTATATAAGAGCCGTTAATTTGCTTAGTCATTTTAGTTTTACCTACGGAAGGCTCAAAGCCTTTTATAGCTATGTTAACATCTATATCGCTGTCCCAGTCTCATTTATACCCTGTGATAGACCCAATTATAAATAAACCTTTAACTCTGTCCCCATCAAATATCTCTAAAACTTTTCTTAAAATCTGAGCCTTTACATGAGGATGTAGTTTTTTAGTAGTTAAATCAAAAACATTAGGGGCTAAGTTATCCTTAGGTGTATTTAAGATTCCTGCTATCTTTACGTGTATGTTTTTAGTCTTCTTCTTTTCCATGCCCCACTTCTTCTGGTTGTAAGTCCATCAAGTGCTTCTCTTCCCCGGCTCCGGTATCTTCTTGGGGATCGCTATATCTTTTAATTTTAAACTCAAAACTAGTTACACCTCCCCCACTATTAATATCACTTTTTTCTTTCTCAAAGGAATCTATTCTGTCTGTAAGCTTAATAGCTAAATTACCCCATCTTTGTGCCAGCTCGGGTTTAATTTTGGATTGCTCTTTAAAGTTATAGTAAGCGTCTCCCATCATATCTTTAAGCATAATGCCAAAATCCTTCTCGGGCGCCGCTCCTAGTTTCCATAGCAGGTAATCTTTATCTCCTTTTAAAGCTATCTTATAGTATTTTAGGAGCTGGGGCTCTTGTATAGTTTTTACGTAAGCTTGACGCTCTTTTAAAGTCCACTTACTTACATTAAAAAAGTAGTGTAGAAAAAGCTTTATATCCTCCGCACTGTACTCCATATTAAACTTACCATTAACTATAATTTCGATATCTTCGTCGGTCATTTTAGCTATGGCCATAGAAGTTATTAGTCTGTACATTAGCGGGTCGTCTAACAAGTTCATTGCTCCCTTTACAGGGTGGGTTTCCCCGGGTAAAGAAAACCCAGTGTATTCACAAAAGAACTCTGTTACTTGAAGATCTCGTATCCAGTCAGGGTCTGCGGGGTCTGGATTCTTTCCATCAAAATAATCTGGTTTTTCACTTCTAAGCGTTCTTAAGATAATAGGTATAGCTTGCTCTGGTACTGGCAACGAAAGGTTGTCCAGCTTATCTTTTAGAGTATCCAGAGGAAGCTTTGATACTATCAAAGCTTCTATATATTTTAAATGGGGTATTAAAGCTGACATTGTATTAAATTAAATTATTTAAAGATAAAAGCATTCGTAAGGACTCTCTATTAGGTACTGCAGTTAAGTCCACTACTTTAGACCCTCCTTCTGTGTAAATTACTAAGGGAGAGTAAGAGGGGCCTATCATGTGTTCAACTTCTAAATCAAACACGTACTCTAAGACATCACTTACTTCTTGGGCAAGTGTGTTGTAATAAGATGTACCGCTATGCTCTATAAGAACTTTATTCATTATCCTCTGAACCTAAGGCGTATCCAGTACCTCCAGCTCCAGCAGCTCCTCCTACAATATACTTTTTCTTGTTACTTTTTAGATGCTTTCTAGCTTTTAAACCTTTATTTCTGTACTTATCTCTGGCCGCCATTGCGTCTCCTTGAGATTTAGTTACTAAGCCTTCTTTATTTTTAGGGAGTTTTCTGCCTCTAAGGCCTTCATAAACTTCTTTAGCTTTACCTTTTGTGGAGCTAGTGCTATTCTTTATCGCTTGGATTAACCCTGTCCCTTTTGCTGCTTCCTTCTCCATTTCTTCTAGAAACGCTACGGCTGCTATTTTTCTTAATTCACTTTTTTCTATTAAATTACTCATATTAACTTATTTTACCTGTATTTTTAGTTGTTTTTTCTAATAAACTTTTTCCTTTATTTATATCACTGGCCGTTGGTATAGGTACAGCGAGTGATGCTGCAAATCCCGCTTTAGCCGACTTGCCTTTTAAAGATCCTCCAAAACCACCTTTTAGAAAGTTTTTCATTCTACCTCCAGAGAAGGCTGCTTTAATCCCTTTACCAAATATATTAAGCAATCCAAGGCTGGCAGCTTTCTGTAATTGATAAGATTTAACCGGTACGTATTTTTCTTTTCGTATACCTTTTGGAGGCTTACGGTTTATAAACTCTTCCACCAAGTTATCTATAACCTCACCAGTAGGTCTATGTCTTTGGGTCTGCCCCACTCCTTTAAAGCTATCCGTATGATAATAAGAAGGTAATCTTTGCTTATACCCTCCTGGGTTCTTCATCATTAGTTTTAAAGAAGCTGTTTTCTCTTTAGTTTTCTCTTTATTTTTACGATCTATTAAATAAGCAACGCTTGTAAATACCGGAAATCCTACTGCACTGGCTAAAGTACCTTTTCCTATCTTCTTAGCTATAGTTTTTACATGGTCCCCCCTGCTTAATACCTTGCTACTACCGCTCTGAGCCTTTACTATAGAAGTGTCTAGAGGATGAGTTACTGCTTGAACAACAGCCCCACTTACCCCTCCGGCAATCATATCTTTTTTAAATTCTTTAAAGAATATCTCCTTTTCTTTCTCGCTTCGGAAAAATCCTTCCCCATTCTTAGCTAGTTTAGACAGCATTTAAAAAGCCCCCCTTGGCTAGCTTCTTGCGTGTTGAAAGTTTTATTAAAATCTGTTTGCATAATACCAAGAAATCTGGCCTCAAATAAATCATAAGATTCGTCTGCCATTAAAATATCTCCGTCCAGTAAATGAACCTCAGTTAAGTTTTCTGAGTCTATATGACAAGGTCTTATTCTTATAATTTCTTCAACTCTTACTAGATTTGGTACTCTTATACTCGGCTTTGTGTTTGAGGTAAAAGCGATCATCTGCTCTAAATCATCCATATCTTCAATATCATCTTCATACTCCAAAGAATGGAATTTTATAAACTTGTTTTTATTCATTACGTTACAGGTATCTCTTCTAAAGTTTTTGTGTTGTCTGGCACTTTCGGGCTTTTGGGTGCTGAAGGTGTTTTAGCTTTTTTTACTGCTCCTCTTCTTTTTAGTCCATACGCTGCTCCTATTCCAACACTACCTCCTACAATAGCCCCTAAAACGGAAGACTCTATTAAATTTCTTTTTGTACTATCTATTTCTGGGTGCAAGTAACCTACTACTGGACCTGCTACCGCTCCAGCTCCAGCTCCTATTAAAGGCAGTTGAGAAACACTAGCCTGCTTATTTATGTATTTATACCCTGCGTATCCTGACGCCCCTAATAAACCCCCGTAAGTTCCGTAAGACTTAAGTCTTTCCTTCGTTACTTTTTTCTGAGCTTTTGTGTGTAAATCAGAAGCTTCTCTTATCACCTTATCGTCTGCTTTTACTTTACTTAGTCGGGTAACCTCTTTTCCTAAATCATCTCTAAGAGTCTTAGCTTTTCTTATATTGCCCAGAGAGAACACTCCTTTTAAGGAAGCTTGCTTAATTACTCCTCTGCTTTCTAGCAATTTTAGCTTAACTGGTAAAGGAAAATTAGGGTCTTGAAGCATTCGAGTCTCATAGTCTTGCTGCCCTTTTCTATAGATACTATCTGCTTTGTCCACTAAAGAAGCTTTTAATCTTTTTTCTTTGTTTTTATCTTTATTTTTCCCGTAAGCGTAAGTACCAACTGCTGCACCTGTTCCAAGGGTTAGAACTCCT